>Ga0187875_10000875_pt1 | contig 24058 bp, 18 predicted proteins | sample June2016WEW_17_1_2_FD_132978 | JGI IMG/M metagenome (GOLD analysis project Ga0187875, IMG submission 132978) | Peatland microbial communities from SPRUCE experiment site at the Marcell Experimental Forest, Minnesota, USA - June2016WEW_17_10 | ecosystem: Environmental > Terrestrial > Soil >...
ATCTTCGAGCGGCTGGCGCATCACTTCAAGAACGGTGCGCGGGAATTCAGGCAGTTCATCGAGGAAAAGAACTCCGTTGTGCGCGAGCGAGACTTCTCCCGGACGCGGAATAGCCCCGCCGCCAATCAAGCCAGCGTCTGAAATGGTGTGGTGCGGTGAACGAAACGGGCGCACTCCAACCAGCCCGGCGTGCGCATCGAGCACTCCCGCAACGCTGTGAATGCGCGTGGTCTCCAGCGCTTCCTCAAACGTGAGGGGGGGCAGGATTGTGGGCATGCGCTTGGCGAGCATGGTCTTACCCGATCCGGGAGGGCCGATCATCAGGATGTTATGGCTTCCGGCGCAAGCAACCTCAAGCGCACGTTTGGCGGTTTGCTGGCCGCGAACATCCTTGAAATCCACGAAGAAGTTTTGCGCTTCGCTGAGCAGCCGCTCGCGATCGACCTGCAGACGCGAGATGCCGTTGCCAGAATTAATGTAGTGGATGACGTCGACGAGCGATTTGACGGGGTAGACTTCAACATCGCCCACCATAGCCGCTTCGCGAGCGTTGACTTCGGGCACGATCAGGCGCTTCACCTTTCGGCAGCGCGCTTCGAGGGCAATCGGCAAGGCCCCGCGCACGCCGCGCAGGCTGCCATCGAGCGAGAGCTCGCCGACAAACAGCGCGTCCCCGATCTCTTTCTTATTCAAACCCCCATATGCACCCAGAATTCCCAATGCCATGGGCAGATCGAAGCCGGAACCCTCCTTGCGGATGTCGGCGGGAGCGAGGTTGATGGTGATATCGGTCAGCGGAATGTCGTAGCCGCAATTCTTGAGCGCCGCCCGCACCCGGTCACGGCTTTCGCGGACGGCGGCGTCGGGGAGGCCGACGGTATGGAAACGGTCTTCGTTCTGCTTGATGCCTGAAACATCGACCTCAACCTCGATAATGCTGGCGTTGACGCCGTAGACGGCGGCACTCAGGGTCTTATAGAGCATAAGAAAGCCGATCGCACTTGGAACACACAAGGAGGACGGCGCGGATGGGAGATCGCTGGCGTCATCATAGCCTGGCGGCGAGCTTTCTTTCTGTGATTGGGATCACCCCGTTATAGTGATGGAACTCTTCATCAGCGAACGTGGATGCAATGGGAAACGTCGAGTGCTAGGCTAGTTCTTACGAGCCGAGAACAAGCTGGTATTGCCAGCCCGTTTCGCGGCGGTGGTGTCCCCCAATGACGGAAGAAAACCGCACTGCTAAAAGTCCGTCTCCGGCGTCAAAGCGACTGGAAGGCGAAGAGCGCCAGCTGTGGCGATGGGCATTAGGGCTGGTGGTTTTGCTGGCCGCGGCCGTCGGTTACCTGTCGTGGCAGCAACTGCAGAATCTACCCTACCGGCTCTGGGCCATTCCGGCCGGCCTCTTTGTACTCTCGATCCTGTTCGCCGCTTATGCCTTCGGGCGCAAGCAGGAAGTTTCCGCCCTCCGGCAGATTCTAAAGGGCTTTGAAGAACGCTCCGGCGTAGCGCCAACCGAAGAACAACTCGACCAGCTGGGACAACTGATTTCCCGCTCGCAACGCAATTTCAAAGAGCTGATCGATTCACTCGACGATGTCGCTCTCGCCGTCTCGCTCGACGGCACGCTGCGCACGGTGAACCGGCGCGTCACCGAGATTCTCGCTGTCCCCTACTCCCAACTGATCGACCACAAGCTGGAAGAATTTCTGGTCGGGCCGCTGGCCAGCGAGGACCCGTTCGACCTGGCGCGCTTTCTGGAAAAGCGATCGTGGTCGGGCATCGTAACTATCCAGCCGAAGACCAGTTCCAAGCGGCTTTTCTACGACTGCGTCGTCAACGCCATCGTCAAGGGCGACGATGTGGCCGGCGCCAGCGTATTGGCGCGAAATATCACCGGCCAGCGCGACAAGGAACAGCGCTTCACGCAGCTGTTTGAAAGTCTTCGGGAAGGTGTGTACATCTGCACGCCGGACGGGAAACTGCTCGAAGTAAACCCGGCATTGGTGGCGATTCTGGGATATGCGAGCAAGGAGGAATTGCTCAATCTGCCTCCCGATGCTTTGAAGGTCGACGCCAATCCGGACCCCGTACTAGGACGGGCTGGAAGTCAAAGCGGACGAACACGAACACGCGAGGTGCGATTGAAGAGAAAGGATGGCGGCATCGCCGTTTGCCACGACGTATCCAGCGGTGTGATGGAAGACGGGCGCCTGGTGCGCTACCAGGGCACGCTAGTCGACGTCACGGAAAAGCGATCGCTCGAGCGCCAGGTACGGCATCAGGAAGAATTCCGGCGCCATTTGCTGGAGAGTTTCCCCGACCTGATTCTGGTGCTGGACCTGACCGGCAAGTACACCTTCGTGAGCCCGCGTATTCGCGAACTGCTCGGGTACGGCCCGGAACGCCTGCTTGGCAAGAACATCGAGGATGCACACAGCAGCTCTCCGGAACTGGCGAGCCTCTATCACCTGGTTGCGAAAGGCGAAAAGGCGCGCGCGTCGTGCGAATACGCGGCGCAGCATCTGGATGGAACGGGGCGCACCATGCTGGGCATCGCGAGCCCCCTGCTGGATGCCGAAGGCAAACCGGCGGGCGTCATTATTTCAGTCCGCGATGTGACCACGGAAAAGAAACTGGAGCAGCAGATCATTCAGAGTGAACGGCTCGCGGCAATGGGACAGATGATCGGCGGCTTCGCGCACGAACTCAATAATCCGCTGACCGGCATTCTGGGCATGGCGGAATTGCTGCAGGAAGGCAATGTCACCGAAGAAATGCGGAAGCAGATCACGATTCTTCACCAGCAGGCGCGCCGCGCCGCGGAGATCGTGCAGAATCTGCAATATTTCGCGCGCCCGCCCGCCCCGGGAAAAATCCTGGTGAATTTAAACGAATTGGTGCAGCGCACGGTGCATTTGCAGACGTATCCGCTGCGCAAGAGCAATGTCACCGTGGACTTTCTGCCGGAGCCGACGCTCACCGCAGTCCTCGCCGATCCGAATCAACTGATGCAGGTGTTCTTGAACCTGCTGCTGAACGCGGAGCAGGCCATCCGCGAGACCCGCGATAAAGGGACCATCCAGGTGCGGCTGGGACGCGAAGGTGATTTGGTGTGGATCGTGTTTCAGGATGATGGGCCGGGAATCGCACCAGATAATTTATCGCACATTTTCGATCCGTTCTTCACCACCAAGCGGCCGGGACGTGGCACCGGCCTCGGACTGAGCATCTGCAAGACCGTGCTGCGCGAGCACGGCGGAAATATCGAGGCTGCCTTGTCGCCCGGAGGCGGAGGCCTGTTCCGAATTACGCTGCCGGCCGCTCACGAGGCAGGGGCAGCGTCGAAGTAGGCCCGTCAACGCGGGATACCAGAAGCCGCTACGCTCGCACGGCCTTGTTTCGAGCGCGCCCACTTTCTTTTCTGAAAACTGCTGCATGAGGATTCCTATGAATCATCTCAAAGACGACCGCATCCCCGGACTGGCAACGCGCGCGGTTTGGTCCGGTGAGCGCGGCGAACGGTGGGCCGGGGCGACACAAACGCCCGTCGCTCTCAGCGTGTCATTCGGTTACAGCACGGTCGAAGAGTGGCTTGACGTCGCCCTAGGGAAAAAAGCGGGCTACATTTATGGCCGCAATTCCAATCCAACCGTAGCCGCGTTTGAAGATAAAGTCAGAGACCTGGAAGGCGCGGAGGCCGCCACCAGCTTCGCCAGTGGAATGGCGGCGATCAGTAATACTTTGTTTACGCTCCTTTCTCCGGGCGATCGCGTGGTTTCGATCAAAGACACGTACGGTGGGACGAACAAGCTTTTCGTAGAATTTCTACCGCGTTTCCAGATCGAGGTTTCGCTTTGCGATACGACGGACCATGCCGCGATTGAGGCCGAGATCGCGCGCGGCTGCAAGCTGGTCTATCTCGAGAGTCCGACCAACCCGACCATCAAGATCGTCGACATCGCTCGACTGGCGGCGGCGGCGCACCGGCATGGGGCTCTGGTGGTCGTCGATAACACGTTTGCTACACCCATCAACCAGCGCCCCTTGGAACTGGGTGCGGATCTGGTGGTGCACAGCGCAACGAAATTCCTGGGTGGTCACGCTGACGCTTTGGGTGGTGTGGTGTGCGGGCCACAGGACTTGGTGAGCCGCATTTATCATTTTCGGGAGATTAACGGCGCATGCCTGGAACCGATGTCGGCTTATCTATTGCTGCGCGGAATGAAGACGCTTCATTTGCGTGTCCGGCAGCAGAATGAAAATGCGCTGCAGATTGCGTGCTTTCTCGAATCGCATCCGAACGTGGAGAAGGTGTTTTATCCGGGACTCGCGGCGCACGAAAATCACGAGATCGCGCGCCGGCAGATGACGGGCTTTGGCGGAGTGCTCAGTTTCTCTCTGCGCGGCGGCTTCGATGCCGTCAAGCAATTCCTCCCGCGCTTGCGTTACGCGAACCTGGCAGCAAACCTCGGAGCGGTCGAAACCGTAGCCGGGCCGCCTGCAACCACGAGCCACGTCGAATCATCTCCCGAAGAGCGCGCGGCCAGCGGCATTCCCGAGGCTCTGATCCGCTACTCGGCTGGCATCGAAGACGCGGATGATTTGATTGCCGACCTCAGGCAGGCGCTGGACGGGCTTGGGGCTTCGTAGTCGTAGCGCAAAAAATGGCCTTACCGCTCCACCGCCATCGCCACCGCATTGCCTCCTCCGAGACAGAGCGCGGCAATCCCGCGATGCACATCGCGGCGGATCATCTCGTAGATCAGGGTGACGAGCACACGGGTGCCGCTGGCTCCAATGGGATGGCCGAGAGCGACCGCGCCCCCGTTCACGTTCACGCGGTTCATGTCGAGGCCAAGTTCGCGGCAGACTCCGAGCGCCTGCACCGAGAACGCCTCATTCAATTCGTAGAGATCGACCTCATCTTTCTTCCAGCCAGTCTTCTGCCAGATCTTCTGCACGGCTCCCACCGGAGCCATCATCACCCACTTCGGTTCGACTCCGCTGGTTGCCTGCGCCACAATCCGCACCATCGCTTTCGCGCCAATCTCCGCGGCTCGCGCCGCGCTCGTCACCACCAGCGCCGCGGCTCCGTCGTTCACGCCCGGAGCATTGCCCGCCGTCACCGTCCCATCTTTCTTAAAAGCGGGCTTCAGAGCACGCAGGACTTCGATCGTCGTGTCTTCGCGCGGCCCCTCATCTTTATCGAAGATCACCGGAGGCTGGCTTTTTTTCTTGGCGGGCAATTCTACGGGAACGATCTGCGATTTGAACCTGCCCTCCTTCTGCGCGGCGATGGCCTTGCGATGCGAATTGACGGCGAACTCATCCTGATCTTCGCGGGAGATGCCGTATTTTTCGGCGACGTTCTCGCCCGTGATGCCCATGTGGTAGTCGTTGTAAATGTCCCAGAGCCCGTCGTGCACCATGGAGTCGATGACTTGCTGATTGCCCAGACGAAACCCTTTGCGCGCGTTCTGCAGCAGGTAGGGCGCGTTGCTCATCGATTCCATCCCGCCCGCAACGACGATCGTGCTGTTGCCGGTCTGGATCGCCTGCGCGGCAAGAGCGACCGCTTTCAATCCGGAGCCGCAAACTTTGTTGATTGTCATGGCACCTGTTTCAGGAGCGAGTCCTCCGAAGATTGCAGCCTGGCGCGCGGGATTTTGGCCGAGTCCGGCCGTGACAACATTGCCCATGATGCACTCGTCAACCAGCTTGGCATCGATGTTCGCGCGCTCCACAGCTTCGCGCACGGCGATCGCGCCAAGTTGCGGGGCAGTCAGATCACTGAGACTTCCCTGAAATTTTCCGATTGGCGTGCGGCAGCCTGCAATGATCACAACATCGCTTGAACCCGGCATAAATGCTTTCCTTTCGATGATTCGCTGCTTCGAAATTCGTCACCCATTATAGATGGCCGATCGCTCGTGAACGGTGCGTGGCACGCAATCATTCGCCGTGCTGCGAAGCCACATTCACGCGGCGGGAGCGATCCACCGTTGTGCTGCGCGGATGGCAGCAAAGGTACGCAGAACTGCGCTTCACGATGAAGTTGCCGCGGGGTTGCGCGAAAAGTTTTTGCGCGCGCGTGATGGAGTGACTTTAGTACAGCATTGCATGCGAGCGATGCGATCATTTTTCTCTTGACTTCGTTCTGCGTTGACTCTATACATTCAACTAGTTGCAACAAAACATCGTTGCGAAATTCCATGAAGAATGGAAAGGGAGAATAGATCCATGGCAACCAAAAAGAAAGCAAAGAAGAAAAGCAGCAAAAAGCATTAAGCAACTGCAATAAGGCAACCATGGGGACGCGATGAGCGTCCCCTAAGTTTTTTGTGGCAAAAATCTTTCCGCATAGAGTTTCAGACCGTTCCCCTCAACATTCAGCAATGAGTTCCGGCGATTAGTTCGGCCGATTCGCAGATTTTTTCTGCGGAAGAGGAAGGACCTTTTCGGTTGCCGGGCAGAGGTTTCGATAGGGGCAAAAGCTGCACTGGTGGCCAGGTTTGGCGGAAAAGTTTCCTTCCGCGATACTTTCGGCAGCGTTGCGAACCTGCTCCTTCGCCGCCTCGAGATCGGCGCTGTCGCGGGTGGTCACAACCATCGAATTGTCTTCCAGGTTGTGAAAGATCAAACGATCGGCGCGCAGCCCCCAAGCCTCCTGCGCGGCGAGCGCGTACAGGGAAAGCTGCAGGCTTTTATCCGCGTCTTCTTGTGACTTCGGCTTGCCCGTCTTGTAGTCGACAATGGCAACACCGCCGGAGTCGAGATGGTCCATGCGATCGACGCGGCCGGTCAACTTCGTTCCGCCGACGGGCAAGTCGAATTTCTGCTCGGTCTGCAAAACTTCGGAGGGCGCATTGGCGCGTGCCCATGCAAGGAACTGGGTGAGCTGTTCTCTGCCCTGCCGAAGATACAGATCGTACTGATAGCGATCGGCAATGCCGGCAGTCGCGAGGTCGGCTCGGAAATTTTCCAGCAGAACCTCGTCGCCGATCTCGCGCCCGTAGCGCTGTGCGTCATAAAACGTGTGCAGCACGCGGTGCATGGCCGCCCCATAATGAAGAGAGGCGGGAACGTCCCGCGGCAGATTCCATTCGCGCTCCAGCTTAAAGCGCAGCGGACACTGCTGATAGAGCTCGATCGAACTTGCGCTCAGGCCGGTCACGAAGTTGGCGGTCGGCTCAGAGAGCAGCCAGGCCGCGACGTTCGACCGTTCGATAGCCACGCGTTCTTCTTCGGCCGCGGCGAAGAGTTCATCCTGCACGGCGGCGGCTTCGCGCGTTTGCCAGAAACGCCGGTGAGCGTGCGCCGGGGACATGAAATCGCGGAGAAATTTTGTGGGCCGTGTATCGACGCCGGCGCCCTGCTTGGCGTAGATCGCGAGCGTGTCCTCGGCCCGCGTCATCGCGACGTAAAACAGACGGCGCTCCTCCTGCTCGCTCAAGACCTTGTCAGTCTGCGTCGAGCGCGAACTTCTCAGCTCCTGCGGAAAATCAACCAGCGGCTCGTGAAAGGGGCAGGGGAATGAAGTGGATGAACCTCGCAGAATCGCGACGTGGCCAAACTCCAATCCCTTGGCCGCATGTACGGTCATCAGACGCACGCCGTCCTCTTTGCTGGGCGGCAGAGGAATATTGGCGCCTCTTGCCTGACGGAAATAGTTGAGATACTCGAGGAACTCGGGAGCGCGGCCCGTTTCGGTCAAGGCATTTTTTTGCCAGCGCTGCACAAATTCGGCAAAGGCGTTGACCGCAGAAGTGCGACGCAAGGCGAACTGGCGGATCACGGCGTTCAGCGAATCGATCGCAGTCACGTCTTCCGGTTGAATCGCCTCGTGGGCTTTCTCCACTTCGGCAAGCACCGCCCCGCCCTTGGCAAGCCGCGCGAGCACTTTGCGGAAGTCGAACTCATCGCGGTGCACAGCCCTCATCGCGGCCTTGAGTTCCACGGGATCGATGGCAAACTGCGGCAGGGCCGCCACGCGAAACAAATTGGCAGCGTCCTTCGGATTCACTGCCGCCCCGAGGCAAGCCAGCAGGTCGCGAACTTCGGGCGTATCGAGAACGTCGAGGCCCTCGATCGTAAACGGAATGTTGCGTTCCGCCAGTTCCTTAACCAGTTCCTCGCGATGGCTGTGCTGGCGGTAGAGAACAGCAAAGCGCTTCCACTCGCAGCGGAGTTCTTTGCGTTTCTTCCGGATGCGGGAGGCAACGTCGGCGGCCTCAACGTCTTTATCGCGCCAGGTGACAATCTCGATGGGCTGGCCGACGAACGATTCTCCCTGCTCGCGCGCGTGAGTTTCGCGCCACGATTCCAGGGCGGAGCGCTGGTAGGAAAGCATACTTGATTTGCTTGCAGCGCTCCCCTTCTCCCCGCGGCTCTTCTCCGCGAAAACGGGCGGGTTTTCGTTCACGATGCCGAAAGCGCAGCGCAGAATGGGCGTGAGAGAGCGGCGGTTCTTTTCGAGTGCAACAAGTTTTGCCGCCGGATAATGGCGCACGAACAGGGAGAATGCTTCGCTCGATGCGCCGCGGAATTGATAGATCGCCTGATCGGGATCGCCCACGATAAAGACATTGGACTCCTGCCCGGCGAGCATTGACAGAATTTCGACCTGCGCGAAGTTGGCGTCCTGAAATTCATCGACAAGCAGAAAACGAGTACGCCGTCGCTCTTCCTCGAGCAACGCGGGATGGTCTTTCAAAAGGTGATAAGCGCCGGTGATCATGTGACCAAATGTGCCCAGATTCTTCGCGCGTAGCATGTCTTCCACCGTGGCGAACACAGTTGCAATTTCGCGGCAACGGTCGAGAATTTCGGCGTCGTCGAGCTCGCTCTGCTTCTTTGACCGCGCGACTCGGGGCAGAGGAATGTCGCCGCGTTCCAGGCGCGCGACATATTCGGCATATTGCCGGGGATCGACGAGTTCATCCTGACACCGCCGCATGAACTCCAACAGGTCGTCGAGAAACTGGCTCACCTTGGCGGCGCGCACAAAATACTTAAGGTGCAAGTCGCGAATACGGCGCCGCAGATAGACCCACAGCTCTTTGTCGTCGAGAACGTTGAAGGCCGCGCCCCGCCGTTGCAACAGCGCGTTGCACCAGGCGTGGAAGGTACACGTCTGAAGGCCCTCGATGTCCGTGCCCTTGAGTTCGGCTCGTACGCGGTTCTGCATTTCCTCGGCGGCGTTTTCGGTGTAGGTGAGCGCGAGAATCTCGTCCGGACGCGCATGCCCCTGGCGCACCAGATTGGCGATGCGCTGGATGAGGACGGTGGTCTTGCCGGTGCCTGCGCCCGCAAGGACGACCATCGGGCCATGCACGTGCTCGATGGCCTCCCGCTGACGTTCGTCGGGAATAATTTGTTTCGCGGCAACGAGGACGGTGGGAGACATTAGGCGGAGGATATCAGAGGAGGGTGTGGAAGGTCTGTGAACCAGCTTTCCGGAACTATTAACGAAGAACATCGAGAGCAAGAGCCGATGCCACGATGGCAGCTGTTTCGGCGCGCAGGATGGTGTTGCCTAAGGAAGCCGATGCCCATCCCGATTGGCGAAACTCATGCAACTCATCATCGGTCCAACCGCCTTCCGGTCCGATGGCAAGAGCGGCCTGCGAAGCAGAGGGCGGCAGAATATCCCGCAGTTGACGGTCTTCCTCTGATTCTGCCAGGACAACGCGCGGGAACGCCTCGGCCGACGCTGAAAGCTTGCGGTGCACGCCCAGATTATCCGGCGAGAATGCTCTCATCAAATCTGCGAATTTGATCGGAGGGGAAATGTCTGGGGGCGCGGGGCGCCTTGACTGTTCTGAAGCCTGGCGTACGAGACGCAGCCAGCGTTCGTGACGCTTGGCCGCCGCGGCGGCCAGATGCGCGTCCGTGCGCCGGGCGATCAAAGGGACGATTCGCGCCACTCCAATCTCGGTACATTTCTCGATGGCCCATTCCATACGATCGAACTTGAAGATGGCAAGCACGACGGTGAGTTGAGCGCAGGGCTTTACGATCAGCGGAACTCCGAGGGCAAATTCCACGCGGTCGTCTGAAATCGAGATGATCGTGCCGTGGCGAACGGCATCCCCGGTAGCGATGTCGAATTCCTGGCCGACTTGCGCGCGCAGCACGCGGCTCAAATGCGAAGCGTGCTCGCCGGTAAGGGCGGCTGTGTTTTGACAAACTTCATCGGCGATCCAGCGGCGGCGGGTCAAACTTCAGTTCTCAGTTGTCTGTTCTCAGTTCTCAGTGCAACGCTCATGGTGGCAGCGATCCAAACCAACAGACTGCTTTGACTGGGAACCGGGAACTGAGAACTACTAAACAAACATATCCTTCACTCGCCCCAGCAGCGAGCGGCGCTGCGGCTTGTTTTCTACCGGAGTCAGTTCTGCCAGTTCGGCCAGAAGTTCACGCTGGCGTTTATTGAGCTTGCCGGGAGTTTGAATCCGCACTTCCACGAACAAGTCGCCTTTGCCGTGACCGTTGAGCACCGGCACACCTTTGCCGCGAATGCGAAACGGCGTTCCCGACTGCGTGCCTTCGGGTACCTTCAGTTTGTGCTCGCCGTCCAGCGTTGGAACCATGATCTCCGTACCAAGAGCCGCCTGCGAAAACGAGATTGGCACCACGCATTGCAGATCGTTGCCCTCGCGCTCAAAGAACGAATGCTCCTTCACGTGCAGTACGACATAAAGATCGCCGGCTGGGCCATTGAAAGTTCCCGCTTCGCCGAGGCCGTTAAAACGAATGCGTGTGCCGTCTTCGACTCCGGCCGGAACTTGGGCCTCGACCATGCGCTCCCGCACCTGACGCCCTTCGCCTTTGCATTTGGGGCAGGGATCGGTAATGACCGAACCCGCGCCCTGGCAGGTTGAACAAGTGCGCGCAATGCTGAAGAATCCCTGCTGATAGCGAACCTGGCCGCGGCCCTCGCAGGTGCGGCACGGCACAGCAGCTTTCCCTGGTGCTGCGCCGGAACCACGACATGCGTCGCAAGTCTCGTGCCGCCGCACGCTCACTTTCTTTTCAGTGCCGAAGACCGCTTCTTCAAACTCAAGATGCAGATCCTCACGAAGGTCGGCACCGCGCTGTGCTCGAGTTCGCCGGCGACCGCCCTGGCCTCCGAACATATCGCCGAAGCCAAAGAACTCACCAAAGATATCGCCGAAATCCTGGAAGATGACTGGATCGAATCCGGCCGCTCCGCCCGAAGACCCCCCTACGCCCGCATGGCCGAAGCGGTCGTAGAGCGATCGTTTTTCACCGTCCGCCAAAATCGCATAGGCCTCGGTGATTTCCTTGAACTTGTCCTCCGCATCCGGGTTATTGGGATTGCGGTCGGGATGATACGTCATCGCAAGTTTGCGATACGCACTCTTGATTTCAACTTCGGTAGCCGCGCGCGTGACGCCCAGTACCTCGTAATAGTCGCGTTTTGTGTTGGCGGCCAGATTGCCTCCCTGAATTCTTGTAGATCGTAGTTAATGCAGACCCGTCACTCCCACCGCAGCGGCATTTCAACCAATCGGCTACGCCGCGGGATTGCGCGCTACCCGCACCATGGCTGGACGGAGCAGGCGATCTTTATAGCGATAGCCGCGTTGCAACTCGTCGAGCACGTGGTGATCCGGCACATCGCGCGTGTCGACCATTTCGATCGCCTCATGAATGCGCGGGTCGAACAACTGCCCCACGGCGGCGATCGGCTGAACGCCGGATTTCTGCAATGCGTCCTGGAGCTGCCGGTAAATCAGGTCAACTCCGCTGCGAAAATCGCTCGCATCGCCGGCGGCTTTTAGTGCGCGCTCGAAGCTGTCGAGAATCGGCAGAATATTTCTGATGACGTCGGCAGCGGCAAAGTCGCGGAACTCCTGCTGCTCGCGTGTCGCCCGTTTGCGGGCATTATCGAATTCCGCCTGCAGCCGCGCCAGGCGATCAAGCAGCGCATCCCGTTCCGCTTTCAACTTTTCAGTTTCCGACATGGCGCCGGCATCAGCCGGCCCCACCGAACTCGACGACACGTTCTGCTCGTCGCCGTCCGCCGCCGGAAGTTCGTGCTCAAGATCTTCGTTCTGAATGCCGAGGTTGGTGGCCTCGCTTTTTCCGTTCCTTTTACCCATACAGCCTTACTCCGATTCGTTCAAAAGTTTGTCAAATAACCGAGCGATATACGACACCGCCGACATGGTGTGCTGATAATCCAGCCGCGTGGGCCCAATCACCGCGAGTGCTCCGCGCACTTCATCGCCCACCCGCGCGGGCGCGCCGATCAGCACGAAATTTTGCATGGAAGGCAGAGCCTCGTCGAGTCCGATGACCACGCGAACCGCCTCCTGCCGCGTGTTCAGGTAGGCACTCAACAGCTTGATGACTTTTTCTTTCTCCTCCAGCGTGCGCAGCATCTCCCGCAGCCGCTGACGGTCTTCTTCGCCCGTGACCAGGTTGGCCGCGCCTTCCACGAACACCACGTCGGTGCCTTCATTGGATGCGAGCGCGCCCTGCTGGTAGAGCCGCTCGATCGACTTCATGAGCTGCTGATACTCGCCGCGTTCCGCTTCGATGCGCCGCGCCAGTTCGGCGCGCATGTCCTCCATCGTCCAGCCGCGAAAATTGTCGTTCAGGTAGCGCGACGCAAGATCAAGATCGGCCTGCGGAATATCCAGCCGCAGCACACGGTCGCGCACGACGCCCGAGCGCGTCACCACGACGGCCAGCACTTTCTGATCTCCGAGCCGCGAAAAATAAACATGCTCCAGGGCATTGCGCGGGCCCGTACTCGCAACCGTCACTCCAACTCCATGCGAAATCAGCGAGAGCACGTGCGACGTGCGCTCCATGAACTCCTGCACGTCGGTGACGCCGGTCAGCGTGTCCTGGATAATGCTTTGATTCTCGTGCGAAAGATGCGTCTCGCCGCTCAACTGCTCCACATAATAACGATAGGCCTCCGCGGTCGGAACCCGTCCCGCGGAAGTGTGCGGCTGCTCCAGGTATCCCGCATCGGCCAGATCGGCCATCACGTTGCGGATGGTCGCCGGACTCAGGCCCTCCCGGCTGCTGCGCGCAAGGGTGCGCGAGCCCACCGGCTCACCGCTGGCGATAAAGGTCTCGACAATGGCGGTCAGGATTTCACGTTCCCGGCCGCCCGCTGGTCCTGGTGGCATAAGGTTAAGACGCCCCGAGGTATAATCCGCCTAAATTCTTTAGATGCAGCGGCTTAGATTAGGATTCACTGCGCCTTACTCAGATTTTAGGGAGCCCGGAAGAGAGTGTCAAGGATGGAGAGGAAAGGATGGCAACCAATAGTCCTGGATCATCGTGTCCAGGGGTGTTTCAGCCCACAGCCATTTATCCTGGCAGGGCGAGTAATCGCGACAGATCTTGTGCGAACCTCTGAATGGTGGATCCGTCTTCGGCACCGTGGTCTGGGTTAATTTCCGTCACAGTCAATCCAGCAAACTTCGGGCTCTTAAGCAAAACCTCCAACAACTCCAGCGAATGGCCGTACGACAGCCCCTTGTTTTTCGAATAGTTCTCCGCCAGCGGCAGATCGTTAAAATCAATCACATCGACATCAAAGTGCACGAGGAGCCGCTCAAACTCCGCCGCCCATTTGGATAGGATCGTGTCTGCGCACCTGACGGGGGACTGGGTGACATCAGCAACACTCGACGTTGCGATCGCACGATCCCGGATGGCACTACGCTCCCACTCCGTTGCGCTGTCTGGGTCGAATCCAACAAGATGAAGCTGCGCAGGGGAAATCAAAGGATAGCGCGGTCCACAGCCTGCCAGTTGGGGAACGGCCCCGTTCAAGCCCAACATATGCGCCACTCCCATCCAGTCGAGCGCGCCGTCCGCGGTGGACGCGGGAGTATTCATGTCAGCGTGCAGGTCCACATAAATCAGGCCCAGGCTCTCGCACTTCCTCAGATTCGCCGCTACCACCCCGAACTCGACAGTGCAATTTCCCCCGATCACAACGGGAATGTGCCGCTGACTGACTGCTTCCGATAAATGAGCATCGGTCTCTTGGACGCAGGCGGTGACTGCCTCCCAGTGCTGCGCCAGCGGGTTCCTTCTGTCTGGACGCCAGCGCCGCACGGAAAGATCGCCGTAATCTACGACCGTGAGACCTTCCTTTCGAAGCATTTCCGGGAAGCCCGCGTCTCGGAAGGCTTGAGGCGCCTTCTCTTGTCCGGGACTGTACGACCCGAGACTGGTAGGAACTCCGATATAAGCGATTGTCCGGCCCATAGTGATCTCTCCACAGAATTCTGACGACATAGCACAACCACCATACATGTTGTTATAGGTTATGTAAGTTCTTCACTTATCACCACAGCGCTCAAAATCCTATTCCCTGCCAGAATCCCACCCTATTTATTGTGTTAGCCATTTCGTGCTGGGTACTGCCTCGTCTTCGCCAAATTTCCACAGACAGCCATGTCGCACCACCGCCTCCTAAATTTCCTCTTGACTCTATACCTAGGTATAGACCGGACACTGACTTTGTCGGCAGTAAGAGGCCGATCCAAAACTCTTGCGCCAGGAGGTTTTTATGCAGAAAAAGTGTGCTTTTGTCTTATCTCTACTAGTCGTTGCCATGACTCTTCCCAGTCAAGCTCAATCAGCAAGCGAACGGGAGAAAAACAAGACCGTGACGCGGACGTTCTTCGAGGAGGTGCTCAGCAAGGGAAAACTGGAAAAGTATTCGGAGTCGCATGCCGCCGACTTTGTGGCCCACAGCGCCGAGCGCGATTACACTCTGGCGGAAGATCTGGCGATGGCGCGGGAAGAACGCGCTGCGCTGCCCGACATGCAGTTCGCGATCAACCACATGGTGGCCGAGGGAGACTTGGTCGTCGTGCATTGGACAGTGTGGGGCACGAACACTCAGCCGGGAATGGGCCTTCCTGCGACCGGCAAACCGGTCAAGACTTCAGGAATGACCCTGTTCCGCTTCAGGGCGGGAAAGATCTCGGACGAATGGAACGCGTGGAGCATGCTCTCGGTGCTGAAGCAGGTAGGCCTACTGTGCCCTCCCAACGGACCTGCGGGCCAAGAGTCGAAGATTCCAACCCACGATCCAACCAGCCGATAAACCGGTCGAACTACGGCTTACGCCGTTGACGGGCTGATCACCAGACGCGTGGTACCAACCGGTAACGCACCTTCTGGAGATATTCCTTATAGCCCTCCAGATTGCGTGCCGGGTGCCCAAGACAATGCGGGTGTCCCACACATCGCGCACCTTGCGATGTGTGGGTTTTCATCACCATCCAACTGTGCCGGGTGCGCCACTTCCCGCGCTTTTCGAGAATGCCGCCCTGAGCGGTAGCCGAAAGATCGCCCGCCCAACGGCCGCAAGCGACCCGATTCCGCTTTACTCAAATCCTGTGAAAGGAGGGTCGCCCAGCTTGCCCGCGCTTCGCGCGAAGCCCGGGAGTCCACCACCTCTTCCTTTTTTCATCACATTTTTCCCGTAACCCTCATCACAGACCTGCACCAAAATCAGTGCGAGAATCACTCGACATGGCACCATGGAAATTGCGCCCGTCTCCCGAGGAAAATGCGTCAGGAAAAAACATGAATATTCAAAAATGCGCGCATTATTCCGCGAATTTCAGCCGAGCCCGAACCTCCAAAAAACCAGCAAAATCAACAATCGCATCCGTTAAACCCAATGTTTTGAAGACTTTGAATCTAACTTATTCAATATGAACCACTTAAGCCAAAACCGAGGGGGGGAGGGGGGGGGTACCTAATAATTTATTTATTTATTTATTTTCCTTCCGCCCAATCAGCCATTGCTTCGCGCACTTGTTCTGCATTTTGGCGAAGAAGTCCAAGCACGAACCTGGCGGGGAAACGCGGCTAGGCTGCGGTGCTTTTCTCTTGAGCGCTTCGAGCACCGGAATCGCTCATTGCGGCCTGCAGTTCACGGATTCCTTACTTGCCCGCCCCCAGCAGCGCTTCGACCACGAGTTTCTTTGTCTGCTCGTCCATCGCTTGCCCGTCCATCCCGGATGGATTGCCCTTCAGGCTGGCCCGGTTGTTGAGCCGCTTGTCTTTGATTCCGATATAGACGGCGTTGTAGGCCGTGTCTCCCAGGTTCTCTACTTTGTGTTTGAAGGCCGGAAACCAGCGCGGCTCTCCGGGCATCGCGGAGACTTCCTGCGTCTTGCCGTTTTCATCGGTGAAGCGAAGATGCCCGGCTGTGAGGACGACAACCACGCCTCCGGGATGAGCGTGCATGGCCGACTTCTCGTGCGGCCCATAATGCACGTTAACGACCTGCACGTACTCATTCTCAAACGCCAGTTTGTAGTGCGCCGGTTCGACCTTGAAGGCATCTTGTGCCCGCGCCGCGCCGCCGAGAATTGAGACCAGCATTGACACGCACAACAGCATGCTGCCGACCACTTTTCGCATGGGAGTTAGCCTCTCAAGTGGATCATTAAGCCGGAATCTGCTGTGACCCCACAGGCGGATTTCATCTTATACTCGCCTTGCTCATCGAAACATTGCCGATCCCGGTTCCCCGCACTCTCGAATGCTCTGCCGACCCGCGTAGTATGGTGCACGGATCATGACGACGAATTCGATGAATGACAAACCTCATATTGCCGTCATGGGCGCGGGCGCGTTTGGCGGGTGGACGGCGCTGTATCTTTTGCGCGGTGGAGCACGTGTCACTCTGGTTGACGCTTGGGGCCCGGGAAATTCGCGCGCTTCTTCGGGCGGAGAAACACGCGTGATCCGCGGCGCCTATGGGCCGGATCAGCCTTACACAAAACTCGCCGCGCGGGCGATGGCGCTTTGGCGAGAGCACGAGGCACAGTGGAAGCGAAAGTTCTTTTTCTCCACCGGTGTTTTATGGATGGCCGAAGGTTCGGGCGAGTTCGAACGCGGCTCGTTGCCCATGCTGAAAGACGCGGGTATTCCCTTTGAGCAACTTTCTACTGGTGAGATGGCGCGCCGCTGGCCACAGATCAGCTTCGTCAATATCGAGTGGGGGATCTACGAGCCCCAGAGCGGATATTTGCTGGCGCGGGCGTCGACGCAAGCTGTCGTCGAGCAATTCATCGCCGAGGGCGGCGAGTATCGTCAGGCCGCGCTTGCGGCAGAAAGTTTGCTGGACGGCAACAGGTTGGAAAGTGGTGGCTGGATCGAGAGCGGGAACAGGAATCCGCTTCCGCTTTCCGACGGATCGATGCTCGTTGCCGACCGCTACGCGTTTGCCTGCGGGCCATGGCTCGGCAAGCTGTTTCCGCAGACCGTTGGTCCGCACTTTGTCTCCACCAAACAGGACGTGTTTTTCTTCGGAACTTCTGCAAACGACCCGCGCTACAACGAAGGCAACATTCCCGTGTGGGCCGACCACAGCGCTCATTTCATATACGGTATCCCCGGAAATCAGGGACGCGGCTTCAAGATGGCTGACGACACGCGCGGGCCGGAGTTTGATCCGACTAACGGAGATCGCCTGGTAAGCGACGATCGCCTCGCGGAAGCGCGCCGCTATCTCGCCTATCGTTTTCCCGGGATGAAGAATGCGCCGCTGGTCGAAACGCGCGTCTGCCAGTACGAGAACACCACAGACCACGATTTCATCATCGACCGGCATCCCGCGAATCAGGACGTGTGGATTGTCGGCGGCGGCTCGGGACACGGGTTTAAGCACGGCCCGGCGTTAGGAGAAATGGTCGCGCGGTTGGTATTGAAGGATGAGACGGCCGAAGCGGTGTATCAACTGGCACGGTTTGCGCACTAAGCCGTGAGATTGCGAAGTAACATCGTGGTATAAATCAACCAACATGCCGACCCGCAATGGCTCGATCCGCCTCTTTCGTTTTGCTGGAATTGATTTGTTCCTGCATTGGTCGTGGTTTCTGGTCGCCTTTTACGAAATTCAGAGCGGCATCGGAGATTATTCTTCCATCACCTGGCGCGTACTCGAGTATCTCGCCCTCTTTATCATTGTGATGATGCACGAGTTCGGCCACGCGCTGGCTTGCCGGCAAGTGGGTGGCTCGGCGAATCAGATCGTGCTCTGGCCGCTGGGCGGCGTGGCCTATGTGAATCCGCCTCCGCGCGCGGGCGCAACGCTCTGGAGCATCGCCGCCGGCCCGCTCGTGAACGTCGCGCTCCTGCCGGTTTTGTACGGCCTCGGCATGTGGGGCAAGTCGGTGGGATGGGCCGGGATGGCCGATGCTCACGCTCTGCTGCGCGCAATATGGGAGATTGACCTGGGCCTATTGGTTTTCAACATTCTGCCCATCTATCCGCTGGACGGTGGCCAGATCCTCCGCGCGCTCCTCTGGTTTGTGATGGGACGCGCGCGCAGCCTGATGGTCGCGACGATTGTCGGCTTTATCGGCATCGCCGGTTTCATCGGCCTCGCCATCTGGATTCACTCCACCTGGTTCATCATTCTTGCCGTCTTCATGCTCTTGAATTGCTGGAGCGGCCTGCAACACGCGCGCGCGCTCATGAAATTTGCAAAATTGCCGCGTCGCGACGGACTTGCTTGTCCGCAATGCAAAACCGCGCCGCCGATCGGCGAGTACTGGAAATGCGGGAAGTGCGGGCAGCCCTTCGACACATTTGTTACCAATGCCGCCTGCCCGCATTGCGGAACTCAGTTCTCCGGAACTCGTTGTTTGGATTGTGGGGCGATCAGCCCGATGGCGGAGTGGACGGCACCGATTTACGGGGCCAGCAGTTCTGAATTGCATCGCTGACTCCGAATCAACACCGCTTCGTTTCGGACAACTAGAGGCTTTTCGCGGCCGAGCGCGGCCGAGCCACATCTCACTGAATCTGGATCACGCCCTCGGAACTGCTCGACTTGATTTCTTCCACACGCGCTGCCACGTTGCGGGCAAATGCAAAAAGTGACTTCGCGTGCGGCGAGTCTTCGCCTTGCAGCACGGCGGGCGATCCGCTGTCACCCGAGCGGCGAATCTCAGGATCGAGTTCAATGCTGCCAAGGAAGGCCACGTCGAATTGCTTCGCGGTTTTTTCCGCGCCGCCGCGCGAGAAGATATCCACCTCATGGTGGCAGTGAGGACAGACGAAGTAACTCATGTTCTCGGCGATGCCGACGATATCCACCTTCATCTGGCGGAACATTTCGATCGCTTTGCGAGCGTCCTGCAACGCCACGTCCGACGGCGTTGAGACCACGATCGAGCCGGTCAGCGGCACCGTCTGGATCAGCGAGAGCGCTACGTCGCCCGTGCCCGGGGGCAAGTCGACGATCAGGTAGTCGAGCAGTCCCCACTCCACCGACCCCAAAAATTGCCGGATGATGGAGTGCAGCATGGGGCCGCGCCAGATCAGCGGTTTGTCTCCCGGATTAAGAAAGCCGACGGAAATCACTTTGAGGCCGTGCGTGTTGATCGGAGAAATGTGATTCTCGCCCAACACCTTGGGCTGTTCGTTGGTGCCGAGCATGAGCGGAACGTTGGGGCCGTAGACGTCTCCGTCGAGCAGGCCGACGCGATATCCCAACTTCGAGAGCGCAAGCGCCAGGTTGACCGCGAGTGTGGTCTTGCCGACTCCGCCTTTGCCGGAACCCACGGCGATGATGGCGTTGACGCCGGGCAAGGGCTGAGGTGCAGGCGGCTGCTGGCCAGGATGATGGGAATGTGCGCTCATCCTGCGATTATACGGGAGGAGGAGGGATCAGGGTTTTGGGCGGATTGCGGTGGCCAAGGTCACAGGTCAGGTCGGAGGTTAGAGGTCAGATTGCAGAGGATAAACCCTCCGATTCAAGATCAAATTTTGGCGCTATTGGCTTTCACCTCTGCAATCTGACCTCTGACCTCTGCAATCGCTAGTAGTGCCCTTCCCCCGCCTGCACCTTACCGCGGAACATACGGTAGACGAACGCAAAGTATCCGAGGGCCAGCACGGCCGCGAGCGACCACCAGATCAGTCCCACACTCAGGCCATGCGCGCCCGCACTGGTGTTCTGGATCGTCAGATCGTATTGATGATCGCGCGCCGGCAGCACCACTGGATAAAGCGCAAATGCGGCGCCGACCAGCATCCCCACGATGTACAAGCTCGATGCGATAAATGCAATCTTCTCCTTGCCCTTGGGAGTCGCCCAGAGCATCACGCCAAGAGTAGAAAAGACGACGATCGGAACCAGCACGCCGATCCGATGGTTGGCATAGTTCGTCATAATATCGGGGCGGATGAAATAGGTCGCGAGGAGCGTCACGCAGGTCAGAAAAAACTGCACCGGCCAGCACAGCAATGCGAATCCGCGGGCACGGCGTCCGAGGTCTTCGTCAGTTTTGAGGCCGACGTAGTGCGAACCGTGCGCGGCTAGCGTCACCAGCGCCATCACTCCGATGAGCACCGTGTACCAGTCAAGAATTCCAGTCTGCGGCCCGAGCCGGAAGTTGGTCCAGAGCGGTTCGAAAAAGTAGCCAGTCGCATCGAGCGGCACTCCCCGCACCACATTGCCGAGAGCGGCGCCAAAAAATATGCAGAGCAGAATGCTGGCGACAGAAAACAGAACGTCAAAAAATTCCTGCCACACCGAATTGTCGATATGGGCGCGAAACTCGATCCCAATGGCGCGAAACATGAGCAGCCATAGGACCATATTCAGGGGCAGGTAGAACCCGCTGAAGCTCGACGCATACAGTTGGGGGAACGCAAAGTAAAGCGTGCCGCCGGCCGCGAGCAGCCACACTTCATTGCCATCCCAGACAGGACCGATGGCACGCAGCACCCGGCGCTTCTCTCCATCCGTTTTGGCCGCGAGCAGGTAGATCACGCCGGCCCCGAGGTCGAAGCCATCGAGCACGACGTATGCGGTCACCATCACAGCGACAATCCAGAACCAAAGGCTGCCCATTGTTATCGTGCCTCCGTCGCGGTGAGAATTGACGTGGTTTCAAGGCCGCCGGGCCCATGTTCAATTTCCCGGCGGATGAGAAACAACCCGAGAATGCCGAGCACCATGTACATGCCCATGAATCCCAGCAGCGTAAACATGCCGTTGCCGGCCGAGACTGCTTTGGAGTAACCGTCCTCGGTGCGCATCAGTCCATAGACCAGCCAGGGCTGGCGACCAAGTTCGGCGGTCATCCAACCGGCGGTGTTTGCGATGTAGGGAAAGGGCGCCGACAACATGAGGATCCACAACATCCAGCGTGCAGAAAATATTTTGCCGCGCCACAGCAGCGAGAGCGCAACCACCATCACCGCGATAAAGAACGTCCCGAGGCCGACCATGATGTGGTAGCTGTAATAGAGCAATGGAATATTCCCCGGCCAATCTTGTTTAGGGAACGCGTCGAGGCCGCGAACTTGCGCGCTCCAGCGCCGATAGGTCAGCATGCTCAGCATCCCCGGCACTTCTAGCGGGTTGTCGATCTTACCTTGTTGTTCGTTCGGTTGCCCCATCAGCACGAGCGGCGCAGCCGTCTGTCCCTGAAACAGTCCTTCCATTGCGGCCAGCGTAACAGGCTGATAGTCGGAGACCATTTTCCCCTGCCGGTCGCCCGTGGGAAATATTTGCAGGATGCTGAAGATGCAGCCCGCGATCACTCCGGTCTTGACGAAAATGCGGCCATACTCCGTCCATTTGCCCGAGAGCAGATAAAAAGCGCCAATGGCGGTCATGATGAACGATCCGGTAATCGCCGCTCCGCTCATGTTGTGCGCGTATTGCCACAGGGCCCAGCGGTTGAGGACGAAATCCCAGAAGCTGGCCAGTTGCAAGCTGCCGTCGGCGGCCTTGTAATAGCCAACCGGGTATTGCATAAAAGCATCCGTGGCAATGATGAAGTAGCCAGACAGCCACGACCCCAGAAACACCGCGACCGCGGAGAGCCAGTGCATCTTCGGACTCAGTCGCTTTTCTCCGTAAAGAAATAATCCCAGGAACGCGGATTCGAGGAAGAAGGCGAACATTCCCTCCATGGCAAGCGTCTGGCCAATCACGCCGCCCGCAAATCGCGAAAAGACCGCCCAGTTGGTGCCGAACTGAAATTCCATGGGAATACCGGTCACCACGCCCAGAACAAAATTGATGCCGAAAATCTTGCCCCAGAACCGCGCCGCCTGGTGGTAAACGGGATCGTCGCGCCGCAAAGCGATCGTTTTGAGAATAACGATCAGCAGCGCAAGCCCCATCGTGAGTTGCGGGAATAGATAGTGGAACGTCGCGGTAAACGCGAAGTGCAGACGATGAATCAGAAGCGCGCTGTCCATAAGTAAAATCTCAACTCTCACTCGTCATGCTACAGCTCGCGGCGTCAGGGCTCTAAATCGCCCTTGGGAGTGATGCGCTTGGTTGGATGACCCCTAACGCTCCCGGATTCGATCTTTCCGCCTTCACTCTCGCCCTCTCGGTCAGCCCCGATGCTGTCTCCGGCTCTCCGACTCGATGCGGCGAGTCTCGCGACGACGCGCTGCGCCCTCGTACCGCCGTTTTTCATCCTGTGTTTCCGGAACGACCGGTGGCACGGGCATCCGATTTCCGGCCGCATCGATGGCCACGAACGTCAGGTATGCCGAGCTCACGTGCCGCCTTTCGTCAGAGCGATAATTTTCCACCCACACTTTCACGCCAACTTCCATGGAAGTACGGAAGGCGCGATTGACGGACGAGCGCAGGATGATGAGATCGCCGACCCGCACCGGCACCAGAAAATCCAAATGGTCGATGGAAGCAGTGACGACCCACTGTCGTGAATGGCGATGCGCGGCCATGGCGCCAGCCAAGTCGATCCAATGCATCAGACGTCCGCCGAGAAGCGCGTTCAAGGGGTTGGCGTCATTGGGGAGTACAATTTCGGCCATTTCCGAAACCGAATCGCTTACGGGCCGTGGAACTAAGCTCAATTTGTCATTGTTGTTCATTGAGATATCGATCGCAAACTCAGATTAGACTTGCTTGGCGGCTCCTGTAGGCACGTACATAGCTATCGGCCAGCCGCCGCACGCGCTGGTCGCGCGCCTCAACACGCCAGACATTGCCCGCCAGATCGTAGATCAATGTCCCATGCTCCACGGGCACGTAATCCAACTCGCACGTATAGCAAAGTGTGAGTTGATCGTCGCTCGAACTGGCGATGGAAAAACGGACTGCATCCCAGTCCCGGTTGTGGGGAAAATGAGGACATTCTTTGGCATAGCCCAAATTGCAGAAGTCGCGAACATAGAGGGCATCAATCGCAAGGTCGCTCGCCTCTTCCTGTCGCTGGGCGCAACAGGTCCCGCGCCATCCTGCACCCAACGGTAGGCGCGAAGGATGCGGCCAGGAGCCATCATTCAAGATTTCGCGTGGCACGAAAAAGGGGCACGCCAAACTGATTGTCCTCGAGAAACCCAATTTTAACCCCACAGCCATGATATGAATGTAATAAGAGTCTTCAGCCTTCAGCCGTTAGCTTGCAGGGAGAGTTTTCCGCGTCCGAAACAACTGAGAGCTGACAGCTGAGAACTGAGAGCTTCTTTATGAATCGTATTGCGATGTTGACCGAAATTCTCGCTGGCAATCCTGCAGACGCGTTCGCGCGCTACGGCCTCGCCATGGAGTATTCGAAGGCTGGCGACGTCGAGCGTGCGCTGACGGAATTCAAGATGTTGATTGAGAAAAATCCGGACTACACTCCCGCGTATTTCATGTCTGCGCAGACCCTGGCCAGCGCCGGCCGCACTGATGAAGCCAAACGCATGCTGGTCGATGGAGTCTCATCCGCGCGCCGCACTGGCAACACTCATGCCCAGTCCGAAATGACTGCGATGCTGGAAGAATTGGGAGACTAGCCGTGAGCAGGTGGGGATCCAGACTGAAGGTTTAACGGCCTTAAGGTTTCATTGGCGCTGAGGGTTCTTACCTCTGCAATCTGACCTCTAACCTCTGACCTCAGTGCTAAACTCTCCTGTTCGCGGAGGCATTTATGCGCCGTTCGTTCTGTCTCGTTTTCTTGTTCACTCTGGCCACCTTCGTTCTGCCCGCTTTTTCTCAAGCCAAACATCCCTTCACCTTCGAAGACATGATGAAGCTGAA
>Ga0187875_10000876_pt1 | contig 24054 bp, 18 predicted proteins | sample June2016WEW_17_1_2_FD_132978 | JGI IMG/M metagenome (GOLD analysis project Ga0187875, IMG submission 132978) | Peatland microbial communities from SPRUCE experiment site at the Marcell Experimental Forest, Minnesota, USA - June2016WEW_17_10 | ecosystem: Environmental > Terrestrial > Soil >...
CCGGGGGTCGACGATGAAGGTCGTGTGCATGCTCGGGTCGGGAAGTTGGACCGGTGCCATCCCCCGCAGGCGCAGCACCGCGTAGCAGACGCCCGGTGAGGCGAGGACGGCGATCGCCTCGAGAGCACGCCTGACCGTGCTCCGAGTCGGTGGCGGTGTTGTCAAGGTGTGCATGGCACCGCCGGGGACGGTCCGGCTCGGCGCGGTCGAACCCTCGATTTCATTCGCCCGTCCACCCGACGGGACCGCGAGAAACAGAGGAGATTCACGACATCACACCAAACGATCGCGCCTCCCGCCGAACCGCCGGAGTGACGCGACATCAATTCGGCAGAGACGGCGAGACGGGGTCGCCCACGATCGCACGCCCGACAGTCTTCCAGTACGCCGGGGCCCGGGGTGGCGCCAATCCCCGATCCGCGCCTCGGGAAACGACGGCTCAACGGGTCTCGACGACCTCGACGCGCGCCGGTCCTCGCAGAATCTTCGCGAAGCGGTACCGGTATTCACCTTCGCGCAGCTCCATCATCTGACCGGCGACCCACACCGGGTCAAGCATCGAGTCGAAGTCGTCCCGCGCAAACTTCGCCCAGAAAGGCGTCTTCATCCCCGACGGCCCGACCACGAGGACCTTGCCGACCCTCCCGTCCTCGGCCATCGCGTTGCTGAAGTGCGCCGCACCCGCCTTCGCAAAGCAGTAGACAGGCTCTTCCCTGTGCGGGGTCCATTGCGACGTCGAGGTCACCGTGATGAGCTCGGCTAGGCCGCCCTGCCTCTCCAGAATCGCCCTTACGAAGTAGATGAGCCCACGCCCGCACACATCGAGCATGTTCTCGATCTGCCCCTCGCCAAGGTCCGTCACCCGACCGTCCTCCTTGTAGCCGGCCGCGTACACGAGGGTTGAGATCTCAGGCAATCGGCCGACGAGATCGACAACGCGTCCTGGCAACGCGGGCGCGGTCAAGTCGAACCCGACGAATTCCAGTCCCGCCACGTCGAACGGGCGTGCCGTCTCCGGTGCATCCAGTGACCCGGGCGTGATCACGGTCTTGCTCGCGAACCTGCCGAGCGCCACGACGCCGTCACCGGAGGCTCGAAGCGCCTTCGCCAGCTCGAGCCCCAGCCCCGATGTTCCTCCAATGACTAATGAAGGCATTCGCCCGCCCCTGTCTGCGAATTGGTCCGGAAACCACCCACGGCCGGATCGACCAAAACGCACAAGGCTGTCCCTGGCCTTGCGATCAGAGGACTCGACCGATCGTCCAGCGACCCGGATGTTAGGTGATCGCTGGCCGGCGGTTCCTCGCGGGAAAAGGCCAGCCGGGACGACGGGACCAGCACGTCGTAGGCGCCCAGGGCACACGCCACGGCTCGTACCGGGCGGGCAAGGGCACCTCGCGACCCCGTCGGGACGCCCGCTCCGAAAAACCACGCCCGCGGACTGGAGGCAATCCCTCGACCTCACCTCGCCGTATCCCTTTCGTCAGGTCACGATGACCTGCCCATGAGGAGGTTCGATGAAAGGGTTCTCCGGAAACGTGTCGCGCACCGCGAACCGCCGCTGGCGCCGGGCCGCGGGAGCGGCCGCGGTGCTCGCCGCGGCGTCCCTCGCCTTCGTCACGACGGCGGCAGATGCGGCGAATGCAAGGTCGGTGCTTCGGGGCCATTCGACGCGACACGCAAGCGCCCCCGTTGTCATCAAGGCAGCCAAGCGCGGTTCGCTCGGCGTGATTCTCGTCAGCGCGAACGGCTACTCCCTCTACTACGACAAGTCCGACACCGCGACCAAGATCGCGTGCACCGGAGGGTGCGCCCAGATCTGGCCTCCAGTCGTGCTCCCGAAGGGCGACCACTCCGCCGAAGCCGGTAACGGGGTCACCCAGAGCTCCCTCGGAGTCGAGCATCGGCCGGGCGGTGCCCTGCAGGTGACCTACGCGGGTCACCCGCTCTACCGGTACGTACGGGACGCCTCCCCGGGCCAGGTGAAGGGTCAGGGCGTCGGGGGGTTCTACGTCAAGGCGTCGGCGACGAAGACGTCGACGACACGGAGCACACCGACCGGGTCTTCGGCACCCGCCAGCTCCGGCTCCACTTCGCCGACAACATCGCCCTCTGGCGGCGGAGGCTACTGAGTGGCCGGACGGGAAAAGCGAGTCCCGACCGTAGCGTCGATGGGCAATGCGAACCTTTGCCCCGGAAGCGGGTGAACCGTCCGACGAGACGCTCCTCGCCGGCATGGCGAGCGGCGACGAATGGGCCACGGTCGCGTTCGTCCGCCGTTTCCAGCGTCGGGTCTTCGGCCTGGCGCACGCCATGCTCGGCGACCGGAGCGCGGCCGAGGACGTGGCCCAGGAGGCGCTCACCCGCGCCTGGCGTCACGCGCAGGTCTTCGACGCCCGGCGCGGCTCGGTCGCAACGTGGGTCCTCACGATCACACGTAACCTCGCGATCGACTCGCTCCGGGTCCGGCGGTCCTTGACGATAAGCACCGAGGAAATGGGGAACCTCCAGGAGCCGGATCCCGGCGTCGATCCCCTCTCGGCGATCGACGCCACCGCCGAGGTCCGCCGTGCCCTGGCGGCTCTCCCGACCGAGCAACGTCGAGCCGTGGTCCTCGCCGCGTTCTACGGCTACACCGCCGCCGAGGTCGCCGAATCGGAACAGATTCCGCTCGGGACGGCGAAGACGAGGATCCGGAGCGCGTTGGGGAAGTTGCGTGTCTCGCTCGTCGGAGCTGGTGAGATGCCGTGACCGAGCGCCACTCAGAGTGCGCCCGCTTCGAGGACGAACTCATCGCCCTCGCGCTCGGGACCGTCACCGGACGGGCTCGTGCAGAAGTCATCGCCCATGTCGAGGCCTGCCCACACTGTTCGGGCGAGCTCGAGGCACTGTCCGAAACAACCGACCGCCTGCTGCAGCTCGTCCCCGAGCGAGAGCCGCCGCTCGGTTTCGAGGTCCGGGTGCTCGCGCGGATCGGTGCGGCGCGACACGCGCGGTTCGCATCGTGGCGGCGGCGCACCGCGGTGCTCGTCGGCGCGGCCGCGGTGCTCGCCGGCGTCGTCGGATTCGTCACCGGGCACGGGATCGGTTCCGCACCACCGGGCACCTCGCCGAAAGCGGTCACGGTGGCCCTGCACACCTCCACCCGCACCGTCGGCGAGCTCTCCGTGCCGATGTCGGGCCCGCCGCGGCTCGTCGTGCGAATCAGCGGCCTCGGCATGAGCGGTCCGGTCACCTGCCGCGTGACCGCCACGGACGGTCGGACGGCGACGGTCGGCGTCTTCTGGCTCTATCACGGGTCGGGGACGTGGAGCGCCAAGCTCCCCTTCGCGGCAGACGACCTGCGGAGCGCGACGATCACGTCGTCGAGCGGCTCGGTGCTCGCCCGAGCAACGGTGAGCTAGCGACGATAACCGCGGCATCCCGAGGGCCCACCCCGACCGTCCTCCGGGGACGTGCCGCCATCAACGCTCAACGGACAGTGGTCGGAGCCGTGCTGCACCAGCGGCACGGCCGTCTCCGTGGTCCTCACCCGGTGCCGGGGCTCGGGTGATGGACGTAGCGGGCCGCCCGCCGACGCATGCCGCGCTCGACCCGCTCGGCGCGGGTGAGGACGGACCGTGGACTTCGGGCATGAGGCGCGCGGTAAAAGCGCGTCTTCGCGACCTCGACGAGCACGAGGTAGAAGACGACCATTGCGAACAGCCAGAGGAAGAACGCGATCGGCAAGGGCTTGAACCCCAGCCACCTGGCGAGCCCGGTATACGGCAGGACCGCACCGATGAGCGCCGCTCCGGTCGGCACCGTGAGCATCGCCAGGCTGGGACGGCTCTTCACGAAGGGGATCCGGCGGGTCCGGATCACGTAGATGACGAGGGTCTGCGTGGCGATCGACTCGACGAACCAGCCGGATCGGAACTCGACGTGGTTGGCGTGGAGCACCCAGAGCATCACCCCGAACGTGACGTAGTCGAAGATCGAGCTGACGGGGCCGAACACGGACATGAAACGACGGATGAACTTCATGTCCCAGGCCGCCGGTCGGGCGAGCGCCTCGGGATCGACCCGGTCCGTCGGAATCACGAGCTGCCCGGCGTTGTACAGCAGGTTGTTGAGGAGGATCTGCGAAGGCAGCATCGGCAGGAACGTCAGGAAGATCGACGCGCCTGCGGCACTGAACATGTTGCCGAAGTTGGAGGACGTCGCCATGAGGACGTACTTCATCGTGTTGGCGAAGATGCGGCGGCCCTCCATCACGCCCTCCGCCAGCACGCCGAGGTCCTTATCGAGCAGCACCACGTCGGCGGCTTCCTTGGCGACGTCGGTCCCCGAGTCCACGGAGATGCCAACGTCCGCGTGGTGCAGTGCGACGGCGTCGTTCACGCCGTCGCCGAGGAACGCCACGTCCTTGCCGGTGCGGCGCGCCGCCCTGATGATCCGCGACTTTTCGTCTGGGCTGATCCGCGCGAAGACAGTCGTCACCTGGATCGCCGCCTCGAGATGGGCGTCGTCGAGTGCCGCGACCTCGGGGCCGCTCAGCACGCCGGCGCAGGCGAGCCCGATCTCCGAGCACACCTTGGCGGCAACGAGACCGTTGTCGCCGGTGATGACCTTGACTTCTACACCGAGTCGTTCGAGCTGGGCGATGGAGCTGCCCGCGTCAGCCTTCGGCCGGTCGGCGAAGGTGAGGTATCCCTCGAAGGTCAGCCCCTTCTCGTCACCCGCGGTGGGCGTCCCGACGGAGGCCGCGGGGCGGGAGGCCACCGCGACCACCCGGGCCCCGTCGTTGAAGAGGGCCTCGAGCGTTTGGTGGGCCGCGTCGGGCACCGCCGCGCAGCGGTCGAGCACCACCTCGGGTGCCCCCTTGGTCACGAGCAACGGGACGTCGTCGTGACCGGCGACGACGACGGAGGCGAGCTGGCGCTCGTGGTCGAAAGGAAGCACACCGAGTCGGCGATAGGAAGCCGCCTCGGCGGCGACCGGCCCGTTCGCCGCCGCCCCGGGAGCGGACCACAGCGCCTGGTCCAGCGCGTTCCCCCCGACCGGTCCCTCGGGTGTGACGGACGCCTCGTTGCACACGAGCCCGAGGAGGAGCGCACGCTCGCTCGTCGTGCCGTCAGCGGCGAGCGCGCTCTGGAAGGTGATCTTCCCCTCCGTGAGGGTACCGGTCTTGTCCGTGAAAAGGATCTCGATGTTGCCGAGGTCCTCGATGGCGACGAGACGCTTCACGAGCACTTTCTTCGCGGTGAGTGCCTTGGACCCGGCCGAGAGGCTGACCGTCACGATCGCCGGCATCATCTCGGGCGCGATCCCGACGGCGATCGCCAGCGAGAAGAGCAGCGCGTCGATGAGCGGCCGGGCGAGCGCGACGTTGATGACGAAGATACAGCCAGTGAGGACTGCCGCCACCACGAAAAGGAACCGGGAGAAACGCGCCAGGCCGGTCTCGAACGCCGTCTGGCTGTGCCGTTCAGCCAGTCCCGCGGCGATCTGCCCGAAGGCGGTGCGGTTCCCGGTCCGCACGACGACCCCGAGGCCCGATCCCTGCTGGACGATCGTCCCCATGAAGGCGCAACCCGGCTGGTCCTGCGGCTCGTGGCCCGTGACGGCGGCCACCGACTTGGCGACCGGCAGCGACTCGCCCGTCAGCACGCCTTCGTCGCACTCGAGCTCCTCGACCTCGACCAGGCGGAGGTCGGCCGGCACGAGAGCACCGATGCGAAGCGACACGACGTCGCCGGGCACGAGGTCCGTCACCGGGACCCGGCTTGTCTTGCCGTCCCGGTGGACCTCGGCCTCCTGGCGGATCTTGGCGCGCAGCGCCGCCATCGCCATCTCCGCCCGGTATTCGTTGAAGAATCCCAGGCCGACGCTCAACGCGACGATCACGGCGATGATCACGGCATTCGTGCCGCCACCGGTCAGTCCCGAGACGAGGGCGGCGCCGAGCAACAGGAGCAGGATCGGGTTCCGGACCTGGCGGAACAGAACCGCCGCCGGCCGCACCCGATGCGTGCCGAACGCGTTCGGCCCGTACTGCGCGAGCCGCTGGGCGACGACCGCCGATGAGAGCCCGTTCGGGCCGCTTCCGAGACGTCTCAGCACCTCCTCGGGGCTCAGCGCTGCGGCGTCGTCCAGCTCCAGATCGGCGCCCCGGGGTGGTGACTCGACGGCCACGGCGACAGTCTTGCCGAGACGGGGGATCGAAAAGGACCATCCCGCGCGACGCGCCGCTACAATCCGACGCCGCAGCGCGATCCGACGGATATCAGCCCAATGCGGCGTGCGCCGATGCCTGGAGGTCGCGGCGCATTCGCGGCGGGGTGGGACAGTCGAACATCCGTTGCGTCATGACGAGGACGACGTCGTTGGTGCCCTCGAAACCGAGCTGGCCTGCGTGAAGGCGCTTGGCCGAGACCTGGTTGAGCACCCAGACGGTCCCTAAGCCGAATCCGGCGATCGTCGCCCCCTTCACCGCTCTATATATATGGACCCGATCCGTGGTCCGACCGAATCCGTCGCGTCCCGGAGTCAGCCCGTCACGGATGGCCGTCTTCCGACGAGACGTCCCGGAGGTGCTGAGCGAAGGTCCAGAGCTGACCTTCGGGGTCCTTCGCGGTGTAGTTGCGGTCGCCGTAGGTTTGATCGGCGAGTTCTGTCACGATCTGGGCGCCCGCCGTTTTGGCAGCAGCGTGATGGGCGTCGACGTCGTCGACATACACATAGGTAATCGCAGTCGTGCCCCCGAGATGCCCGGGGTTCCGGTACTCAGGTCCCGGGGTGCCCATCATGACCACTCCGTCGCCGAGCTCGACCTCGGCGTGGATCGACTTGCCGTCCGGTCCCGACATCCGGTACCGCTCGGTGAAACCGAAGGCCCTGACGATGAACTCGAGGGCGCCATCAGTGTCCTCGTAGAACAGGTACGGCGTGACCCGGGGGAAACCCTCCGGGGGATTATCGACCACGACGAGCCTCCTGCCTCTCTGCTACCCGAGGACCATGGCCGCTGACGGATCTCCCGGCTGCGTCCGGGAGCGATCAGCCTCGCGACGGGGAACCATCGCCAATACGGCGCGATCGCGAGCGCCCGAGACCGATCTCATCACCCTGCGGCTGCGACTTCCAGCTCGCCGATATCGAACTTGACCATCCGCAGCACCGCCTGCATGACCCTGTTGGCCCGCTCGACGTCGCCTGCCCCCATCAGTTCGCCGAGGCGACTGGGGACCACCTGCCAGGACACACCGAATCGGTCGGTGAGCCAGCCGCACTGCATCGGCTCACCTCCTTCGAGGAGCCGGTCCCAATAGTGGTCGATCTCTGCCTGGGTCTCACAGGTGATGACGAACGAGACGGCAGGCGTGAGATGGAAGTTCGGCCCTCCGTTCAGCGCCATGAACGGATTGCCGTCAAGCTCGAAGTTCACCACCATCGTCGAACCTTGTTCGCCCGGAGTGTCGGGACCGAAATCGCTATGGCCGAGTCGCCTCGAGTTCGGGAAGATCGAGAGGTAGTGGTCGACGGCCGCGTCGGCGGTGCCGTCGAACCACAGGCAGGGCATGATCGGAGTCATCCAGGCATCGTACGGGCGGCGCCGCGAATTCATGCCGCCCCGACGCACCGTTCTCAGTTCCCGTGCCGGACGCCATCGACCTCGGGGTCCGTCTCGCCGGTGGCCGCGCGCGGTAGACCGGGTGCCGGGTGCCGCTCCGTGAACGAACGTCCCGAGGCGCAGTTCGCGAGGTCAGGGTGCGGTCGCGACACGGACGGCCCCGGCGAACTCGTCCCACAACGGCGAGGACGTCATCGGGATCATCTCGATCGAAGCACCCGTGTAGGGCGCATCGATCATGAAGCCGCGACCGACGTAGATCGCGACGTGGTGGATGCGGCCCACACCGCCCGGCCCAGCAAAAAAGAGGAGATCGCCCGGCCGCAGATCGGCGAGGGCGACCCGGTGGCCCGCACGCCACTGATCCCGGGTGTCGCGGGGCACGATGCGCCCGAAGCGGGCGAACAGGGAGTAGACGAGGCCGGAACAGTCGTAACCGAAGGCGCTCGTCCCTCCCCACAGGTACGCAATCCCGAGGAACCGGTGCGCCTCGGCGGCGATCGCCGACCCCGACACCGCGCCCTGGTGCACCGGACGGACGGCGGACGCCGAGATAGCGCCCGACTCGCCCCCCGGCAGCCCGACCATGACATAGCCCGGCGCCGATCCGACGACGGGCAGCTCCGTGTCGTAGCTCAGAAGGAACCGCCGGACGCCGACGGTTCCGTCCACCGCGACGTGCAGCCAGGCACGCGGCACGCCGACGATCGCCTGCCGTCGACCGACGGGTGGGGCGACGCCGTTCAACTGGATGCTCGGGACCCAGCCGGTGATGCCCCGCGGATACTCCGATCCACGCTGGTTCGGGACCTCGATGAGGCTCCACTGTCCCCGGTGCCCCTCGACGAGGACCTTCCCGCCGAACAGGACCTGCGTCTTGATCCGGCTGTCGAGTCCGAGACGCTCGGCGACGCTCAATCGGTCCAGCCAGACCTCGATCCGCGCCGGGTCCCCGAGCGCCGCCCAGTCGATCGGCCGTGGGCTCGAAGGCTGGTACCACACCGTCGCCACCGACACCTCCACCCACGCCGGCGGGGCGGTCGCGCCTGCACCGGAGGCACTCGCCGACGGGCCGAGCACGGCGAGCAGGGAAAAGGCGAGACCGATTGGAATCCATCGGGGCGCGCGGATGCCCAATGATGGCCGATCACCGGAGCGGAACGGCCGCGGCCACCGGAGCGAGCGGCGGTCGCCGGGCCGGCTGGCGGGGCGAACGCAAAAGCTGCTCCTTCTGTGCTCGGCCAGGCATCACGCGGCTCGGTGAGAGGCGTTCCAGATACCTTGTCACCTGAAGGGAAATGTTGTGCGCCCAGTCACAGGTGTCGCCCCCGCTCCGTCGAAGCCGAAGGCACGATCGTCGGCACGCGCATACCATGCCATTCACCGTCTGCCCCCAGGAATCGAACGACCGGCAAAGGGGACGCGTGCGCACGCTCGAGCAACCGAAACGAACAGGGCATCGGGTGCGGCTGTATTTCGCGACCCCGCTCGCCGCGACCCTCCTGGCGGGTGGACTGTCGATCGTCGTGCTCGCACTGGGGAGCTCGCCCGCGTCGCCGACCCTCGCCTCGCCGAATCGGGGCACGACCAACGCTCCCGCAGCCTCAGTGCGCGCCGGGATGGCGCTCTCGGTCACGACGACCACATCACCGTTCCGGCGCGTACCACCGGGGAAACCCGCGGACGAGCGGCAGCTGGCGCTCATCGACACGGTAAGCGGTGACATCTCCCCGAAGTCGGTCGACGCCTCGGACACCGGGCTCGTCTTCGCCCAGAACATGATGTACCGCCACACGGTCACTGTCTACGACAGCAACGGACGTTTCGTCTCGACGATCCCCGACACCGTCAGCATGGCCCAGTTCGGCTTCCCGGGCCATCCCGGCATCACCCACGGCGCACCGGTCGAGGCGGCGTTCTCGCCGAACGCGCGCTACGTCTACGTCTCGAATTACTCCATGTACGGCGTGGGATTCGGGCCCGAGGGCAGTGACACCTGCACGCCGGAGTCCGCCGAGGCGGCCGGTGACTCGAACAGCTACGTGTACCGCATCAACACGCACACGCTGCGAATCGACCAGGTGATCGAGGTCGGCCTCGTGCCGAAGTTCCTCGCCGTGACACCTGACGACCGCTACCTCCTCGTGTCCAACTGGTGCTCGTGGAACCTCAGCATCGTCAACGTGGCGACCCACAAGCAGGTTCGCGTGCTCCCAATGGGCGCGTACCCCCGCGGTATCGCGATCTCGCCGGACTCGTCGACCGCCTACGTCGCGATCATGGGGAGCGACGACATCGTCAAGGTCAATCTGCGAACGCTCTCGGCCGAAGGCTCGTTCTATGTCGGGGACAACCCCCGGCATGTCGTCATCAGTCCCGACGGGCGGTACCTCTACGTCTCGCTGAACGCGCCCGGCGACGTGGTGAAGGTGGCCCTCTCCGACGACCGGGTCGTCGCTGAAGTCCACACCGGGGCAGACTGCCGGTCGCTGGCGATCTCGACCGACGGTACCGCGCTCTACGTCGTGAACTACCTGTCGGACACGATGACCAAGCTGCGCGCGTCCGATCTCGCCGTCCTCCAGACGGTCTCGACCGGCGTGAACCCGGTCGGCATCACCTACGACGCGACGACCGGGGACGTCTGGGTCGCGGTCTACACCGGCGAGATCCTCGTCTACGCCGACCGCTGAGCCCCGGCGCCTCGCCGCGCCCGCCGTCCGGCTCCCGGGCCCGGTCGGGCGCGGGTAGTTTCGCACCGATGAGCGAAGCACTGGTGCCCACCGACCGGCCGACGAGGGTCGGGATCGTCGGCCTCGGCCGGATCTATGACCTCAACGTCACGGCCTACCGGGACTTCCCCGAAGCTGAGGTCGTGGCGCTGTGCGACCTCGACGAGTCGAAGGTCGCCGCCCGGGCGGCCGAATGGCCGGACGCCGGCCGCTACACGGACCTGGACCTGTTCCTCGCGCACGACATGGACGTCGTCGAGGTGCTCGTCCCGTCGCCGCTTCACCGCGAGGTCACCTGCGCCGCCCTGGGCGCCGGTTTCCACGTGAACCTGCAGAAACCGATGGCGGCGAACCTCGCCGAGGCCGACGAGATGATCAGGGCCGCGACGAGCGCCGGCCGGGTGCTACGCGTGATGGAGAACTACATCTTCTACGAGCCGCTCCGCGTCCTGCGCCGGATCGTCGAATCAGGCGAGATCGGTGATCCCACGGGGTTCCACATGAAGATGGTCGCCACGGGCAAAGGCGGATGGGACGTCCCGTTCGAGACCTGGCTGTGGCAGTTCGAACAGGCCAAGGACGTCGGCGGGATCCTCGTGTACGACGACGGTTGGCACAAGTTCTCCGTCGCGCTCTGGCTCTTCGGCCCCGTCGCCGAGGTCATGGCCTGGATCGGCGAGACCGAGATCGGGCCGGGCTTCTCGATCGACGCGCCGACGACCGTGATGTGGAACCACGAGAGCGGCCTACGGGGGGTCTGGGACGTCACCTTCGGTATCGACATGCTCACGCCCTCGAAGTACTACTCGAGCGACGAGCGGTTCGAGGTCCAGGGAACGAAGGGATTCGCGCGGGTCAATCGGTGCACCGCCCGAGTCCGCCAAGAGCCATCCGTCGAGGTCTACGTCGACGGCGAGTCGCGGACCTACCACGCCCTCGACGACGACTGGGGGTCCTCGTTCCGCGATTCCAGCCGTCAGTACGTCCGCTGGCTGCGCGGCGATCCCGCGGGTGAGCTCCTCTGGTCGGCCGTCGAGGCACGCGCGGTGATGCAGTTCCTCACCGCGGCACGGGAGTCCTCACGGCGGAACGCGCCGGTCCGGATCGAGGAGATCGGGCCGTGACGACCCGCCGCGCGTCGACGCCACCGTCGGAACCCGACTGATCGTCCGAACCCGATCTTGGTCGCTGACGGCGCCTTCGCTCCCGCGTCGGCGAACCCGGCCCCGGAACCCGCTGTGCCCGCACACACGCGACGGTCAGCGCGGCACCGACCGGACGGGCTCGCGCGCCAGCCTCCCCGCGTGGAACCAGACGTCGACGCCCCCGATGGAAGTGGGTGCGCCGAGCGCGCGATCGAACAGCGCGAGCGCGAGCGCGGGCTGGCGACCGACCGGGTTGAAGATGACCGTGCCGATGCCGTAGCGACGGATGGACAGACGCAGATCGGCGACCAGACGTCCGTCGAGGGTCGGCGTGGGAATGGGGTGCGGGCTGCTGTTGCCCAACTCTGCCCAGGAAAGAAACTCCTGGACGCGGACCGGAGGAAGAGCAGGCGGCCGTGAGCGGACCGTCCCGTCCGGGCCCGGGATGAGCGCGTAGCCGCCAACAAGCTTCCAGCGGAAATGGGTCACCTCCTGCCAGAGCATCGCCTGGTCGTCGGGCGTCACCGCGAACGGGTAGGTGAGCACGACGCTCCCGGCGGGGATCCGGTCCGCCGCCAGCGAGGTGAAGAACCGCGGCGTCGAGACGCTCACCGGGGTCGTCGGCGTCGGCCAGGCCGGCAGAAGCGAGACGAGCGCGAAGGCGCCCACGGCCGCGACGAGCGACTGAGCCGTGGTTCTTGAGGTGATGGCCCGGAGCCATCGCCTCGGCCGCGCGTGGACGGCGACCCCCTTGGCCCAAGCGTGCGACCCCCCCGCGCGTGCACCTTGGGCGATGCCGAGCGCGAGGACGCCGGCGACGAAGAACTGCTCATAGAGCGAGAAGCGCGCCGGCAGGATGTTGCCGAGATACGGCAGGCGCCCGATCGCGTCAAAGGGGAGCGGTATCCCGGTCCGGTGATTGCCGACCAGGAGCTCAGGCCCGAGCGAGAGCACGTAGGCGACGAACGCGAGCGACCCGGCGAAAAGGATCCCACGGTCACGGCGATAGCGGACGAGCAGCCAGACGACTAGGAGCACGAGGGCGATCCCGAGGTAGCTGCCGTTCTCGCCGAACCCGTCCGAGAACTTGTCGCCGAGACTCACGAGAGCGCTCGGTCCGAGGAGTTGCGCCGAGGTCGGGACGATCGGACCGAGCAGGTCGATCCGGTAGGGGTTGCCGATCAACTTAACCGTCCCGCGGAAGCGCAGCGGTCCGGCGAGGAAGTAGTAGATCGGATAGCCGAGCAACACCCCGGCGATCAGAACTGCGGGGACGAACGCGCGCAGGGCGTGGCGCAGCCGACGACGATCGATCGAGCGATGCCGGGCGACGAAAAGGATCACCACGGCCACGACCGCAACGACGGCGGCGGTAGAGAGGATCTCGGAGGAGATGAGGTACTGCGCCGCCACGAGCAGCCCGAGGGCGATGCCCCACCGCCGCGCGCTCGAGCGCTGTTCGACGAGAACCTCGTAGAGAGCCATCAAGATGAGCGGGGGAAGCGGTACGAAGGCCAGGTTCAGGTGGCTGAATCCTTCGCCGACGACGTACGGCGAGAATCCGTAGAGCAGCCCCCCGCAAGCAGAGCCCAGATTCGATCTCGTCCACCGGCGTAACACGAAGAAAGCCGCCGTCGCGGAAGCGGGGAAGGCAAGCCAGACGAGGAAGCCGAAGCTCGCCACCGAACCCGCGGCGAACGTGATCGGAGCGGCGAGGAGCCCGAGAAGCGGCATCTCAGTGTTGACAGCGAGGTTCGCTCCGCTCGGCTGATCGATCCAGTTCGTGAAGAACGGGTTGTGGCCGTGCACGATCGCCCAGGGCACCCAGCCGAGGAACCACGACTGTTGGACGGGATCTCCGCACGCGCACCGCGCTCCGACGAGACGACCCGGGTCACCTGGCCAGGCCGGCAGGTAGGCGATCAGGCTGATGGCGACGTAGCCGAGGATCACCAGGATCGCGAACCGAGCCGGCGCGATGCGGTCGATGCGGGCGAGCACACGACGCAGGTCGAGAGACGAGCCGGTCGGCACCGAGGCTGAACCGCGAAGAGGCCCTGTGTCTGGCGGGTCAGCTGTGTGTTCCATCACCGGCTTCCGGTCATGCCCGTCTCAGCGGATCTCGCGAGGCTCCGGCGGACAAAGCCTGACAGATCCTCATACCCTCAGCTTCGTCGTTCCGCGCAGGCGTCGGGAGGTTTGCGCACCAGACGGGCCAACGAGTTCAGCGCGACGGACAATCCACGAAGCGATCCGTGATGAGCTTCCCTCTTCGGTCTCATGGTCCAAGCCGCGGAGCTGAGCCACAGGTGCCGCAAGGTCGGCCGGGCCGCCAGCCTTGCCAGAAGGAGCGACGATAGTCGAGACGCCTCGAGGCGGACGTGCCGAAGACCAGTCCGAGGATGGCTATCTGGCGCCCTCCTCGTCGCGACTCTGTGGATTGACACAGAAAGGCCTACGGAGTTTCACAGGGGATCGAAGCACCCTGTGCGAAACAACGCGCAGAAAGGGCCCACCCGACATGAACGAGCCCGAACGGCCCGCCGCCGAGCCGGTTGCGTCTCCCAACCGGTCCCAGCAATCTGAGATCCGCCGACCAGACCACGGAGCTCCCGATCCCAGCCGAGAATCCGTCGGTGATCGGGGCGTCGTGGTGATCCAGCCTTACAGCCGGCATCGTCAAACCGGGGCAGATCACCGCCGTTGACCGCGGTGACCCTTGAAAGCCGAGAAGGGCGCGAGGCGTCCAGCCTGTTGAGCGCGACGCGTCCCGGGCTCATGGTCGGGACAACCGTGATCCCACACACAACCGTGATCCCACACCAAGACATGTTCCAGTGGGCGACCTCTGTCCTCAGTAGATGACGATGAGATCCACAGGGCGACCACAGATTGCCGGTCCATCGTTGACTGGTCCCCCAACGGCCACCGTCCGATTATCCCCAACCGTTGAACCGCTCGCGGTGGCTGTTGGAGGGACCGCCAGGGCCCCACCGCCGTCGCGGGGTCGAGCGGGTGTCCCGGAGGCGCTCGCTACCCGTTGACGACCATCAGCGCGAAGCCATCGTGGCCCTTCACCCCGACGGTCTGAATCTCGATCGCGCTGACCCGGGGTTCCGTTGCGATCCGCTCGTTGAGCCGGCGTATCCCTTCCCTATTGGGACCACCCGGCGCGACATCCACGACCTGGCCACCGCGAACGACGTTGTCGACGACGATCACACTGCCTGGATGAGACAGTTCGAGTGAGGACGAGAAATAGCCAGCGGCGCCCGGCCCGTCGGCGTCGATGAAGGTGAAGTCGAAGGGACCCTCCGACCGAGCGAGGAGCCCGTCGAGGCTGATCTGGGCCGGGCCAACTCGAATATCGACGACCCCGGACAGACCGGCGCGCTCGATATTGGCGCGAGCGATTTCGGCGTGCTTGGGCTCGAGCTCGAGGGTGACGAGACGACCACCTCGTGGCAAGGCGCGCGCCAACCAGATCGTGCTGTAACCGGCAAGCGTGCCGACCTCGAGGATCGTGCGGGCGCCGCATGCCCTCGCGAGCAGCTGAAGGAACTTCCCCTGGTTCGGAGAGACCTGGATCCGGGGCAGTTCTGCCTGGGCGCTGGCTGCCAAGGTCGCGTCCAGCGCGTCGTCCGGCTCGATCAGGGTCTCAGAGATGTAGCGGTCGACAGCCGACCACCGTTCGAGGTCTTCCATCCCTCCTGGTCTAACGGCACTCGCCAGGCGCCGATGCCGGCGATCACCGGCATGGTCAACGTCGGTCACGGGCGCGCCCGAACTAACCGGTCTGCGGGTCAGACCTCGCGAGCTGAGGCGAGGATGTGCTCTCGATCGAGTTCACTGCCGTGTTGCTCCATGGCGTGGCTTTGCACCTTGGCGACGAGTTCATCGTCGTCGTCCGCACGCATGACCTCTCCACAAGGAGGACACGTAACTTCCTTGGCCATGGCTTGACCCCCTTCGCTCTACCTCGGATTCAACCGGCGTTCGATACTGTCAGGCGCCCGCAACCGAGACAAGGTCTCCCAGATGACAAAGTCGTGAATCCTGCTCAGGTGGTCCAGGACCTATCGCACCCCCACAAAGCGGGTCGTGTCCACGGCCGGAGCCCAGGCGTCTAGGGGAACGGCATCAAGGACCGACAGGCCTTCTGCGCTGCTTGGAACTTCGGCGAGTTGATGTCGATGCCGGGCGCTGGGCCAAACGAAAGGCCCGAGCTACTTGCCTTAGCGTCAGGAAAGGCAGGAAGGCCGTGGAGCGCGCTCGAACCACGAGGGTGTCCCATATCGTCTGCGTCCTCGGTCGGAGACTTACAACGACGATTCATCTTCGCGAACAATCGTTCGACTCGTCAGGCCGGGCGCTCCCTCTGAGAGCTTCAGACTCGGCCCTCCGCCGTTCATCGCTTGTCGCGGAGTCAACGTGACCCCTACATTCCACGCACTGGGGTCACAAGAGCCATCGTTTCCTTATTCAATCCCCCGCCCACGGTCGATGATCCTCTCGGATGATCCAAAGAGGTCGGGGCACCCACGGGGGCCAGTTCGGACTCTTCATCGTCTGGTGGCGTTCGGTGCTCCTGGAACACACTGTCCACGGCGAACCGAGGATCCTCGACGCGACTGGCGAAGGCCCCGCCTTGGTTCAGGCGAACTGGCCCCTTCTCGACGGGTCCTATCCAAACATGGTAATTGCTCATCGGCGACCATTGTGTTGGTTGTCGACGCTGTCTGGAGCCAGCTCGAATCTTCCCCCGGTCGCAACATCGTCGCTGTTTCTTTCGGACCGAGGCTCACGCTCTATGCTGCACTGCTGCGCACCACCTAGCGTCGCTGCCCATGACAACCTCAGTCCAAGCCAAACGTGAACGCGTAGTCAACAAAGTGGTAGCAAAGGCGCTTGGCCCGACGCGTTCGGTCGTCGGCCTCGCGCGCGCCTCTCATCCCGGGCCAGTGGTCGCAGTGAGTGCAGCTGCCGTCGGCTATGCACTCGCGATCGGGTGCACCCGTCGAGAGGCGATTCGGGTCGGCCTCGCGGTGTCCTCGGGCCAGCTCGCGATTGGATGGCAAAACGATTGGACCGATGCGGCACGCGACCAGCTCGCAGGGCGACGGGACAAGCCGATCGCGAACGGCGAAGTCACCGAGAGTCTCGTCGGAACTGCCTCGGTGCTTGCAGGGATCTGTTGTGTTCCGGTATCGCTTGCTAACGGGCGAACGGGCGGCCTGACGCACCTCGCGGCCGTGCTCAGCGCTGCCTCCTACAATGCTGGCCTAAAGTCCACGCTGGTCTCTTTTGTCCCCTACGCACTCTCCTTTTCACTGCTTCCGATCTTCGTTCAGCTGAGCCGAGAAGACGCTTCCTTCCCGCCGCCGTGGGCGCCAGTAGCAGCCGGAACCCTCGGAGTTGCCGCGCACTTGATTAACGTCCAGCCTGACCTTGAGCTTGACCGGTCTCTCGGAATCCTCGGTCTGCCTCAGCGTCTCGGCCGCGAGAAGAGTCTTGCGCTTGCTGGAGGACTCCTCGCGCTGTCTTCGGGGCTGTGCAGCTTCGCGCCTCGTCGTCCAGACATCATGGGCACGCTCAGCTTCGTGGCATCGCTCGCCCTCGGCGGGGCTGCAGTGCATGCCGGACACACTCGCGACGACCGCAGGGCCTTTCGTTTCGTGCAGGTGCTCGCGCTTTTTGACGTTGCGCAGCTCCTCGTATTCTCGGTTTGCTCTCGTCGCCGAGCGGCGGTTCTCAGAGATGCTGGAGCGGGCCATGAAGGCCTGCAACAACCGCTCGCTCACCGCAGCCGAGGTCATTGCGGAGCGGGTGGAACTCACCAAGGAGATGACGATCGAGCACGAGCGAGGGGGCACCCTCGGTCTTCGTGACGACGAGCTCGCATTCTACGTCGCCGTGTGCCAGAACGACTCGGCTGTCATGGAGCTGGGCGACGACGTGCTGAAGCAGATCGCTCAGGAGCTGGTCACGGTCGTCGGTGAGAATGCGACGGTCAACTGGGACAAGAAGGCGCAACTCCGTGCACTGCTTCGGTCGAGAATCCGGAGGCTCCTTTCCAAGTACCACTATCCGCCGGAAAGGCAGGAGGCAGCCGTGGCACTCGTCATCGAGCAGTCCGAGGTGCTAGCGGCAGAACTGGCCGCTTGAAGGGCCATCCAGATGGAGCTGGCGACCAGCGCAAGAACCACCCATTCCGGCCCGACCCGTAAGCAGCCGGCCGGCCCCGCCGGGCCGCCGTCGCCTCCGGCCCTAGCCCCCCACCTACCTCGACCGCGACCCGGCACACCACCGGCCACGCCAAGGCCTCACCCACCCACCGATCCGCGGGCGTGGCCATTCCGGCGCCGTTGCGGTTCCTGTCCACCTAGCGCATGTCAGATGAGTGGAGGTGAGCGGACTCGAACCGCCGACCTCTACATTCCACGCACTGAGCACCAACGGCCGCCTGACCGCCGCAACAGGTCCTCATTTGCGCGCCCGTCGCGCGCCCAAACCGCTTTGCGAGAGCGCCACGGAAGCCACGAATAGCCTCTGAGCTGGGAATTCTTTGGTGGAGGTGAGCGGACTCGAACCGCCGACTTTCACGTTGCGAAAATGGATCGCCGCAACCCTGTGAACAGGACTTACGCGAATTCACCGCTTCTCGCTTGCGGCAGCACGCGGCACGACGCGGCAGGATGCGGCAGTTCAGACGCGCCCGTTCGCGCCCGTGGAGCACCCGGAGCCGAGAGGGCAATTCATCCCCGTCGCGACACTCAACTCAGCCGCCTGGTCTGCCGCACCGATCCGGCGTTTAGGGATACAGAGCAGCGACTTATATGAACATTATGGGATGCGCGTGGAAAGCACGACCGTTCATGCCGCCGCAAACGCGCGACTGATCCGCCCACCAACGACGCAGCTACGGTCACTTGGCAATCTGGAGGAGCCCTACGATTCCCACGACGTAGATCAGAATTGCCAAGCAAGAATCCGGTCCCAGCCGATGGGGTCGCGAAGGACGAACGATGACACCGCCGACGTATACCGCTGTCAACGCCAAGCCAAGTCCAGCCAACCAACCATTCGCCGCTCCTGCTGTCGGCAGTACGGGTTTCGCCGCTACTAGGTCTGCCACCAGGAATAGACATAGTTGAAACGCATTGCCACCAAATACATCGCCAATCGCGAGTTGATGGTCACCCAGACGCACGGCTTCGATGCCCGAACTTATCTCCGGTAGCGCCGTCGCCATCGCCAGCACGGTTGCGCCAAAGACGACTCCATTAATGCCGGCCCGGTTTGCCAAATCATTACCGCTGATTTCGAGAGCTACACCGGCCAACAGAGTCACCGCCGCTGAGATGCCGAACAGGGTTACAACGCGCATCGTCGAATGCTTTGCACGCGCAGCGTCGGCGACCGGATGGCGCTCGCGACGATGAGGTCGCCCGGGCTGACTGCCCGCCATTATCACCTTCCACTTTGGATGCGACCGCGTCCGATTCAGCGCCCACACTCCGCCGATCCAGACGACCACGATCACGAATGACGCTGGACTGATTCGCCCAGCGATTTTCACTGACGCCGGCAGCAAAGCGCCCATAATCACAACCGACACCGTGAGCACCACAAGCAAGCCTTCGAGAACTGGCACGAGCGACCCGACGAGATATGTCAGTGGTCTGGTAGCAAAAAGATCACACACCACGAGCACCATCGTTGCCGTAGCTATGCCGCCGATTAGGTTTCCGGCCGCCAAGCCGAGGTGGCCCGACTCCGCCGCTGAGATAGTGACCGCCAACTCCGGCAAGCTTCCGGCGATGGCGAGCAGCACCATTCCACCGAGCGCGTCCCCAATTCGGAGCCGCCGATCAAGTTCATCTGTTGATTTCGAAAGTTCGACACCGGCGACCCAGGTGGCCGCAGATGCGGCAACGAACACGACGAGCTCCAAGAACACGGACCCGGACGACACGTCGTCATCATGGCCGACTCGGAGGCAGTCCCACAATGACCATCGAACGAAGATGTGGGCGCGTCTCAACACGATTGCTTATCCGTTGGCAATACGCAGTTAGATGACTTGCAAGCATCCTGCTATCAGCTCAAGCAACAAGCACAGATCAATCAGTCAGCGCCGCGCCAGCCGCACCCAACGTACGGCCAGTATCCCCTTCATTTCAGGAGACTTCTTGGTGACGGGCCTCCCCTAACCGGGTCTGAGAGCACAGAACGTCCCGCCAAGAGCGCCCTAGCCGGTGGGCCGGCCGCGACCGATTCGGCGATCGGAGTGGACAAAGGGTCGCTCATAACGCGCGCCCGCTCAGTGGTCAGACGTGTTGCAGAGGTGCCGTACTGGGACACCGCCCCTGCGGTCGTCACAGCCTCTGACCTGGGAATCGTCTGGTGGAGGTAAGCGGACAGCATGCGAACCGCTTCCTCCTGGTGGAGGGGGCAACCTTTGGCGTGGCAGATGGCCGAGGTCGCAAGCCGACCTTGGGGCCAAGAGTGCCTTCCCGTCGCTTTCATGGCTCGTAGACCTTCGCCGATCTTGGCGTCTAGCTGCGTCGCCTCAGGGTGAGCGCGAAGGGATCAGCCGATCACGGGTGGCGGCGACGGTGGTCGGCATCGGCGCTCGCCAAGGTGACGACGAAGAGGACCTTGGCGCGACTCCCGGTACACAGCTTCCAGAGCCTGCGCGCCGACCTCGCGACGATCGCCGCCAACCGGATCACGCCGAACGAGCCCAGCCTCGCCGGCTTCACCTTCATGTCCACGCCCACGCCGGTGCAGCGGCGGGCCTTCGATCTCCTCGGCGTCTCCCAGGGTCTCGGCTACGCGTAGTCAGGACCTCACGCTCCCGACCCAGGTCAGCGGGCTACATCAGGTCCCTGCAGGGGGAACCTCGGACTAGCAGGTAGGGGAGGAGCACACCCGGGGCAGGTACTGGCGCAGGTCGACCAGCCAGACGTGCAAGTGGTAGGTGCCGTCAGCGAGAATGCCGCGACGCACGACGACCGGCTCGAAAGGCGTCAGGGACCGCACGGCCCGGGAGAAGCCGTCACCGGTCGCGCTCATGAGCAGGATCTGGCCGGGACGCCGGTGCTCGATCTTGCCCTCGCCACCGCGGTCGAGCTGGGGGAAGGTGCCGCCGACCAAGTTGAATCCGGCGTGGAAGATGCCAAGGGGTTCAAGCAGCCTGCGGGTCTCTTTCTTCGGCCACCACATGAGGAGCTGCTCGCCGTCGTAGGTCGGGTGGCCGACGAAGCCCGGCAGCTCCGCGGTGACTTGGTACCGGTCGACCAAACTGGCGTCGCTCCCCCCGAGCGCCGTCGCGTACCCGGGCCGCCGGATCGACCCCGCCGTGTCCGGAAGGGACGGGTGCGGGACTTCCGGCGCCACGGTGAGAATGAGGAGGGCCCCCGAAAGCACGACGAACAAGGCGAGGGGGACCGCGCTCAGCCACCCTGCCCAGCCCTTGCGGCTCGACCAGGCCCCAAGCTTGCTCCCCCCCAGCCAGACCCCGGCGGCGGTCACCGCGCAGCCGGCCACCACCCAGCCCCAGGGGGTGAGCTTCATGGCCGGGACGTGGGGGTCCGCCTCGTAGGCCAGGGCCACCCCGACCAAAAGGAGCCCAGGCAGGGCCTGGCGCCCCACCCGGGCCCCCACCCGGGTGACGAAGGGGGCGGCGAGGGCGGCCAGGGTCAGGGCCAACAGCACCGCCACGAAGGACCAGAGCAGCGAGGAGAAAAAGGGCGTCTCCAGCATCTGGACCGTCCCTAGGAACTGGAGGCCGGCCGCGACCCCGAAAGCGAGGAGGGCGGACAACCCGATGAAGGCCTCCGGCGTGCCGAGCCGGCGGCCCCGGCGCCCCACCACCAGGGCGAAGGCCCCCAGGGTGGCCAGGGGGACCAGCAGGTAGGGGTCGTAGAGCACCCAGCGCCAGTTGGCGGAGTGCCACAGGGCCACCTGAGTCGGGGTGCTCAGGTAGCGGGCCGCCTGCCAGGTGGGGGTGAGGTAGTTCCACTGGCCGATCAGCCACCAGGACCCCAAGGCCAGCCCCCCGGTGACCACCGCGGCGGTGGCCACCGCCACCCCGGCGTCCCGGGCCAGGTGGGGGCGCTCCCGGGCTAGCCGCAGGGCCAGGTAGGCCACCATCACCACCGCCACCAGGGGCACCGCCGCCCCGTGGGACCACACCGCCAGGGTGAACAGGGCCGCCGCCAGCCCCACGCACCCGGGCCGCCTCCGGGGCGGGGCCGGCATGACCAGGGCGCAGAGCCCCCCGGTGAGGTAGGAGAGGGCCGCCGAGTCCGGGTAGTCGGTCCCCCAGGCGGTGACGAAGACCGGGCTGGAGAGGATCACCGCCACCCCCACCCAGCCGGCCCAGCGGCCGTAGAGGCGGGCGAGCAGGAGGTAGAGGGGGACCACCGCCACCAGGGCCAGCAGGTACCGGAAGGTGAAGAATCCCCCCACCGCCCCGAAGAGGAGGTAGGCGGCCCGGGCCGGGACCAGAAACCCCACCCGGGCCGCCTCCCGCAGCCGGGCGGTGGAAGCGAAGGCCGCGGCGTAGCGGGTGAAGATGTCCCGGGGGTCGACGATGTAGGTGGTGTGCATGCTCGGGTCGGGTAGTTCGACCGGGGCCATCCCCCGCAGCCGGAGCACCAGGTAGAAAAGGCCCGGGGAGGCCAGCACCGCAAGCGTCTCCAGGGCAGACCCGACCAGGCTCCGACGCGGCGGCCGTCGTGGTGCTCGTCGGGTGGCCGCGACACCCTCGATCGGCATCGACGGTCCGGACCCATCGAACGGGCCCGCCTTGCCGGCCTCGTCTGTACGAGAGAACTCGTCTGTCCGAGAGAAGTCGAAGATGGTCAAGTCTTCACTCGCGCATCAAACTGGCGGGTCATCCCGGCAACGGCCCCGGTCGTCGGTGTATCGCAGCTGAATCTCGCACGGTCCTGACTAGCACGTCCAGTCGGCCGAGGACTTGCCGGGCCCGCTGGCAAGTCCCGCCCCCGACGGCGAGCCCCCTCGACGACGATCAAGCCCGGCCGGTTCCTCCTCCCTCGAAGCCCGGCGGCGTATCGTCGCTTATGGCGCAAGCCCGAGCCGGTCCGAACGACCACGCCGAGACCCGACCCTTCGTGGACGATCGTTCCCATGAAGGCGTACCCGGGCTGATCATGGGGTTCGCGCCCGGTGATGGCTGCCACCGACTTGGCCACCGGCATCGATTCGCCTGTCAGCACGCCCTCTTGCCCTGTGCGTGTGCCGTTTGATCCTTTTCCCCGCCGCGCCTCTCTCTCCCTTGTCAACTGAGTGGAGGTGAGCGGACTCGAACCGCCGACTTCCACGTTGCGAACATGGATCGCCGCAACCCTGTGAACAGGACTTACGCGAATTCACCGCTTCTCGCACGCGGCAGCACGCGGCACCACGCGGCCGCACGTGGCAATTCAGACGCGCCCGTTCGCGCCCGTGACGCGCCCGCGGCGGAGGGTCAATCCATCCGAGTCAAGACACTCGACTGACTCGCCCTCACGATCCCGCACCAAACCGGCGTTCGGTGACAGGTCTGGGCAGCCATGAGAACATGATCGCAGTCGCGGATCGGAACTTCTCGAGGCGCCATGCTGGGCATTTCTCGAAGCCTTCCGGCAGCTCACGGGTCAGTGCCGGCGTGCAGGAAGACAATCTTGCAGACGGCGAGAGCAGCCATCGGTTCCTTGACTACCGAGACAACTTCTTGGTAGCTCTCACTGACGCCGAAGACTTCTTGGACTTGGCGCCTCTTACTGGCGCAGAAGCCTTCTTGGCCCCGGCGGCATTCGCTGACGCGGAGACTTTCCCGGCGGAGGGCACCTTTACCTTGCCGATGACAGTCATCGACCCGGAAGCAGGCACGATCGTCGACTCCTCGCCCGTCGACCACCTGACGTGAAGGAGCTGCCCGATGACGCGAGTCACGACGCCATCGCGTGAGGCCCCACCGACCTTCGTGGATTGGACACGAACGCGATCACCGACATCTGGCATGGGTCGCTTCCCCTGGTGAGGAACTTGGAGTGACGCTCGCGTTCGAACCCTACTCTTCGACACCGTGACACGCGCGTGGTCTCGGGCCACGAGTCGCGGAGTGCGGCCCGGTATCGCGCCCGATTCGGTGTTATGCGCGGCCAAGCTCCGCGCCCGTGACGCGCTCGAAACGAGGGCCAATCCATCCGAGTCAAGACGCTCGACTGACTCGCGTTGAACAACCCGCACCGGGACGGGGAGCCGGCAGAGGCGAGATGGCTGAGCGAGAGGGCCATGGTCGATGATTGTCGACGACGCCTGAATACTGAGCACCTAACGCCGGTCGAAAACTGCGCGATCCATCAACTCGCGCAGTGATTGATCGATCCTCAACTCGAGCCGAGCTGAGGAGGAAGGGTGCACGACGTGAAGGATTGGGCCGAAGTCCATCGCCTCTTTTGCCGTGAGCGCTGGTCCAAGACGGCGATCGCTGAGAAGCTCCACATGAGCCGCAACACCGTCGATCGGCTGCTCGCCCTGGAGGAGC
>Ga0187875_10000878_pt1 | contig 24015 bp, 20 predicted proteins | sample June2016WEW_17_1_2_FD_132978 | JGI IMG/M metagenome (GOLD analysis project Ga0187875, IMG submission 132978) | Peatland microbial communities from SPRUCE experiment site at the Marcell Experimental Forest, Minnesota, USA - June2016WEW_17_10 | ecosystem: Environmental > Terrestrial > Soil >...
CATCCGGTGCGCGCTCCGTCAGCACGCCCTCCCCGGCCAGCAACGGCTCCAGAAACGCCGTCGAACTGATCAACTCAATGCCCTCATGCGCGAGCACCTTGGCCACCGCCCCGATCAGCCTGTCCGTCGAGCGCACCGGCAAATTCAGTAGCAGTTTGGCCAGCCGCCAATCCGGCCGGATGCTGGAAAAAATCTGCTTGTGCTTCACCTGCCCGGCCATCACCGCCTTGGTGACGCCTTCCTTGTGAAAAGTCTCAATCAGCCGCGATAGCTCGCCCAGCGAAAGCCAATGAACCGTGATGCCGCTGTCCTCGGCCGCGCGCCGGTCGATCTCCGCATCCGTCTCCTCGCGGATAGCCGCCACCACCACGGTCAGCCCCTCAGCCCGCGCCGCATCCAGCAGCAAAAACGGAAACTGCCCGTTGCCGGCAATGAGGCCGATGGTCACTGTTCCCTCTCAGGAATTAAGAGGTGTTCGACCCAAGGTGCGCATTTCCAAAAAGCCATCGCGAGTAACAGGTAGATGGCAATGCGGAGAAATAGAAATCCAAGCTCAACACGATCAGTACCGTAGAAATGAATGTCACCAACAGTTGCACTTAGCGATTTCGCCCGATTTGCGTAAAAAACGTACGAGTAGAGACGCTCTGGGATGTAAGCCGTTTCAATCAGTGCTGATACACCGAAGAGAATTGAGAAGGCACGACTAACCAGGCGTACGGCTTCTTTCCTGTTCATAAGACCAACTCCTCATTCGTCGAGAAATACTACTTAATTACCCCGCGCTCGCTGCGTGAAAGAAACGCCGCCAGCAGCGCCGCGTCCTCGCCCTCCAACTCCTTGATCTTTTCCAAAGCCTGCGTCGTATTCAGCTTGGCCGCCAACAAGAAGCGAAACGCCTTCTGCAGCACCTGCAACCGCTCCGGAGAAAACCCCCGCCGCGCCAGCCCAATTTTATTAATCCCGAAGGCCTTGTTCTCCCGCTTGGACGATGTCAGCGAAAACGGCAGGACATCCTGCGTTACGATAGTCCCGCCACCGATGAAGGAGTACGTGCCGACAATGCAGTGCTGATGCACCGGGCAGAAGGCGCCCAACGTAACGTAATCCTCGATGATCACGTGACCGGCCAGCGTGGCGCAGTTAGCCAGTATGCAATGGCTGCCCACCTGGCTGTCGTGCCCAATATGCACCCCGGCCATCAATAAACAGTCGCTGCCCAGCCGTGTCACCCCTCCGCCGCCAGTAGTCCCGCGGCTGATGGTCACGCACTCGCGAATCGTGTTGCCGTCGCCGATCTCCAGCGCCGTCGGCTCGCCGCCATACTTCAAATCCTGCGGCGCCACGCCCACCGCACAGAACGGATGAAAGACATTGCGCGCGCCGATCCGCGTCCGCCCATCCAACACCACATGCGAAATCAGCGTGCAATCCTCGCCCAGCTCCACCTCCGGCCCAATCGTGCAATACGGCCCCACCGTGCACGAAGCGGGAACCACCGCGCCTAACGCGATAACTGCGCTGGGATGGATGCTCACTCCGCCGCCTCTGGCTGCGCTTCGCCTGTCACCGCTGCGGTTTCAGGCGTCCTGGGCACAATCGAGCAGGTCAGAATCGCCTGGCAGGCCAGCTTCCCCTCGACAAAGGCATTGGCCTCCATGCGACCAAGACGGCTCTTGAACGCCAGCACGTCCACTTCAATCCGCAATTGATCTCCGGGCACCACTGGCCGGCGGAACTTGGCCTTCTCAATCCCCGTAAAGACCGCCAGTTTCTTTTCACGGTCCGGAATCTCGTTCATCATGATGATGGCCCCGGCCTGCGCCATCGCCTCAATCACCAGCACGCCTGGCATGATGGGGTAATCAGGAAAGTGGCCCTGAAAAAATGGCTCGTTCATAGTGACATTCTTGATGGCCACCAGGCGCTTGCCGCGCTCAAACTCGACCACCCTGTCAATCAACAAAAACGGGTAGCGATGGGGAAGCAAACCCAGAATCTCCTGGATATCAAATGTCATGCAGGTCTCCATGGAGCGGCGGTGTAGCTGCTCATGCGCTCCTCTGGATTATATCGAAAGCCCCGCGTGTGTTTGCTCTTCACCGGCGCTTCCGCTTCTGGAATCCTCCGTGCCCCTTCTTTCCTGGCTATTTGTGGAATAGCCCTTTCCGCGCTCCGCTCTTGTTGGTCTTCTGCTTACCGGAGGTGTTGCCGGACGTTTCGCCTGTTTGTCCTTTCAGCATGGAGCCAGTACTGACCTTGATGGATGGATGCGACGCGGTTCCGGTGACGGTCAGTGGGATGCCGTTGTTAGCCGCGCTCCTGGCGCCGCTGCCGACAAAGCGCATCATCCTCGTGCCCCCGTTGGCCAGCATGCCGGTAAACGACGAATCCTTGAGCTTGGCCACCAGATTGAAGTCCAGCGCGTCGGAGGAAGAAACGGTGCCGCTGCCGGTAACGGTTCCGACCGTGGGAACCGAGCCGTAAATATTGCTGAGCTCGGTGAACTGCTGGGATGCTATCAAATTTGCGCTCAGCTTCTCGATCGCCGTGCCGCCGTTCTTCGATTTGGAGGAATGGATGCCCTCAATCTTGGAGCCCAGGTCGAAGCCGGACAGCTCCGTGTTGTCTATCTCCACAGGCCCGCTGAGGACGGCAGCGTCCGTCGTGCCGGTGATGGACAAATTGGCGCTCAGCGTGCCTCCGTGCAGTTGGGAGCCGCTGGGCAGGTTGACTCCGAAGGCCGGCAGCAACTGCTCCATTTGGTCGATGGGCAGATTGGGCGCGGAGAGGCGCAGGTCCAACTCGGTGGCTTGCTCGGTGAACCGGAAGCTGCCATTCACATGCGCCGATGCAGCGCCGGTGTGAATCTCAATATCGGAAACCCGCCCCGTCCGTGCCACCAGATTGTTAGAGATGGTGTAGTCGATATCGATAGGCCGGGGAGCGGGTGAGCCCCCGCGCGCCAGCTTGAGCTTGGCAGCCACTAGCTTTCCATTGCTTGTGATAGTGGTTCCGTCCGAGTCAAGCTGCGCGCTGAGGTCGGCGACCATCGAGACTCCCACGCCTGGATCAACAGCGCCGGATGTCGCTGGATCAAAATGCTTGAGCTGCAACGTCGCCTTGAATGGAGTTTTGGAGACATCATTCGCGGCAATCGGTCCCGCGGTGCCGTCGAGTTGGAACGATCCATCGGCCGGCATCTTGAGCGAAAGCTGGAAGGGAAACTGCTTTGTGTACGAAAGATGTTGGAGGGTGAGGTTAATCTCCGTGCATGTGAAAGGATTGCCGGCTGCTGGGATGGATGAGAGCATGGCGCTTCCATTCTTGATCACGACTCTGCCAACGCTCACGTCCGTGAGCATGCTTTCCTGCTGGGACGCAGATGTCTGGGGTGCGGATGCCTGAAGCGCGGATTTGTCGGCGCCGTTCCCCAGGCTGGAGAAGTTCCACGTGCCGTTCTTCGCGTGGATGAGATGAATCGTCGGAGAGTCCACGGTGAATCTCGTGATCCGCACCTGGCGGTGGATGATAAATTTCTCCAGTGAAATGCCTATATGCAGCTTCCTGGCCTCAAGAAATGGCTCTGTCGCGAAGGCTGGATCGTCGGCCACGGAGATGTTGTCCGCAATCAGGCTTCCGGTAATCAGGGAGAGTCTCAGATGTCCCATCGTAATCTTGCGTCCCAGAGCGTTGGAGATCTCGTCCTCCACCTTGGGCCGGAACGTATCGACGTTGATGAATAGAGGAACCACTCCAAAAACGACGATAACCACGACAGCGATCGCAACTATGACATTAACCCAGCGCTTATTCATAAGAATCACCGACTTGAAAAATGATCCGCTCGAATTGTACCTCTCCGCGCCAGTCTCCCATCCCGCCTTTTTGTTATTCTGTGCGACTCTAACCCTGAGCTTAGTGAGAGGGAAGGGGGAGTCGAAGAACCTGCTTTTTTTCACAAAATTTCCCGCTCCCAAAATGCCCCGTGCCCCATCCACTTCACGTTCTTTGTGAAATGGGTGGGAGATCACAAACCCCGATAGATCGTTTTATGTTTTTCTCAAAGACGTAGCTCAAAGGGGCAAGCCCCCCTCAGGTGGCAGGTGGCAGGTGGCAGGACACTGACCACGGTGAACTGTGTGGAATCCACCGAGATGCTCACCCTAACCAGGGGGAACCAAGAATATTCGCTCTTCCTTCTATCACTTTCCAAAAACAGCTACTGAATTATTCGTCACTAGTGGTCAGATTAGTAGTGAGCTATACCCCTCCGGTGTCCGAAAAACTGTGATGCACCAGCACACTACTTTCACCAAAACCGACAAGCTATAGCTTCACATTTTGCAATAACCGGTAACTTATAGCTCACCACTTTCAGTTTTCCAGCTGGATGGTCAGTCCCGTGTCGAAGGCAGTTAGCCCCACCGTGGGTGATCACTTTTTGATGCGTTTCTCTGCCGCCTCCACACTCCAGAAATCCTCCGGAAACTCCTGATTATAAGTCACATGTACCAGAAAGTACTGCCGCGTCATATCGTCGTTTTTGAAGCGCGTGATGATGAACGGCGTGGGGAATCCGTCCACTGTGTGGTAGTCGTCGTACTCCTCGGCGTCCAGGTTTTTGTCCTTGTAAACCGGGTCGCGCCATTGGAAGCTTCTCCGCAGCGGCAGGTGCGTCTCCACGTCCATAAGAATCGTAACTGCTTCATTTTCAGCGGAAATCAGCGTCACCTGGTCCGCCAGATGCCGCTCGGCCAGGTGCTGTCCCTCATAAATCAGTATCGTCTTCGGATCGTTGAGCCACACTTTGACCACAGTCTCAATGGAGTGGTCCCGCCGGCGCAGAAAGTCATCCACCTGCTCTTGGGGCAGCGGCGCCATGCCTTTATAAGTCACCTCTGAGCCCACACGCCCCACGTAAAACTGCACCACATCGCGGTGTTTGCTGTACTCGATGCGGTCGTGATCGGGCCAGGCATGGTACTCCCAATACTCTGTGGTGCCGCCCGAGGGCCTGCCATGAAAGAAGGCAGCCACGCGCCCCTCGCGCATCTGGTTCTTCATATTGAGCCAGGCCTCGCCGCCCAAAGCCTGCACCATGGCGTCCAGTGCCGCCCTCGCCTGTAGAGCGTTTGTCAGCCCTGCATTTTCAGTAGCTTGCGGCCGAATAACAAGCGGCGCGGCCAACGACATCACAGCCAGCGCCACCATAAAAACTCTGCGCAGCATATTCCCTCTGTCGAATTGGACGGATTCCTGGAGGCCAACGCAACCCCATCGGCTACGTTCCTGAAGCATCAATAGCCCCGGATAACCCGTGCGGGAAGCAGGATCATCGCTCGTATCAACTCCAGCACGCCGCCTACAGCGATGCCAACCACGCGAAACGGCAGCAGCAACAACCACACCAGCGGGTAGAGCACCAGCGCCACCAGTGCCAGCGGCCAGCACAACACCAGCAGAATGCACCACAGCAGAAACTTAATCATGGTTGAGCGCCTCTCTGCGCGCGAACTCTCCCCGGAGCGATCCATTAGAGATTACGAAAACGCGCCTTGAGCCGTTCCCGTCGCGTCTTTAAACCTATTTCTTCGCTGCCAGCAGCTTCTTGCGTTCGCGGATGATCTTCGCACGCTCCTTCTCTGGCAGCGCCAGCACGGCCTTAACCCGCTTGGGCAGCTTTTCGTAGATCAGCGCATGCGCGCGTGCCAGTTCCTCCGCAATCTCGCGTGGCTTAAGCGCGTCCCAACGTTCCAGCGCGACCCAGTTCGTATTGGCCGAGTAGGGAGCGCGGCGGATTCCATTCATCTCCAAAAGCTCATGATATCTCTCCGCCCCACAATAGAAGGTTAGAACGACATCTCCCGCATTGTCGACGTTGGACATGGCAAAGCTCTTGCCGCCAATCTCCCGGTCGCCCACCCAGTAGACCAGCACCTGTCCCCAGTTCAGCGTCTCCCTCGCGTGCGGCAGTGCCAGACAAATCTCGCGAATGCGCTCGTTGTCCATGGTCCGGCAACCTCCTCAGAATTTCGCCTCAAATGCACGGAACCTCCGTTCCAGCTCCCACTGCGCGGCAGCCTTTTCGCTGCCGTCCAGGAAAGCCTTGCACCCGGCGGTGGGCTTTTCAGAGCCAGGAACCTGCGCTTTGCAGGCAGCAGCCGGCGCAGTAAATACATCTGGCGCGGCCCACAGGCTCTCGCCGGGAAGAAAGTTGTGCTCCATGCCAGTGCGGGCCAGCTGCTTCAGATCCTGGTAGCTGAGGTGGTAGTCCAGCGCGGCGCGGACGTATTCATGTGTGATTTCGATCCGGCCCACCCCTTCATCGTCAGTCGAGAGCGCCACCGGCACATGCGCCGCGCGATAAATCGGGAAGGGGTGCTCCGCGCCTTTGACTCCCAGAATGGCTTCGTTCGAGCTGAGATTGATCTCCACCATCACATGCTTTTTGGCCATCTCCCTGAGCAAGTCGGTAGCGTCATCTTCATACATCACGTCCACGCCGTGGCCGATGCGCTCGGCATGGCCCAGCTCAACAGCCTGGCGAATATGGAAGCGCAGCCCCTCAGGCGGCACCAGCCCTTCCGTCAGCTCGCCGGCGTGCAGGCTGATGTGTACCTGCGGATACACGGAGTGCAGGTAGTCCAGCATCTTCATCTGCAAGGTGTAGTCGCGCATGGAGAGGAAGCCGTCCTCCGGCATCACGAAGTTGATGCCGACAAAGCCGGGCTCGTGGGCCTGCATCGTTGCTTGTACGGTCTCAAAGCCCAGCAGCGTCTGCGCAAAGACCTGCTCGGGAGAATAGCCCCGCAGCACCTGGTAAATGTAGCGCACCTCCACCTGGCAGGCCGGCGCTGCCTGCGGTGTGCCGCAATGCTCAATCTCGCGGCGGCGTGCCTCGGCGGCGCGCACATGCTCGCGGTCAGAGGCAATTTCGTCGCGCAGCCCGTGGTCGAGCAGCGTCTGGCGATATTGCGCAAAATCCTGGCCTGGTGGGTTCTGGTGTGCAATTTGCGCGGCGTGCGAGAAGGTGGGCGTCTCCATCAGCTCCACGTATTGCTGGTTCTGCGCGGCGGCGCGGCCGGCCACCTCGTCCACCCACTCGCCCATGTGCCGCTTGTTCAGCCCGCCAAAGCGGTCGAAGGTCGCAAAAAACTGGTCGTGGGCGCTGAAGCCGGAGGTGGGTACAAAGCTACGTATGGAGAAGGCGTTCACCAGCTGGTCGTAGAGATTCTGGTTGTCCGGAACCTGCGCGGCCTCCACCAGAGGCGGCGCGCAGGGTTCCTTGATGGTTTCGCCCTGATCGTTGCGGGCAAACTTGAGGCCGGCCGGATCGACGCACAGCTTGTCTTCGCCGGCGTCACGGATGAAAGTTTCGGCATACACCGCACCGGAAAGGTGGACGTGCAGGTCCGCGCCTTTGGGAAACTGGTCCAGAAAAGCGCGCAACGCCGGCGGACCCTGGTGCAGGGCAATCTGGTAAGCGCGGGCGGCGTGGGCTTCCGCGGCAGGCACCTGGGCGTGGAAAGCGGCAGCATTGGCGAGGACGAAGCAGGCGAGAAAACAGACGAGTCGGCGCATAATGCCTTACAGTGTAGAACAGCCATGGCCATGCGGGCAGCCCTGAGCAATCGCGGCAACGCACATGAGGGCCTGCGGGTTCTCTGGCGCGGGAACCGGCAAGTTGATATACTGTCACAAGTTGTTGCAGCCAACTGTCACAGGAATCGCCCATCTGTTCCGGCGATGCCGGAATCCGCGCAGGAAATTGCAACGCGTTGTTTGCACTGAGGCCAGATAGCTCAGTGGTAGAGCGCGGCCCTGAAAAGGCCGGCGTCGGCGGTTCAATCCCGTCTCTGGCCACCACTTTAGACTCAAATACTTAGAACCTGAATTGACACGCCGGGATGGCGGAACTGGCAGACGCAGCGGACTCAAAATCCGCCGGCCCTCGCGGCCATGGGGGTTCGACCCCCCCTCCCGGCACCATACATATACAACTCTTCTGGTACTAATCCCTCGGTATATATGTGCCTTGCCCTTGATGCATTCCTATGTGGCCAGCCCCATCACCGCTGGCTGCCAGCCCAACCACCCCGCATCACTATGATGGTTAGAGCGCCCGCTCCCGATGCCCACCAGCGAAAACCCAACCCGCGCCCTCCCCTCGCTGCACGAGTTCTTCGCGCCCGGCGGCATTCTGGCTCGTTCTTCGCTGCCTTATGAGTACCGCATAGGCCAATTGCAGATGGCCCGGGCAGTCGAGCAGGCTCTCGAAGAACGCCGCCACCTGATCGTCGAGGCCGGAACAGGAACCGGCAAAACCCTCGCCTATCTTCTTCCCGCACTGCGCACCGGCCAGCGCATCATCGTCTCCACAGGCACCAAGGCCTTGCAGGACCAGCTCTACTTTCGCGATGTTCCCTTCCTCGAAACGCTGGTCGGCGGCTTGCGCGTCTGCTACATGAAGGGCCGCGCCAACTACCTCTGCCGCCACAAGCTGGTCACGCTGCGCAATCAACCGATTCTTTCTGGACTGGAGGAGATCGACCAGTACCGCCAGATCTCCGAGTGGGAGCAGACCACCGAAACCGGCGACCGCGCCGAACTCTCCGGGATGCCTGAGTCCAGCGCCCTTTGGGCAAAACTCGACGCGCGCACCGAGGCCTGCCTCGGCTCATCCTGTCCGGATTATCGCCGCTGCTTCATCACCGAGATGCGCCGAAAGGCCCTCGAGTCCGACATCATTATCGTCAACCACCATCTCTTCTTTGCCGATCTCTCTGTCAAACGCGAGGCCGCCAACGCGCCCGACGCCGGCATCCTCCCCGAGGCCGCCGCCGTGATCTTCGACGAGGCCCACGAGTTGGAGGATGTCGCTTCGAGTTACTTCGGCCTGTCAGTCAGCAACATTCGCTTTGAAGAACTGGCTCGCGACACCGATGCCTTGCTGCGCGGCAAGCATGGTGCGGAGCACCTGCCCGCGCTCACTCAACAACTCCGCGACCGCGCGCGCATGTTCTTTGCCGGCCTGCCCATGACCGGCGACGGACGCCAGCCCTTTACCGATCGCGAGCAGTTTTTGGAAACCTCCGGCGACCTCTACACCGCCGTGTGCGTTACCTTGCAGCAGATTGAAGCGGAGATGGACGCGCTAACAGGCATTGACGAATCGCCGGGACTCAGAAAGCGCGTCACCCGTCTCCGCTCCGAGTTTGAATTCCTGCTCGAATCGAACGCCAACAACATGGTCTATTGGATGGAGCGCCGCATCTTCGGTGGCCTGGACAAATTTTCAGCCGGCAGCAAGGCAAGCGCGCTCCGTCACCAGTCTCGCACTACCTATCTACAGGCCACGCCCATCGATGTCTCTGAGCTTCTTCACGAGTTGGTCTTCGAGCAGATTCCCACCGTCGTGCTCACCTCGGCCACGCTCACCGTGCAGGGCGGTTTCGAGCACATTCGCAAGCGACTGGGCCTGAGCGAAGTGCGCGAGTTAGTCGTGCCGTCTCATTTTCGCTACGGCGAGCAGGCCCTGCTTTATCTACCGCCGGAGATGCCCGATCCCCGCGACCCCGAATTTCCTGAGGCCGCCGCTCGCTGCATCCAACGTGTGCTGGAGATCACCATGGGCCGCGCCTTTTGCCTCTTCACCAGCTACGCCCAAATGCACGTCGTCTACGAGCGCCTGCTGCCGGTGCTCGACTTTCCCATCTTGCTGCACGGCACTGCACCCCGCAAAGCGTTGCTGGAACAGTTCCGCTCGACGCCCAACGCCGTTCTCTTCGGCACATCAAGTTTCTGGCAGGGAGTGGATGTGCAGGGCGAAGCCTTGAGCTGCGTCATCATCGACCGCCTGCCATTTGCCGTGCCCAGCGACCCGGTCATCCAGGCCCGTATGCGCGCAATTGAAGAGGCCGGCGGCAAACCTTTCTTCGACTACCAGGTCCCCTCCGCTGTCCTCACTCTCAAGCAGGGCTTTGGCCGCCTCATCCGCTCGCTAGAAGACCGCGGCGTATTAGTCCTCCTGGACCCCCGCGTCACAAGGCAACGCTACGGCCAGACATTCCTCGCCAGCCTCCCGCCGTATCGAATGACGGCGTCAATTACGGATGTCAAAGCGTTCTTTGAATCTAAGAAAGCAACCGAAATGTAGAATTGATCCTGTCGCACTTGGCTATTTATGTCCCGCAACTTTTACATTCTGGCCGCCACGCTGCTCGTCTTCACGCTGTTCTCGGCAGCAATCTCGTTCATGCCTTCGAGCCTTCAGCCCGGATTGCCGGCCAACGCATCTCTCTGGCGGACGGGGTCGCTCTTTCTGCTGCTGGCAAGCCTGGCAGCGGCGCTCGTCGGCGTCCTTAGTCATCTATTCGAACAAGTGGACCGGCGCAGTGAAGAGGCCCGGCATAAGCACCGAGTTCCCCGTGGGCAGGTCTCCGTCCACGAGGTGGAGAAGCGCCGTAGCGAAAAGCACTAAAATAGAATCAGGGGCGCTTCCCCGCACAGAAGAATCGAGCAGAAAACCATGTTTGAAGTCACCGTGGAGGCTGGTTTTTCCTCCGGACACTACCTCCGCAACTACAAGGGCAAGTGCGAGAACCCGCACGGCCACAACTACAAGGTCCGCGTCACCCTGGCCGGGGCGGAGCTGGACTCCGCCGGCTTGCTGCTGGACTTCAAGCTGCTCAAGACTCTGCTGCGCCCGGTCGTCGAGCGCATCGACCACCAGATGCTCAACGACCTCGAGCCCTTCACCGTCCTCAACCCCTCGGCCGAGAACCTGGCCAAATACTTCTACGACCAGACCTGTGAGCAGCTTGCCGCCCTGACCCAGGGCCGGGTACGCGTGAAACATGTGACCATCTGGGAGACGGACACCTGCACGGCTACTTATTACGAGTAGGGGTCCCTGGCCGCAACCTTCCCCCCAGCGTCTAGTTCGTCTGGCTGGACTTCGACTTGAGGTATTTGTCGAAGGGAATCTCGAAGAAGAAAAGTTCCTTGCCGTCGGCGTCGCGCAGCTTGTGCAGGTGCAGCTTGGCGCCTTCCAACGGATGATCTAGCCTGGAGACGTCATAGAACAGGAACCCCGCGCGCGTGGTGTGCGGCGCTACCGTCAGAGCGTTGTATTCGAAGGTGTTAAAGTCCCTTTCGATGTCTCCGTTGCTGGGTGCGGGCTTGAGCTTGATGTTGGGCAACGGGCGGGGCAGCGGAATCTTTCCGCCTTCGCTCTCCTTGCGCGCCATCAGACGCTCCACGTCTTCCGGCTCGGCAGTCTGAATCTCGTCGCCTGCGGCTGTGAGGAAGATAATCCGCATCTCCAGCAGACTGATGGGGCGGTTGCCATTATTGGTGACAATGAGCCGGATCGGCATCACACCGTGGCTCAAATAATCGACGCGGAAGATCGCGGCCTTCTCGCGCGTATCGTAGGGATCGGCGGCGATGGCCACCTTCTCGTCCTCATGCACTTCGACGGCTGCAAACGACGTGGCCGGCTGCACCGGAGGCGGAGCATGGCTGCTACCCCAGCCTGGCAGTGTCAGCCAAAGCAACAACAATGGAATGCCCCGCAGAGCCTTCATTGTCCTCGTCTCTATCACTGGACGCCGCCCATATCATGTGAGAATTAAACTGGGAATAGGATAAACCAAAGTGCATGATTCTGCATTACTATAATCTGGCCTTGCTTGTGGTCCTGGTCGCAGGCGTGCCATGGTTGCTCTTCCGCACGCACACCTGAACGGCTACCTATTACGAGTAGGCGTCCCTGCCCCCGGCTTTACCGCGGCTAGTTCATCTGGCTGGACTTCGACTTGAGGTATTTGTCGAAAGGAATCTCAAAATAGAAAAGCTCGTTGCCGTCGGCGTCGCGCAGCATGCGCAGGTGCAGCCGCGCGCCCTCCAGCGGATGGTCGAGCCCGGAGACATCGTAGAATAGAAACCCCGCGCGCGTAGTATGCGGTTCGACCGTCAAAGCTCTGTACTCGAAGGTGTCGAAGTCTTTTTCGATATCCCCGATGCTGGCCACGGGCTTGAGCTTGATATTGGGCAACGGTTTGGGCAGCGGAATCTTGCTTCCCTCGCGCTCCTTGCGCGTCATCAGTCGCTCCACGTCCTCAGGCTCGGCGGTCTGAATCCTGTCCCCGGCTGCCGAAAGAAAGAAAATCCGAGCCTCGCGCAGGCTGATCGGCCGGTTGCCGTTGTTGGTGACAATCAGCCGGATGGGCATTACGCCGTGGCTGAGATAATCGACACGGAAGATTGCCTCTTTTTCGAGTGTGTCGTAGGGTTCGGCGGCGATAGCCACCTTCTCTTCCTCGTGTACTTCGACTGCGGCATACGTCGTGGCAGGCTGCACCGGCGGCGGAGTGTGATCGCTGCCTCGGGCTGGAAGCGCCAGCCAAAGCAGAAGCAGCGGAGTAATTCGCAAAACCTTCATCGTCCTCGACTCTATCACTGATAGCCCGCCTGTTTCATGTGAGAATTGAACCGGGAATAGAATACTCTCAAACGCATGGTTTTGTTTTTCTACAATCTTGCCTTGCATGTGGTCCTGGTCGTGGGCGCCCCCTGGTGGCTCTTCCGAATCGTAACCACACAAAGGTACCGCTGCGGGTTACTAGCGCGCATGGGACTGGTTCCATCCCGGCTCCGCAAGCAGCTTGCCGGATTGGGTTCTGATCGCTCTCTCATCTGGGTCCATGCCGTCTCCGTCGGCGAGGTCCTGGCAGTCAGCCGCCTGGTCAAGACCCTCGATGCCGCACTGCCCGAATATCTTATCGCCATTTCGACCACCACGCGCACCGGCCAGTCACTGGCCCGCGAGCGCTTCGGCGCCAACCGCGTCTTTTATTGCCCGCTCGACCTGCCATGGGCTGTGCGTGCCTATCTGAACGCCCTCCAGCCAAGACTCCTTATTCTGGCGGAGACCGAGTTCTGGCCCAACCTGCTCAGAGGCTGCTTCAGGCGCAAAATCCCCGTAGCCGTAGTCAATGCCCGCATCTCCGACCGCTCATGGCCGCGCTACCGACGGCTCCGCTGTTTGTGGCGTCCACTCTTGAGCCGCCTCGGTCGAGTTCTCGCCCAGAGCCAGACCGACGCTGAACGCTTCAAAGCCCTCGGTTGTATGCCGGAACGGGTCACTGTGGCAGGCAACCTCAAGTTTGATGTGCGCGCCACCGGGGAAACCGAGGCTACGCGTCTGCTGAAGAAGTGGTCGCCTGGCCTGCGTTTCATAGTGGCCGGCAGCACGCTCGAAGGCGAGGAAGCCGCGTTGCTCCAGGCATGGCCGCGTCTGCTCCAGGCCGATCCGCAGATGGTGATGGTCCTTGCGCCCCGCCATCCGGAACGATTTGTCGCCGTGTCCGCGTTGCTGGAGAGATCCGGAGCGGTCTGGGTCAAGCGTTCAGACTGGCGTTCCGCCCCCGAAGGCTCTCTTAAGTCATTGAATCCAGGACAGATAGTCCTGCTCGACACCATCGGCGAGCTGGCCTCGGTCTATTCGCTGGCCCTCATAGCCTTCGTCGGTGGCAGCCTGGTTCCCGCCGGAGGACACAACCCGCTGGAACCGGCCCAGTTCGGCGTTCCCATCGTGATGGGCCCAAATTTTGCCAACTTCCGAGCCATTACAGAGGATTTGCTGGCCCATCAGGCCCTACGCATCTCCACCACTGATGCTTTGGCCGCGACCTTGACTGGCTTGTTGCAAGACCGAGCCGCCGCCAAAGCTATGGGTAGCCGGGCAAGGCAGGTTTTCGAACAGCAGGCGGGAGCGACCGGCCGCTGCATGGTGGCGTTGCGAAGCTTGCTCCATGAAGGAGGCCAGACTGAATGAGACGCCGATGGCTGGCTCCGTTGACTCCGCTCTATGCTGCGGGACTCGCACTGCGCAACCGGCGCATCGAGAATGGTTCTGAGCCGGTTCGTCGTCTCCGCTTCCCGGTAGTCAGCATCGGCAATCTCTCCACCGGTGGCTCGGGCAAAACGCCGCTCACCATCGCGCTCGCCCAGGCGCTCGCCAAGCGAGGCTTGCACGTGGATGTGCTCAGCCGAGGCTATGGCCGCAAGAGCAAACTGACTGCCCGCGTCAACCCGGACGGCACCGCCGAAGACTACGGCGATGAGCCGCTCCTGATCGCCCGCGAAACCGGCCTTCCCGTCTACGTGGCTCCCCAACGCTACGATGCTGGCCTACTGGCCGAGACCGATGTCCAATCCATCTCCGAGCAGAACCACCAACCTATCGTTCATCTCCTCGATGACGGCTTCCAACATCGCCAACTCTACCGCGATGTCGATATTCTGCTGCTCAATAGGCAGGACTTGACCGGCCATCTGCTCCCAGCCGGCAACCTGCGCGAGCCTCTGAGCGCGTTGAGGCGAGCAACCGTCCTGGCCGTCCCTGCGGACGAAGCTGAAGTAGAGCAATATCTGCGTAAGATCATTCCCATCGACCAAGGTACGGAACAGCCGCGCTGCGTTGATCCAGTCTGGCGCCTGCGCCGCACCATGGAAATACCCGCCGTCAGCGATCCGGTAGCCGCCTTCTGTGGCATCGCCCGTCCGGAGCAGTTTTTCGCCGGCCTCGAAGCCGCCGGCCTGCGCATTGCCGCCCGTACAGCCTTCCCCGACCACCACCGCTACACCGCCCGCGATCTAGACCGCCTCATAACCGCCGCTCGCGCCGCTGGAGCCACCATGCTCCTCACAACCGAAAAAGATTTAGTCCGTCTGGGAAGTCTTGCCTCCGCCTTCCCGGAATCCCTCCCGCTCAAAACCGCGCGTCTTCGCGTCGAGATCGAAGATCAAAAGGCTGCTATCGATTGGCTGATCAACCGGCTGGGGCTTTAGTCCGCCTCACACGCCTCTGTGAGAAAATCAGAGCTTGCAGACGCATTCCAACTTTCGCTTGCTGGTGGTCCGGCTTGGCGCCATGGGCGACATTCTGCACGCCCTTCCGGCAGTCACGGCCCTGCGCCAGGCGCATCCCGATTGGGTGATCGACTGGGTCGTCGATCCGCGCTGGCGGGCACTGCTGGCGGCAGAAGGTAGCACCGGTCGCCAAACCGCCTGGAACCCCGCTCAACCACTCGTTGACCACCTGCATTTTGCCGCCACAAAGCAGTGGCGTAAATCCCCCTTCAGCCGCCAAACCCTTCATGAATTCAAGGTGTTGCGCTCTGCGCTCCGTTCCGGCGAATACGACGCGGTGATCGATCTGCAAGGAGCCATTCGCTCGGCAGTGGTAGCTCGTCTCGCGGGTTGCCGCCGTTTGATTGGCGAGGCTAATCCACGAGAAATGCCCGCGCGCTGGCTCTTCCGTGAGCGCGTGACCACTTATGGCATTCATGTCATCGAGCAGGATGTGGAGCTGGCCTCGGCCATCGCCAGCGATGTACTCGCTCCAGTCACGCCCTGGCTGCCCATTGACCCCGTCGCCGAAACCTGGGCCGATGAAATTCTGCCTCCAGCCTCTGGCCAGTCAGCCGTGCTCATCAATCCCGGCGCTGGGTGGGGCGCCAAGCGCTGGCCTGTCGAGCGCTACGCGGCCGTTGCGCAAAGCCTTATCGACCGCGGCTTCCGTATTTTGATCAATATTGGTCCCGGCGAGGAGCCGCTGGCTGAAGTCATCGCAAGCCAAACCGGTGGCGCGGCCACTCCGCTGGCCTGCACGTTGCCCCAACTTATCGCCATCACCCGACGCATTGCTCTGGCCATTGCTGGAGACACCGGCCCGCTCCACCTGGCCTGCGCTCTCGGCCGCCCGGTGGTGGGCATCTACGGACCCACCGACCCCAGCCGCAACGGCCCCTTCGGTACTCGCTTCACCGTCCTGCGCAGCCCGGAAAGCCGACGCGACCACACCCGGCGCGCAGCGCCGGAGTCCGGCCTACTCACCATCCAGCCCGGCGACGTCCTGCGCGCCGCTGACGCCTTGCTTTATCCTGAGACCGCCCCATGACTACGACCGCCGCTCCGCATCTCGACCCGTCGTTACCAGACTGGATCGCCCGCTGGCAGCGCATTGCTCGGCGCATCCGCGTCCCGTTGGGCTTTCTCACCGCGGCGCTCTATCTCTTCGAACTTCTTCGCCACGCGCCCCATCCAGTCGCCGTGGCCTGCAGCCTGGCGCTGGTTCTGCCCGGCCTATGGTTGCGCGCCTACGCCTCTGGCTACGTCAAAAAGAATCGCGAACTCACCGTGACCGGCCCTTACGCTCACACCCGCAACCCGCTCTATCTGGGCTCCATGCTGATCGCCGCAGGCTTTGCCGTGGCGCTGCTCAGTTGGCCAGTGGCGCTGGCGCTCGCGCTCGGCTTCGCGGCCATCTACGTGCCTGTCATCGCCTCCGAGGAGCGTTTTCTGCGCACTACTTTCCCCGCATTCGACGGCTATTGCCAACAGGTTCCGCGCCTGATTCCGCGTCTGACTCCTGCGAGAAATCCAGGAGGTAAAAGCACCTCCGGTGCTGGAATGGGAAGTTTCTCCCTGTCGCTCTACCTACAGCATCGCGAGTACAATGCAGGGATAGGGGTTCTGCTGCTTTACCTCAGCCTGCTCCTGCTGCGGCCGCTGCTGGCCGTGGTTGTGAATCTGCCGCAATAAGCGATCTTCGGTACCAGAGCAGTCCATTCAGCAAGGAGCCATCTCGCCGGTGAAAACGCGCTTAACCCTGACCGTCCTTCTTTGCGTCCTCGCCCTGGCCGTCGTGGCTCCCCTCCCGATTTTTGCTCAGCAGGCGCCTTCGCTCTCGCCCCCTCGCCCCGGCTATAGCTTTCCGCTCAAGCAGACCCTTACCTACTCGGTGGACTGGCGGGTTTTTCCCGCCGGAACAGCCGTGCTGCGCTTTGAAGCCGCCGGTGACCGCGAAAACCTCACCGCCAGTGCCGACACCATCGGAGCCATCAACCTGCTCTTTCACGTCAGCGACCGCTTCCAGTCCAGCTTTGACCGCGCCAAAGGCTGCACCTACGACTTCAACAAGCAGACCGTCGAGGGCCGCCGCCAGATCAACTCGACCCTCCATCTCGACTACACCAAAAATCGTGCCTTCCAGGACGAGAAAAACCTGATTACCAAGCAAACCAAGCACGTCGAATCCACTGCCCCCGCCTGCCTCACCGACCTGCTTACCGGCGTCTTCTACGCTTCCTCACAACCCATCGCCCTGGGACACAACTTCGTCATCCCAGTCTTTGATGCCATGAAAGTGGTGCCTGTGACCATGAAGATTGAAGGCCGCGAGGAGATCAAAACGCCGCTCGGCTCCTTCAAAACCCTGCGCGTGCAACCCACCGCCGATGCCGGCGTGGTCAAGAATCGCGGCAACATCTGGATCTGGTACACCGACGACGAGCGCCACCTACCCGTCCAGATGCGCGCCCGCCTTTTCTGGGGCACCATCACCTTCCGCCTCATCGGCAACGACAGCAAGTAGGTGCAATTATCTATGCGTGTCACACACGCAGATTGACGGGTGCCCATGGTCTCGATTTTGAGACCAGGGGTTCACAAATCTCTCAAGAAAATGAGTGCTCTCTCAAGAAAATGAGTGCTCTCTCAAGAAAGTGGGTGCCCCACCTTCGGCGCGTATTTGTTTTTGCGCCTAAGGTGGGATACCTATAACTACATCTCTTTATAGCTTTTTAGATTTTTACAGTCTTTGCACACCGCATAGCGACATAAAGTCTGGTATGCACCATCCTTTCCACGTTTTTTGAGGAAAGGGTGGAAAACCACAAACTCCATCCGTCTTAGGTCAGCCGGGTGCCCCCGGTCCCTTGCATTTGGGGACCGGGGAGAGGATCACTTCACCCCAGCAACTCCCCAACAATCCCCGCCGCAGCCTTGAGCGCCACATCAATCTGCGCAATCTCTTTCCCGCCGGCCTCTGCAATCTCAGGCTTCCCGCCGCCCGATCCGCCAACGAGTTTCGCGACAGCGCCCACGAGCTTACCCGCCTGAATCCGCTTGGTCAGCCCCGCCGTCACCCCTGCGATCAGCGCGACTTTGTCCTCCGGTTGCGCCGAGGCCACAACCACCACGCCCTCGCCCAGCTTCTGCTTCAAATTATCGACGAGCGTCCGCAACTGTCCGCGCTCCAGAGCATCGGCCCGGAGCGTCACCAGCCGCACGCCCTTTACATCAACGGCACGCGCCAACGCCTCATCCAGCGCCCCGGCAGCCCCCTTCATCCGCGCCTCGTCCAGCTCCCGCCGCAGCCGCTTCAGTTCGTCCTCCTGCGCAGCCAGCCTTGCTCGAAGCCCCTCCGAAAGACTACCCCCATCCGGCTGTCCAGCCACTTGAGCAGCGACCTGAGCCACGGCGAAGTCCTCGCGGAACGCATTCAGCGAACCCATGCCACTGATCGCCTCCAGCCGCCGGACCCCTGATGACACGGACTCCTCGCTCACAATCTTCACCAGGCCAATCTCTCCCGTAGCGCGCGTGTGCGTCCCGCCGCACAGCTCCGTCGAAAACTCGCCGACCCGGATCACGCGCACCTTGTCGCCGTACTTCTCGCCGAACAGAGCCATGGCGTGGTATTCGTTCACGGCCACATCGATGGGCACATCCTCGATGGATTCAACTTCCGTATCGGCCAGGACCTGCCGGTTCACAATCGTCTCAATCTCGGCCAACTCCTCATCGGCCACCTGTGCAAAGTGCGAGAAGTCGAAGCGAAACCGCTCCGGATGCACTGCCGACCCGGCCTGCTTCACATGCGTCCCCAGAACCTGCCGCAAAGCCGCGTGCAGCAAGTGCGTCCCGGTATGATTCCGCCGGATCGCGTCGCGCCGCTCATGATCAACAACAGTCCGAACATGATCGCCGACCGCCAGATTCTCCTTGAGCAGAGCCTTATGCGCTCTCACTCCCTGCACCGGCAACACGCATCCCTGAATCTCGGCGACAGTCGTATTCCCGTCCGGCGATGTAAACCAGCCTGTATCGCCCACCTGCCCGCCTGAATCGCCGTAGAAGCTGGTCTGGTTCAGCACCACCTCCACCAGCTCGCCAGCTTTCGCCACCGGAACTCCCGCCCCATCCTTGACGATGGCAAGAACCTCCGCCCGTGCGGCCAGCACCTTGTAGCCCAGAAACTCCGTCTTCTGCAAATCGCGATACGCAGGGCTCGCCGACTTCTGGCTCCCGCCTTTCCAGGATGCGCGCGCGCGGGCCTGCTCCTCGGCGCGTGCAGCTTCAAAGCCGTCACCGTCAAACTTCACTCCGGCATCACGCGCCGCATCGACCATAAAGTCGAGCGGTAAACCATATGTTTCGTAAAGATGAAAGGCCTTCTCGCCCGTGAAGCTGCCTTGCAGTTCGTCATTCAGCCGCGCCACGCCGATCTTCAGCACGCGATCAAACTGCTTCTCTTCCGCTTCGACGACTTTTGCCACGCGGCTTGCAGATTCAACCAGCTCCGGGTACGCCCCTTGCATCAAATCCCGCACCGCATAAACCATCTCGTACAAGAACGGTTTTTCCTGTCCCAGTAGCCGTCCATGCCGAATCCCCCGCCGCAAAATCTTTCTGAGCACATAGCCCCGTCCCTCATTCGACGGCAGAACTCCGTCATTGATGAGAAAAGTAGCTGCGCGAGCATGGTCGGAAATGATTCTGAGGCTCGCATTGCCTACAAGCTTCGCCAACTCGCCAACTTGCCAACTTGCTAACTCGCTAACTCGCAACCCCGTCAACTCCGCCGCCCTCTTAATCAGCGGCGTGAACAGATCCGTCTCGAAGTTGGAAACCTTGCCTTGCAGCACCGCCGCCAGCCGCTCCAGCCCTGCGCCCGTATCAATCGAAGGCTTGGGCAGAGGCGTCAGTTTATAAGTAGTTGTTTTTGTCGCAGCATCCACCACCGCTGCCCGATCAAACTGCATGAAGACCAAATTCCAAATCTCCACGTAACGCGCCTCATCCTGCCCAAACGGCTTATCAACTCCCGGCGTCTCCGCCGCCTCCAGCCCCATGTCGTAAAAAATCTCCGAGCACGGCCCACATGGCCCCGTCTCGCCCATCTGCCAGAAATTGTCCTTTAGCCCGCACGCGTGAATCCGCTCCTTCGCCACTCCCGCTTCGATCCAAAATTTTTCCGCCTCGTCATCGCGCGGAACCCCATCGGCTCCTTCGAAGATCGTCACGTACAGCCGACTAACCGGAATCTCGAAGCAGCCATTCGCGCGCTTGCCCGTAATCAGCTCCCACGCAAAGGCAATCGCCTCTTTTTTGAAATAGTCTCCAAAGCTGAAGTTCCCCAGCATCTCAAAAAACGTGTGATGCCGCCGCGTGAAGCCCACATTCTCCAGGTCGTTGTGCTTACCCCCGGCGCGTACACATTTCTGCGAGGTCGTCGCCCGCGAATACTCCCGCCGCTCGGCCCCCAGAAAAAGGTCCTTGAACTGGTTCATACCCGCGTTGGTAAACAGCAGCGTCGGGTCGTTGGCCGGCACCAGCGAGGAGGAGTGCACCCGCCGGTGCCCCTTCGACTCAAAAAAGCGCAGAAATGCCTCGCGGATCTCGTTCCCCGTCATTTCATTTTTTGTGTGAATTTCCATGGCTTCTTCAGTGTAACTGGAAGCGGAATGTGGGCGCATCGGAAAGCTGTGAATCCGGTGGTTGGCTGTGAAGCGTCCGAGCTTCTCAGGCTGGTACTCTGGAATCGCTGGACGGCGGAAGATTCACCCGGCGCACCAGGGAGGGAAAGGTGAAAGAGGCTGTTTCTTCACTCCGGCGATGTCACCGAGGGAGTACGGCGCCGATTCGATTTGCTCTGATGCTGGGGCTGTTGGCCATCTGCACGGTATTGCTGCCGTCGGCCAGCACGGCCCAGCCGGATTTCGGCCCCAATGTGCTGGTCTTCAATCCCTCCATGCCCGCCGCAACCATCCAAAAGCAGATCGATCAGATTTACTCCGTCCAGCGCGATAGCGAGTTTGGCTCGGCGCGCAATGCATTGCTGTTTCTGCCGGGCAACTATCAAGTCGACGTACCCGTTGGCTTCTACACACAGGTACTTGGCCTCGGCGCGACGCCTGACCGCGTCCACATCACAGGCAATGTCCACGCCGATGCCTCCCGGGCCCACAACAACGCCACCTGCACCTTTTGGCGCGCCGCCGAGGGCTTTTCGGTAACACCCACCGGCGGCACAATGCAATGGGCTGTCTCGCAGGCCGTGCCGTTCCGCCGGATGCACGTCCTGGGCAATTTAGTACTGCACCAGCAACATGGTTGGGCAAGCGGCGGCTGGATGTCAGACACAGTAGTGGATGGCAACGTCGACTCCGGCACTCAGCAGCAATGGATTTCGCGCAACAGCGAGTGGGGCAGCTGGACCGGCTCCAATTGGAATATGGTTTTCGTCGGAGTGTTCTCGCCTCCAGCCGGCGAGTGGCCCTCGCCGCCCTACACCAAGGTCGCCCGGACTCCCCTGGTGCGCGAAAAGCCTTATCTTGCCATCGATGCGCGGGGCCGCTATTTTGTCCGCGTTCCTGAGTTGCGCCGCGATAGCGTCGGTGTCACGTGGCGCGCGGGCTCAACGCCCGGAGTATCGATTTCCCTCAGCCGCTTCTACATCGCTCACCCCGGCGACACCGCAGCGGCGATCAACGCACAACTGGCCGCCGGCAAGCATCTGCTCTTCACACCCGGCATCTACGAACTCACTGAAGCCATCCGCGTAACTCGTCCCGGCACGGTGGTCATGGGACTTGGTTTCGCCACGCTACGCCCCGTCAACGGCAACGCCGCCCTTGTCATCGATGACCAGGACGGCATCATCCTTGCGGGCCTTCTGATTGATGCCGGCGCCACGCGTTCGCCCGTGCTGGTCCAGATTGGTCCTCCCAGAAACGATTTGGATAGCAGCCACGCCAGTCATGCGAATAATCCAATCTCGCTGCACGATGTATTTTTCCGCGTAGGTGGGGCCAGCGTGGGACGTGCCGGAATCGACCTGGAGATCAACAGCAACGACACCATCATCGATCACACCTGGATCTGGCGTGCCGATCACGGCTCTGGTGTGGGCTGGAGCTTGAACACCAACGAGAACGCCCTGGTGGTGAACGGCAACAACGTTATCGCTTATGGGCTCTTCGTCGAGCATCAGCAGCAGTTCCAGGTGTTGTGGAACGGCAATGGCGGTCGCACCTACATTTATCAATCTGAGATTCCCTATGATCCACCGGACCAGGCCAGCTTCACCAGCGCTCCTGGGGTAAACGGCTGGGCATCCTATAAGGTGGCAGACAAGGTAACCAGCCACGAGGCTTGGGGGTTAGGCATATACTCGGTCTTCCGGCACCCAGACGTTGTGCTGAGCCATGCCATCGAGACTCCTCGCGCTCCCGGGATTCGCTTCCACCATATGATCACGGTGGCTTTAGGCAATCTGGGAGCAATCGACCACGTTATCGACGACATCGGCGACGCAGCGATCCCCAAGTCACACAGGACCGCCAGGCAGACAGAGTTTCCATAAGTTGTGTGACCTCCAGTTTCTGCGACGTAACGGTGTCAGTGCCGAGCCGTCAGGATGTAAGGAATCCTCACGCCAAGCCACTTTCAGTACGCTCCCCGCCTAATCATGGGAAAATGAATGAGTAGACCATCATGACCAGCGAAAACCCCGAAGACCTCCAGCCCGTCCCCGAAATCACACCCGAGCCCGTTGAACTCATCGCGGAGCCAATCGAAGCCTCCGTCGATCAGCCCATCGCGCAATCTTCGGGTGCCTCTGGTCCCTCGCATTTGGGGACCAGGGATACGCAGCCAGCTGAGCTAGTCGCAGAAGAGCCCTCCGAGCCTGAGGAGTCCTTTGCCGATCTGCTCAACGACTTCGAGCGCAGCCACTCGCATAAATCCGAGCAGCCCGGTCAGCGCCAGCTTCAGGGCGTCGTCATCTCCCTTTCCGCCGACCAGGTCTTTCTCGACATCGGCTATAAAACTGAAGGTGTCCTGCCTCGTTCAGCCTTCCTGAACAACGCCGAAGACGTCCATCCCGGAGACACCTTCCCCGTCTCCGTCACCGGCCGCAACACCGAGCGCTACTACGAGCTTTCGCGATTTAAAGTGGCACAGCCCCGCGATTGGTCAGCCCTTGAAGCCGCCTTCGCCGAGAAGCTGGCCATCGTCGGCACAGTCACCGAAGTTCGCAAGGGCGGCGTCACGGTCGATGTCGGTGTGCGCGCCTTCATGCCCGCCAGCCGCAGCGGAACCAAAGACGCAGCCGAGTTGGAAAAGCTCGTCGGCACGGAGATTACCTGCCGCATCACCAAGCTCGACGTGATGGACGAAGACGTCGTTGTTGACCGCCGCGTCGTCCTCGAAGAGCAGGCCCGCGGCCTCAGCGAAGCTCGCCGCGAAGAGCTGAAGGAAGGTGCCATCGTCACCGGCACCGTCAGTACCCTCATGCCCTACGGCGCCTTCGTCAACATCGGCGGCTTCGACGGCCTGCTGCATGTCTCCGACATCTCCCACGCCCGCGTCACCAAGCCAGAAGATGTCCTCGCCGTCGGCCAGGAACTGCAAGTCAAAATTCTCAAAATCGATCCCGCAACCCAAAAAATCTCTCTCGGCCTCAAGCAGCTACAGCCCGAACCCTGGCAAACCGTCAGCCTCGCCGTCAACCAGCGCATCACCGGCACGGTCACGCGCCTGGCGGACTTCGGCGCATTCGTCGAGGTCGAGCCGGGCATCGAAGGCCTCATCCACATCTCAGAGATGTCCTACGGCAAAAAGCTCCGCCACCCCTCCGACCTGCTCCGGAAGGGCGACCGCGTGGATGTTGTTATCCTGGCCATCAAGCCGGAAGAGCATCGCATCTCGCTCGGCTTGAAACAAACCCTCGCCGACCCTTGGACCGACGTCGAGCGCACCTTTCCCGTCGGCTCGCAGATTCAGGGCCCCATCACCAAGTTGATGAACTTCGGCGCATTCATCGAGTTGACGGGCGGCGTCGAAGGCCTGGTTCATATCAGCGAGATCACCGCCGAG
>Ga0187875_10000882_pt1 | contig 23993 bp, 30 predicted proteins | sample June2016WEW_17_1_2_FD_132978 | JGI IMG/M metagenome (GOLD analysis project Ga0187875, IMG submission 132978) | Peatland microbial communities from SPRUCE experiment site at the Marcell Experimental Forest, Minnesota, USA - June2016WEW_17_10 | ecosystem: Environmental > Terrestrial > Soil >...
CGGCGGATATGCGGCAGGCGCACACGAAAATCGTTAAACTCGCGCTTGCACGGGCTTAACTGATTTGTGGGCTGATTTGATCCACGTTAAGTAATTGAAAACATGGCGGAGAGGGAGGGATTCTCGATTGCAATTTTTCGTATCTTACAGAAAAGGAAAGAGATTGCGATAAGACCTTCCAACGGCTCCACTTGCGTCCTCTCCACACTTCAGACTTTTTCCACCGCAACCACTCTGAGTATCTCCATTTCCCCCTTCAATGGTATGGATGGTATGGACGCGCGTTTCCCGAAAGAAGACTCATCCCCTCAGAACAATCTCTTGGCAAAACCGATTAACGGTGACGCGATGATACGCTAGCAATCCTGAACAGTTGCTAAAAGTGCCAAATGTAGCTGTCAGGTGAAACTTCAGTTTTGGCCACCTTTAGGACTTGCTGAGCGTCTGACTTCGGGACCCAGGCCGCCATCATTATTCCCCACCAAGGGTTTCCTTCATAGGGCGCGTAGAGAGCGAAGTCATATTTCGGGAAGCTGTGTCGCAACTTGGCGATTGCGGTTTTTCCTTCATCCTCGCTTTTCACCGATTTAACGATGACAAAATATTGATCTTTTAGGTCACGATCCGGAATGGAAGATGGCAGGTACCGCAAAGCCCACCCATCAGAACCTTCGTCCGTTTTCACAGCCAGTAGATCGATCTCTCCGGCTGAGGAAGCAACGCTCATCTTCTGCCCATGAGGTTGGCGCGTTTTGCTATCTGCCGTCGTGGGCAATCGCCTGGACAGTTGTGCAGCAGGAGCGTCAACTAATTGGGGAGCCGGTTGCGGAAGCAATTCCTTCACAGAGCTGAGATACAGTTTGACCTTGTCCGGCTCGGATATCGACTTGCTGTCCCTTATGGTCTTGCACACGATTATCCATGCCCCGAGCCGGAGAACCGTCTGGTCAGCATTGGGAAATTGCGTGATGAGAGACGTAACTTTCTTGTTTACATTAACAGACAGTTCTCCACTTACGATTCGCTTCGCTAGCCCAGAAAGGGCCAGCTTTGTGTCCACCGCTTTGTCAGTCGAGACAGTCAACGGTGCGTCGCCGCAGTCGGTATCGTCCGCATATAGGCTGGTCAATCCAAGAGTGGCGACAAAGAGGAGGCAGCAAACTAAGCGGACGAGAGAGCCGCGCAAGCATTTTATGTTTACCATGTCACATTCCTATTCGGGGCAGCTTGAATGCAATACGATTCCTAAGCTCAGCGCAATCCAAAGCCGCCGGTTGGAATTTGACTGGATAACGGTCCGCAAAATTCTTCTGGGTCTACACCATTGCTTATTCAGTCAAGATAGGGCCCGGTGATGCTCAGGTTTTCCCACGGGGGAACAGCATACGCCGCGAAGAGTAGTTCAGGGGTCCTACGTTGTCAACCTGATCCGTTACGAAATCCGAACAGAACTTGTCGTTACCGTGTCAATTTTGGGGTACAAGACCTAAAACCCTTTAGCTCCCTGGAGCTTTTCCGGCTTTTCGAAGGGTCAAAATACTCCTAAAACTGCCTAGTTTTGGTGACGAATTGGTGAGGAGTTTCTGAATGTTTTCCCTACCTCCAAAATCTGGACCTTCGTAGTGCGGTTTTAACGGGTGTTCGGCGCTATCTGGTCCCAAAATGGACCCAAGTTTTCGGGGTCAATTTGAATCCTTCGCAGAACCCCTGTTTTTTCGTTTTCTATTCGGCTGCAAGGCGTGACCCTTAACATTCTGCTCCGCTCCGCGGATCAGAAAGGGCTGAGGATTCCATCGTACCGGGCAAGATGCGCAATCATCCTTTCGGCACTCCAGTTGGGATCCAGAAATCGGACACTGCGATGGTTTGGTCGATGCATTAGTTCTTCGAATTCTTCCACGTAGCGTTCCGGTGCGAACCCAAAGGCAAGGTCTGACGTGAAGAACCGGAAATTACCCACATGCCGCCATTCGCGCTCCCACCAAAACTCCTTCTGGTAGCGATGTCCATCGCTTCGGCGGACGCCCGTTCCCATTTGTTCAATGAATGGGCAAATCTTCGAGAGATGCGAGTCCCGAAAAACTCCTCGACACTGTTCGGCCTCGATCATTTTGTCGAGCGACTTCGTCAGGAAGTCATGACCTGGGGTGATGTCCATGTACCAAACGGGATTGGCACCTTTTTCCCTTGCACGCATCTTTGTGAACGCTAAGCCGAAGGAAGATAGTCGAATTCTTCTCCCAGGGATCTCGCATGTAAGGCAGCTTAAGTGCTCCAACGGAACTTCGCTGAAAGAGACACACCGTTGAGAGTCTCGGTCTTTCTTGCGACTAAGGTCTTTGGCGGGTCCGAATGCACTTCTTGCTTCCAAAGTTGCTGTTCTCAGGATTCGTTTAAGGTTGCGCTTGGCACTCTTGCGATGAAAATCGCGAGTGAAGTGGACCAGAAAGGTAGACAAGTCGCTCCGGCGGGAGAGCAATTCAGTGATGTCCTCTTCTGCCATTGTTGGTATCTGAAAATTATAGCCCGCCCGCAGAACGGGGCCGGTCAAAGAAAACTGCGGATGTCATTTTCGGGATTCTCCCGGAGAATTCACGCTGTGGAAAAGCCGTCGAATACACGCATGCGAGCCACTTTGGAAGTACTTGCAAAGTCAATTCTACGGTGGTGTAATGTGGCAACCACCAAACAAAAATCGCAGGGCCGGTTCTCGTAAATGCCCACAGTCAAGCAAAGGACGCAAAGTCTCGGTCCTAAAAGTAACTACGTACTCCTGCTAAATTCCCAGCGATCCTCTTCAAAATCCCCAAGGCCGAAAGTACGGTTCCCTGCCATAGATTGTACGCAACGCAGCGAAAGAAAATCATGCGGATCAAGGGAGGCTGTTTTGCAGGGGCATAGGGGGTATCGGGCCAGTGGATAGTCTTTCTCCAGCAGAACGATCGGTTATCATGTCGCGAGTCCGATCGAAGAATTCGCGCCCGGAGTTGTTCGTTCGCAGGCTCGTCTTTGCCCTTGGATACCGATATAGACTTCATGGAAAGGATTTGCCGGGACGTCCGGATTTGGTTTTTAGGAAGCAGCGGAAGGTCATTTTTGTGAACGGCTGTTTCTGGCATCGACACGAATCCTGCTCTCTGGCTCGACTGCCCAAGTCTCGCTTGGATTTTTGGGTGCCAAAGCTACAAGGGAACGAGATCAGAGATCGGGGGAACAGACGCATGCTCGCGAAACAAGGATGGAGGACGCTAACAATCTGGGAGTGTGAGCTCAAACAGGCGAACCGCGTGCAATCAAGAGTGAGGAGGTTCCTGGATGCGTAGTGTCGAATTGTTTGCCGGAGCGGGCGGCCTCGCAATCGGCATGTCTAATGCGGGATTTCATCACGCTGCCGTTGTGGAGTGGGATCATGATGCTTGCGAAACGTTCCGCGAAAACCAGCAACATCGGATACGCTCCGTCGAGGAATGGCCGTTGTATGAAGGCGATGTAAAGGAATTCGATTACAGCAATCTCGATGACGTCATGGTGGTGTCCGGAGGGCCGCCTTGTCAGCCCTTCTCACTTGGGGGCAAGCATCGGGGACATTTGGACAGGCGCGACATGTTCCCCGAAGCAGTCCGCGCAGTTCGTCAGCTTCGGCCAAGAGCGTTCATCTTCGAGAACGTTAAGGGTCTCATGCGGGAGACGTTCGCCGACTATTTTGAATATATCCACCTCCAGCTTGCGCATCCGAGCTTTACTCGCCGCAAATCCGAAAGCTGGAAGGAACACCGCAGTCGACTTGAGAGACATCACACGTCGCGCCAGGAACAAACCGAATACAACGTCGTTTTTAGGCTTCTCAACGCCGCCAACTACGGTGTCCCGCAACGCCGCGAGCGTGTATTCCTCGTGGGGTTCCGCTCCGATCTCGGCGTGGAATGGAGTTTCCCGGAGGGCTCCTATTCGGAGGATGCGCTGTTGAGGTCACAATGGATAACCGGCGAGTATTGGGATCAACACAAAGTTCCCAAGGGGCAGCGCCCGCAAATTAACAATCGGCAAAGTTCCCGTGTCGAACGATTCCTTAGCGACTACTTGTTTGATGCCGGTAAACTGCCATGGTTAACTGTGCGCGACGCTATCAGCGACTTACCGGATCCTGAGAAAAACCCTCGTAGCGGCATCGCGAACCACGCGTTCAATCCAGGGGCACGGACTTATCCAGGGCATACGGGGAGTCCTCTCGATGAACCGGCTAAGACTCTCAAAGCGGGCGACCACGGCGTACCAGGTGGAGAGAACATGCTGGCGCGTGTTGACGGCTCGGTCCGGTACTTCACCGTAAGGGAAGCAGCGCGTCTGCAGACCTTCCCTGACGACTATACCTTCCGTGGAGCTTGGAGCGAAACGATGCGACAGCTGGGGAATGCCGTTCCGGTGCGGCTGGCCGAAGTCATAGCGCGCTCGGTTGCTCAAACCCTGCTCGTGGTGAAGGAGCGGGGATAGTCAATGGCGATATCGCCTGGAAAACTGGAACAACTAGCGGCGCAACTCAAGGTACTCTCAGAGACACTGGCGAACGAGGAGACTTCGCAGCTTTCTCCAACCCGCGCGAGACTTGTTCGCAAGACCATCGCGGAAGCATACAACCAACTTCGTAAGGTTATGGAGGATCTCGACCCTGTCAAGCATCCTGGTTTTGTGTTTGATCCCTCGAATCCGAACGTCGTCGGGCGCATTGTAGGCATTACCTTGATCGCGCAACCAAGGAAACCGCTTGCGAGCGTCGATCGGTTCTACGGATCCGGCGTCTATGCGATCTATTACAACGGCAATCTTGCGGCTTACCGACCAATATCGAAAAAAGAACATCCGATCTATGTAGGCAAGGCAGACCCGGCAGATCCGGCGAGCAAGACAGCAATGGAGCAGGGGGACCGGCTAGCGAATCGTCTCAATGACCACCGGAAAAACATTACAAAGGCTGCATCGACTCTGGATTTGGAGGACTTCGAGTATCGCGCTCTCGTTGTACAGACCGGCTGGCAAACCTCGGCCGAAGACTACCTGATCTACCTGTTCAAGCCGATCTGGAACAATGAAGTAGGTATTTGTTACGGGTTCGGCAAGCATGGCGACGATCCTGGAACACGGGCCAATCTGCGGTCGCCGTGGGACACGCTGCATCCAGGGCGCGATTGGGCACACCGCGACCCGAAAATGAAGGATGCGCGGCCCGCCAAGCGTATTATCGAGGACATCGCTCACCACTTGACGACGTATCCGCCGTTGGCGACGGTTGACCAAATTTTGCGTCGCTTCCTGGATGAGATGCAAACGGTCTCATGATTTGGCGCTGGAGGCTGGAGTGATAGACGAACAAACAATTGAATCGATCGCCGCTTTCGCGACCGCGCTGGACAAGATGAGTTCGCCTAGTTTGCCACTCTGGTTTCGCGGAGTCCGCCACGCGTATTATGACCTTTCGCCGACGCTTTACAGAAGGTCGGACCTCACGAAGTTCGCGGAGTTTTCGGCGCTTGAGCAGAGGTTGCTAACCGAGTTCAAGCACCGGTCTCCTCCATTTGTCGGGAAAATCCCGACTGACGAACTGGAACTGCTTTTCCTGATGCAGCATCACAGTGTTCCGACTCGATTGCTCGATTGGACGGAAAACCCATTTGTGGCTCTGTTTTTCGCACTCGAAGCTGTGCGCTTGCCCGAAACGCAAACAGACGCGGCTGTTTGGATTCTGAACCCTCTGTTGCTTAACAAATTGTCCCTGAGCTCATATACCCACGAGGGAATACTGTCTGTGGGCGACGACCTGTTGCGGGGCTATGAGCCAATGAAGGAGCCCAGAACTCCGGCGACCAACCCCATCGCTCTATACGGCGTTCACAACAGTCAAAGGATTGTAGCTCAGCGCGGCGTTTTCGTCCTATCCGCCATGAACACGACCCCGTTGAACAAAATCGATTTCACGGACGCTGGGAAAGGTCTGCTCAGGAAGATGACGATTCCAGTCGCAAACAAGAAGCCAATCTTCGACCAACTTTTTGCAATGGGGATTACAGACTCAGTATTGTTCCCTGATTTAGATGGCCTGGCCCGGGAAATCAAGACTCGGCACGGGTTTTAGGTGAATCGAATGTTCCAAGTTATTCCAATGCAAGCGAGGACTCTCGCCTGGTGGCTCGATCAGTCCGGCGATATTGAATTCGCGCCCGTTTACCAGAGGAAATCGAGAATATGGTCGGATAAAGACAAGCAGTTTCTAATCGACTCGATCCTTAATGGTTTCGATATACCCAAGATCTATTTGGCTGATTTTACCTTCATGAACACGGTTCTCAATCGGACGAACAAGAAATACGCCATTATTGATGGAAAGCAGCGATTTGAAACAATCTTCGAGTTCTTCCGGGGGGATGTTCTCCTGCCGATCGATTTCGAGCTGGAGGAAGATCCTTCACTAAACCTTGGGGGGTTATCTTTTCAAGATCTCACTCGCAACTATCCGCGAGTGGCGCGCAAGTTTGAGAACTACAACCTTACGGTGATGGGTGTTATCACCGACGACGAAGCTAAGATCAACGAGCTATTTGTTCGGTTGAATTCAAGTCGCCCGCTCACCGGTGCCGAGCTGAGAAATGCAAGACCGGGAGAGGTGCCTGCCTTAATCCGGGATCTCGTTACGCATGGATTTTTCACTGAGAAGATTCGCTTCAATACTCTAAGGTCGCAAGACAAGAACTTGGCTGCGAAGTTGCTCTTGATAGAGCATCGTGGCCAGCTCGTGGATACAAAGAAGTCACACCTTGATAGGCTGGTAATGGAATCATCGGAAACACCAGGTACATTGGACGATGAAGAGGCCGAACAGTTTGAAGAAGCCGAAGCCGAGAACCGCATCGAGGAAACACTTAGCGATACAGAAAACCCCGATATTGACCGATCGGCACTGCGCGTAAGAGCGGTACTCGACCGAATGATGGAGGTCTTCACAAACAAGGATCCTTTGCTGACGACGCAGGCTCCGATAATCCCATATTACTGGCTCATCAGGGCGTTGAGTGAGGACCGACTACTTCATGTGCGACCATTCCTGGTGGATTTTGAGCAAAAGCTCAAATCAAATAGAACGCTCGATCTGCTCGATCCGGCGCGCGATCCCGAACTGGACTTGTATTACACAATGGGCAGGACTTCGAATGACGCTGCTAGCATGCGGGGGAGATATCGCATCTTGCGTCAACGTTTCGACACCGCTTATCCTGCGTGAGAGGGAACAGGCAGCGTGCATTCGCACGTCTAGCAAGCCTCGAACGAATACTAACCATCGCGAAGGGACACCCATCTACAAACGGTAAAATTCGCGTGACAATGGTTGTCAAGCAGCGCCCTTCGCGATTTCCGATCGAATAGTCACCCGCGATTAGGCGCGTTTTCAAGATACCGCAGAGATAACAGTCAGCTCCCGGTGTGCCGTGCATCATCAATTGGGAATTGAGAGCCGGATTGCCGGATTGCCACCGGAATCCTGTGGCAGCGAACGCTTAGGTAGGCTGTTTGTGGAAATTCAGACCGCGAGGCCTTATGGCCAAAATGATTCCATCGGAGCCCTTGGCCGGGACTCCAATATCGGAGTGACGGGTTTTCGATGCACCGAGATCTTTGAATGACGAATGGACAGTTCTCCATTCCGTCAATTGGCAGTCGAAGCGTGCGGGCCGGCAAGGTGATGGCGAAGCTGATTTCGTCCTGATCAGCAACCATGATGGCGTCGTGGTTCTTCGGGCAGAAGGCTCTGCTCGTTCGCCAGCCAGTCCTCCGCGTTGACTTCGCCCCAATCGCCTGCAATATGACGAACGAGATATGCGAGCGGGTCGTCCCCGGATTCCCTGAATGCTTCCAGAACACCCGGAGTCGCCACGACCGAGCCGGGAGAAAATTTCACCCCGCTCACTTGGTGACCACGATCTTGAGGATGCCGTGGTTTCGGCAATACGAAATGTAACGATGGACTCGGTCCGCCGTCACCTTGCGGCCATCGAACTGGCGTCCGTTGAATTCCGCGATCAGCACCGCTACGTCTACGGTCCCTTCGCCTTCACAAACTTCACGAACTCCAATAGGAAGCCGCGCTTGACGGTGTCGATCGAGCGGAGTGTGAACTTGGCATCCGGCTAGCTTGGCTTCGAGACCTTCTTCGCTTTCTCAGTTTTCCCGTTATCCAGTTTGTCGTTCGCTGCTTCTCGCTTCGCGTCTGTCGTCGTGCCTTGTTTCTTCATCGCTCTCTCCCTGTGAATTGAATAGGGGGAGTGAGCGAATCTTGTCCCGGCAGGAGGGGCTACGACATCAACTTTGTAGAGGCTCAAGTTTTCTGGCTGCGCATTCCCGACCGGGAAGCGTTCGAGATAAGAAAGCAGCTGCAGCTACCGAAGCGAAGGTTAGAGACTTGCCTGCGCATCTCTCACAAGACGACGTTCGAAAGGCGAGAGAGGCAGTTGATCGACCTTGAGCGAACGAAGGCGTTCCAAGACAACGTCCAGAGCATCGTCCGCCGAGAGACGAGCTTGAAGCTTTCGAGCAATTTCCAGCGGGATGCCATACTCTTCCAGCGCAACCAATGAAGCGGGTAGAAAGCGATTTTCGATCATGGCTGCATAGAATCCGTAGTCCCCACCACGCTGCCGGACGCGCCGAAACACATCCTTCTGGATGCGGTCTAACGCTCTCAAGAGTTGTGGGAAATGAAACGTTGACCACAGTCGAAGAAAATCGAGCGTTTCTTGAACCGCCTTGTCCGCATCTTTGTGATGCTCAAACGACTTGTTGATCAATGCCTTTGTAGTTGGTGCGGAATGCAGAGCGATCAGACGAAGGCCGAGCTGGTTCGGATTAACCGCGCTCCCGGCTCCAAGGCGACTACAACGAAATGGCTTCCAGATGAGATTGCAGATTCCATAAATCTGTTTGTATCGCGGCATACCAGTCCACTGGAGCAGCGGCTGATACTTGGCCAGGTTTGATCTGATCTCCTTGGCCACTTCGATCTGGCCCTCGGGGTCAATGCCCGAATTCGCCTGCAGGGTTTCGTAGTCCAAGAACTCCTGCTTCAAGTACCCTTGCAACCGATTCTTAGACCTCGTGCTCAAGTCTTCTGGATCAATCTGCAATAAGAGACTGGCATTCGCGTCGGCTGGCTGGCTGAACACGGGAATATCCACGAACGGAAGTGAATCTGTCGGAGCGGGATTGAAAAGGTAGACGTGGCCAATGTAGTGCTTGCCCATTCTGCCGGACCGTCCCTTGATGTTATTGAAGGTGAAGAAGTCAATGCTCTTCTTGTTAATCTTGTCGTCGAAGATGATGACATTCTTCGCCTTGGTGTTAACCCCTTCGATCAGAGTAGATGTGCAGACAAGAAAACGAATCGCGTCCGAATTAAACGCAGAAACGACGTAGTGTGCGAGAGCACGAGGGATTCGCCCGTGGTGAACTCCAACACCCTTCCTGAGAGCCTTTACGAAGTGCCATTCTGGGTGATAGTTCTCCGCTACCCATCCAGCGGCTTCGGATGCCACATGGCCGTCAACTGATACCGAGGGGATTAGTGCTTGGACGACCTCTGTGGCACTTGCCGGGGACGAGCAAAATATGATTGTGGGTTCTTTGAGGGTCTGGCATAGTTCACGGAGAGTCACCAACGGATCGGGGCCGGGCTTAACGTCATGAATCTCCGAGACCACGGTTCTGTAGTCTTCGTAGAATTCTTTGCATTTCAGCTTCTTGTGGGAAATTTCTGAAAGTCCTTGGACGTTTGGCCCCAGCAGATAGAACTGCTTCTTCGCTTTAACCACGCGATAAAACACTTCGTTCAACCGGGCACATCTTTCGCCGTCATCGCGTCCGGGAGTCAGTTTGTAGAATTCATCTATGACCACGAACTCGACGATGTCGAGCACTTCACGCTCAAGAACACGTTCCTGGGTTAACACAAAAATATTGCGTTCCGCGATCTCTTGTGACGCATGAGTGACGATCTTGTACTTGCCTCTGAATCGTTGGCCTAACCGTCTCCGAGTTTCATCGATTAGGGCTATCGTAGGCACCACCACGAGTATGTTCTTAAACTTGCCACTGGCGATTACAGCATCTGTCACCAGGCTCTTTCCAAAGCTCGTAGGCGCACTCAACACCACGTTGTGTCCCTGAACCAGTTCCCGATACACGCGGGTCTGTGGCTCATGGAAGACAATGTCGTCCGGCATGGCTTCCGGATGATTGAACTCCCACGCGATTTGATCAGCAGTTCCTAACTCGTTCGGATTCAAGTAGGGAAACAATCCAACTTGACGGACCAGCGCATCGAGGATGACGGAGGCTTCCCCAAAGTACTTCCGATGCTCCAGAGCGCGAAGGACAAGTTCTTGGCTTACTTGCGGAAACGCCCCTTCACCGAGCAGATGGGAGATATTGCTGAGGATTCCGAATGCCTCTTTAGAGACAACCGCCGGATCCTTGAGGCTCGCTCGTAGCTGGTCGACTTCTAGATAATCGCTTGGCATGCTTTCAGCCTTGCGTCAAATTCATCCAGCAGCTTCTGCTTGTCTTTCGCAGGGAAGAGGAACAGATGAACGCGAATATTCTTCAGCGGATTCTTCCCGGCAAAGGTGTCATAGTGTGTCATCACTTCGGTAGTGAATGCGGCGATGAATTCCTTGGTCACTGCTTGGTGGGCCGCAATCGCATCACTGTTGTATGTGAGCAGCACAGGGATGCAAATGGCGTCAAAAATTTTATCTAACGAAACATTCATGTTGATAAGTTTCTTTAGCCTGTCAGCATGGGGCCATTTCGGGTCGAGCATGTTGCGCACTGTTACAAACTCGGCCCGGAGATAGTCACGCTTCGTGTGCGACTCCAAGTCTCCCACCGCTGCCGCGATTGCTTGGCCAATCTTCTTATAGAATTTCGACTCGCCAAGCCAAAGCTCAAGACGATCGTCCGACACTACGACGTGGACGGCATCAAACCCTTTTACCGTATTATTCGAGCTATCTTTGTAGAAGTACTTTGTAATCGCCGGGTAAGTCTTGAACACTTCTCGGCAAATGACGTGCAGCAGTAGTTCCCCAATCTCTCCGCGCTTCTTGTATTTGTCCGACATGTAGACGCTTCGGGCGGCTTTTGCGATGAGTTCAGCGGCGTTGTAACCCTTAAGGCTTTCTAACTCGCTGTATGTCAAGGCGAACTCCGGCAACCACTTGATCAGGTGCCCTGCCAACTGTGCATTGCGCCATTCCTTAAGTTCGTAGCCAGCGCACACAGCGGTGAGGCCGGGAAGTTTATCAAGATGGTGAACTCGTATCTCGAAGAACTTGTCGGGATGCGGAGATGTAGAAACAGCCACTTGCAATCTTGTCCGAAGAGCGGCATTAACTTCATGGTCAAAACGGCTCTTAGGGGAATGCGGGGATTATACGTCATACCTTGTCTCCGCCGTCTACGGCACTTCTACGTCAGGGCATAAGTGGTCACCTATTGGCCGAGCTTACTGAGGAAAGACACGATCAATCTTCCGCATGATCTCTTCTGCCCATTGCACCGAAGCGGCGATCAACTTGTCTGTCCGTGGGCTACCCTGCGGTCCCCCGAACAGATCGTCAGCAGTTTGCATGTGCAGGCTGGCAAGAATCGCGGCCATGATGCCAAGCACGCGCTTGCGACCCTCGTCCATCCTATTATTTTCGCTTTTTATTCGGTAATTGACAAACAGCTACTAAATCCTACATAATCCGACTAAGTCCTACATCATGTACTGATGAAGTTTTCCGTCATTGGAAAGATGGCAAACCAAGGAGAACTCCGCTATGCCGCTTGTGAAAACGCCGGATGGGACGGTCATTGAGTGCACCACGCATGAGTTGGCCGGAGTGCTGGAAGCGTTACGGCAGGTGAGACTGGGAGGCAACGGCACGGACGGACACCACGCTGCTGCCCCCGTTTCAGTGAGTCCGCTCACAACGTCCGACAACGCGGTCGTCTGGACCGAACCACGGGCAAGGACGCTGTGGAATTGGTTCTACGGCGATCAGAAGAAACTTGTTGATTTGCTGATGGAGAAAGACATGACGTCGGACCAGATTCAGAAGGCGTTGAAGATCGATGGGCACGTGTTATCGGGATTGCTTTCGTGCATCACGCGAAACGCGAAGCGTGAAACGCGCTATAAAGAGGCTCGCGTAATCGGCTGGAGACCGCAACAACGGGGCGGTTGGGTGTATTACATCTTGCCGGAGGTCAAGGAGCTGTTTCAGAGAGTGAGCAAGCGTGCGCCGGAGCCGATCGAGCCGCCAGTGAACAGCGTGGCTATATGACACTCATCATCACACCGAATACGACGAAGAAGCAGAAGCGCCGGGAGCACATTGTGCCGCGTCTGCTCCTTGCACACTTTACCGACTCCAGCGGCGTGCTTTGGGTCTACGCGAAGGGGAAACCCGCTCGCGCCAGCATCCCCGATGCTGAATGTATAGAGCGGGATTTCTACGAGTACGAAGTGAATGGACGCAAAACAAATAATCAGTACGAAGATTGGCTTGCCCGCGTGGAGCGAGATGCAAGCGAGATTCTTCAGAGGCTGGTGGACGGTGCGAACCTTCGACAATCAGAGGCAGTTATCTGGGCAACATTTGTGGCGTCGCTGTTCGTGCGAACGCGCAAGGTCCGTATGCAGATTTCGGCAACCATGATTCGTAAGTTCAGATAGCAGACCCAGGACCCGGAGGTCGTTCGCGACATGCAGTACGAATTGCTCCAGCAGGGAGAGTTCCACACCGCAGCCGAACTGCGGGAAAGCCTGGAGAAAACCCGGAGAGCAATGAACGACAGCCCGTCCTTCTACCACGTGTCCGGGCTTCCTCGCCACACCATATCGCTGGCGGATGCGCTTATGAGAAAGCGATGGTGGACGATAAATGCCCCACCTGGGAAGAGCTTCCTCGTTTCCGATTGCCCGGTCATGACCTCTGAGCTTGATGGGCCTGACGGGCGAAAAATCTTGCCGGGTGCGGGATTCGGGAAAGAGAACACCGCCGTGCTTGTGCCTATCACGTCGGGAAAATTGTTCGTCGCGTCGCCGCACGATCGGAATTGGCTTAAGGTCGCAACGCCGCGAGGTGTAGACATGATCAACCTTCAGGCTGTTCAATTCGGGCATAGGAACGTTTACGCGGATGCTAATTCGCCCCACATACAATCGCTGGTAGACGCGGAGCTCGATCAAATTGTTTTCGGCCAAAATGCGTTCCTGCCAGGAGGCAAGTCATGACAGAGCACGACAGCGGCGCAGGGCGGTTGGTCTCGTTGGAAGCGGATCAAAGCGAGCACTTCGTGGATTACGAACTGTCGGTTGATAGACAAGTGACTGGTTCGAGCGAGAAGTTTGATCCGGCAAAGACCGTGAAGCATTACTCGTTGCAGGTCAAACCACTCGGCAACGATCAGATTCGCGACAGCGAGTTCACTCTGAAAATCAATACGGAGATACTGCGCGTGCGGAAGGTCGGAACCCGCTAGGTCGTCATCCAGCCGTGATCTTTGGGCCTACCGAGCTTCCCAAATTGGCATCCAATTCTGAGTAATTTCCTTGGAGGTATATGCCATGAGCGAAGCAGCAACTGCTCTACCACTCTCTTCAAAAAACATTCCTGAGAACTCGAAGCCAAAGGCCGCCCGTGCAAGCGTCGAGACCCTCAGCCATGTCGAGGGTCTCATCGGTCTGGCTGACGCCGGTACTCACTTGGGGAAAGTGACGACCGTCGTCGAAAAAGGTATCACCAAAGGCGCGACCAAAGCTGCCACCGTAGCTACCAAGTGGGGGTGGCACAAACTAGCGGGATTGTTCCTGAAAATCGCCGCTTCGGCACCATTCGCAGCTAAGATTCTAGTTGGAGTCGCAGTGGTAGTAGTCGCAGTGACCATCTATCACGTGGTTCGGGCAGCTTAAAGCTGAGCGGTAGATTTCTAAGCCTGTCGATCCTGACGGGCTTTTTCTTTCTTTCGCGTTATTACACGAAGGCTTCGTACGCCCTCGCCACTTGAGCCTGCGAACGTTCGCTGGCAGCGTCGCTTCCTTTCAGGTAGGCCATCGTGGTTTCCATCGGAGTATTTCAAAGCGGCGAGCCGACGCAAGATCGGAAATGTGAGCGGAGGGAAAGGCGCATAAAACCTGCTCCCCGGAAGCTGCCTAACCACCCTCATCCTCGCCAGTTCATCCTCATTCCCGTGCGTCCTCGCAAGTCTTTGGCCCGAAGGATGTGCTGGAGATTCTGGAGAGACACAACAACTAGCCAGCAGTCCGAGCCGCAAACGGGCCGCCGTCAAACTCATCCAGACAGGCCAGTTTGGCGCCACACCTTTTAAGTAGTTCTCCTTGGCTCCCAGAGATTCTCTACAACGTTGCCCACCTCTATGGAGTGTGGCCGCGAATTCGTCCATACGCGCCGCTTCATGGTGAAACCGAAAATGGCCCGATTATTGGTCGCTCGATTCAGTCGCTCCTGTGGGAATATTCTTTCAGTTCAAGCAACTGAAAGGATGAAATATGCAATTCGGGCAGCTTAAGACGGTAAGTGGTTATTTGAACTCTGAGTGCACCAGCGCAATGCAGAAATGTATTCGCCGCGGCCTCGAGGAAGAGGCACTTTTCTGGGCCACAGAACTTGACTTGGCCGGGTACGGTGCCTACGTCTGGAAGCGGTTGCAGATCATTGCCAGCGAGGATATTGGTCTTGCGGACCCTAACGTCTGCGTTCAGGTCCGGGCACTGTACGAAGACTGGGTGGAGCAGCGCAAGAACGCAGAGAAGGATCGACGAAGCATCACGGGCAGGATTTTCCTGGTGCACGCCATTCTGATTTGTGTCAGGGCCAAGAAGTCTCGGATGGTGGACACGGCCCTGATCACGATGTACGTGAGCGACAGGCCAGAGAGGGACATCCCGGATTTCGCTCTGGACATGCATACAACGAAAGGGCGCGCCTTACATCGAGGTGTTAATCACTTCTTCACCGAAGGGGCAGCCATAGAGAATTCGGAACCGGCTCTCCTCCCAGACCCTTACTTAAACCGTGCTTGGGAAGCCGTTCGTAAGATTCGGTACGGGCACGGTGAGCAACCGGAGTTTGAAGAATGACTCCCTGTGGCTTCGGGGCGGAACTACGCAGTTTGGAGAGGAAAGGCTGCGAATGCTTTTTGAAGGTTCGGGAGGGCTCCGCATGGGAAGTAAATCCACGGTTGGGTCATTGCTATGCCCCAAGTCCGGTCCTCCCCGAGTGAGACTCCACGTTCGGTTACGAGAGTGAAATGAAGGCTCCCGAATGAGAAAGAAGGCTGCGGTATGTTTGAAACACCTTCCAACTACTTTTTGCCGGAGATTTCTTCTCCCGCCACGATCCAGTCGATGGTCTTACCCGAGTGTGCCTTCAGGTTAAGGAGGACCTCCAACGTCGGCTCATTTTGGCCTTTCTCGTACTTCGATAGTTGTGCCTGGCCGATACCAAGGATTTTGCCAAATTCGGCCTGGGTAAGCACGAACCCGCGAATCTCCCTAATGCGGCGCCCGATCGCCTGCGGGTCGACTCGAACTTTAATATTCTTTTTGATTGTATTCCCGGTAGTAGTGTATTATTCTTTATACGAATACTGAGCCAGCGTCACCTTACTAGCTTCTGTTCGGATTTTATCGCACAGACGGGACTGGCAGGCAATTACTAAACAGGGCACCCGTAGTGAATTGGAGGCGGGTGTCGGATCAATTTTACAAAGGTTCGGGGAGGGCTCCGCATGGGAAGTAAATCCACGGTTGGGTCATCGCATGCCCCAAGTCCGGTCCTCCCCGAGCGAGTATAACTCAGAGCGCGAATGAGTGCTTTCGAGAAGCACTACACGGTCCAAGAAATAGCGGAAATGTGGCACTTGAGCGAGACTGTCGTTCGCAAACTGTTTCGAGATGAGCGTGGTGTTATCAAAATTGATGCTCCCGAGCGCCGGTTTAAGCGAGGGTATTGCACCCTGCGCATACCTGAAAGCGTAGCGGAACGCGTACATGTACGCTTGGGACACCGCAACTAACAGACCACTTTGCACAAAATATGAAACCTCCTGGGCCCAGGGCGAAGAAGGGCGGTACGAAACTGAAGCGGGGAGCGGCGGTGCAGGTCGTCTGCTACCCTCGGCCAAAGACAAAAGCCGTATTGGTTGAGGCCTCGCGAAAGGCCAAGAGATCGCTCTCGTCGTTTATGGTGCTCGCAGCGCTCAAGGAGGCCGCGGCGACCCAAGGACGCGAGATCACAGACCTTGTACCGTCGGACGAGTTGCGGCAGTACGTCTGAGTCTTCCCTGGCAGAATGATGGGAAACAAAGAGAGGCCCCCCATTTTGGTAGGGGGGCCAACTTGCTTTCTGTGGTATGTGCCAAATGCCTGTCGCTGGGTAAAAGGCGGCCCTGCAATCCTCATGCGGCTTTTTTCGCAGGACGCTTAAGGCGCTGTGTGCTCACAGCTTTTCTTGCGGATTTTGTGAGGCCTGGGACCAGGTGCGCCTTTCGAACGCTCTTCTCCAGTTGTTCCTGACGAGCACGAACCCACGGAGCATAATATCTCTCAGTGGTCGTTATGCTCGAGTGACCTAGCAATTTTGAGACTTGATCAATTTGAACTCCAGCCAGGAGAAGCTCTATAGCAAAAGTGTCCCGAAGCATATGGGGATGGCACCATTTTGCTGAGCCATCAGGGTTGCGTATGTCCGCGATTTGAAAGAGTTGCCGGAAGCGAAAATGCCACTTGCGGATGGCAGTATCTGCCGTACAGCCATTGCTCCAAAAGAAGTAGCGTGGATTAGGGGCTTTTCCGGGTGGGACCTCGCGTAAGAGTACGGCAACCTCGGACGGCAATGGGACGTACACTGGCTCCCCGGTTTTGGCTTGGTACAGAAGGATTCTGTCGCCAATTAATCGTGAGCGTTCAAGTGTCACGGCGTCGCTGATGCGCAAACCGCTCCAGCGCATTAGGAGCAGTATAGTGCGCAGCCGCACTGCCTTAGTTGCCGCGCGATTCTGGCGCAATTCTCCGAATAAATCCCGACCTCTGGGGGCACCCTCGAGCAAGTATGTAGCATCGACGAGCCGTTCAAACTCATCGAGTGGGAAATAATCGGTTGGAACACGCCTTACTCTAATTTGTGTTAGCCAACGTGCCGGATTCCGTTCCAACCAACCTTGTCGCATACAAAACTCAAAGAAGGTCAAGGTTCGCCGCTGTTGCGTTTTGCTGGTGGCGGGTCCCACACGCCACGTAGACCTCCAGGTCGTAAGCTGGGCAGTCGTCAACTCATCAAGGTAGCGGAGGCCGTTTCGTTCGCACCAAGCCAGAAGTTTTTTGCCGCAAATCAAGCGATAACCTTGCTGCGTTTTTCGTGCGAGATTCCGCGCGACCGCATCTGACAAGAAGCGCTCGACTGCTTTGGAAATCTCGATGTGCTTCGCCGCCTTCGCCTCCTTTAGCCTCTTGAGTTCTGCTCTGACAGGGTCGAGCGATTCTTCGATTTCCTGCCGGATCCTCTCGGCCTTGCTCCAGCTCCTCGTTTTCGCACTGACGCGACGATCCGCGCCATCGCGGTAGACATAAATTGACTTGCGGCACCGGCAATCCCGCCAGTAAATATCGCCGTGTTTCGGACAGCCCGCGCTGTGACGCGTGAACACCTTGACTGTCACTGCGGAAATGTCGATTGGGACGAGGTTCTTTGCGAGTGCACTTCGTGTTTCGATAATCGTGTCTTCGGTTTCGGTAGCGACTCTATCGCCTCGCACTGAGATACCGAGTAGGCCCGTGGTGCTAGTGGTTTCAAACAGACCAGGGAGTTCTTCATTTGAACGAGTTTTCATATCGATTTGCCTTTCGTAGTTAGGCAAGTCGATAATGGGTCTGTTGGGACTGACATTACCGGCTTGCCGGGTTGTCGGTTACAAACCCGCTACTCGGGTGACTCCTGGTAGCGGGTTTTCTTCTGTCGGTCGTTAATAAAACCCGAAATCGTATTAAGAATAATAAACTACCATAAGTAATTCTTGCTTGGATAGCCCCTTGTCGTACACCTATCGTACGATGTATTTCGTACTGTACATATCCCCTTTATAATTAAAGGTTTGCACATAGCCTCCATACTCTGCTTCGAACTCCGGGTACCTCTCAAAACGCAGAACTTGTTGATTCGACGTTCTGTTGAATCTCGTGAAAAGCACACAATGGTGGAACGGGCGTACATCGGTCGTACAAAATCCGTTTGCATCCCGCAAGTTTGGACTGACCGCAGAACCCCTCGGTGCGCGACAACCCGGATCTCCCCCAATAGAGTTCGTCTCGAGCTTTCGGTACAGGTCACACGTTCAATCGCCTCCTGCGGGAGTTGCTTCTCAAACGCAGATATTCTAAACTTACTAGTGTTTTGTGACAACTACAAAGTGTACACCATGCACTACTATGACGATTCAGATATACGAACTCGCTGACATTGCGGCGATACTCGGAATCGAGAAGAGCCGCGTGAAGAACTGGACAATCGGGAGACCCTTTTCTGTCCAGGCCTCAGTGCGCGCTTCGTTTGGAAAAGGCTCAAGAAACCTCTTCAGCAGACAAGATGTGTACTGTTTTGAGCTCGTGCACCGTTTGAATGAGGTTGGTGTACCGGTAGCAGCTATTCAGGGCATGCTCGAAAAACTGAGGCCCAATCTGCTCGATGAGGCGTTTTGGAGGAAGTCCGGGTGGCTGTTCTTGAAGCGGACGAATAGCGATGTTTCATACGAAAGTGACTTCGATCCCAATGACTTCGGCTATCTCAATATCACGATAAAGCCTGAAGACGAGCTCGTCTGCTCCTACGCGATCAATCTGAAACCTATAGCGGACGACGTTTCGACAAGAATAAATGTCTTTTCGCATCGACGGGATCCGTCCAGACGTTTACGCGTGAAGACGGAAGAAAAGAAGAAGCGTTCCAAATAGGCGTGCGCGGTGAAGGAGGACAGGCGTGACATGGTTGTGGTCAGCAGCATGATAAAGATGTCGAAAATGGAAGAAATTATCCCAGCCCGCATCACTGATCGAATCGAGCGCATGCCCCACGCCTTGACCGTTCGTGAGCTGAAAGAACTTCTCCAGGTCAGCGACCAAACGATTTACCGAATGATCGCCGACAAGACGATTCCGTTCTTAATCGTCCGGAACTCATACAGATTCGACCCAAAACAAATCGCGGAATGGCTTCGCCAGCGTTCCATGAGTGCCTGATTTGTGGCGCTGTCCTTCTGCTGCCGAGTCACGACGACTTGACCTGGTCATGATTGAACCGCCCCAGAGACAAGTGTTCTGCCGAAATGACTGCCGGTGCGACGGCCGTGGGAGATCTGACCTTTGTCACTTTCTTGGATCGGCCTATTTGACTAAACGTCTGCGAGGCTCGCTATCGATTACGCTATCGGCCTTTGGGGAGAATTGACACGAAGTCGGCAAACTCCTGAGACTCAATGAATCTGTGAATCTCAATCTGTTCGGAAAATGTGATAGGCCGGCGGTCACCAGGAACCGACACTCGCTCGTCAATTAAGAGCTTATACTAGTTGAACGCCCACACCTGTATTTAAGAATTTGTTGGAATGACATAAAACTTTGCTGGGTCTCTGAATCTTGAGCGTCAGACGTTAAATGAGCGTTGGCCACGACAGTGTTTTTCAGCGTAATCGCCGGTTGGCTGCATACATTCTAGACGGTGATCTCGGCGAAAACGTTCTCGATGAACTCATCCCGTCCGGGTGTGCTCATGCGTATGAAAAGTCTCTTTGGGACTACAAGCGGGAGTTGCCGTGTCTTCCCGATGGCCGAAGACCGTCCGATGCTGAGAAAAATGCTTTCAACCTCGAAATGTCGCAAATCGTCAAGGACGTGGTGGCATTTTATAACTCACATGGAGGATACCTTGTCATTGGCGTTGACGATCCTACCAAGACCGTCGTCGGATTTGACAAATACTTTGATTGCGGTGAGTTGATGAAGAAGGTGTCCGGAGCCACGAAGCACGAAGTTGATTGCCATTATAAGACCCATTCGATTCGTACAAATGGACAAGATGTAAAAGTGGGACTTCTAATGATTCCCCGTCGTCCCGACTCCAAAGATGCAGCGCAGTTTAGACGGGATGCGCCGTTAGATGCTAATGGTAAACGGGCTTTCACGACGGGCCAGATCTACTTCCGCTGCGGCGATTGTTGCAGGCCTGCCGAAGCTTCGGAAGACTTTACATTCCTATGTAGCCCAGAGCGGCGCACGATTGTCGGGTCTTACGAGAATGTTCGATACACCGTACTGAACAATAATTTAGGGCCAAGGGATCCTGGGTTCATCAAGTTTATCGGTCGCGAAGAGTATCTGCGCGACCTGTGGCGGTGGCTCTGCGACCCATTCAGTCCAGTTAAACTTCTAGCGGGGCTCGGCGGTGTCGGAAAGACAACACTCGCCAGGGAGTTCGTCGAAGATGTAATTGCGGCACCGCCAAACGGACTGGAGAAGGTGATCTGGCTAAGTGCAAAACGCCAATTGTTTACCGCATCGCTTGGACAGTACAGGCCGACATCCCGCGTTGATTTTACGGATACCTCGACTTTGCTCAGAGCAGCCCTAGCTCAGTTAGGAAATCCCGAGGAAAGCATTGATCCTCAAGCCTCGCAACAGGATCTAATGGAAGAGACCATTGACGCGCTGCGCATGTTGCCTTGTTTAATCGTTGTTGATGACGTGGATAGCCTTGTCCCAGAGCAACAGCACGATGTTTTTCACACAATAATCCGAATCATCGACCACACTCTGGAGAAGAATAGCAAAACTCGATCGCGAGCACTGTTGACGGCACGCTTAGATCTCGGAGCTGCTCCAGGGCAACTGGTTCGTGTCCGTGGCCTCGAACGGCCAGATTTTAACGACTACGTTTCCATGACTTCAGACTCGCTGGGGGTGACGTGGTCGCACAAGCCTAGTTCCCAGCAGATGCGGCGTTTTTACGAGATTACTGATGGTTCACCGACCTTTGCGGCCTCGATAATCAGGCTAATTGCTCACGGCCAGACCCTCGACTCGGCCTTGTCGAAGTGGAAGGGGGCGGATGGTGAAGAAGTTAGACGCTTCGCGTTCGAGAGAGAACTCAGCCAACTTACAGATTCTCAAGTGAGAACTCTTTATGCCTCTTGCTTGCTAGGTGAAACTTCTGCCGTCGAATTGCAACACGTGCTACAGAGCAGCGCGACATTGTTAAATGACGATATAGGACAGCTCAGAAAATTCCATCTAATCGCATTGGGTTCGGAGCTTCCTGGGGGTCCACGAATTGAGTTACCGACGAGTATCCAGCTACTTGCTGATCTCATGAAGAAACGGATTCGCGATCCGAATTGGATTGAGAAGGAATGCGAGAAAATACGAGACAAGGCTCCTGACCCCTCGTCGGATATCGGCCGGATTACAGCTCGGGTTTTGGCTCTGTGGAGAGACGGAAAGCCAAAGGACGCACTGGATCTTGCACTCGTCGCTGAAAAAACATTTCCGACTCACGCCGACATCAAGTGCTTAGTGGGCAGGGCTTATCTGAATCTCGCATCTCCAGATGCGCAGAAGGCGGATGTAGCATTCCATCGGGCTTCCGAGCTCAAGTGCTCCCGGCCAGAGCTTCTCGGCCTATGGCTCCAGGCAAAAACGTCGTTGAACGACTGGATGGGCATTCTGGAGATCACGAAAGACCATCGCCCAACGCCGAAGATCGTGCAGGCCAAAGTCGGTGCATACTCCGCGCTGGCCGAAATCGCGTTGCAAACCGGCAACTTCCGCCGGGCGGCAAATCACTTCCTTGCGGGAGGCGAATATATTGACGAATCTCTCCGCCACGCGCAATCGGGATTGGAACAACCACAACTCAAACACTGGAAGAATATGTTGTTTAACAGCTTCGTTCTCGCCTTAGATCGTGATCCACAACCGGATGAAGAGCGCCTGGTCGTATGGCGAGCATGTCTGGACATATTTCGTCGTGGGGCTGTTGCGGGAACAAGTGTCATCTGTGTGGGCGCAAAGAATTTGGCTGCTTGGTGGGGCGCGGTGGAGCGTCGTAATCGTAATGATCCAAAGGCAGGCCAGATCATGCAGCAGCAGTTGCAGGCGCTTGATAAGATGATAAGCGACGCCGTTATGAAGGAATGGCGAGGTGCCGAGGAAGAATTAAAAAGCGTCCAAATCCTCGTAATCGATCTACAGCGTCGTTGCAACGAATATGGTGCGGCGAGAGCAGTGGCCACTGATTGACAGTCGAGAGTCAGTGATCTTTGCGAGACATACTCAGACAACAGCTTACCAAGATGTTAGGGGACTATGGGCAGTTCGACACCCCGAAGCGAGGTACTCCCCCCCACCACGCATCTCGGCGGGCTTCGGCCCTTGATAGCACCTGATTACGAGCCGGTTCTCACCAATTGAGGGCCGGGCCGGCTGAACGTTTGATTCACCTTTTCCAGAACTCCCTTCCCGCGCGCGTACTTCAAGTACCTCATTGTGCTCGCCAGATCCTTGTGCCCCATCCACTGCTGGACCGTGCGGAGGTCCACACCTCCCTGTAGATGCGCGGTCGCGAAAGTCGCGCGGTATTTGTGCAAGAACCAGTTGTCGCAGCAAGGAGCAACCGAGCAGGAGTGATCGCCCTTGTCGCAATTTCCGCAGTTAAGCTCTGCCCGATGGGCGATCTTCTTGCAGGCGTCCAGGAAATGATAGTTCGGCCCTCCGCCACTGGTTGGGAACAGGAGAGGGCCTCTCAGATCTTTGCGGGCAAGCAGACTTTCCAGCGACTCCACCAGGCGATCGGGTATCGGAACCTCACGCTGCTCCCAATTCTTGGGGATGAATCCCCATTGCGGCTTCTCGGTGATCCTGACCACCTGCTCTTTCAGGTCAAGATCCGCGCGTGTGACGTGCTGCACCTCGGCATCGCGGAACCCTGTCATCCAGAAGAACTCAAACAGCACGTGCTCAAATGGGTCGCAAGCGGCCAGGAATTGCTCGACCTCTTCGGAGCGGTATGTCTCCGGCTCCGTCTCGACATATCGCGGCCAATCATTTCGTTTTAGAAGCCTGGTCACGCCGTTGGCCTTGAGCCATTGCACCACCACGTTGAGCTTCGTCCACGCGGTCCGGTTACTCAGACTCTTCTCCTCCCGAAGGAACGTTAGGAACTTCAGGAGATCGCCGCGGCCAATCTCTCCAACTTGCTTATCGCGGCAGCATTCCTGGAAATATCGAAGGGCGACACTGTACTGCTGGTAGGTTTTCCGCCGAGATCGCTGGCGCGCTTCCTCGAGGAAGGCCTCACAGGAGTCGGCAATGGTCATCCCGGCTAGCTCGTCTTTTTCGCGGACGACTTCGATCCCGAGCACCTTGTTTCTAAGTAGCTGGATCTGACGCTGTTGCTCGGTGTGCGCCTCGATCGCGTTCTTTCCAACCGACTGTCGACGCCTCGTGCCCTTCTCGTACCACTCAATGTAGTACGCTCCCTCGCGATGAAGCTCGAGCTTGCCTGCAACAATGACGCAGTCCGGCTTGATCCGCCCGTTCGCGCTGACGACCACTTGACAGAAGCGCCATTGCTCACGGCCGATGTTCACGTACTTGCTGAGGTTGATTTTCGGAATCCTGGCGGGCGATCGGGTTCCCATAGTTCCTCCAACCGAGATTTTTTCGGTATGGATTGTAGTATGGGTAACCGGTAACGACAACAAAATAAAAGAACTGGCGGAGAGGGAGGGATTCGAACCCTCGGTACAGGTGTTAGCCCGTACAACGGTTTAGCAAACCGCCGCATTCGGCCACTCTGCCACCTCTCCGGCGTGCGGAACTCCAGTTTATCACGGTC
>Ga0187875_10000883_pt1 | contig 23970 bp, 22 predicted proteins | sample June2016WEW_17_1_2_FD_132978 | JGI IMG/M metagenome (GOLD analysis project Ga0187875, IMG submission 132978) | Peatland microbial communities from SPRUCE experiment site at the Marcell Experimental Forest, Minnesota, USA - June2016WEW_17_10 | ecosystem: Environmental > Terrestrial > Soil >...
CGCCGACAACACCCGCGCCTCCCACCCCACCCCGAACTCCCCGCACGCCTCCCCCGCCTGCTTCATCACCCGCCAATCCGAATCACTCCCCATCAAAATCCCAACTAAGACTTTTTCAGTTTTGCTCACGCGTCTCCTTTCATCACAACCACAACTATGTCCCCGACCCAATCCGTCCGTCAAGCTACCGCTGCATTCTGCTATCTACCGGCCCCCACGTTTACCTTGAGCCTCGAAGGGCCCGGCTTGCACGCCTCAGGCGGATTGCTTGCCTACGGCGTTGTATCTTGCGTCGCAATCCACCCGCCTGCTACACTCGGCCCTGCGTGCCGTAGCGAGGCTACCAAACCGTGGCGAACGAAGCCGATACCTGCAGGAAATACGTCCTCCCCCGACTCTACAAGTCCGGCTGGACCGACGACCAAATCAACGAGCAACGCTACTTCACCGACGGTCGTATCGTCACGCTCGGCAAAGGTCACTACCGCAAACCGGGCAAAAAAGTCGATTACCTCCTCCGCTTCAAACCCCACTTCCCACTCGCCGTCGCCGAAATCCCCAAACCCTTCGGCGGCCCCGACAAACCGCGCAAGGCCTTGAACGAACCGCAAGAGATGCTGTACGAGGAATGAGGAATCATGTCGATACTCGCTGAGGAAATCGTGGAAGAATGGTTGAATCGGAATGGCTACTTCACGATTCGAGGGATCAAGCTCGGGGTTCACGAGATCGACCTTCTTGCCATTCGAATGGAAAAAGATGGCTCCGTCACGCGCCGGCATCTTGAAGTTCAAGCTTCCGTAAATCCGACCAGTTATGTCACTGGTCTGCCCAAACGGGTGCGCAAACAGACGGGTCGATCCTCAGCCAGTTCCAAGCATCGCGAAGATGCGGAGCTGATCGAAGGGGTCAAAGAATCGTGCGAGAAAAAATATAAACTACCGAAGAAAAGCAAACTGCGGCTGAGCTTGTCTTCCGGAGACTGGACCTTTGAGCTAGTGGTTCATCGGATCAAATACCCGCATGAACTTAAGCTCATACGGGCAGAGGGTGTCATTGTGCACCGGCTCTCCAAAATTGCCAAAGAACTTGCGCGAACAACCGGCCCCATCGCAAAGGCCGCAGGTGGCGACTTGGTCGATCTGCTAGTCGTCAAAACATAAGGCAAACAAGTGAAGACTAAAGTTCAAGCGCCACCGACCCCCGCCGCGCGCCTCTCCTCCGCCATCAAATCCTCGCGCGACATCATGCGCATCACCGAAATCATGGCGGGGATTCAGAAAGCTCTCGCGGAGAAGCCATGACTTCGGACCCGGGCATCATCCCGCCCCATGGCGGCTATCAGAAGCTCAAGAGCTTCCAAACCGCCGAACTGGTCTACGATGCCACGGTGAAGTTCTGCGACCGATTCATCGACAAAAAATCACGCACGCACGACCAGATGGTCCAGGCCGCCCGCAGTGGCCGTCAAAACATCGCCGAGGGCAGTCAGGCTTCGGGCACCTCCAAGAAAACCGAACTCAAGCTGGTCGGCGTGGCGCGCGCCAGCCTCGAGGAACTGCTCCTCGACTATCAGGATTTCCTCCGCCAGCGCGGGCTGGTGCTCTGGCCGAAAGATCACCCGCAAGCCCAGGCCGTCCGCAAGCTCGCCTACCTCCCAGATAGGTCTTATGCGTCTTATCGGTCCCATGTCGAGTCCTCTTCCCCGGAAATCGCCGCCAACACCCTGATCTGCCTCATCCACCAGACCAATTACCTCCTCGACCAGCAGCTCCGCCAATTGGAAAAAACCTTCCTCGCAGACGGCGGCTTCACCGAACGCCTCTACAACGCCCGCCGCCGAAAACTATGACCCCTCCGCCTCCCATTTCCGCTATTGGTCCTCCACCAGCATCGGTCCTATTGGTCTTATAGGTCTTATGCCCGCCATTGGTCCTATTCCGCCATGAAGCCACCCCCTAAACCCTGGCCAGCCGTCCCCCTCGGCGAGATCCTCACCAAGTCCGATGAGTGGATCGAGTTGCAGCCAGACAGGACGTACCGGCAAGTCACCGTAAGACTTTGGGGCAAAGGCGTGACGCTGCGCGGCGAGGTCACTGGTGCGGAAATCGCTGCGCCCAGGCAGTGCGTCGTTCATGCCCGCCAATTCATCGCCTCACGCATCGACGCCCGCAACGGGGCGTTCGGCCTCATTCCCGATTCGCTTGAGGGCGCAGTCGTCACCTCAGACTTCCCGGTGTTTTCCCTTAATGAGACGCGAATGTTGCCGGAGTACCTGCACTGGCTCAGTAAAACCGGCGGTTTTGTCGACCTTTGCAAGGCGGCAAGCGAAGGCACGACCAACCGCGTCCGCTTGAAGGAGGACCGGTTCCTCGCCCTTCAAATCCCCCTCCCGCCGCTGGCGGAGCAGCGGCGGATCGTGGCGCGAATCGAGCAACTCGCCGCTCAAATCAACGAGGTCCGAGGCATTCGCTCTCAGGTTGAAATCGAGCGCGACCAGCTACTGATGGCCGCGTACCGTCGTATCATTGATGGTGCGCCTCGAAAGCGAATGGGTGACGCCGCTCCGTTAACAAGGCGCCCCGTTACCGTAGACACAGAGAAGGAATATCCGCAGATAGCCGTGCGATCCTTTGGAAGAGGGGCCTTCCATAAACCACTCTTGGCGGGCAGCGAAGTGACTTGGCAGAAGCCGTATCTCGTAAGAGCCGGCGATATTCTCATCAGCAATATCAAAGCTTGGGAAGGAGCTATCGCGGTTGCGGGCACAGATGATAGTGAACGCGTGGCGTCACATCGTTATCTGACGTGTGTACCGACACCCGGCGTCGCTACTGCCCGATTTGTCTGTTTCCACCTGCTCACACCCGAGGGGCTCTATCATGTGGGAGAAGCATCGCCGGGGAGTGCCGACCGAAACCGGACACTCAGTGCGAAGGCTTTGCTCGAAATACCCATCCCAGTTCCTGCATATGAGAAGCAAGTTTGGTTCGACGGCTTGGTGGCACAGGTCACCGCGCTGACGCGCCTCCAGTCCGAAACCGCCGCCGAACTCGACGCCCTCCTCCCCTCCATCCTCGACCAAGCCTTCCACGGCCAGCTCTGATCCACCCGCGATAGGTCTTATCGGTCTTATCCGTCCTATTCCCGCCATTGGTCCCATCCGTCCTATTGGTCCTATCCGTCCTATTTTCTCCTCGCCTCCCGCCCCGCCCTGTGCTATCCTTCACCGATAACTGAAATGCCACGCTCAACAAAGCGCGATGAACCCCACACCACCAACCCCAAGGTAATATGCGGAAATCCCGAAGCCGCTTCGCCCTTCTCCCCCAACACCTCCGCGACCAACTCAACCGCAAGCTCGCCGACGGCTGGCAGTACGAACAAATCCGCCACTGGCTCTTCGCCGAGAAAGCCGACCGCGATATTCCCGCGCTCGACCTCCGCACCGGCGATTCCTACGCCCTCGCCTGGACTCGCACCATTCCCGACGAGAAACGACTCATCCGCAACTTCGGGATCGCCCTCTCCGGCTGGTATCACACCCACTTCCAACAATGGCGCGAAGAACAGGCCGACCACGACGACCCGCTCCGCCTCCTCCAAAACGTGGACCAACTCGCCACCGCCGCCACCGCTTCCGACCGCGCTGACGCCCGTCACGGCGGCAACCTCATCCTCCGCAGCCTCATCCTCGACGCCACCCGCCACGCCCGCAAAGGCGACAACTCCGTCACCGAACTCGTCCGTCTCGCCAACACCTGGATCCGCCTCAGCCAAAGCGATGAGCGCCCCGCGAAGCGCACCATCCGCATCTTCCCCGAAGATGTGAACGCCGCGTCCACGTCCCTGCCGACGAACTGAACCCCGAGTCGCTGAATTTACCCTGCCTGCGGTGAGCCTCGTCGTGGTAGCGCGAGCGTCCCCGTTTGCGGTCGTCGCCTCGGCCCATTCCCTTGCCGTTGTAGGCCGCGTCCCCCGACGCGGCGCTTGCCCGTTTACCCTGAGCTTGTCGAAGGGTCTGACCGCTCTCTCCAGATCACCCTATCCGTGTCAATCTGTGGCCAAGCTGCCGCTCCCTCAGGCATAAAATAAGGGCCGGGCTCTTTCGAACCCGGCCCTCGCGTTGTTTCGGCTGTCAGACCCGTCTCGCTATTGCGACGGCGGCTGCGCCGGCGTTTCCGACGGCGATGCTGACCGTGCCGCCGGTGGCGTCGCCGCTCCCGCTGGAGCTGATTGCGTTGCCGCTGGCGGCTGACTGCCGTTGTCTATCGCTTGAAACGTGAAGTGTTGTCCACCAATGCTCGCCTCGAACATCAGGCCCGACCGTTGCATCGTGTACACGAGCACTCCATGCTGGTATTTCGCCTCGGCGCCGGCACCATCCGCCGCGATGGCGCCGCTGACATCCGCGCTCAAGGCTGTCTTCCCGTCCCGAAAGTCATCCAATGCCTTCGGCGATTCGAAATAGATGACCTCCGAGTACGACTGGGCGCCCAGTTGCGCGCCGATCGTGGCCTGGGTCAACTTGGCCGTGCCGATCAACACTCCCTTTTCATACACCTGGCCCCGGCCTTCCGCCGCCCCGATACCGACCCCGCCCTTGCCTACGGACGGAAAGACGGCATACCCATACGCTGTATCGAACAGATGCTGCATCCTCTGGCCGGATGCCCGGAACATCTGCACCGTGTCACCGACATCCGTGCTCAACCGGTCCGCCTCCGCAGCCAGCGCCGCGACGGCGCCCACCAGCGTCAGCGTCACCATCAAACCTACTACGCGTATCGTCTTCATTTGTGTCCTCCATTCTCCTTTTTCCATCGGAACAACAGTGACCCCGGCCAACTGTCGCGCCGCCCAATCCATTTGCCGACGCCACCAGTCGAACCGCAAGCCTGCCATTGTTCTCCTGCAATTTCGATCCGGTGACAGCCCACCGCAATGGATCAAGAACCTGATCCGCGTATAGGAAATACTCCTGTCTCGTTCTCCCTGTTCCCCGACCTGTCCGCCGTAGCCTCCTCTCCCCGTGGCATTTGCGAAGGAGGACTTGTCCGCCGTGGCCTTAGTGGAGGCGGACCTGTCCGCCATAGCTTTAGCGGAGGCGGATCACCCCGCCAGCGTCTTCAGCACATTCTCCAGTTCCACGCGCTTCCCCTCAAGCTCCTCACCGCTCAACCCCGCCGCCACCATCATCGGCGCCCCGATCCGCAACGTCGCCCGCGCAAACGGTAGCGGCACGATGAAATTGTCCCAGCTGTTCACCACCACCTTCCGCGTCACGTCCCACGACACGGGAATAATCGGCGCCTGCGTCAACTCCGCCAGGCTGATCACCCCGCTCTGGCACACGTACTTCGGACCGCGCGGACCATCGGGCGTGATCCCCGCGTCATACCCCAGATTCACCATCTCCGTCATCTCCCGCAACGCCACCCGCCCCCGCCGACTGCTTGACCCCCGCACGCAAATCAAATTGAACTTCTCCAGCACCCCGGTCAGAAACTGCCCGTCCTTGCTCGCGCTCACCATCACCGCCACCCGGTCCCGCTGCCGCGAATGCCAGTGCTTCCGAAACAGGTACGGCAACAGAAAAATCCGATTATGCCAGAAGGCAAAGATGCACGACCGCTCCGGCGTGTTCGCGAGCAACCCCGACGGGTCCTCCACCCGCCAGCGCAACGTGCCGCCGATCCCCGATACCAAAATGCGCAGCACCCACCCGATCATGTCGCCCCATCTTCCCCAAAAATCACGCCGCCACAAACCATGTCAATCTCCCCCCACAATATCCAAAGTATGTCCCCGCCCCATTCCACCCGTCAAGCAACCGGTGGCAAAACTGCTCGTGATGCGACGGTCTCTCGACCCGCATCCTCCACTGTCCCGGTTCTCGTCCTTTTGCGCTTGCCAGAACGCGCGCCTCGGAGTACAAGAGCTTGTGTAGTCCTCGGCAGTTTGGCTGTCTGAATGTCTCTCGGGTGAGGAGGGGCGATGCGGGCAATGAATGCGACATTTGGCAGCCGATTAGTCACTGGTTTCGTTTGCGTTCTATCTGCGTTTGTCATCGGCGCAACCGGTGAGCACGTTACGCTGGCAGCCAATGCCTGCAACGAACCCACGGGCTCGCTGTCCCTCACGCTCCTGGCCAACTCCGACACATTCGTCTCGATCCCCTTCACCACAGCCCCGCTGTTCTGCGGGACAGTCCAGTCTGTTTCCGGCAATGCCGTCACGGTCCAGGGCGCTCCCGCCTGGGCAACCGGCCAGTGGTCCCAGATGACGGGAAACGGCTATTTCCCCAACTATGTCGTCCTCACCAGCGGCACCAAAGAGGGCGCCACTTTCAGCATCACCAACAATTCATCCGACACGCTCGTGCTGGTCGCGGGCTGCGATGATTTGAGTGGCGTGAATGCCGGCGACCAACTGGCCGTCCTCCCGTACTGGACATTGGGAACGACGTTCCCGGGTGGTTCCGGCATCACTCCCTCCACATCGCCTCTGGCCGCGGCACGCAAGACCCAGGTACTGCTTCCGCTTTCTTGCCCAACTTGCTCCGGCATACCTTCCGCAGGCGCGGATACCTATTTTTTCTATAACAGCCACTGGCGGAAAGTCGGTGCCCCGGCGGCTACGAGTTTCGACGATGTTGTGATTCTGCCCGACCAGTTTTTCATTGTTCGCCAGTCGAACAACTCGCCGACGACGATCCTTACGACGGGAGGAAACATCGTCCAGTACTCCACCCGCACGTGCTTGAATGCGAACTCCACCACGACGAATTGGGACAACTACGTGGCGAACTACCATTCGACCACCCAGACGCTCGATCAAGCCAGCCTCGCCGCCGCATTCACTGCGTCGAATCCCGGCGCCGCCAATCCCGCCATCAACGACCTGTTGCTCGTCTACGATAATACCGCAATGAAGATGAACAAGGCGCCCGCGCACGTGTACTTCTACGACATCGATCATTGGGCCGACTTGAACAATCCGCCGTACACCATCAATCGCGGCGCAGACCCAGTGTTTGTTCCCGGCACGGGAGTCACCGTCCGCAAGCGGCCCGGCAGCACACAGGTCTGGGTCATCTCGCCATGAACACCACGAACAGGCGAAGATTGGCGGCACTGGCGTTTGGCATCGCTTCGCTGGCCACTTACGCGGCCCGCGCTGACGTCGGCCTCATTGTGTCCGCGGCAAACCTGCAGGATGAAGGTGGCACGTCGGCGCCCCCATACAGCATCGCGTTGCTCGTTGCCGACACAACAGGCGAAGGATTTGCCACCCTCCTGGATCCGCTCTCGCCGTTAAGCCCCGGGTCGTGCCTCGTCAGCGACGGCGGGCCTGCAAATGACCTGATCATCGCCAAGTGGGACTTGAGCTCGCTCAACACACCGGGACAATTGTTGAACACCGCCACGGCCACTCTCGGCGCTACCGTGTCTTCCGGTATGCCGCTCGCCCTGTATTGGTTCCCCACGCGGACGACTGCCTCGACCATCGTGGGATACACACACTACGGGATCTATACGGACGCCGCCGGAATCGATGGCAGCGACCCATGGGTGCTTCCCGCCGACGGATCGCTGGTACAACTGAACTTCTACACGGCCAGCCGGGGCGGCTCGAATCCCGATAGTGCCGGCCTCGCGACCCTTGGCTTCTTGGAAACCTCCGATCCCTCCCAAAATACCTTCCTCACCATCAGCATCGGCGGGACCAACGTGTTTCTCACTTTCCTGGCTTCCCCGTTCGTGTTTTACGACGTGCTCACCACCACCGACCTTGTTTCCGGTTCCTGGAGCGACATTGCCTCTAATCTGTCCAGTGGAAGCACCTACAACACGATGATATTCACTAACACTGGTGCCGCGACAGTGCCGCAACGGTTCTACCGCCTCTTCGCACAGTGAGCATGCGAGGGTGAGAGGCCGCCGCGCTCACGTGCTGAACTGCAGGTCGTACAGCCGCTTGTACACCCGCCCGCGCGCCAGCAAATGCTCATGCGTCCCCTCTTCCACCACCCGCCCCTTCTCCAGCACGATGATCCGGTCCGCGTGCTGCACCGTCGATAGCCGATGCGCAATCACCAGCATCGTGTGCGCCTTCCGCTGACGCCCGCCCCACATCAATTCATCGAGCGCCGCCTGCACCACCCGCTCGCTCTCCGTGTCCAGCGCGCTCGTCGCTTCATCCAGCAACAGAATCGGCGGGTTCTTCAATACCGCCCGCGCAATCGCCAGCCGCTGGCGCTGCCCGCCCGACAACCTCATCCCCGCCTCGCCAATCACCGTGTCGTACCCCTGCGGCGTCTGCAGGATGAACTCGTGCGCGTGCGCCCGCTTGGCCGCGTTGATGATCTCCTCCTGCGTCGCGCCGGGTTTCCCGTACGCGATATTGACGCCCACCGTGTCGTTGAACAGAAACGTCTCCTGCGTCACCAGCCCGATCTGGTCCCGCAACGATTTAAACGTCCCCTCCCGAATGTCCACGCCGTCGATCTTGATCGCCCCGCTGGTCGGATCGTAAAACCGCGGCACCAAATTAAACAGCGTCGTCTTGCCCGCGCCGCTCGCGCCCACCACCGCCACCACCGTCCCCGCCAGCACCTCCACATTCACCGACTCCAGCGCCATGACGTTCTCCCCGTAGCGGAAACTCACGTTCTCGAACCGGATCGACTGCCGCAACGGCGCCAACGCCCGCGCCTGCGGTGATTCGACCACCGTCGGTTTCGTGTCCAGCACCTGGAAAATGCGTTGCGCCGCGCTCAGGCTCTCCTGCAATTGCATCTGCACCCCGCTCAGCTTCTTCACCGGCTCGTACAGGAAAAACAATCCCAGCGCCATGCTCACCAGCGTGCTCGGCGGCATCCCCGTCCGATACGCGTACAAAAACACAAACGCCGCGCCCACGCCCGAAATCATCTCGATTAACGGCGTCGAAATCGCCTTGGCCCGCACAATCCGCATCCGCTGGTTGAAAAACGACTGGCACAACTTCCGAAATTCCCCCGCCTCGCGCGCTTCCATCCCGAACGCCTTCACCACCCGCATCCCCACGAGCGCCTCGTGCAACACCGACACCAGCGACGCCTGGTGTTCCTGCATCGGCCGCGCCGCCCGGCGGATCCGCCGCCCGTACACCGTGATCGGCACCAGGCACAGCGGGAACAGGATCAGCGTGAACAGCGTCAACTTCCAATCCATCACCAGCAACGTCGCCAGCACGCCGATCAGCGTGCACGGCTGCTTCAAAATGTCCGCCACCACGATCGTGATCGAGTTCTGCACCGCGCCCACGTCGTTCGTCGCCCGCGAAATCAATTCCCCCGTCTGCGTGTCGGTAAAATAATCCAGCGACAGCGTCTGCAAATGCTCGAACAGCAGCGACCGCAAATCGTTCACCACCCGGCCGCCCACCCAGTTCATCAGGTACGTCGTCCCGAAATCGCACGCCCCGCGCACGATCATCACCAGCGGCAACAGACTCGCGTACGCCAGCGCCTGCGCCCACCCGAGCGTCTGGCCGTGCTCGAACACCCCCGACCACACCTTCTTCACCACGCCCAGCGTTGCCGCGTTGCTCGCGCTGTACGCCACCGCCAGCCCGATGCCTCCCGCCAGCCGCAGCCGGTACGGTTTCACGTACCCGAGCAGCCGCCGGTACAACGGCCAGATTTCCCGCGGTTTGTCCATCTGCCGCGCAGTATACCACCCGCCCCCGCGATGGTGAACGGGAATGTGACGCCGCAAATCTTTTTGGATTTGCGGTGTCACCCTGAGCCTGTCGAAGGGTCTCGTCCCGCCGAGCGAACCCGCAGCCGTAATGCTTGTTTGACACCACGACACGCGTCTTGCTACAAACGGCCCCGCCAGGCTTCAGTCCGAATACGAATCGAAAGCGGCTCACGGTGGCAAAAGTCCTCCTCGAAAACGTGTCCAAGGTCTACGCGGGCGGCGTCAAAGCCGTCGATAACGCCAGCCTCGAAATCGGCGACCAGGAATTCGTTGTGCTCGTCGGACCCTCCGGCTGCGGCAAATCCACCACGCTCCGCATGGTCGCCGGCCTCGAGGAAATCTCCAGCGGCAACATCTTCATCGACGGCAAACGCGTCAACGATGTCCCGCCCAAGGACCGCGACATCGCCATGGTCTTCCAGAATTACGCGCTCTATCCGCACATGACCGTTTACAAAAACATGGCGTTCGGCCTGATGCTCCGTAAATACCCAAAAACCGAGATCGACCAGCGCGTCCGCGACGCCGCCCAAATCCTCGGCATCACCGACGAACAGCTCCAGCGCAAACCCAAGGCGCTCTCGGGCGGCCAGCGCCAGCGCGTCGCCGTCGGCCGCGCCATCGTCCGCAAACCGAAAGCCTTCCTGTTCGACGAGCCGCTCTCGAACCTCGACGCCAAAATGCGCGTGCAAATGCGCGCGGAAATCTCCAGGCTCCACGACCGCCTCAAGTCAACCATGATCTACGTCACCCACGACCAGGTCGAAGCCATGACCATGGGCGACCGCATCGTGGTCATGAAAGACGGTGTCATCCAGCAGGTCGACGATCCCATCGCGCTCTACGACAAACCCAAAAACATGTTCGTCGCGGGCTTTATCGGCTCGCCCCCGATGAACTTCTTCAAGGGCGCCATCGCCCAACTCCAGGGCAGCCTCTGGTTCATCGAGCAGGCCCCGGCCGGGTCACCGCGATTCCAGGTTCGCATCAACGATGGTATGGCCGGGAAACTCACCGGGGGCGGTTACACCGGTAAGACCGTCGTCTTCGGCTCTCGTCCCGAGGACATCCAGGACCAGCAGCACGCGCCGTTCGCCAACCCCGACCAGACCGCCGTGGCCACCGTCGAAGTCGTCGAGCCGATGGGTGCCGAGATCTATCTCTACCTCAACACCGGCCACCACAGCTTCGTCGCCCGCGTCAACCCGCACCAGAAAGCCGATGTGGGCCAGAAACTCGATATGGCGTTCGATATGCGCAAGTGCCATTTCTTCGATGCCCAGACTGAGCAGGCCATCATATAATCGTTTATGGAGGGACGCGCTCCGTCGCGTCCGTTGCGAAACTATCTTTGGCGACCCCAAACCATGAACGCCAATCGTGACAAGCTGCCGCTCCCCCGCTGGCAAATCGCGCTCCGCATCGTCGGCGCGGTCCTGCTCACGCTGTGCGCGCTCATGGTCGTCCTCGGCTCGACCGTTCTCGCCCCGCAACTCCAGGGCCCGCGCTTCCTCCTCTACTGGACCTGGTGCACGCTCCTCACTTTCGCCGCCATCATCATCGCCCTCTGGGACATGCTCCTCGTCCGACGCGCCTCCAAACGCACCCAGCGCGAACTCTTCCGCCGCGAATTCATGTCCACCAACCTACGCGACAAACCGCGCCAACGCCCCGAGTAGTAAACACGGTCTCGTAACCCCACGCTGGCACACAAAGGCTTCCGTAGTTTACCACCTTTCACAGACCCTAGAGACGGATTGTTCCATTTGGAACGGGCTACTGCCCGAGATCGGTCGCGGGAACCGTTTCCTTAATGCTCACATTCGACAATGTGTCATCGTCCCCACTCTTGTCGGTGACGTCTTTCGTTGCCACTTCGGCAAGCACTGGCACAACATCACTGTACACGCTGAGGCTGCCCAAATCCATCTCGAACGATATGGTGTCCGGGTAAGACCCCGTGTCATTGCCATCGAAGTTGTCGGCATCAATGGCGTTCTCGAATGTATCTCCGTTGGCATCTGATCCCGTGGGCGCGGAGATGGAGATGGTGAGTTCCTTCGTGGTCCACGACAGCGTAATCGTCTCATTTATCGTCTTGCAGTTGTTGCCGTTAATGTCACACGCTTGGAACGGCACTAGGAACTCGATCTTCTTGTTCGTGTCAACGGAGGCGTCGCTAAGCGTGTCGCTGTACGAGTAGTCGCCCAGCGAGATATCAAAGTCCGTGTCCCCGGTAAACTGACTCGGATCAATGGCGGCCCCGAAATCGTTCGTGGTAATGACGGCTTTGATCGTGAACTTACCGAGCGAGTACTGGTTGCAATCGTATCCATCGCTGCTATCACCCGTGCACGCCACCTTGTCATTCCAGGTTTCGGAAAAGGTGAGTACCGTAGGTGCCTTTGAAGCGGCCCATCCTCTTGGGCATGAAAGGGCGAGTAATCCACCGACAATCATCATTACTTTGAATGCACTGTTGACCGTTTCGGATTTCATACACTTGTCTCCCGTTGAGTTGCGGAGCCTGCCGGCTCCGGTTCGATTTTTATTTTCGACTTCAATCGACATTTCCCATGTGACCTACGGCCCGCGACCATCGGGGGCCATTCAGAGAGATTCTCCTCCATCGATCGTCCCCCGTAGTGCCGCCTGACAACAAAGGTGGCGGAATGAAGCACGTTTCATGGATGGGCACAGGGATAACGTTGCGTATTTCTGAACCATTGCTTGGTGCCACTCGCGCGATGCGTTCATCGTCAATCTACCCCGCGATTCTGGGAAGAAAGGAACCGCAAACAAAACGCCCGGCCCTCTCGCTTCTCCAGCGCAGGAGTACAGCAAAAGATCGACCTAACGTCAAGTAAGTTCGCCCGCTTGGTTCTGATGTTGTACTCGGCGGCCAGCACGACCCGAATCATCATCAGCCGTCATTCCGTTGGCGCACACCGGGTCACTGGTAACCTCACCGCAGTGCCATCCTTGGTCCAAGCCCAAGTCGTCCGCCCCGGACGAAATGGGGTCACGTCTACTCCTTGGTACATTTGGCTCGAGGGGGTCGGCGAATCAGTAATTGTAATCGCACGACAACGCCACGGGCGTACTCACCTTCAACAGGCACCGCACCTTCGTAACCTTCTTCCTGGCCCGATACGTCTCCTTCACGTCACGAAAGTTTCCCCAAAAACTCACGTTCTCCGCCGTCGGATCCGTCGACGCGCTGATCAGCCCTTGCGGCCGGAGTTGCCCCGTCGACGGTTTCATGAATTCCACCGCCAACGTCGGCGCGCTGCTGTTCGCCGACCCGTTGTTCATCAGCCAGATCGTGTTCTGGCCAAGGCTCGGCGGTTTGTTGGTGATCACCAGGCTGTCCTCGTTCGCCAGCGCGTAACAAAACGATTTCCTCGTTGTCTCGCAATACTCCAGCACGCATATGTGACTCGTCACCCTCACGAACCGCGCCACGTCGTTCTCGTTCGTCTCCGGCGACAGATAGTTCGCCGCCATCCGCACCACCTCAAAATTGTCCTGGTTCGTGTGGATGATCTCATCGACGCAGAAATTCGTCGTCGCCGTCAGCGTATAGCTCACTTCCGCCTCCATCAACTGCGGCTTCCGTGGATTCGGCGCAAACACGATCAACTCGAAATCCTTCGCCGACATCGACACCGGATTGGAAATCTGGCCCTTCATCTCCACCACCGGCGTCCTCCCGCCCTTCAACCGAATGTCCAGATTGCTGATCGACATCGTCGGCACGTACCCCGCATCGCAATCCCAATAGCCCGTCAGGAAAAACGATCCGCCAAATGGACCGTACGGCACCGCCATTTGGATCTCCCCGCTCCCCTTGATCACGCCCACCGGTGCCACGTTGGTCCCGTCAATATTGTACGAAAACGCCAGCTCGGTAAACGCGCCCATCGCATGGCCGTTCACCGTCACCACGATGCTGCTCGCGTTCGTCGCCAAATCATCCGTGCCATTGATCACCCAGAATTTCTGGTTCACCAGGTTCGTATCGGCAAATGCCGTGTGCCTCGCCATCACACCGATTCCCACCAGCGCAATGACGACAACACGACGGAAGCTGCGGAAGTTACAATTCATAAAGGGCCTGCGCACAGTAATCGTGACCACCGGGCCTGTCAAAGCTTATCGGCGCCTTTCGCGTCAGCCCGCGCTCCGTGTTATCACTTCGCGGGCGAATCGGGCGATGACCGCCGCGCTTTCAAACTCGCCAATAACTGCACGGTCATCTGATTGTGCGGGTCAATACTCAGTGATTGTTCGTAAGCCGCTTGTGCCGCCGCCAGATCGCCCTGCCGTTCCCGGATTTGGCCCAACACGCCGTAGCTGATCGCCGGCTCGATGCCGGCGCGAATGTTGTTCTCGCATTGCGTGATGCCGTCCGCGTCGCGGACCAGTTCGAAGTACAATATCGCCAGATTCACACCCGTTACCGGCTCGTTCGGATTGATCTCCCGCGCGGTCTCGAACGCCGCGGCGGCGTTCTCCAACTGATGCCGCGCCAGAAACTCGAGTCCCTCCCGCACGTAACTCGCGCCGCTGTTGTACGCATCCGCGTACGCGGTGAATTGCCCCCCCTTCTGGCAGTCGTAAATGCCATAACCAGGAAACCGCGCATCCGCTGGCTGCCCAAAATGCGTGTCGGCATACCGCGCCAACGCCGGCGTGTAGCCGCGATAGTCCTGCGTGAAGATGGCGTACTTGACGCGATTGGCGGGATCACGCAACAGTTCCCAGTTTTCCCCGCCATTGGGAATCACGTGGCGAGATCGGTTCAGATCCAGCAACAACGGGTCGGTAAACGTGTACGCCGTGAACAGGATCTTGTCCTCGGGCGATGTGTGGGCCATCACCCACCGCGCCGCGTCGCGCGACGGCCATCCGCCCGGCCGGCCCAGCGCCGCGGTCGTGTAATCGCTTGCCGCCCGCGCCCGGCCCGGATCCGGCAACGGGACGCCAGACAACGAACCCGCCAACAGCAGGGCCATCACCACTCCCGCGCACCACCACGCCCGCGCCCCGCCCAGCGAGCGTAGCGCGACCGCCGCAAACAGGCACACGCTCGGAATCAGCCACAGCATCTCGACGCGTCCGGCTCGGAAAATCGGCGTCACCGCCAAACCGGCTGCCGGCAACAGCCAGACCCGCAGTTGACGGTCCGCCGCCGACCCCCGCGACGTGCGCCGGACCACACGCGTCACGCCGATGGCGGCCACCACCAACAGCGCCTCGTAGAAACCGACCAGATACCGAAATTCGAGCCACAATCTGTCCAGCGAAAACCCGAACGCCTCGGTCACCCCCGGCTCGTGAAAAAAACTCAATGTCCGGCTGCTCGCCATGATCGCGATTGTCACCGCCAACAGCGGCGCCGCCGCCAGCATCAGCGATTTGTAGAACCGGCCCCGCGCCGGCCGGTCGTCAAACAAAAACATCCCCGCCACCGCCATGAATCCCCAGCCATACAGCGCCGTCGCCTTCGTGAGCAGGGCCAGCGCCAGAAAAATTTCCATCCCGACGAAATCCGCGACCGACTTCGTTTCCCGCGCGCGCATCAGGAACACCAGCGCCCACAGGCCCAGAAACAGGGCGATCGTGTCGGGAGTTCCGTCCGCTGAGAAATACACGTGCACCGGCAGCACCGCGAGAAACGCCGCCCCGAACAGGCCGGCCACGCGGTCGTTCGTGATCCGGGAAATCAACGCGGCCAATGGGATCAGCGACAGCGATCCGGCCACCGCCGGCCACAGACGCAGCGCGAGTTCATTCGGCCCGAACACCTTGATCGTCGCTGAAACGAGGCAGGGAAACAACAGATCGGGCCGCGGATACGAATTGCGCAGCGGCTCGAACAGCAGTTGCTTGTCCAGCGCATACAACAGCCAGTGGCCTTCGTCATTGTTGACCACAAACCCGGGCAGATGATACATCCGTAGCGCTGCCGCCAGTCCCAGCAGCCCGACCCACGCGAGCGCGGCTGGCCATGAGTGTCTCCGACAAGAGTTCATTCGTGAGGAACCTGCCGACAGACTACGGAAAGACGACGACACTGTAAAGGTCTCGCCGCCGGTCTTCGGCCCCGGCGCGCCCGTTCACCGCCAGATGAATACGCTGAACACGCTCGCGTAATCGTCCGTCCACAATCGTGCCTGGAGATGGGATGGCGGATGTTGCCAGCGCGGGTCGCGAGTCAATCCCGCCAGTGTCTCCGGGCGCCGCGCCATGACCACCCACTTCGACGAAATCTTTCCCGTCGCCAACAATTCCGCTTCGCCGCCTCCCGATTCGTTCTGGATCACGCACGCCAGGCCCGCGTTCTGCGCCAGCACACCGAGCACGCGCTCCAGCCGCAGATGACGGTTCGAGATATGGAAAATCAGCACGCCATTCGGCGCGAGCTTGCGCAAATATAGCGCCAACGCCTCCCGCGTGATCAAATGCAGCGGGATTGTGTCCGACGTGTACGCGTCCAGCACCAGCACCCCGTATTGACCGTCCGCCGCCTGCTGCAACGACAGCCGCGCGTCGCCCATCACGACGTCCACATCCGCCGGACAATCATGCAAAAACGTGAAGTACCGCGGGTCGCGCGCGATCTCTTCCACCGCCGGATCGATCTCGTAGAACGTCCATCGCTCGCCGCGCCGGCCGTACCCCGCCAGCGATCCCGCGCCGAGCCCGATCACGCCCACGCGCTTTTTCAACGAATCGTCCACCGTCGCGAACGCCTGCCCAAACGGTCCCCGCGGCGTGAAATAGGCCAATGGCTCGTCGCGCCTGTGCCAGTCGACGTGTTGTATGCCGTGGATCGTGTTCCCGTGCATCAACCAATGATATCGCCCCGCCGGGTCCAGGCTGATGCGATGGATGCCGAAAAAGTTGCGTTCGACCATCAGCGTCCGATCCGCATATCCCGGCACGAACGCGCAGGCCACGAGCACGCCCGCCAGCGCCAACGCAAACCGCAATGGTCGTCGCGCAAACAACAGGCACAGCGCCGTCGGCACGCCGTACATCACCGCCATCGTGACGGATATCGGCCATGTCGTTCCCCCGCGCAACACTTCCAAAAGATTCGCCGCGAACAGCCCGATGACCAGCGGCAATGCGACATCGAACACGCGCTGCCGCCGCGTCGCCGGCCCGGTCGTCCAATTCGGCATCAGCGCGCACGCCAGCACGAGCGTCAGCGGATATTCCACCACCGTCGAAAAAATCGCCGGTGCCAGCATGGCATTGAACATTCCGCCGAGCACGCCGCCCACCGACAGCCACAGATAAAATTCCGTCAGGTGCGCCGTGGAGGGCCGGTCATCCGCCAGTTGTCCGAGGCACACCATCGAGACGATGAACAAACACGCCAGATGCAGCCCGATCAGCAACCCAATCGGGTGCACCAGCCGCGCGATCAGCGTGGCCACCACCGCCTCCACCGCCACCGGTAGCGCGCCCGCCATCCACCGACGCGGCAGCACTCGTCGCCGGGCAAACACGAGGACAAACGCCAGCAGATAGATCCCCAACGGAATCACCCACAGCAACGGGATCGGCGCGACCTCCGACGTGATGTACGTCGTCACGCTCAACATCAGGCTGCACGGCACGAACGCCAGCACCACCCATCGCCACCGCCGACGCGCCGTCAGTTTCTCGATGGAAACCTCCGCCGGCGCCTCCGCGGAAGAAGGTTCCGCTATGCCGGAAATCCGCAGTTGGCGTGTGATCCACAGTCCGCACACCGCCGTCAGGCCCGCCAACAAATCGTACCCGACCGCCCACCACTGGCTCTGCTGACTCAATCGCAGGTGCGGTTCGATCAACACGGGATAACCCACCAGCGCGAGCAAACTGCCGAGATTGCTCGCCGCGTACAAAAAGTACGGGTCGACCGCGTCGCGGTGTCCGCTCGCGGAAAACCAGCGTTGCAACAGCGGGCTTGTGGCCGACACGACAAAGAACGGCATGCCGACCGTCACGGCCAGCACCGCCAGCAACCACGGAATCGGATTGTGCGTCGTGGGAGGCGTCCAACCGTGCGGAATCACGACCGGCATCGCCAGGAACGGTAGCAACAGCAGCACGGCGTGCAGCGCGGCCTGTCGGCGCACGCCCAGCCAGCGGGTTGTGAAATGCGCGTAGGCGTATCCGGCCAGCAGCACGGCCTGATAGAACACCATCGCCGTGTTCCAGACCGCGGGCGAACCGCCCAGCAACGGCAGCACCATCCGCCCGACCATCGGCTGCACGACAAATAGCAGCGCGGCGCCGGTAAAGATGGTCATGCCATAAACGATCAACATCGGTTTACCCCCCAAAAACAGCCATTAAACAGCAGACTTTGTGCCCAAACAGCGGGTCTGGATCTGCTCAATGGCCCACGCCGCGTGCTCGCGCACCAGCGGCTCCGGGTCGGCCAACGCCCGCTCCAGCGCGGGCAGGATCGAGGCGTCGCCGGTGTTGCCCAGCACGACGCAGACGTTGCGGAGGAAACCGCGGCGCTTGACGCGGAAGATCGGGGTGCCACGGAAAAAATCACGAAACCGTTGTTCGTCCCACGCGAGAAACTCGGTCAACGGCGGCATCTCGCGCCGTTGAAACTCGCGCGCGGGCGAGAGCTTGGCGAACCGGTTCCAAGGACACACTTCGAGACAATCGTCGCAGCCGAACACGTGGTCGCCGATGAGCGGCCGCAACTCGACGGGGATCGCGCCCTTCAACTCGATCGTCAGGTAGCTGATGCACAGCCGCGCGTCGAGCTGGTACGGCGCGACGATCGCCCGCGTCGGACACACGTCGATGCAGCGCTGGCATGTGCCGCAGTAGTCGCGTTCGGATTCGTCCGCCGGCAATTCAAGGGTCGTCAACACCTCACCCACAAAAATCCAATTGCCCAGCCGACGGCTGATGAGGTTCGTATGTTTGCCGATGAATCCGATCCCCGCGCGCTGTGCCAGATCGCGTTCGAGAATCGGCCCGGTGTCCACGTACCACAGCGACCGCGTGCCCGGTCCGCCCCATTCATCGATGGCCGCCGCGAGTTGCTCGAGTTTTTCGGACATCACATCATGGTAGTCGCGCGCGCCCCACGCGTACCGCGCAATCCGCTGTAGTAATCTCCTCTCCCCTCGGGGGAGAGGACTAAGGTGAGGGGGTTTGTCATTATCACCCGTGAAATAATTCAGCCCGACCACCACCACGGACCGCACATCGGCCAGAATCCTGGATGGATCAACGCGCTTCTCCGCATTCTTGGCCATGTAACCCATCTCGCCGTGAAACCCCGATGCGAGCCACTGTTGGAATACCTGCGTGTGTTGGGGTGCCTCCGCGCTCGTGATCCCGACGAGATCGAAACCGATCGCGTGGGCCTTCTCTTCGATTTGCCGAGCGAACGCCGCGTTACAATCCCGTTTGCTGTTTGTACACGCGGACGATTTCATCGGCCTGATGCTCCACGGTCATCGCCGAGGTGTCGATTCGCAACGGAATCGCTTTGTACAGCAGTTCGCGGTCGCGCAACAGCTTCTCGACCTGGGCGCGGCGGTCGCCATCGGCTTCCAGCAACGGGCGGTGCTTCGCGTGTTTGGTCCGTTCATGGGCCACGCCCGCATCCACCCAACAGCAAATGACCACACCCGTGCGGCCGAAATCCCGAAGGTTGTTCGCATCCAGCACGATGCCGCCGCCGGTGGCGATGACCCGGTCTTTTTCCGCAGCCAGTTCCCGAACCAGCGCCCGTTCCTGCTGACGGAAGAACGCTTCACCCTTCGTCTCGAAAATGTGCGAGACCGTCTCGTTATGGCGCCGCTCGATAATCTCATCCATGTCCACAAACTTCATTCCGAGCCGTGCGGCGGCAAGTTTGCCTGCCGCCGTCTTGCCGCTGCCCATGAAACCCACCAGGATCAGGTTCTTCATCGTGGTTCAATGTAACAACAAATTCCTCTTCCGGCGAGCAAGGTGTTGCGCTATAACAGGGCCGTGAAACAATGCGCCTGGCAGGACCGCATCATCAACCGTGATTGCCGTACTATCCTCCGCGACATGCCGGACGAGTCCATCCATCTGGCCATCACGTCGCCGCCCTACAACGTCGGACTCGATTACGATGGCCACAATGACCGCATGTCGCACACCGAGTATCTCGCGTGGCTCTTGCCCGTGTGGCGCGAACTTCACCGCGTGCTCGTTAATGGCGGGCGGTTCGCGCTGAATATCGCGCCCACCAGCATCAAGGATTTCCAGCCGATTCATTACGACCTCGCCGCGCAACTCCGCGGCCTGGGGTTCATCATGCGCACGGAGATCATCTGGTACAAACAGACCATGCGCCGACGCACCGCCTGGGGCTCGTGGAAAAGCCCGCGCAATCCGCATATCATTCCCAGTTGGGAATACGTGCTCGTCTTTTCCAAGGGCTCGTGGACGCTCGAAGGTGACAAGAAACTCGCCGATATCGATGGCGGGGAATTCATCAAGTTCTCCGACGGTTTTTGGCCGATTGGACCGGAAACGAAAGGCCGCCAGCCGTTCTTGAAAAGCCTGTACCCGTCACGCCGGGGAAGGAAACCGGCCCAGGCGAAGCGAGACGGGCATCCGGCCCCATTCCCCGAAGAGTTGATCTACCGCCTCATCAAGTTTTACAGCTACCGCGGCAACGTCGTGCTCGATCCGTTTGGCGGGACGGGAACCGTGGCCGTCGTGGCGAAGAAAACGGGACGGCATTTCATCCACGTGGACGTTTCGAAGAAGTACTGCCAGATCGCGGCGCAACGGTTGGCGCGACCGTCCGCCTGACCCGCCATCATCCGTGCAACTGCCGCATTAGTTCGCGCGCGGACGCCTGGCCGGGCGCGATCGGGGTATCGAGGTAGCCGTACGTCAGACACGAACCGAGCTTCGGGAAATCAATGCGCGTCTGCGGCCCCATCGGGCCCATCCCGAGCACGCACAACGGCGTGTGCCGTCTCTCCGCGAGCAGCGCCCGCAAAATCGCGAGGTCGTCCTCGTTTCTGATCATCGTGGCGATCTTGGCCACCGTGCCGTAACGGGAGGCCTTGTCGACAATCACCCGCAGTTCCTCCAGCGGCGGCGTCCGTCCAAAATCGTGGTGCGACACGATCAGCGCGCGCCCGTGCTCGCGGGCCATGGCCGATACCGGTTCGAGGATCGGGCTGCGCAATTCGATGTCCGCCGCGGCGAGATGGCGCATCGCTTCCTCGAACAGCGGCAGGCGCAATTCATCCGGTTGCTTCCATTTCCCGCCCTCGGTCGCGAGACGGACGGTCACCACCACCGGCAGACCGCGCGCTTCAATGGCTTGCGCGTGCTTGAACCAGACCGGTTCCGCGCCCGCACGCGGGGAATGCGGCGCGTACGGCCCGATCAGGTCGACGCGCACCTCGACAATATCGCAATCACGCTCGGCGCGGGCCGCCAATCGCGCCAGCGTGCCCTCTTGCGAAACGCTGCCGACAACGCGCGGCGTGTCCCCGAGCGTAAACTTGCCCGGCTCTTTCTGCGCCCCACTCATGCCACATATGATACCCCGCCGGGGCCCGGAGGGGAAGCCCTTCCTCGCCCCGCGCGAAAGTTTTTCATTGGCATCGGGGGGCAAAGGTCTTACAGTCAGTTGTGATTGTCCGACAATCCAGTCCATCCATGAATAATATCTTGAACCAGTTGATCCAATTGCAGGAACTCAATTTCGCCAAGGAAGAACAGAAGGCGTCCAATTCGCAAATGCCGCTCGGGCAGTTGGAAAAATCCATCACCGAGATCCGCGCCCAGTTGCCACCCGAAGTGGCCGAACGCTACGATCGCCTCCAGAAACATTATCCGCTGGCGGTGGTCCCGATCGCGAACGGAAATTGCTCGCGGTGCGGCCTGGCCGTGCCCGTCTCGGTAGTGAACGGGGCCAAGGCCGGCGAGCAGTTGCAGTATTGCCCGCATTGCGGCCGGTTCCTCTTTTTCCCCGACACGGTGGCCCGCCAGCCGAAGAAGAAACTCGACACCAAACGGCCCGTGGAAGTCGGCATCGCGCGTTTCTCCGCGCCGACCCTGATGGTGCCCAAGCTGGCCGCGACGACGCGCGAAGAGGTCATCGGTGAACTGGCGAAGTTGCTCGGCGATGGCGGGTTCGTCGAGGAACCCGCGACCGTGACCGAGCTGGCCCTGCGCCGGGAAGCGATCGTCAGCACCGCGGTGGAACACGGACTCGCGTTCCCGCACGTGCGCGACGTGGAAGGCGGAGGTCTGACCTTCGCCGTTGGCATGAAGGAGAAAGGCATCCGATTCGGCGCGACGGACGAACATTTGAGCAAGATTTTCTTCTTTATCGTGATCCCGACGCCCGCCACCGCATTTTACCTGCGCTTGCTGGCCGGGCTGGTCCGCACCTTCGACTCGACGGATGCCCGCAAGGAATTGCTCGACTGCGACAAGCCCGACCAGATGTGGAAAACGCTCGTCAAGCTCACCAAGTCCACCGTGCCGTAAACGTCGCCTGTTCTTCGCGAGGTCTGCTGAGAAACATGCCACCGGTTTGCAGTGCGCGGCTTTCCCGACCCGTTCAGCGGAGACCCGCGCCGCCGGCCACTTCTCTGAGATCCGCTGGTCGGTAACTTGACGCGCCCACCTTCTCCCGCGTTCCTCCCATTTCATTCCGCGTGTTGAATTGACCTTGCTGGCGACTTCATGATATATCGCTAAGCGACATATCGTCGCACGCCATGGGAATGCTCGAACGCACAATGCTGCACGGGAACGCGGAGACGCTGGTGCTGGCGTTGTTGGCCCGGCAGCCGCAGCATGGCTACCAGATCCGCAAGGAGTTGGCGGTCCGATCGCACCACTACTTCCAAGTCGCATTCGGACGGCTTTACCCCCTGCTCAGCGCGTTGGAACAACGCGGCCTAGTCACATCACATTTGGTAAAAGCAGGCCAGTCACACGAGCGCCGGAACTACACGATCACCGCCAAAGGCCTGGCCGAACTCCGTGTCCGTAAGCGGAAATGGCGTCAGTTCTCGGAGGCAATGGATCGCGTTCTCCACCCGTAACGGCCGCATCCACTCTCCACCCATGGCCGCCCTTCTCGCGGCCCCACTCCAATCGCAATTCACTACGTCCTCCCACCACAACTCATGATATGTCGCTTAGCGATATATCATACATGCGACACGCTCGCTTTCTTTGGCCGCGGCAGTTAGAGCTCTACGGATAAGATGGTTTGGCCGGAGATCAATAAAAAGCCCGGTGGTGACATCCTCTCGCGCAACCGGGGCTCAATCGTGAGGGTGATTTCCTTCATCTCGCAAGAATAGCATTCCATCCGATGGGCAACCTCAAGCGTTGCCTCGCAGGCGATTAGAGACAAAAAGCCCGCATTCATTTCTGGATGCGGGCTTTTCGTTAAATTACCCCGGCAGCGACCTACTCTCGCGCAAGCTATACAGGCACTACCATCGGCCCTGCAGCGTTTCACGTCCGTGTTCGGAATGGGAACGGGTGGGACCACTGCGGCAAGACCACCGGGAAATCGGGGACAGAAGTCAGAATCCAGAATTCAGGAGTCAGAAGGAACAGCTTCCCGTTGTCAGGAGCCATCTACTGAATTCGGGCTCCTGAGTTCTGGCTTCTGTCGTTTGAAAGAACAATGTTCTCTGATAATTGCATACAGCAAGCGGGGCTACAACGGCTGAGGTTTGTTAAATCACTTTCTTCAAGCTCTCGGCCTTCCGCCATCAGTCCAGCTTGTGGCTGTCCTGACGCGGAAGACGTTGCGCTTGAAAATTTAAGTGATCAAGCCTCACGGCTGATTAGTACCGGTCAGCTCACGTGTTGCCACGTTTACACACCCGGCCTATCAACGGGGTAGTCTTCCCCGAGCCTTTAGGGTCTTGCGACCGTCAGACGTAATCTTGGGAGGCGCTTGGCGCTTAGATGCTTTCAGCGCTTATCGTTTCCGCACACAGCTACCCGGCGCTACTCTTGACAGAATAACCGGCATACTGGAGGTGCGTTGTTCCCGGTCCTCTCGTACTAAGGAACAAATCCCTCACGTCTGCTGCGCCCACAGTGGATAAGGACCGAACTGTCTCACGACGTTCTGAACCCAGCTCGCGTACCGCTTTAACCGGCGAACAGCCGGACCCTTGGGACCTTCTCCAGCCCCAGGATGCGATGAGCC
>Ga0187875_10000884_pt1 | contig 23923 bp, 21 predicted proteins | sample June2016WEW_17_1_2_FD_132978 | JGI IMG/M metagenome (GOLD analysis project Ga0187875, IMG submission 132978) | Peatland microbial communities from SPRUCE experiment site at the Marcell Experimental Forest, Minnesota, USA - June2016WEW_17_10 | ecosystem: Environmental > Terrestrial > Soil >...
GTGCTCCGTAGCCTTCGAACTCCCCAACCCGGGAACCTATACGTGCAATTTCACCGCCACCGTGGCGAACTGCCCTGATAATCCAATCCAGATGAATCTCTCCGCCAGCGCCACGGTGGTCGGGGTGGCGTCCCTCACAAGCGACCAGGGATATAACCCGAGTGGACCGACGAACATTGTCGATTGGGCATCAAGCGGTGTCGTTACCGTCACCGCGACGCCGACTCCAAATATCTCTCCGAGCAGTCTCTCTTCTTGCTGGTCGATGACGGGCGGTACCGTGGTGAGCCCAACCGTTCAGACGATCCCCCTCAACGTGCCGGGCTTCACGACGATCATTGCCAGCGCAGGAACCTCGTCGATGACACAGGTCATCGCGGTCGTGAGATGCCATTTCACGGCGCTGGCGCGATGCGGGGCGCCTAGCAGTAACGGGTTTGGGGCTCCGTTCTTAGGGCATGCGTGGTGGAACTTGACGATCGAGCCCAACCAGGCGAAAATACTCCTCGGCGGGGATCCGAGCGTCGGTCCGCAGAAATATGTGAATCAAGACGCTGGTTACGCCTGCTTGTCCTGCCCCACTCCTCCGACAGTTTGTCAGGGCCCCGGTACGATGTGGCTGGACGGCCAGAACGGCACGGCCACGGATTTTGCCGTCTACACTTGGGACATCACGTACGCAGCCTTTGGTGTGGGCGCACAGGCAACGTACACGTTGGCAGGCAATCTGGGAACCTACAACTGTTTGTATCGAAACTGCGCCCTTGAGGCACAGGCCATCGCTGAAGCGGTGGGGGAGTACCTGCCCACTACAGATCAACCATGCACTGATGTAACATACTTGCAGCAACTGAATGGATACTAAGGACAAGTCATGACCGAAAAGCACCTAGCAACAACAATAGTCTCGGCCGGCGCAATCTTCGTAGTAACGGCCGCAGCATTTGTTCCTTGGAAGGGAGTCAAAGCGGAGCCGTTGCCCCAAATAGCCGAGCCGCAGCAGAATTTCGAAAGGCCGAAGACTCCCGCCATCAACCAAGCTCTGGACAAGCGCCTTGGCGCCTTGTCAAAAGCTCAGGCTGAACTGCGCACGCTATACACCGAAGGCAGAGTGAAGAGATTCTTAGGGATTCAAGGTATGTGGCAGGCCCACATAGAGTCCACGCAGAATGAGGAGTATTACATGGTTTTCGAGTCGAAGACAGGACCCATGCTCGGCTTCGGTAAGCGCGTCTACACCGACAAAAGCCGACAGCACGAATCGCGTGACCTCGGTTACGAGATTAACTACTACTCCGACGGGAATGTAAAGGACTACACTCGCCGCACGTTGCGCGACGGGATGAGTTTCTACCCTCACGGTCGCCTTGAGTCCTTTTCGGCAGAGATTGATGAGCGCACGTCGTATTCGGCCTCGTGGAACGACGACGGGAAGCTTCGAGGCGAGGCGGCGTCTTTGCACCCTCCTCGCAACGAGAAGGGACTGTCAGAGTGGGAAAATGCCCTCCGACACGGTGACTTCCAAACGAGGTCGGAAGCGGCGGGGGAGATGGCTCGCATTGGTCCTGCCTCGATCCCTTACGCTCTGAGTGTTCTCAAGGACGGAGATGACGGTGCCCGCGAACAGGCAGCGACTGTGTTCATACTCATGAAAGAAGGAGCAGCCCCGTCCGTGCCTGATCTTGTCCGTTGCTTACGCGAGGACAAAAGCGCCAGGGTTCGCACCAGCATTGCCCGATCTTTGGGATTGATTGGCCCCGCAGCAGGGTCAGCTATCCCGGCCTTGGAGGAAGCGGCGACGAATGCGAACCCGGACGTGGCGAAGGCAGCCAAGTCGGCTCTGGACCATATTCAGCAGCTCCCCGCGAAGCAAGCGCCGTAAAGGGTCAGGGATTAATATTGACATACCGCAGCGGCGTGGGAAAGCGCACTCTTGAGCATTTGAAGTTTGCCGCAGCCAGTATTGTTTTCGCTTTTATCGCGGCCATGTCGGCACTCGCCGACACGGCCATCCTTGTCGCGCTGCCGGCCGAACAGAGCGCGCTGTCCCGGGAAGTGCGGATGGTCGGCCAGTCCGTTGACCTGGCCCAGCATCGGGTTTCCATCGGCTATCACAAGGGGGAGAAGCTGTACATCGCGCGGACGGGTGCGGGCAACCTGAATTCGGCCATGGTCACGCAAGCCTTGCTGACCCGGTGCGAGATCGATCGGGTCATCTCCATCGGCGTCGCGGGGAATCTGAACGACGAATGGAAGGTCGGCGACCTGCTTGTTGCGACCTACGTGGTGAATCATCAAGAAGGCACGGAGAGGCCGGGGGGATTTGAGGCAAAGGAGAATTCAGAATCCAGAATCCAGGAGTCAGGAGGAAACCGAACAAAGTGTGAGGCGTTGCGGAGCAACGCGGTGGAGATTGCGCGAACCACGTTAACGAACGCCGTCGTTCGAGAAGGGCGTCTTGTCAGCGGTGACAGCTTTATCGCCAGCACGGCCAAGCGGAACTGGCTGCGGGAGACGTTCCACGCCGATGCGGTGGACATGGTTTCCGCCGGCATGGCGCGCGTGTGCGAGGCCAACGGCGTGCCCTACGTCATCATCCGCGTCCTCAGCGACAACACCGACGAATCCGCTTCCGCCGCCTTCACCAGGTTCGTCCAATCCGGCAAGGACAAGGAGCCGGTGACCGTGCCCATCGCCCTCCGCCTTATCGAGCAGGTCGCCCCATCTCATCCTTGAGCAGGCACCCATCTCGTAAATCTCTGGTGGCGCAAGCCTCCGTGCTTGCGCTCCTCCTCGCCGCGCCGGCCCATGCTGCGCCCATGGCACTGGGCAGTTTCCCCGATAGCGCCAGCCCGAGCAGCTACTCTGTCGGCGCCGCCATCGCCAACGTGCCGACCAACGCCGGCGTCGTCTACGATGCCATCGGGCAGACGAATTACATTCAGGTCTACAACTTCGGCCAGCTCGTGTACAGCGGCCCCATCGATGTCACGCCGACCCTCGAGCGCATCCGCGCCGGCTGCCGGATCCTCTCCGAAAAGCACGACGGCGATTTTTTCCACTTCACGCACCTTGGCGAGTTGTCCAACATCCCCCGCAAAGGAAGCTACTACTACCGCGAGTTCGTGGTCTGGCCCGCCGTTGACATCACCAACGCCACGTACGACCCCGGCGAGAAAGCCTTTGGTGTCGTCCCGTTTCCCGGACCGATGCGGCTGCTGATCGGGCGCGGCGGCGAGGTGTATTTTACCGGGGATCACTATGGCGACGGCGCGCAAACGAACGCGTATTACGTAAATCCGAGGCCTCCCTCCGGCGCGTTCCACATCACCAGCGTGACCGCGCAAGGCCACGATTCGCTCGTCACATGGCAGACCGTTGGCGGGGCAACCAACGTCGTCCAAGCCTCGGCGGGCCCCAACAACTTTATCGACATCAGCCCAATCATTGTCGGCAGCGGCGGCGACCTCACCACCACCAATTATCTCGACATCGGCGGCGCCACGAATTTCCCCCCGCGTTCTTACCGCGTCCGCCTCGTGCAGTAGCAATGAACGCCTGCCGCGGGCAACGCCGAGATGGGCCCGGGGCCGCTGTAAAAGAGCCGGATCCCCAAATTCACTCGGCATGGGGAGGCAAACACCCTGTGGCTTGTGATCAGCGAAAGTACGCCTTGAGCACGTACTGCAGGATCATCCGCTGCGTGTTGAAGAACGAACCGTTTAGCGCAACGGCGTGGCGCATCACGTCGATGAACCGGTCGCGGTCACGGTAGTACAACGGGATGATCACCTGCTCCAGTTTTTCGTACAACGATGCTGCGTCGCAGGCGGAACGGTCGTCCACCGGATTGCCCGTGTCGCACCGCTCTCCGATGGCCCAGCCGGTCACGCCTTCGATGCGTCCCTCGATCCACCAGCCGTCCAGGATGCTCAGGCTCGGCACGCCGTTGATGGCCGCCTTCATGCCGCTCGTTCCCGACGCTTCCAGCGGCGGTTGCGGCGTGTTCAGCCACACGTCAACCCCGGCGGTCATCAGTTTGGCCAGGTTCCAATCGTAATTGGGGACATAGGTCATCTTGATGTCGCGTTTGAGCGAAGCGATCGCCCCAAAGACGCGTTGGATGAGTTCCTTGCCGACCTGATCCTGGGGATGCGCTTTGCCGGCGAAGACGACCTGGAATCGTCCGACCTTGGCCGCGATGGCCCGGAGCCGCTCCAGATCGTGGAACAGCAGGTCGGCCCGCTTGTACGCCGCCGCGCGTCGCGCAAAGCCCAGCGTCAAATCCCGATCATCCATCCTGGCATTGGTCTCGCGGTTCACGAACTGGATAAGGTCGCGCTTGGCCGCGCCATGTGCCTGCCAGAATTCCTGCGCGGGAATGCCGAGGGCGTAGCGGAGATTGAAACTGTCCTCCCGCCAGCCGGGAATGTAGCGGTCAAACAACGCCTGAAACGCCGGGCTGGCCCAGGTGGCGGCATGCACGCCGTTGGTGATCGCATCGATCCGGTATTCGGCGAACATGTGCTGCGACACCTCGGCGTGCTTCTTCGCGACACCGTTGACGTAATGGCTGAGGTTCAGGGCCAGATACGTCATGTTCAGGGCGTTGTCGCCAGCCGCCATGCCGTCCCGTTGCTGGAACACATGGTTGGCCAGATTGACACTGCCAATGTCCTGCATGTCGAGTCGAATGTCCGCCCAACCCAAGAGCTTCCTAACCATGTCCATCGGGAACTGATCGTGACCGGCGGGCACCGGCGTGTGCGTGGTGAAAATGCACTTGGGACGGACCGCCGCGATGTCCGCGCCGGTAATCGTCTTGCGGTTTGCCTTGCGCGCTTCCTCAAACAACAGCTCCACCGTCAGGAACGCCGCGTGGCCTTCGTTCATGTGGTAGCGCTCGATATTCGCGTACCCCAGCGCCCGCAGCATCCGCACGCCGCCGAAGCCGAGGACGACTTCCTGGCAGAGGCGGAACCAGAGATCGCCGCCATACAGGTAGTGCGTCAGCGTCCGGTCCCACTCCGAATTCTCCGGCAAATCCGTGTCGAGCAGATACACCGGTATCCGCGCGCCGCCCTGGCCCGCCACTTCGTATTTCCACGCCCGAATTTGCACCCGCCGCCCCTCCAACGTCACCGCCGCGCGCGCCGGCATCTCTTCCAGAAAATCCTCGACCACCCATTCGGCCGGCTCTTCGGTTTGCCAACCGCCGGCGTCGAGCTTCTGATAGAAATACCCCTTCCGATGCAGCAGCGTGATCGCCACCATCGGCACGTCGCGATCTGCCGCGGCGCGGATGGTGTCGCCCGCGAGGATCCCCAACCCGCCGCTATAGGTCGGCATCGCCGCCTCCAGCGCGATCTCCATCGAAAAATAGGCTATGATCTTCTCGTCCATTAGAGCGTCGCCCCGGCCACACTACCACAAAACTGCGAACCGTAAACTATGAACCCTGACCCCCGAACCATCTCTCATCTCTGCCTCAACCATCCATCATCTCCCATTCTCCCTCGCCCGACCACAAGTCTGGACAGAACGTATGGTGCCATCGTACAATGTCATCGTTTCCCCCCGACAGACTCCGCGATGCATCGGTAAACGCCATGCTGTACAGAACTTACGGCCAGACCGGGAAACAAGTGTCCGTCATCGGCTTCGGCGGGATGCGGTTCCCTGCTCCCCAAAACATCGACTTCAACGCCGAACTCCTGCTGTACGCCTACCGCAAAGGCATCAACTACTTCGATACCGCGCCCTACTACTGCGACGATCGCAGCGAGGAAAGTTTCGGCGCCGCCATCAAACACTTTCGGCCCGGCACCTTCTACATTTCCACCAAGTGCGGTGATGCCGACGGCGCGGCTCTGCGGCGCAGCCTGGACCGATCACTTCAGCGCCTCGGCGTAAGCCGAATTCACTTCTTCAACATCTGGTGCCTGTTGCGACCGGGGGGATGGGAGGAGCGCGTGAAGGGTGGCGCCATCGCCGCCGCGTTCCAAGCGAGGGATGAAGGGCTCATCGAGCACGTCGTCGTTTCTTCCCACCTCCGCGGCGACCACATCCGCGACCTGCTCCGCTGCCACCCCATCGAAGGCGTGACGCTGGGCTACAGCGCCATCAATTTCACTTTCCGTCAGGCCGCCGTCGATGCCGCCGCAGAACTGGGCCGCGGCGTGGTCACGATGAACCCGCTCGGCGGTGGCGTCATCCCGCGCAACTCCCAACGCTTTGAGTTCCTGCGTGGACCGTGCGACCGCTCCGTGGTGGAGGCGGCGCTACGATTCAATATCTCGCAGCTGGCTATCACCGTCGCATTGGTCGGCTTTTCCAACAAATCCGAAGTGGACGAAGCCTGCGCCGCCGTTGAGAACTTCACGCCCTACGGTGCCGCACACGTCGAGTCGCTGCGGGTCAAGTCCCTCCAATCGCTGGACGGACTGTGCACCGGCTGCGGCTATTGCCTGCCCTGTCCCGAGGGAATCGAAATCCCCAAGATGATGGACGCATACAACCAGAAGGTTCTCGGCAATGGCGACACGAACGTTATTCCCGACCGTCTGAAATGGCACTGGCGGTTGTCGCCCGACGACGCCAAAGTGTGCACGCTGTGCGGGACGTGTGAGGACCAGTGCACCCAGCATCTGCCCATCCGCGACCGGCTCCAGGAAATCGCCGCCATCATTCTGCCCAAAACCTGACCTGCGCCAGGCTCCGTCGAGTTCTTCCCTCAATTTGCAAGCTGAAACATGGGCGCTTGATTTCCCTTTCCCCACAGGAGTAGTATTCCTCCGGAAAGGCAATCAGAAACATTTTCATCCATCAGGAGGTTTTTCCAATGTCACTCCTCATTAAAAATGGCCGCATCGTCACCGCCAGCGAAAACTACATCGCCGACATCTTTTGCGAAGGCGAACAAATCACCCGCATCGGCGCCAATCTCGACGCGCCCCCCAAAGCCACCGTCATCGACGCCAAGGGCAAGTACGTTTTCCCCGGCTTCATCGACCCGCACGTCCACATCTATCTGCCGTTCATGGGCAGCTTTTCAAAAGACACGCACGAGACCGGCAGCAAAGCCGCGCTCGTCGGCGGCACGACCACCATCATCGAGATGGTCTGCCAGGCCCGCAACCAGCAGCCAATTGCCGATGGCTTCGAGTTCTGGCTCAACAAGGCCCAGGGCAAAAGCGCCTGCGATTTTACCTTTCACCAGACCGTGTCGCGCCTCGACAAGGAATGCGAAGGCCAGCTCACCGAGATCGTCAAGAGCGGTATCAGCAGCTTCAAAATCTTCCTCGCCTACAAGGGCGCGTTCGGCATCACCGACGAAGAACTTTATCACACGATGCGACTCGCCAAGAAACTCGGCGTAATCGTCACCGCCCACTGCGAAAACGCTGACCTTGTCCTCGAATCGCAAAAGAAGCTTCTCGCGGAAGGCAAGACCGGTCCCGAGTGGCATTACTGGAGCCGACCGCCCCAGGTCCAGGCCGAAGGCGTCCATCACATGACGTCCTTCGCGGAAATGCACGACACGCACTGCTACGTGGTGCACACCAGTTGCGAAGAGTCGCTGCGCGAGGCCCTCATTGCCGCCGCCCGCGGCGTTCATGTGTGGACAGAAATTCTGGTGGAGTATCTCGTGCTCGACAAGAGCTATGCCGAGCTCCCCAACTTCGAGGGCGCCAAGTACGTCATGTCCCCGCCACTCCCGGACAAGAAGAATCAGGAAGTGTTCTGGAATGCCCTGCGGCAGCGGTTCGTCTCCACCGTCGGGACCGACCACGCGCCGTTTGATTTCAAGGGCCAGAAGGAAATGGGTCGGGGCGACTTTACCAAGATCCCCAACGGCATCCCGGCGCTCGAGGACCGCGTCAACCTGCTCTACACCCACGGCGTCGCCGAGGGACGGATCGACCTCAACACGTTTGTCGATTGCGCCAGCACGCAGGCGGCGAAACTATTCGGCCTCTTCCCGCGCAAGGGCACCATTGCCGTCGGCAGCGATGCCGACCTCGTGGTCTACGACCCCGATTATCGCGGCGAGATCTCGCAAAAGACGCAGTTGATGAATGTGGACTACAGCGCCTTCGAAGGCAGGTCCATCAAAGGCCGACCCCACGCCGTCACCGTTCGCGGCGAACTCGCTGCCAAGGACGGCAAATTCGTCGGCACCGTCGGCCGCGGCAAACTCGTCAAACGCGACCCGACGCACTTCTGATCGATTCGCGAAGGTAAAGGAAATCGCGCCACTCGCCCGCTACGATGCGCTGTGCCGATGAAGCCGATTCGACTGACCAAGCATGCGCGGGTATTTGGCGAGTCGGGGGTTCACAGAGGCCGAGGTCGAAGAGGCTGTTCGCACTTGTCCCTGGCAGCCGAGCGAGCTGGGACGACAGGAGTGCCGGAAGGATTTCCCGTTCCATTCGGTCTGGAACGGGCGGCACTACGCCACCAAACAAGTTCGCCCGATCTTTACGGAAGAGGCTGGCGAGATTGTCATTGTGACAGTTTACACGTATTATTTCTGAACGGAGCACACGATGAGAATCAGCTACGATGCCGAAGTCGATGCGTTGAGCATTACATTTCGCGATGCCACGGTGACGACCAAACATCTCGCCGAGGGCATCGCGGCCGATTACGATAGTGACGGCAAGTTAGCCGGCATCGAAGTGCTCGACGCGACCAAACGTTTTGGGGACAAGACAACCTTGCAACAGGTCGTCCTAGAGGGTCTCGAACCCACCGCGTCCATCGTGCGCGAAAAGCCGGGCAAAAAGTACGGCAAGTAATCCGCGCCGCCCGTCCCTACCCGCCCGCTATCGCCCCGATGATGAACAGTGGTTCCTTTCCGGAAACCACCTCTTCCGGCAGCGGGGTGTCCGGCGGATCATTGGACAGGTCTTCCTCGCAGGCGTAGAACCGCAGGTACGGCCGGCGCTTTTGCGTGGCGTGGTCGCGGATCGTCCCACCGAGCACGGGATAGCGCGCCTCGATCGCATCCAAGACCGAGCGCAACGTGACCAGCCCCTCGATCTCAAGCTGCACTTCACCCTCGACGCGCGCTAGCGTCCGCAAATGAAACGGCAGGACAACTCGGATCATAATGTTTGGGCTTCGACGGACAACACCGGCGGAAGATCGTGGACAATGGCCGTCCAGTTGTCGCCCGCATCGGCCGATCCATATACCTGCCCGCCCGTCGTGCCGAAATACACGCCGCACGAATCCAGCGAGTCCACCGCCATCGCGTCGCGCAACACGTTGACGTAACAATCCTTCTGCGGCAACCCCTTCGTCAGCGGCTCCCATTCGTCCCCGCCCGAGCGGCTCCGATACACCCGCAGCTTTGCGTCCGGCGGATAATGCTCCGAATCGCTCTTGATCGGCACCACGTAAATCGTATTCGGCTCGTGCGCGTGCACGTCGATCGGGAACCCGAAATCCGTCGGCAAGTTACCGCTGACCTCGTGCCAATTGTCGCCGCTGTCGTCGCTGCGGTTCACGTCCCAATGCTTCTGCATGAACAACACGTTTGGACGCGACCGGTGCATGGCGATGTGGTGCACGCAGTGGCCGACCTCGAAACTCTTGTCGGGCAATTCATACGAGGATTTCAAGCCCTTGGTGGCTGGTTTCCACGTTTTGCCGCCGTCCTCGGTGCGGAACACGCCCGCCGCCGAGATCGCCACGAAGATCCGGCTCGGATTGCTCCGATCCAGCAGGATCGTGTGCAATCCCAGTCCGCCCGCGCCCGGTTGCCAGAGATGTCCTTTCGCGTGACGCAGCGCCGGAAGCTCCTTCCACGTGTGCCCGCCGTCGGTCGTCTTGAACAACGCGGCGTCTTCCACCCCGGCGTAAACGGTATCGGGATCGGTCCACGACGGTTCGAGATGCCACACGCGCTTGAATTCCCACGGATGCGGCGTGCCGTCGTACCACAAGTGTTTGCCCACCTCGCCCTCGTACACAAACTTGTTGCTTTCGCCCTTGGGCATTCCTTCGGGCGCCGTCGTCACCCCGCCGCCCGGCGCGTCCCACGTTTTGCCGCCGTCCTCCGAGCGTTGAATCACCTGCCCGAACCAGCCGCTGCTCTGCGATGCGTAGAGCCGATTCGGGTCGGCCGGTGAACCTTTGAGGTGATAGATCTCCCAACCCGCAAAGTGCGGGCCGCTGACGTCCCATTTCTTGCGCTTGCCGTCCGATGTCAAGACGAACGCGCCTTTGCGCGTCCCCACCAGTAGTCGCACGTTGCTCATATTGCCTCCCTATGCGGATTTTGATTCGATGGCTCCCGGCGTCTTCTCGATTTCCCAGCCGAACAACCCGCCATAAAACGACTTCGCCCGCTCGACGTTGTCTGCGGGGATTTCAAACCACACGATGTTCGTTGACATGATCGTTGCCTCCTGATTCCGGTTTCTGCGACCCGTTGTTCTGGTTTCAGTTCAGTTCTGCGACGAACAAGCGCGACCCTGGGGGACAATATGCACCGGCTTTCCCGTTCGCGCCAGTGACGAACAGGCACCCCGCCGGTTTCAAGGAACCGCCGTTTTGCTCCCCAATGAACAAGTCCGACCGCGTTCCGCAACAGGAAGTTTTTTCTTTGCGCCCTGCGGGTGCGCAGCATATAATTCGCCAACGACGCGAGAACCGCGAGGACTTGCGCCGGATGGGTGGCATATAACGGAGACTGGTTATCCATGATCAAAAATCTGGCCCGGAAGTTGTCCGACGTTCAGTACGAGAAGAATTTTGCCGACATCAATCCCCCGTTCGCGCCGCACAACTCCAAGCTCGAAGCCAACCGTTGCCTGTTCTGCTTTGACGCGCCATGCACGCGGGCCTGCCCCACGCACATCGACATTCCCGCGTTCATCAAGAAGATCGTCTCGGGCAACATGCGCGGCAGCGCCAAGGACATCCTCAACGCCAACATTCTCGGCATGAGCTGCGGCCGCGTCTGCCCGGTCGATTCGCTCTGCGAAGGCGCCTGCGTTTTCAATGATCGCGACACTGAGCCGATCCAGATCGGCCGGCTCCAGCGCTTCTCGATCGATTGGTTTTACGCGAACTGGGACAAGACCAAGGAGATGTTCCACCCGGCCAAACCGAATGGCAAGAAGGTCGCCTGCATCGGTGGCGGGCCGGCCAGCCTGTCGTGCGCGTTCTATCTCGCCCAACTCGGCTACGCGGTCACGATTTACGACAAGAACGACAAACCCGGCGGCCTCAATACCTACGGCATCGCCCGCTACAAAATGTCCGCCGAGGAAGCCCTCACGGAAGTGAAGCTCGTCGAGCACGTCGGGGTGAAATTCAAACAGAACTGCGAAATTGGGAAGGACGTCCAGGTCGAGAAGCTGACCAAGGACAGCGACGCCATTTTCATCGGCATCGGCCTCGGCCAGACCGAGGACCTCGGCCTTCCCGGTGAAGACCTGCCCGGCGTGGTGGACGCCATCACGTTCATCGACGAACTCAAACACAAGAAGCTGCGCGATGTGCCTATCGGCCGCCGCGTCGCCGTCATCGGCGCGGGAAACACTTCCGTCGATGCCGCCACCCAGGCGAAACGTCTCGGCGCGGAGATGGTGATGGTCCTTTATCGCCGCTCCGAAGCTGAGATGCCTGCCTACGATTACGAGTACGAAATCGCCAAGAAAGACGGGTGCGTCTATTACTTCCTCACCGCGCCCAAACGCATCATCGGCAAAGGCGGCGTCGAAGGCATCGAATGCGTCCGCATGAAGCTGGGCCCTCCCGATAGTTCCGGCCGGCCCGCGCCCGAGCCGATTCCCGGCAGCGAGTTCGTCCTCGAATGCGACATGGTCATCAAATCGCTGGGCCAGAAGAAACAGCGGGAGTTTATCCAGAAGGTTCTCGGCCTGAAAACCGACAACCGTGGCCGCATCGCCGTGGACGATGTGACCTTGCAGACGAGCAATCCCAAATTTTACGCCGGCGGTGATTGCGTCAACGGCGGACGCGAAGTAGTCAACGCCGTCGCGCACGGCAAACGCGCCGCGTGGGCCATCCACAAGAAATTGACCGGGCAGGACATCGATTTGGAAGGCTTGTGGAAGAACGAGTCGATCCGCCGCGTCGCGAACACGGCCGAGTATCAGTACGCGTAAATGTGTTAAGGGGAGAACATCATCATGGCAGACCTAAGCATCAGTTTTGCAGGGATCAAGTCACCCAATCCGTTCTGGCTTGCCAGCGCGCCGCCCACCAATAGCGGCGCGCAAATCCAGCGCGCGTTCGACCTCGGCTGGGGCGGCGCGGTCTGGAAAACCCTCAGCGTGCCAATTATCAACGTCAGCTCGCGGCTGGGATCTCTGGATTACGGCTCCGCCCGCATGATGGGCCTGAACAACATTGAGTTGACGACCGGGCGCTCGTGGGAGGTCAACGTTAAAGAAATCCGCGAGACGAAGAAGAAATACCCCAAGAACGCCTTGCTGGTCTCATTGATGATCGAATCGAAACGGGAAGCCTGGCACGAAGCCGTGAAGGAAATGAATGACACGGGCTGCGACGGCATTGAACTGAACTTCGGTTGTCCGCACGGGATGTGCGAACGCGGCATGGGCAGCGCCATCGGCCAGGTGCCCGAGTACACCCAGATGATTACCGAATGGGTGACGGAGGTCGCGGAAGTGCCCACGGTTGTCAAACTGACCCCGAACGTCACCGACGTCACCCACGTCGCTCGCGCGGCCGCCGCGGGTGGCGCGGACGGCATCTCGCTCATTAACTCCGTCGGATCGGTCATGGGAGTCAACCTCGACACCTTCGCTCCGTTGCCCGACGTGGACGGCAGGGGTACGCACGGCGGCTATTGCGGTCCCGCCGTCAAGCCGATTGCGCTGAACATGGTGAGCGCTTGCGCCAGGGACCGGAAAGTCGGGATTCCCATTTCCGGCATCGGCGGCATCTCCACGTGGCAGGACACGGTGGAATTCATGGCTCTCGGCGCGACGAGCGTGCAAGTGTGCACCGCGGTCATGCACTACGGCTACCGCATCGTCGAGGACATGATCGATGGCTTGTCGAACTGGATGGACGAAAAGGGCTACCGCAGGTGCACCGATTTCATCGGCAAAGCCCTGCCGAATATCCTGGACTGGGGCGACCTCAATCTCAACTACAAGGTGATCGCCCGCATCAACTCGGACCTTTGCATCGGCTGCGAACTTTGTCACGTGGCCGCCTGGGACGGTGCCCACCAGTGCATCGGCCTCGAAACGGGCAACGGCCACCGCGTCCCCGTCATCAACGAACCGGAATGCGTCGGCTGCAACCTGTGCGCGCTCGTTTGTCCGGTCGACAACTGCATCCAAATGGTTGAGGTATCCACCGGCAAGAAGCCGATGTCATGGCGCGAATACCAGGCCGCGCTCAGCACCAATCCCAAGTTGGAACCGCCGGGCCAGGTCGAGCTGCATTAGAGATTGGTGACGCCAGCCTCGGTGCGCGTGTTTGCCGGCGCGGCGTTGCCGCCGTCGCAGGTTGTTGCTACTCGTACACGTACCGCTTGAACGTGCCGGTCTGAACCGAGGAAATCGTTACTTCGTCGCCCCAGGCGCGCTCCACTTTCTCGTGAGCCGGCGCAGCCAGGATGCGTTTGCCCCCGCAATTGACCACCGCAACCACATACGCGCCCTCGGGGCTGCCCACTTGGGGATGCACGGTCGTCGACACTTCGAGAATGCCCTGGGCCAACACGGGCTGATGCGGCTCGTTATTGTGCGGAAGCGGTTCGGGCTGCCACCGGCGAAAATAATGGCGATGCCGACGGTTGCCGGCCTTCTCGAGTACGGTGACCGCGATGTTGTTGCCGGGGCCGCCGATACTGTGGCAAATCGCGACCCTCGGTTTCTTCACCTGCAATTCTTTGGGCGCCTGCCCGCGAAGCTGGTGGCAGGCCTCAATGATTTTGATCAGCCCGGTCCCGCCCAGGGCATGCAGGTCTTTCAATCCGCCGGAAATATTGGTGGGAATCTCGCCGCCTTTATCGAGCGCGCCCCTCTCGACGGCCTTGACCGCCTCGTCGTGGGTGTAAATCCCCAGATCGACAAGGTTCATCAGGAACAACGGCCCGAACGCGTCGTGCTGCTCGAGAATCAGCCCCTTGAGGTCGCGAGGATGAAGAATACCCGCCTGCCGGTAGGCTTTGCGCGCCGCCCAACGTGTGGCTTCCAGATGGTCGATGTAATACCGGCCGAATATTCTCGAACCGTCCACCGCATGACCGACCCCCGAGATTTCAATGTCCGTCTCTTTGCTCGTGACCAGGATCGCGCCCGACGCATCGCTTGTCGGACAGGAATCGAACATATGCAGCGGCGTCGCCACCGTCGGGTTGCGCAACGGGTCGCGATACTCTTCCACTGTAATGGTTTTGCCGGTGAACTGGGCATTGGGATTGGCGGCGGCATAGCCGTACGCGCGAATGGCGATTTTTTCGAGTAGCACTTTCAGGTCCGCGGGCGAGACACCGTTGACGCGGGCATATTCGAGGGAGATCAACGCGATCGCGGATGGCATCGTCAATCCGCACGCGCGGTCGATGGGATCGATCACCTCGCCGATGATACGGGCCCGGTGGTTCCGCTCGACGGCGCTCATTTTTTCGCCGCCGATGGCGATCACGCGTTTGCACCGGCCGCTGGCGACGGCGTCGAACGCGCGCAACAAGACGGTCTGCCCGTTGGACGCGGTCTCGACGCGTTCGGCCTCGGCCCCGCGCAGACCGAGCCGGTCCGCCACCTTGGTGGCGATGTTGCCTTCGCCGGTGAATGAGGAAATGTTCTGGACGGAGACAAACACGCCGTCAATCCGGCTGGGATCGACCTTCGAGAGAATCTTCTGGGCGGGCTCGCACAGAAGATCAACCAGCGACAGATCGGTCTTCTTATACGTCCGGGTGCGCTCGGCCTCCTGGATGTACACCTTCGTCGTTCGCCCTTCGCCAAAGTGTCTCCACTGCCACGGCCGACGACGGCTCTTCAGACTGCGCAACTTGATCCCGCCCCTCTGCCAGCATCGCATCAGTTCCATAGCGCCCTCAAAACAGGAATGCGTCTCGCCTTGGGCAATTAGGAAAAAGACAGCGGCGGCGTTCCGAAGAACGTCGCCGTCAAATGTTTCTCAACCACACCCTAATTGGCCACCGCAACCCATGGGCCAATATAGCAGCTCGCGCACGAAAAACAATGCGGCACCTGCCTTTTTTTCTCCCAGGCCCTTCTCCCAACACAGGTCAAAAGAAGACCGTCGCTGTAGTGGTAACCGAGGCTTCGCCAACCGCAAACCGAACTGATCCGCAATCGTTCAATTTTCTAGGGATTTCGAGGGTTGCAGGCCCCCCAGACGCGGGGAGAACCGCACCACGACCGAAAATGGTTCTCTTGACCGGCTGGTAACCAACCCTATGACGTTCGGCCAACCGCAGCCAACGGATGGCTAGAGCGCTCGCCTCGGCATCACCACATCAGTCGCAGAGACTGCCGGCTTATTACCTCGGACTCCTATCTCCCTGCTGCCTGCCCTAGCCCTTCTCAATAATCGTAAACACTTCGTCGAGCGTCTTCACGATGAAGTCGGTGTCGTCTTTGGTGACGCAGAACGGGGGTTTGATGCGGATGGTGTTGGCCGCCATGCCGCCGCGTCCGATCAGCAGTCCGCGGTCCTTGCACAATTCCATCGCCCGCTGGACGTGTTGCGGCGCGACTTCCTTCGATTGCTTGTCCTTGACGATCTCCAACCCGCGCATCAGGCCCTTGCCGCGATGTTCGCCGACGATCTTGTGGTTGCGGACGAGTTTGTCGAAGCCTTCGTGCAGCCGGTCGCCCATGACCTTGCAGTTGTGCATGTACTTGTTGCGCTCGATGGTCTCCAAGACCGCCAACCCCGCCATCATACTGACCGGATTGCCGCCGTAGGTATTGAAATGAACCTTCTCGCGCATTGATTCCGCGACTTCCGTGGTGCAGGTGACGCCGCCGAGCGGGATGCCGTTGCCCATGCCCTTGGCCATGGTGATCATGTCGGGCTTCACGCCCCATTGCTCGATGCCCCACCACTTGTCTCCCGTGCGGCCAAAACCCGTCTGCACTTCATCGGAGATGAACAAGCCGCCGTATTTCTTCACGATGTCGTAGGCGATTTCGAAATATTCCTTCGGCGGATCCACCACGCCGCCAAATCCCTGAATCGGCTCGGCAATGAACGCCGCGATCTTGCCCGAAGTGCCGTATTTGATCATGTCCTCGATCTCGCGCGCGCAGGCGAGTTTGCAGGAGGGATAGGTCAATCCATACGGACATCGGTAACAGTAGCCCGGCGACGCGTGCAGGACGCCAAACACGTAGGGCAATGAATGCCGCCACTTCGATTGACCCGTCATCGTCATCGCCATCAGCGTGCGGCCATGAAAACTGTGCCGTAACGCGACGAATTCCGTCTGCTTGGTGTGGTTCTTCGCGAGCAACGCGGCCAGTTCGTTCGCTTCACAGCCGCTATTGGTGAAGAAGCTGACCTTCAGGCCATCCGGCATCACGCTGGCAAGTTTCTCGGCGTAGCGGACCAGGTTCGGGTGATAGTACAGCGTCGTCATGTGCTGCAACGTCTTGACCTGTTCGACCACCGGGTTCGTGACCTCGGGATGACAATGTCCGACGCTGATCGTCACCACCGCGGAAAATCCGTCGAGATACTTGTTGCCCTTGTCGTCATAGACAAACTGCATCTCGCCCTTCACGATGTTCATCGGGAAATACCTCATCGTGCTGGGCAGGATGTATTCGTCGCGCATCCGGCCGATTTGTTCCGATGTCAAATTATCCGTCTTTTTCATGTGCATGGTAGTTACCTTTCTGTTCTGGGTGTGCGCACCCGGGTCGTCAGGACCCGGTACGCAACGAATGAAATGAAGAAGCCGACGAACCAGGCGTAGCTGTACAGGTGCATCAGGAACGGGCCGACGGTCGCCGGATCAATCAGCTTGATCGTGCCGAGAAATCCGGGCACGTTGGGCGCGACCCCCAGGGCCAGGGCCGCAATCGCCGCGGGGTTGAAGCCGTTGCGATAAAAATACTGGCCATCCCGCAAATAGAGTTGAGCGGGGCGGAGCTGCATATGTCGGATCACGAAGTAGTCGCAAATCAAAATTCCGCCAATCGGTCCCAGCAGCGCCGAATATCCGATGAGCCAGGTGAAGATGTACCCGCTGGGGTCGGCCACGAGTTTCCATGGTTGAATCAGGATGCCGATGATGCCCGTGATCAAGCCGCCGATCCGGAAGGTGATCTTCGAGGGCCAGAGATTCGAGAAATCGTTGGCGGGACTGACCACGTTCGCGGCGAGGTTTGTCGCCAGCGTTGCCAGACACAGTGCGAACAACGAAACTGCCAGCACGACGGGGCTTTTGAATTTCGTAATCAACACGACGGGATCCCAAATTGGGAATCCGCCATAAATGACAATCGTCGCACTGGTCACCGCCACGCCAATGAACGAGTACAGCGCCATCGTCGTTGGCAACCCGATTGCCTGCCCGACCACCTGGTCGCGTTGCGTCCGCGAGTATCGCGTGAAGTCCGGTATGTTGAGCGACAACGTCGCCCAATAACCGATCATGCCCGTCAACGCCGGGAAAAATACCATCCAGAACTGACCGGCCTTCGGCCCTCCCGGCACGAACGCCGATGGCTGCGACAGTATCGGTCCGAAGCCGCCCGCCGCGTGGTACGCCCACGCCAGCAACGCCAGGCCCAGCAGGATAAGCAGCGGCGCTTTGATATCGAGCAGGATGCGGATGGATTCGATGCCCTTGTAGATGACGAGCATGTTGATGCCCCAGAAAAACATGAAGCAGGCGAATTGCGCGATGTTGATGCCGCCCCACCACGTCGGCAGTTGGTCCCACGATGGAATGTAAATCGTGCAAATCTTGTAAATCGCCCAGCCGCCAATCCATGTCTGGATGCCGAACCACCCGCAGGCCACGAACGCGCGCAACAATGCGGGAATGTTCGCCCCGCGCACGCCGAACGACGCGCGACAATACACGGGAAACGGAATGCCATACTTCGTGCCCGCGTGGGCGTTGAGAATCATCGGGATCAGGACGATGGCGTTGCCGAAGAAGATCGTCAACACGGCCTGATACCAGTTCATGCCCTCGGAAATCAGCGACGAGGCCAGCATGTAGGTGGGGATGCATGCCGACATCGAAATCCACAGCGCCGCGATGTCTTTCAATCCCCACTTGCGGTCAATGATGCGCGTCGGCGCAATATCTTCATTCCAGTACGGCGAATGCGAGATATCGTCCGTCACCTCGTGAATGCCGTTGGTGACGCGAACGCCGTCGAGTTCCTGGACCGGGGAATCCATCATGCTACGGGAGCAATTCGGCCATATCCTTGTATGTTTCGGGCCGGCGATCGCGGTAGAACTGCCACACGTTGCGCACCTCGCGAATCATATCGAGATTCAGGTCGGCAACCACCACCGCGTCCTTGTCGCGCGGGCCTTCGGCGATGATCTGACCGCGCGGACTGGCGAAATAACTCGACCCGTAAAATTCCCCGAAACTCCACGGCTTCTCCGTGCCGACGCGATTGATCGCGCCGATATAATAGATGTTGGCGACCGCCGCAGCCGGTTGCTCCAGCTTCCACAGGTACTCGCTCAAGCCCGCCGTCGTCGCGCTCGGGTTGAACACGATCTCGGCGCCGTTGAGCCCGAGCAATCTCCAGCCCTCGGGAAAATGTCGGTCGTAGCAGATGTAGACGCCGACTTTGCCAACCGCCGTCTCGAACACGGGATAGCCGAGGTTGCCGGGCTTGAAGTAGAATTTTTCCCAGAAGCCCGGTTTGCAGTGCGGGATGTGGCTCTTGCGATACTTGCCAAGGAACTTGCCGTCGGCATCGATCACCGCGGCGGTGTTGTAATAGGTGCCCGTGGCTTCCTCTTCGTACACGGGGGCTACAATCACCATCCCGTGCTTCCTGGCCAACTGCTGCATTAACTTTACTGTCGGACCATCCGGCACACGCTCGGTGGACTCGTACCACTTGATCTCTTGCTCGCAGCAGAAATACGGGCCGTAGAAAATCTCCTGCATGCACAACACCTGCACGCCTTTCTTGGCCGCTTGCGCGATGAGCTTGATGTGTTTCTCGATCATCGCCTGCTTGATTTTCTTCACTGTGGACGTGCCCGGTTCCGGGTTCGTCGCCTGAATCAATCCGCCTCGTACGATCCGCGCCATGTGCTTGCCTCCCGTCGTTAATCCTCAGTAAATATTCGTCTGCCGTTTCACACCCGTGTAATCGTAGAACACCGTCTTGAGTTGGGTGAAAAAGTTCAGTCCTTCGTCGCTCATCTCCCGGCTGCCGTAGCCGGTCGCCTTGTATCCGCCGAACGGCAATTGCGCTTCGCCGCCCACCGTCGGCGAGTTGATGTGCACCATGCCCGCCTCGATCCGGTCGGTGAACCTCATCACGAGGTTCGCATCGCCCGTGTAGATTGCGCAGGTCAAACCAAACTTCACGTTATTGGCGACCTCCATCGCCTCCTCGAAGTCGTCCACGCGAAATACGGCCAACACCGGCCCGAATACTTCTTCCTGCGCGAGGGTGTTCCCGGGTTTCACGTTGTCAAATATCGTTGGCGCCACGAAATAGCCTTTCGCGAGCTTGCCCTCCGTAAGCGCGCCGCCGCCGATCAAACACTTGCAGCCTTCCTTCTTCGCGATCTCGATATAGCGCAAATCGGTTTCGTATTGCGCCTTGTCCACCGCCGGGCCCATGCCCACGCTGTCTTGCATGCCGTCGCCGACCTTGATTTTCTTGACGCGGTCGATCAACTTCTCAAGAAATTCCTCGGCGATTGCCTTGTGGAGAATCAACCGGCTCGTCGCCGTGCAACGTTGGCCCGTGGAACCGAACGCGCCCTGGGCGCATCCTTCCACCGCGAGATCGAGGTCCGCGTCGTCCATCACCACCAGCGGGTTCTTCCCGCCCATTTCGCAGGTGACTTTCGCCAGGTGCGACGCGGCCTGTTTGGCGACCTGACTACCCGTCTCACACGAACCTGTGAACGACACGGCGCGCACGCTGTGGTTGTTCACCAGCTCATCGCCCACGGTGCCGCCGCTGCCGTACACGAGATTGAGCACGCCTTTGGGCAGGCCGGCGTCCTCATAAATCTTTACCAGCAACTCGGCACAGCCGGGCGTGTTGGTCGCGGCCTTGAATACGACGGCATTCCCGGCCACCAGCGCCGGGGCCGTCTTCCATGCCGGGATGCAGAACGGGAAGTTCCACGGCGTGACGCAACTCACGACACCGAGCGGCTGACGGATGGTGTACACGAACGTGCTGGGCATTTCGCTCGGCGAGGTGCGCCCCTCGACGCGGAACGACATGCCCGCGTAGTATTCGAGCAGGTTGATGCCCTTTTGGACTTCGCCGCGCGCTTCGGTGAGGATCTTGCCTTCCTCACGCGTCATCATGCGGGCAATCTCCTCCTTGCGTTCATAGGAAAGCTGGACCGCTTTGGCGAGAATGCGACCGCGCGCCGGCGCGGGAGTGTTCCGCCACGCCGGGAACGCGGTCTGCGCCGCGGCAATCGCCGCCTTCGCTTCGTCGCGCGTCGATTGCGGTGCGTGGCCGATGATGTCGTCGGTGTTGGCCGGATTGATGTTTGGAGTGGATTTGCCCGAGGACGAGTCCACCCATTGCCCGTTGATGTAATTCTTGTAGCGGTGCGGCTCCGCGGTGGGCTTGGGATTGGCCTGCGGCTTTTTAGCGAGGACTGGCGATGACATGTTAAGAACTCCTGTTCTAGCTCCCGAAAACCTCTCGCGAGAGTCGTTCAACGGCGTCGTACGGGTCAAGTTTTCTCTGCGCTACATCAGTCAGGATATTTTGCGCCCGCGGTGCTTCCAAGCTTTGGAGTATAGACGCCGACATCCGCGATTGCAACAGTCGAATCACTTCGGCTCGGGCCGCTCGCTCACGCCGTCGCGCCAACTCACACGAGGACACAAGATATGCCTGATGCGCCTCGATCGCACCCCAAAGGATTGTGATCCCTTCGCCGCTCTTGGCGGACGTGTGGAGTGTTGGCCGCTCCCATTTCTGGCCGTCGTTTGGAGGACGGGCTTCCCGGCGAGCCGTGCCCGCGTTCATCAAATCCGCCTTATTGATCACCAGGATATCGGCGATCTCCATCAAGCCGGATTTCGCCCGCTGGATTTCGTCGCCCAGTTCCGGCATGAGAATGACGGCAACCGTGTCGGCAACTTCCGCGACCTCGACTTCATCCTGTCCCGTGCCCACGGTTTCGACGATCACGATGTCAAATCCCGCCGCGTCCAGTGCGTGAATGATTTGCGGCGTCGCATCGGTGAGTCCCCCATGGTGATGGCGTGTCGCCAAGCTGCGAATGAACACGCCGTCATCCTCGCTGTGCCGCTGCATCCGCAGACGGTCGCCGAGCAGCGCCCCGCCCGAGATCGGACTGGTCGGATCAACGGCGATCACGCCGACCGTCTTGCCCTGCCGACGTAATTCGTCAATCAACCGATCAATCAGCGAACTCTTGCCCACGCCGGGCGGGCCGGTGATGCCGAGAATGCGCGCGTTGCCCGTGCGCGCGTAAAATTCCGCAGGCAACGGTTCGCCGGCTTCCAGGCGCGTCACCAGTTTCGTGAGCTCTTTGCCTGTCATACTCATCTCGGCCGCACGCGTTTTTTCAAGAACTCGGCGATGCTGGCGATGGAACTGCCGGGGCCGAAGACCTCCTGGATGCCAAGCTTTTTCAGTTTCCTGGCGTCTTCGTCAGGAATAATGCCGCCGGCAAACACCAGCACGCCTTTGACGTTTTCCTTCTTGAGCAACTCCATCACCCGTGTGAACTGGGCCATGTGACCGCCCGAAAGCGAACTCAGCCCGATGGCATTGACGTCCTCTTGAATGGCGGCTTGGACAATTTGCTCCGGCGTATTGCGAATACCCGTGTACACGACCTCCATCCCGGCATCACGCAATCCCATGGCTACGACCAACGCCCCGCGTTCGTGGCCGTCGAGCCCGGCCTTGGCAATCAGAACTTTGATCGGTCGTTTCATAGCTGAGAATCCAGGAGTCAGGAGCCAGAATTCAGAATTGCGGAAGCATACGCCTCCAAAAGTTTACTGACCTCTTCGAGTTGCACCAACACTGATCTATTGTCGCCATATCCAAGGTCCTTGGCCAGAATCAAGTAGTCACGACATTCTTCGAAAGAGCCTTGCGCAATGTTCATAAAACGGACCTTGTCGGCACGGCCTTTCTTCTTGAAGCCCTCAGCGATGTTCGCAGGAATCGACATAGCCGCTCGCCTCAATTGTGACGTGAGGCCATATATCTCGATTTTCGGGAAGGCCTCGCTGAAGCGATAGACACCAAGCACAAACTGATGCGCCTTCTGCCATACGATCAGGTCTTCAAAGCTCTTTGCGGGCGGGCGTTCCATTCTGGCTCCTGGATTCTGACTCCTGGCTCCTCCCGTCATATGCTATGCGTCGGACGATATTCGCCAAAGGTCGCTCTCAACACCCGGCAGATCTCACCGACCGTGACACAGCTGCGCACGCAATCGACTATGACCGGCATCAGGTTCTCGGAACCTTTCGCCGCTTTTTCCAACGTCGTGAGGCATTTCTCGACTTTCGGGCCATTTCGTTTCTTACGGAGCGCGGCCAGTTCGCGCCGGCGACGCGGCTCCGACTTCGGGTCGATCTCCTGCGTCTTCAGTGTCAGCTTCTTCTCGCTCACAAACTCGTTCACCCCAACAATAATCTTCTCCTTCTTCTCAACCGCCTTCTGATGTTCGTAGGCGGCGCGGTAAATCTCCTTGTAGACGTAGCCGCCTTCGATGGCTTTGAGCATCCCGCCCATGTTGTCGATCTTGTTCAGGTACCCGCGCGCCTGTTGCTCGAGCTGATTGGTGAGCGATTCGACGTAATAGCTGCCGCCGAGCGGGTCGGGCTCGGCGGTCACGCCCGATTCGTAAGCAATAATCTGCTGTGTACGCAATGCGAGCAGGGCCGATTCCTCCGTCGGCAGGGCAATGGCTTCGTCCCTGGCATTCGTATGTAAACTTTGCGTTCCGCCGAGCACGGCGGCGAGCGCTTCGATGGTCGTACGCACCACGTTGTTGTCGGGTTGCTGGGCGGTAAGCGTCGAACCGGCCGTCTGAGTGTGAAACCGCAGCATCATCGACCGTTCGTTCTTCGCGCCGAAACGGTCGCGCATGATGTGCGCCCAGAGCCGGCGCGCGGCGCGAAACTTGGCAATCTCTTCGAGGAAGTTGCTGTGGCAGTTGAAGAAAAACGCGATGCGCGGCGCGAAGCTGTCGACGTCCATGCCCCGTTCGACGCACGTCTGCACGTAGGCGATTCCATCGGCCAGCGTGAACGCGATCTCCTGCGCAGCGGTGCACCCGGCCTCGCGCATGTGATAACCGCCGACGCTGATGGTGTTCCAGCCCGGCACTTCCTTCGCGCAGAACTCGACGATGTCAGCGGTGAGGCGCAACGATGGTTGTGGCGGGAAAATGTATGTGCCGCGCGCGATGTACTCCTTGAGAATATCGTTCTGCACCGTGCCGGAGACTTTGGACCACGGTACGCCCTGCTTCTCGGCGACGGCCAGGTACAACGCCAATAATATGGATGCTGTCGCGTTGATGGTCATCGACGTGCTGACCTTGTCCAGCGGAATCCCGTGGAACACCTGCTCCATGTCCGCGAGGGAAGAGATCGCGACACCGACGCGCCCGACTTCACCGAGCGCCATCGAATCATCGCTGTCGTAGCCGATCTGCGTCGGCAAATCGAACGCCATCGAGA
>Ga0187875_10000885_pt1 | contig 23898 bp, 24 predicted proteins | sample June2016WEW_17_1_2_FD_132978 | JGI IMG/M metagenome (GOLD analysis project Ga0187875, IMG submission 132978) | Peatland microbial communities from SPRUCE experiment site at the Marcell Experimental Forest, Minnesota, USA - June2016WEW_17_10 | ecosystem: Environmental > Terrestrial > Soil >...
TAACTTCCTTGATTTCATAACTTATTGATTTTAAATTAGTAGTGTTTTGGTGATTTTGAGGTTGAATTGGATGATTTCTTAATAAATGCAGATTTAGGGAGTTAAGAATATAAGTCCCTTAAAAAAGGCTCTGTACCCTGATTAGATGCGTTGTTCCGGCCACGCTGGATTTCCGCAAATCGATGACGTTTCCGCTGATTATCGACTCCTGCACGCATTTTCCCGAAAGGTCGAACACCTCTATTTTCATTATTTTAGAGACCATCTCGGGTGGAATCACGATTCTGGCGCCCACCGCTTTAAAAGAACCGGTTTTCATTGAAAACGGCGTGGAGTTCAGTACCCCGTGTGTTCCGATTCCGGCGATTTGTGGCGCGCTTACCAGAACGACAAAATCGATGGCCGAACTGCCCAGGGTAACCGTCGCCCCCGGAGCATAGCTATTGGTATAAAGTTGATATTGAATACGATTCAGGTTATTGTCTCTCCACCACCCTCCGATATTTGTATTGGTAAATTTTGCGGCGGTAATCCAGGAGGGTACTGCCGTCTGTTGTGTGAACAGTATATAGACATTCGCATTTTTCCCGACATTGGCATTAATAGTAAACGACAGGTTGGTCGTTGAAGCGGGATCGCTCTGCCGCTTGGTGGCTATCCATCGCGCATTTGCCAGCACAGCGGGGATGGAATCGAAGGTATTGTCCGCATTGCCGTCGCATTGATAATAAACCGGCCACTGCGCCTGCACCGGCATGTTTATGAAATAAGCTGAATCATTGGGATTACTCGATGAAAGATTGGAGATCCATGCCGAAGTGTCGGCAGGAGCGCTCGGGCCCGTGCCCGTATAGTACAAGATTGCCGTGTCGGCATTGCCGGCGCCGTCGGTGGCAATGACGATATTTCTTCCCTTCGCAAGGACGGTGTTGAACAGGAAAACATTATTGATGACGCTTCCCCCTGAAGGATGCGTGTAAGCCCCGTCGGTCTTTGTTCCCATGCTGATCCCATTTACATACAGCGTAATGGCGGGACGGTTGGCGTAGACTTTGACGTCTCTCACCGAGGTCCGCAGGTACCAGTGCTTGCCGTTGATATACACCAGCGGAACATCGGGTACTGCCTTTGCCTGCCAGAGGTAGTAACAATCCTTGGGGAACCCCGCGTAGGTCTCGAGTCCCTTGCTGTTCATTCCCTTGTACTTAGTATCGCAGATATCAAACTGAAGCCAGTGCGAATGAAGGGGCACAAAGGTGGGATTGGTGTTGAAAATATACTGGAATTGAAACTCATTCACCAGGCTCTGATACTCCTCGGGTTCCAGGGTACCAACCGTAAATGTCAATGATGTGTAGCTCTGGTGCGTCGTTATGACGCCTCCGGCGCCGCTTTCGGTTACCCAATGGTAGCCACTGGGGAAACTTTGAATGGTTCCGCCGTACCAGCCCGTATAGGTATGCCAGAAGACGTAGTTCACGGTGGTAGGATCGGCACCGTCACTTTCAAACGAAACCGGCTTAACGGTGTCGAGAGATTTTATGTCGGCGGCCCAGCGATTAATATTAATGAGATCGGAGATCTCATTGCCGGAGCCCCACCATAAAATGGAAGGATGGTTGAAATTCTGCAATACCATTTCGAAAACGTTACTGTCCCGGGCGGCGCTTCCGATATCGGTTGATGATCCCCAATCGCCCGTTTCCGTCGAAAGGCCGATGCCGCGTTCATCGGCAATATTGTAGGTAAATGCCGGATGAGGATAGTGAACAAGCCGGACATAATTCATTCCGAGTCGCTGTATTGCATCAAACTGCGAACTGACCGTAGCGCTGTCAACGGCATTTCCCTCGTATTCATTCTCCGAATGCAAATCGGTTCCCCGCAAAAGGTTCTGTACCCCATTAATCGTGAAAGAATTAGTCGTAAGCGAGTAATAACGAAATCCGATACGTTGCGCAACCATATCCGTTAAAACGCCGTTCACCCATAACTCCGTATAGATCGTATAAAAACGGGGGTTATTAAAACTCCATAACGCGGGGTTTGATACCGTGCCCGTCGTCACGATCGAATTTGTGGAATTTGCGCTAACCGTAACCGTGTCGGTAATAGTCAGCACGATGTTCCCGCTGCTGTTACAAATGATATTGTTGACTGCGTAGGACTTGCCGACGGCATCGTAATTCCTCAGCATGGTCTTAATCGATACCTGGGCGCTTGCGGCGCTGACGTTTCTTTGTGAAATATAAACGCCTGGAGAGGCGAAGTCGGTCGGGTCGATGACATACTTGTTCGTGGTAAGCGTCCATACTTTGCGGTGGATCCCTCCGAAATGCATCCATCCGGCCTGCTGTGCGGGCAGGCCGGGATTGCTGTTGTTGTCCACTTCTACGGCAAGGACATTGTCACCATCGACCCTGTTCGCCGTTGCATCATAAATAAATGCCGTGTACCCGCCCTTATGCTGTCCAAGCCATGTCCCGTTGAGATAAACATCCGAAACCGCCATCGATCCTTCAAAGAAAAGATAAAACCTTTTTCCGCCGCTGGTATCATTGGGGGTGCCGGTAAAGTGGGTACGGTACCAGCAATTGGTATAAAATGTTTTATCCGCATGGGTATTCCACGTGTGGGGTATGGAAACCGTGGTCCAGGCGGCATCATTGTACCCGATTGCCTGTGCACCGGTTAACGTGTTGCTGGCAATAAACTTCCAGACGTTGCCGCTCAGATCGGTTTTTACCCTGTCGGTTGCAGGCACGGTATACGTTGCGGCATAAAGCGCCAATGGAGCTGTCAGGGCTGTCAACAGCACAGCTACGACATAATTGAAAAGATCCCGGTGTATCATAAAATCCTCCGGATGGGTATTTTGTGCAGTGAACCCCTCTATAGCATTAAGTTACTATCTGCCAGGAATTTTACCAAAAAAAAGGCAGGAAAAACATCAGCACCTCGGATTATTTCATCTCGAAGGCGACTTCGATATCTACCCCACCCAGGTACCTACTATAATGTCGTTTGGACTGTCGGGGAACCTGGGCTGACCAACTTTACAATATAAAATTCCGTGTGGCGGACCCCGAGCTGCTAAGAACGTACAACCCTTTCAAAGCGGAATTGCAATCACGAAATGGATCTTGCCGATATCCAATCTCAGTTAAGAAAGACATCGGGAAACTCAAAAAAGCGGTAGTATAAGTGAATGGACATTGTGGGCGCTTGCATGGAGTCTTGTAAAGTCGATCTATTTTCAAAAAGTGCGGTAAGATAGTATATTATCACACCTTACGATCTCTCGCCCGGGTGGTGGAATTGGTAGACACTAGGGACTTAAAATCCGCTACTCCCCCAAAAAACCGCTTAAATTCGTTCAAAAACGCAACCTCACACTTAAAAAGAGGGGTATTGCAGGGTATGGTTGGGCATTTTTGGGCACTGGCAATATTGACTTTAGAATAATCATCTCAGATTTTTTACCCATCACTGCTTCTCTTACTTTAACGCACCCCGCCTGCAAGGCTAGTCTTCAGGGATCGCCGGAAAAATCCCTGAAGCGACAGGGAGCGGGTGTTTGTATGTCTCCAAAAAACGGCGCTCATTCCACATCTTTTAAGGCATTGATAAACTCATTGGAGAATACTTTTATAGCCCAACTTGGTAATTGCGACTATAATGCCGCAGAACAAACCAAATCTTAATGCGAACCCGGTAAATAGGCCCCTTAATTGGTCGGAGCCAGGAACATAAGGCGCCACGCAGAGAAAAAACAATACCGCTAAAAGTGATAAAATCACTGAAAAAGGGATTTGAAGAAGAGGGAGAAATATATCTCCGATATTATTGAAAAATATTTTCGGGAAAAAACATAAGAGCAAGAATGATAAGTACGCTGATAATGAAATAATACTTGACCATAATAAAACGATGGTCATTTCTTGCTTTGCATAACCAAGATGCATGGATTCAATGAAATTTCTAATTCCCAAATCGTAAAATGCCACGGCGCTAAAACCGGCAAAAACGCCATATAAAATTATAAGCAGAAAATCAGTGCTGAGAATCCATTTAAGAAATGATATCCAATTAACAAGATATGGCTTTCGATTTGCCAAAAGCGCTAAAAAGATAACCGGACAAATTGTGATAATACCCCAGATAAAAGCATGAAATCCATGTGGCTCGTTTCCACTTCCTCCCATGTGATATGGCCATCCCTTCAATTTACATAATATATTCCAGAAAAGACCTCCGATAATTGATGCTGATACTGCACATATTATAAAAAGCGACGGGGTTGATTGTTGATTAAAGAACCACTTAAAAAAGCCATAAGCAAAAGCGCCAATTCCTATTAATGAAGAAATAAAGCCAAAAAATCTGAAAGTGAATTCCATTTTGTAGCCCCCTTTGGATGATCCAATACAACAGCCGCCTGATACTTCCCAATCAACAGTCAATTAAGTGATCTTAGGTTTCTTGACTGAACGCGGAGGAAAGGGTAAAAACTCTACCGGGCGCCACAAACCACCCGGAACCCGAAGTTGGGTTCCCCGACATACGGGGGGGCGTTGCCCCGGAACGCGGCGCACAGGTAGTCGTCGTTGTCGAACCACGAGCCCCCACGCCACACGCGGTAACTGCCGCTTGTCGTCCCCGTCGGGTTGGTCTGGCTGCTATCGCTGTAACTCCCATACCAGTCATTGCACCACTCCCACAGGGTCCCGCTCATGTCATACAATCCAAAGGCATTCGGCTTCTTCGTTGCCACTTGATGGGTGCCGTATGGTGTATCATCATAATACCACACCGCATTGCTGTCTATCGCCAGAGTATCCGCTGTCGTTGTCGGCGGATAATTCCTCCCCCAGTAATAGTCGGTCGTCGTCCCGGCGCGATTCGCATACTCATACTCCGCCTCGGTCGGCAACCGGTAGCCGTTCTTGGTATAATCAATAGCAACCGAAGTCAAAGTATCAACTTTATATATCCCTCCAGAACCTTCATATATCCCAGTATAGGTATAGACCGTATCCAATCCCGCCAGCTTGCTCAGCTTATTGCAGAACCATACCGCTTCGTACCAGTTAACCTGGTCAACCGGCCAGGTGCTGCCGGAATCGAAATAAGACGGATTAACGCCCATTACCGCCGCATATTGCTCCTGCGTTATGAGCGTCTTCGACATGGTGAATGCCCCGAGCGTCACGCTATGCACCGGAATTGCATCAATAGCTGAATTCGTATCGCCCATCTGGAACGTACCGGCAGGGATGTTGATCATGGTTGGGAATATCGTAGGATTGGGCTTTGACCCCACCGGGCTTTTACTGCACCCCCCAATAAACACCGCCGTGACCATAAGCATGCATGGAAAAAGTCCCTTTTTCATAAAGCAAGCCCGCTTTTCATTATCGACCCTTTTTTTAGTAACTCATAAAATAATAAACGCCTGCGTCCATTTTAAAATGAATACACACTACAACCATGAAGACGTTTATTCAGGGATACTACCTGCCGCTATACCTTGAAGATTTGAAAATGAAGGGAGCCCCGGCGGGGCGGATGGGATGCGCGGCGTTCTGGCCCGTCGCATGGGGCGTCCGGGACAAGCCACGTCGAGCGCCAACTGTCAAATATTAAGAAAATCATTCCCATCGTGATAATTCTGTATCAACCATTAATGAGCCGCTGCCACGATCAACCTCTTCCTCAAGAATGATGCTCTGTACTTGAGATCTTTATTATTACTTGAATCGATAAATTTCGAAAGGGTATTCATTGCTTCTGGTGAACCAATTCTAGCTAAACTAGTCAAGGTTTCGTTAATCAACGACGAATCTTTTTCGAAGCATAATGCAGATAATTCTCTCATTGTCATCGAATCAGGAATAAAACCTAAAGCCGATATCGAATTGATAACAACAGAGTGAGCATTTTCGTCATCCTTGAATTGCTCAACAAGTTCTCTCAACTCGGGCGTGAATTGACTATATTTAAGGACACCAGCGCTCATGGCAGCAGCCTCTAAAACAATGTAAGTCGAAGTTGCATCTTTAAAAGCAGATTCTATTAACTTTTGGGTTTTTGGGTATTTTAGAAGGCATAATGTCATTAATGACCAATCTCGTTTTAAAGGTGTTTCCCAGGGATTATTGTAGATTTGTAAAAGTTCGGGAATTGCACTTTTGCCAATTACCACGATTGAATTTGAAACATCCTGATTTGTCCCATCCACAAAACCGTCGTCCCATATAGCGGCCAGAGGAAAGATGGCGGGCACACCATACAACGACATTGCAATAATCGCTTGCTTTCTTACATTTCTGTCCGGAGATGTAAGCTGTGGGATGATTACTGAAAGTTCCTTATTTCGATTTATCTCAATTTGGCTATTATTGAACTCTGCCGTCAGGATTGTTCCGAAAAGTGCTATTACTACCGTGGACATGAAAAGCGAAAGCGCCTTTAAGTGCTCCAAAAGTGTGCCTTTGTTTTCTGGTTTATGGGTGATTATAGGTGATGTGTCCATTTAATCTCCCCTTCCGATAGGTTTACTTTGAATGTAAAATATAGACGGGAATATCCCATTTCTCGTTGAAACTGGCAAAATATGCTATGGCCTATAATTTAAGATGCGCAACTATATGAGTCAAGTTAATTTCACCATCGTGCTATGAGGGAGCCCCCCCGCCGGGGCGGTTCACCTGCCTGCGTCAGGCAGGCCGGGGCGGGCGGAGTCACGGTCGAGGGATCACGCTTCAATTCCTGGGCCTTGAATGAATTTGACCCGAATCACGGCGAAAACTATTTATGATCAATGTCGCCGAAGAAAGAGACTGAAAAATGAAGCCCTCCCGAACCAGGAAAAAAGAACTCCCGACTCTTTCGGAGGCGCGTAGAATCACGCCGGAAGCATCGTTTCACGAAGTTTTAGAACTGATAAAGTCGGCGCGCCTGCGCGCTTACGGTATCGTCAATTCAGAGCTTGTCGATTTATACTGGCAGGTAGGAGGCTATATTTCGGGAAAGCTCGAAAAGGCCGATTGGGGAGAAGGCGTGGTCGCGGAGCTGTCCCGATTTATTCAACGACATTACCCGAATCTGCGGGGCTTTACCCGCGCCAACCTTTTCAGAATGCGGCAATTTTTCGAAACCTACCGGAACAACCGAAAAGTCGCGCCACTGGTGCGACAATTGCCCTGGACGCACCACCTGTTGATTCTTGGCCGGTGCAAAAGGCCCGAAGAGCGCGAATTCTATATGCGCCTGGCGGTAAGGGAGCGATGGTCGAAGAGGCAACTTGACCGGCAATTCAAGGCATGCCTTTTTGAAAGAGCGGTCCTTTCCCCGCCGAAAGTCGCGCCGCTGGTGCGACAATTGCATTCCGACGCCGGAGAGGTGTTCAAGGATTCCTACATCGTTGAATTCCTCCAATTACCCGAAGAACATTCCGAAGCCGATCTGCATAAGGGATTGGTGAATAAATTGAAGGAATTTCTCACCGAACTTGGCCGTGATTTCTGCTTTGTCGGGTCGGAATACCCCCTGCAAGTCGGTCGCCGGGATTTCGCGCTTGATCTTCTTTTCTTCCACCGGGGCTTGAATTGCCTTGTCGCCTTTGAACTCAAGGTTGATGAATTCCAGCCCGAGCACCTCGGAAAGCTGGAATTTTATCTCGAAGCCCTTGACCGTGACGTCCGCAAGCCGCATGAAAACCCATCCATCGGCGTGCTGCTCTGCGCGACCAGGGACCATGAAGTCGTGGAATACGCCCTGAGCCGTGCGCTATCGCCTTCGCTCGTCGCCGAATATCGTACACAACTGCCGGATAAGAATATTCTTCAGGCAAAGCTGCATGAATTTTATGCATTATCCGAAGGACCGGCGAAGACGAACCGGAAAAAACTTCCGGGGAAAATGGGCAAGCCTGGCCAACATTGAACACGCGCCGGGCGGCTTCAAAAAAAACTTTCCTCGATTCTTGAACGATAATTATATTGATAGCGAACAGGTAAAAGAAAAACGGAAAGGGATTTTTATAGAAGGCAAAAATACTGAATAAAAAATTGCGTTAACGCGCAGTATCGTTTCTACCGAAAACCGCGAATTTTCAAGTACCGAAGCGAGGCTGACGGGAACGCGCCCAAATGGGCGCGGCTTCTTGTCTTATGCTTCGGTAAGGGGCTTCGCGGTCCCTCGGTAGAGGCATGAACTTGGAGTTCGCGCCTTTTTTGTTTAAGATACCGGAATAACTTTTTGATGTATGGATGACAAATTTACTCACACACCATTAATAAGGAGGCAGGGAATGAATAGGATTCTTGCAGTTACGGCTATAGGTTTTCTTTTTGTCGGATGCGCGCAAAATGTCTATCTAAAAAAATCGCCTTCAGAATTGGTGCTCACTAGCATTAAAAGCAACAATCAGAAAAAAGTAAGCTATTCTTTTGAATCCCAAATACCTGATACTTTTAAAGTCGGTAATTTTACTTTTGATGTAAATGCAACCTATATTTCTAATTTAAAAATCTATATGAATACAAAATACTCTATTGCCGAAAACGATAGTAATTCAATCGATTTTGTTCTTCTTTCCTGCAATCAGACAACGAAGAATGCTAATTCAGGTTTACAAAATACAGCAAATGTATTGAATGCCCTCGGTGGCAGTGGTGGGCCAAATTATACAAATATTTTGCTTACAACAGAAATATCAATGAAAGTATCAATAAAAAAGGGACAAACCGTCGTTTCCGATAAAACTATATTTACAACTGATGAATATAATGGGCAAAACAATACAATCACAACTGCTCAGGCAAGCTTCGACCAGGCGATTGGAAAGAGCATAATTTTAATTGACAAATATCTGACATCATATGACGAAAGTAATATTCCACCGAAATAAGCAGAAATGCCCAAACCCACCCCATTCATCCTGAGGCTGTATGAGGTACATAGCCCTTATCTGCTTTGTCGCGTGTTTCAGGGTAGGGGCTTGCTGGTCCCTCGGCAGAGGCATGAACTTGGAGTTCGTCCCTTTTTTGTCATAGGGAGATTTATATGAGGCGATTGCTATTAAGGGGGGTGTGCATAAGCGCCGTTTTATTGGGAAGCGCGGGCAAGGCGGGGGCGGATGCGGTTGTCGGGACGGTGACGACGGGACAAGATCCCAGTGCAATTGCGATAGACTCTGTGACCAACATGATTTATGTGGCGAATGAAAATGGAACCGTCACTGTCATCAACGGTTCAACCAATGCGACAACTACCATAACCGCAGGAGCAACCCCCCATGCGATAGCAGTGAACCCGGCGACCAACATGATTTACGTGGCAAATTTATCTAGCAACAATGTCACGGTAATCAATGGATCGACTGATTCGACGACTACAATAAGCGTGGGAACAAATCCCTATTCAATAGCCGTGAACCCGGCGACCAACATGATTTATGTGGCAAATTACGGCGATGGCGGCAGCGGCAACAGCGTCACGGTAATTAACGGAGCGGCCAATTCGACGGCTACCATATACGTCGGAACAGGTCCCATCGCAATAGCGGTGAACCCGGCCACCAACATGATTTACGTAGTAAATTCTGACGACAATACTGTCACGGTAATAAATGGAGCAACCAATGCAACGACTACCGTGAGTGTGGGGACTTCCCCCAATACCATTGCGGTGGACCCGGTGACCAACATGATTTATGTGGCGAATGAAAACGGCACCGTAACTGCCATCAACGGTTCAACCAATGCGACAACTACCATAACCGCAGGAGCAGAACCTCATGCAATAGCGGTGAACCCGGTAACCAATAAGATTTATGTGGCGAATTTAAACAGCAATAATGTCACGGTAATCAACGGATCGAACAATTCAACGACTACCGTAAGCGCGGGATCATATCCCGAAGCGATAGCCGTAAACCCGGTGGCCGATAAAATTTATGTTGCGAATTATTTGGACAGCACCGTTACAGTAATAAACGGAGCGACCAACGCGACGGGCACCATAAACGCGGGAACAGGTCCCATCAGAATAGCCGTGAACCCGGCGACCAACATGATTTATGTGGCGAATTTAAACAGCAATAATGTCACGGTAATCAACGGAGCTAATACGCCGCCAAATATTCCTCTTCTTTCTACGCCTACAAATGGCGCGACGAATGTGCCATTAAATATTGCCTGCATTTGGAATAGCGTTAATGGAGCTACACAATATTGCATGCAGTTATCAAGTAGTACCTCGTTCAATTCAATATTATTAAGTGATACGATCGGGACTTCTTCGCAGGGAGTATCTTATCTCGTTAATAATAAAGTTTATTATTGGCGGGTTAATGCGAGTAGCTTTGAAGGAACGAGTCTTTGGAGTTCGATTAACAGTTTTACAACAATACCATTTCCCCCAACCGCAGTTACCCTTATTTCACCCTCTGATAACGCCGTCAATGTTGTATTTAACCCAACCTTGAAATGGACCACTTCGGCAACAGCGACAGCCTATACAGCCCAAATTGCAGCAAATACGGCATTCAGCTATATGAGCATCAATGCAAATAGCTCCTATGATACCATGACTGTTTCTTTGAATGCCGGCATAAAATATTTCTGGCAAGTTGCCGCAACCAACGCAGGCGGCGCAAGCGCCTGGGCGATGGATAGTTTTACGACTATCGCCATTGCCCCTACTACTCCCGTGCTTTCTTCACCTTCAAACGGATCAACAAATATCCCATTATCAACCTACCTCTATTGGAATGCTTCACTTGGCGCAACAAGCTACCGGGTTCAATTATGCAACAGCACCGCCTTTGTATTTGTGACTGATACGACAACTTCATATACAGCGCGGGCGATTTCCGGCCTTTCGACCACCACGACCTATTACTGGCGCGTCAATGCCTCTAACGCTTACGGCACGAGCCTTTGGAGTGTTGTCGATAGTTTCACCACGGTTCCGGGTATTCCGAGCGTCCCGGTTCTGGTCTACCCCCCGAACGGTTCTACGAATATTCCCATGAACCCGCTTCTTATGTGGAACCCATGCCCAGGCGCTACGACCTACGAAGTTCAACTTTCGCCCTATACGACCTTTACCATGCTCACGGATACCATTGTTACGGCGCCACAACGATATGCCGGAGTATTGACCTCGTACACCACCTATTATTGGCATGTGGATGCGATCAATTCGTATGGAACGAGCAGTTGGGCAGTATCCTATACTTTTACCACGGGAAATGTAGGCGTACTCAATGGGCCGCCACGTTTCCGGGCTTACGGCCTCGGCTACAACGGCACCCTTGCGGTTTATTCCTTGGATGGCCGGCAGGTGCTCAAAATCCCGTTCACTGCTTTGGCAACAAAGGAAGCCGTGCTTCAAAATACTGGCAAAATACCGGTGAAAGGGTTTTATAATTACCAATTCCTGAATGACCGGAAAGTCATGGATCAGGGAAATTTTGTGGTGAAATAACTTGTCAGAAACAATTTTTATTATTTCAGAATATGAAATATTGAATAAAAAGGATAATCACGGGGTAGCTCCCTTGCGACGATACGGCGCGTTGCCCTTCCGCATGCGCCTTCTCTTTTCTCACCATAGCGGAAGAGCCCGGAAGGGGGAACGAATTGATACCGAACGAGGCATTAAACAAAGCAGCGTTTCCGATTGCGAGGGCGCTGGCGCCAGATGAATATGAAGAGGGACTATTTCAATACGACCCTGCCTATCACCCCACGCAGCGTGATTTCGCCAGGGAAAGGCTCACACTACTTGTAAGTGCTCTATATGGCTTCTGGGGAACGCCACTTGCCCGAAAATTTTTCGGCGATCTTGTGCAACGGCAAGGTGATTTCCAAAACAAGGAGCTTTGGCTTGCCGTGGCACATGGGGAGCCCCTAAGCGGCTATTTTATGACATTTGATGATACCGAAGCACAAGCGCATATGAGATCCATTATTAAGGAAAGAAACCCTTGGATGGAAGGTAATGGCCGAAACGGCGGCGCGACTGGAATCCGTTTTGAGCCTGAAATAAACCATATAAAAATTATCGATTGTGCCGCGACACCACGGCAAAGCATTGCAAGCCTCGCTTACGAAAGGATTCCTTTCATCAACGAGGTTGATACTAATTCTAAGAATATTTCTTCGCTTGGATTCCCGAACCCTTTCCGCAGTATGTTTAAAGGCAAGGCCGATGAGAAGCTTTTTGAAAATATCAAGGCATGCATTAAGAGTCCTGCTTTTTGGAGGGCCTGGGAAGAAAATAGGCGTGCAAAAGTAATAATAATAAGAGCCTTGTCGCAAAAGCAGTCGCTTAAAGAAGATACGCCGGGGGAAGGCGCGGGCGTAACCAAACGGGCGAGAAGTATCGACAATAACTGTGTACTTTTAAATTTACCCAGCATTGAAAAGTGGTCTGATTTATCCCTTGGGGATGCTACTGCGCTTGAAATTTACATCAGCAGGAAAGACCGCAAGGGCCGCAATTATTCCTTTGTTGAATTACATCTGGGAGATAAAAGGAGAAACAGCGCTAAAGAACCTTCCAAGACTTGGCATGCTATCCGATACTATGCCTTCGGTGTAGGAAAAAAGCACGATTTTAAGAAGACCGATTTATTAAGAGCGAATCAAGCATTATCGAGGTTTTTTCCTTCATTGAACAATATAGGTAACCCTTTTCCTATCTCAAAATCAGGACTCCAGATTTTAAAGCAGGATGCTCTTTCCCGGCAAACCACTCATTATGATGATGATTTCGGCGGCAAGTCTGAAAGCGAATGTCGTGATGAGGCGGACGAAATGCAATATGGTATCTGATACAACCGCCTGGTATCAGATACAATGACCCCTTTAAGGAATATTATGAAAAATTAGCGTATAAAACGCCAGTATATACCATTTGCGGTATCAGATACCCGCATTGCTTATGAGGCAGTGCGGGTTTTTTTATTTATCGATCCACCAATGAAACGGGAGGGAACGAATATGATCTTTCAACGTCAGCAAGATTTGCTCGAACGAAAACAGCAACGGGAGGAAACATGAAAAAATGGCATCGCTTTCATCATGTCATTCTGCCTCAGTGGGCGCTGATGCTCATACCGAACCCGCGCACGGAGGCCGATTGGAGGAAGTTGCAAATCGAAGCTGAAATCAATCGACAATTACGGCTGGAAATCGAGCATTTTATCAAAACTCTGCCTGAATCAATCGAGATCGAATTTACGCGATAAGCCTGTATTCACATTTATCAATGAGACACTATGATGACCCACGGACATGGCAGGTTTCAAGGAAGTATTCCACCCCGGAGAGATGAACTCCATTACCATCAATACGATGAACCCCATTTTACGCCGGATGAAGAGCAGCACATCATTGAGGAGGTCAACAAGCGCTTCAAAACAGAGCTTGTAAAATTGATGGAAAAAGCAATTGGAAAGGGGGGTTGATATGAATAATTTGAAGCGCAGAATATCACAACTTGAACAATTTACAAGGAGCTCCTTACATGACTTGACAGACGATGAGCTAGAGCGCCGCATCAAAGACCTTGAAAAAAGAGAATATACCATTACTTCGGTTGAACAATTACAAGAGAAAATTCAACAAATCGAAGAGGTTATTCAAAGAAAAACCGGGCAGGGGTTCAGAAGTGCGGTGCCGGATTAAGGAAAACCCTAATATCACCTTTAACAACGGAGGAAGTATGGATCACAAAAAAATGCAGGAGTACGTTAAACGCACAACGAAGGAGCTTTTAGGACTGGTCAGTGACGAGATTTCCCTTGATATTACAATGCCCCCCGAACAAAAAGCAGAGATGCGGACGGCCGTTTGCGCGGAAATACACCGCGTAATCGTGGAGGATATCAAGCGGCTTGTAATCAAGATCACGAAAAACATACGGGTGAATATCGATTTTCCCGAAGATATTCCGAAGGAAAAACAGGAAGGCTTATCCGTAGAGCAGGGTTGAGAATATCTTATGATTGCCTTTACCTTACGCAAAGATGAGACCCTCGCCAGGCTGGACTTTCCGTCCTTCTGGCAATCCGAGGCGGGCGGCGCGTCGCTGCACCGGGGAGAGAATTTGATTCGTTCCCCTTTGAGGAAGGACGCGCACGCCTCCTTTTCGCTCAATACCGAAACCGGGTTATGGCACGATTTCGGGACCGGCGAGGGCGGCGATATAATCTCTTTTGTGCAACGACGGTACGGGTATGACTTTCCCGCCGCGCTTGAATACATCGCTTCCCGATACTGCGGAAATTCAATAAGCCCGCCTGTTTTGCATGAACCCGAAAAGGCGGCCTGCATCCGAAAAGGACGAAAAGAGGAATACACTTTTCGTGAAATTGTTCAAAACGGTTTATCGAACCGTGGTAAAGTCTTTAAATGCATCGAACCGCCGGACTACTATAATACACCGGGCGCCGTGGATTGCTTTCACAGCATCTATTTGCATTCAAGGGAAATTCTATCCCATATCGAAGAGCAAAAGGGCAAGATCGCGGGATACTGCGGCGCGGTCTGGCTCCGGGAACTGCCCTTCGACATTGATTTCAAAGACGGGACGCTTCAACAAAATATCGGAAAGGCGCTGGTCGAAACTCGAAAGCTCCTTCAGACGCTCAAATCTTTCGGCCTTTCGTTTAACCTGAAATTTTCAGGGAATAAAGGTTTTCATGCCTCCTTTCCGTCGCCGATGCTGGACAGGATAAGCGGCTATGCGGACACGCCTGCACGGGTCGAATGGCTTGCCCGGAAAATAGCGGCGGGCATTGAAGGCATGGATTTTTCAATCTACGGCAATGCTACGCGACTTCTCCGTTCCCCAAATTCTGTCAATTCAAAATCCGGCCTCTATGCAATACCACTCACCGAAGCGGAAATTTTCACCTTGTCGGCTGAAGAGATCATCGCACTTGCCGCAAAACCCCGGCGTCTGATTCCCTGGCCGGTCAAATGTTTTTCCCGCTTGATTGGCGAGCAATTAGTTATCAATGCCGATGGCAGCGCCGTTTTTGAAAGCGGCGTAACATTCACGCAAACTGAAATTAAAATGCTTAAAAACGAAAAAGATAAGGCGGCAATCGCGGCAATTTACAAAGCAAAAGCCGTCTTCGGCGGCGACGTGGAGAGAGGATAAAATGGGACAACCGGAAATGGCGATAGTTACGGAAAACGAATTGGGAAAAATGATCGATGAAACGAACCGGGAATTCGATGGCGGGGAGCGGTCGCAAGCGAAAGCCATGCATGACCCCCGGCAAGCCGAACCGCTGGACCTGTCACGGTGGACGCTCGACCGCTTTCGCGGGGAACCCGAAGAGACGAAGTATCTCGTTGCCGATTTCGTCCCGCTTGGTATCGTCGGGACGATTTACAGCATGGGTGGCGCGGGAAAATCGACCCTTACCCTTGACCTGTCCGTCCGTGTCGCCATAACCGATGTTATTCCTTCAAAATGGCTCGATAAATTTGACGTTCTGAGCGGCGGCAAGGTTCTCTACTTTTCCGCCGAAGAGCCGGAAACAATCCTGCACAAGCGCGTGCGTTCGATATGCGAGGCGATTGCAGAAGAGACCGGGACGGGCTTCGAACGGCTTTGGGAGTTATGCAAGCGGAATCTCTATGTCGTGAACCTCTGGGGTACTGCAAAGCAACTCTTTGAGGTCAAAACCATCTCTCTTGAACCATCATCCGATTACTGGTCGATCTATAACACGATCCGGGGCGGCGATTTTAAACTTTGCGTCTTCGATACCCGGTCGAGGTTGTCCGGCGCTGAGGGCGCGGGCAATGCCCTTGTATCGCGTGAAATCTCATTCTTCGAAAAAATAGCCTCCGATTTTAAATGTACCGTTCTCATTCTGCATCACATCAATAAAGCGAGCTATGCCGGGGGAACGAACGCGGCATTCGCCGTCCGTGGAGAATCGGCCTTTCTGGACTCCTTAAGGCTTGGCGTGCATCTTCAAACTATTCCCGAAGAGTGCGCCGCTCAAAACGGCGTCGCCGAAGCCGACCGCTTTAAATACCTCATGGTAACTCAGTCGAAAAGTAATTACACCGCAATTCAAGAGCCGCTTATTCTTCTCCGTGAAGGGTGGCATTATTCCTTGACCGAGTTAAAAGCCGGGACAACGAGAGGCGAGCAAAATGCAAGGCAAGAGGAGCAAGACACCGAAACCATAATCGAAACGGTGCGGCAAAATCCTCGAACCAACCAGCGAGGCTTGATCGAACTTTTAAAGGGCCGCATCCCGATGCACCGGGTGCGGGAGGCTATAAAAAATGCTTTGGCAATTGAAAAAATAATCGAGGTGGATGGGGAACGCGGCTCTAAACTCTATGAAGCAGCCGAAACACCAAAAATATAGCGAAATGACCGTTTCGCGTTTCAAACCCCTAGGGGGTTGAAAACTGAAACGGTACTGATTCAAAAAAAGAACCGTTTCGAAACGGCCAAAAAAACATGAAACAGTGAACGGAAAACACCATGAAAACATCACCTCAAGAATCGCAACTTAAGAGTTCACCGGACGATACCCCAAACCCCCTTGTGCCCTTACTGCCCGGCGCTATTCCGGCGATACGAAACGTGAAAACGGCCAAGCGCCTGTTAAGCCGCCTGATTGCTGCATTCTGCCGGGGCGAGATTGTGGGGCAGGACGCGAAGACGCTGGCTTTTCTGCTTTCCACCTACTGCCAGATCACCAAGGACCACGAGATCGAAGAGCGAATTGACGCTATAGAAAAGAAGTTGGAACATAACCACGGGGGCGGAAAATGAACCCTCTTTTATCAAGGATTTTGAAAATAGAGCGGAGCTTCGCGGCAACGACAAAAACCGATGTCACGCTCGTTTCAACTCTCGACGGAACTTTCGTTTATGCCTGCCGCGCCAATGCCGAGCCTGAACGATTCCAGTCTATCGCCGAAGCAAAGGCGCGGTATCCCGACCCAAGAAGCGAGATACGGTGTGAAAATGCGAAAGATGTCTTGTCCCTTGTTTACCTGGAACGGCATATTGACGAAATTTGATTGCTTTGAGTTTTATATGGTGTGCGGATAAATTTATATATGACCACGGCGGAAATTGACATCAGCCCGACCGCCCCGCTTTTCTCCCTCCGTCGCCTCGCGGAGTATTTCGACTGCTACACCGAAGACGGCAAGCCCGCGACCGACACGGTCCTTGAGTGGTGGCACTCGGGCCGGATTCCGCCCCCTGACCTCCGGATCAGCCGCAAGGCGGTGTACTGGAAGCCGGAAACCATAGAAATTTTCATCCAGAACGGCGGAACTGTTTGATGCGCTCGCGCCCTGAATTAATTTCATGGCATCCAACCGACCCTGTGACGCTCCGGAAGGAGATCACATGGCAAAAGTAACGCCGCTTAAAAACGGCATGTTTCGGGTGACCTGGTACGACGGCGCCGGAGTACGGCACCGCAAGAATCTCCCGAAGCAGAAGGCGCAGGAACTGTATGAGCAAATCTGCGCCGGCAAGCTCTTTGAAAATTCGGGGCTGAGTCAATCACTTGGAAAGAATGCGCATGCATTCCGCAAAATGAAGTTCTGCGAACTCGCCGAGCGTTATAAAACCGAGCATCTGAGCACCACACGCGCCAGGGGAAACGCCTTTTATATTGAAATCCTCATTCGCAAATGGGGAGAGCGGCGTTTGAACATGATCGATGAGCACGAGTTCAATAATTGGCTCCTGTTTGCCCTTCGCTTCCCCATCGAGATCCCCTATTTCGGGAAATGGGCGGTGCGGCCGCTGGCGGCACGGAGCGTTGAAAAGCTGCAGAAGTATATGAAGCGCGTTTTTACCTGGAGTATAGAGATGGGGATTATTTCGCAGACTCCCTTTATCGCGCGTGTTCGAAACCAGAACCTCATCAAAGAGTTCAGAAGGCGCAAGAATTACGTACCGGTCGTCCTGAACCCCGATGAATTCCGGAATCTGATCGACAGCTTCCCGGCATATGTCCGGCGTCCGGCCATGGCCTGCTACTTCGGCGGATTTCGGAGAAGTGAAATCGCGATCGCGAAATGGAGCCGGCTCGACCGGAAAAACCACTGCATCACCTTCGACGCATGCGACCTCAAGGAAGCTTATGATAAAAAGGTTTTTTACGACCCGGAGCTTGAACCGGTGTTCGAGGAACTGGAGATCGAACGCCTTACCAACGGCTATAAGGACGATTCCATTTTTCGGGGAGTTTCCGGCGCGCCGTTGACGGCGGACAGTTTTACCTGTTCGGTTTGCAGATACTCCGATCTGTTCGCGGAAAAATCCAAGATAGCGAAATACGCCAAAGTCTCGCCGCATACCTTTCGCCGGTGCTACAGGACCAACAAGGACCTGGAAGGCGCCGACCGGAGGGCCGTGGCGAAAAACATGGGGCACCGGTCACTTGTAACCAGCGAGATTTATAATATCGTGGATGAGGACCGGCAGAGAAGCGTTGCGGGGTCTTTCAATGATGCCAACGAAGAGCTTTCGGCGACCGTTCGTTCCTTTATCGAGGTAGCAAAAAAGAGTGGAATGGAGCTTGCCGATATACAATCGCGAATAAGGCGGACATGGGCGGACTCAAAAAACAAAGCGGTGCTATGAAAGCATGGGCATTTTTGGGCACTGGAAGGGAGTCTTGTAAAGTCGATCTATTTTCAAAAAGTGCGGTAAGATAGTATATTATCACACCTTACGATCTCTCGCCCGGGTGGTGGAATTGGTAGACACTAGGGACTTAAAATCCCTTGGTCGCAAGGCCGTGCCGGTTCGATTCCGGCCTCGGGCACTCGTTAAATCAAGAAGTTACAACCCACCCTCATTCTCGTTCAAGCAAGCATCGGCCGGAAATTTGCCATTTTTTGCCACGGCAAATCTTGAAAGCGTCCTCCTTTCCTCCCGTTATTTTAAAATTTTGCGCAGCTATACCGCAGGATGCTAACGAACCTCATTATATATAAAGGGTTGGAAAGTACCTTTTTTATCAGAATGGCCTATAATTGACTCATTTCTCGTCTTTAACGATCTTTATCTCCTCTTCAGTTAGGCCGTATAGTCGTAGACAAGCTTTATCTATCTGGCCGTCGGTATCGTCGATCTGGAGGAAAGAACGCTCTTTCCTTGGTCGGTGTAGGCTATATGCTTCTTGGTTTTCTGGTCGAACCGTTGAACGAGGGTGGAGATTATTGGAGGAGGCATAGAGAGAAAATAAATCTATTATTGGCTCGGAATATCCTGGAGTAGTGTTGTATAATATTCGTGCAGTGATCGGCAATAGCCATCAAGCCCTGGAAAAAGGGTTCTGCTCGTAATATTCATATCCAAGAGTTGTTTGAGACCTTCTTTACGCAAACTCTTTTCAATAATAAATTTTTTGCAACAGTTGTCTTCCTTAGGGTAGCGTGAGAGAATTTCATCAAAGGTTTCGTAAATATTGCTTGGTACTAAAAATGCTCCCCGTTGGTACATCTGTCTCTCATTTGACATTTTTGTATTATATGGATGAATAAATGAGCTAAGTTCTCGTTTGTCCTTAAATAGATTGACAGCTAAATTCATAATACCGTTATTTCGATCAACTTTTTCTAAATTTTTGCGATTGAATGCGAACACAGCACACTCGGTTTTCCCTCCATTTAGGGCAAAATAAAGCGCAATATTAGAGGAAAAAGTAATATCTAACATTCTTGTAGGTGCTTGATAGTGTTGCATTATGGCGTACCATTCCAATATGTCGGTATCTTTTGGTAAATTTTTGAGATACAAGTGTGCACCGCGTTTAAAATCCTTTAACATTCTTTCTGCGCGGTCATTTCGATTGAGTCCAGCAATACTAGCAATCTGTTTTACATATTCAAAATGTCTATCTATTGTCGTTTCTAATTTCCACGTGCTGTCAGCTTGGCCTCGAAATACCCATTCATTTGGCTTTAACGAATTAATTTCGTCTTTCCATTGATCCCACTTTGTGATAATGATTTCTTGATATGCATCAGTCATTAGGAAAATCCCGCCTTCGTGCTGGAATTAATGCAAAAAGTCTTCTATCAAGTTACTAATTAATAAAGAAAATATAGATGCAATTATCTTTCATCGGCAAAATTCTCCAGAGCGTCGTGAACAGACGACGGAATAAAATACTCTTTCGAGAAGAGGCGGGTCAAAGGGGCGATGACATACGGACCTCCGCGCCGCGATCCCTCGACCGTGACCCCGCCCGCTCCATGCGACGGAGCAAAGCACCGTGCATCCCATCCGCCCCTGTTAGGGGCTCCCATAGCGTGGGGTGGAATAAACTTGACACCGTTAGTTGCAAAGCGTAGTTTATTATCCTTGGGTTGTTACATTATTCTCTACTCTCTTCTGAAAGACTCGGCAAGGTTATGAGGAAACGAAACCTTTTTTGCATGATGATTCTCGTCGGGTTAACGCATGTATCTGCTCAAGTGACAAGGCCGCTGACCATGGTGAGCATTCCTGCCGGGACGTTCCAAATGGGCGATACAAATTCAGCTATTGGTGCAATTCCGGTTCACAGTGTGACCCTTGGAGCATTCACCATGTCTCAGACCTTGGTGACGCAAGAGCAGTATGTGGCGGTTATGGGTGTTAATCCGTCCTATTTCGATTCCGGCAGCACCTGGCCGGTCGAGCAGGTAACGTGGTACGATGCCGCATTGTTCTGTAATAAACTGAGCAAGTTGGCGGGATTGGATACCGTTTATGGCCATAACATCGGAGACGGATATACGGATTTGATTGACTATACAAAGAACGGTTACCGGTTGCCGACCGAAGCGGAGTATGAATATGCATATCGGGCGGGGACCACGACGGACTATTACTGGGGGAGGAATTACCCGCCGACAACGACGGCGGATACACTTGCGATAGACAGCAATGCGGTGTGGTATGGTAATTCACCGACCAACACGCAGCCGGTGGCGACGAAGAAGCCGAATGCATGGGGGTTATATGACATGAGCGGGAACCTGTGGGAGTGGTGCAACGACTGGTATGGGAGTTATAGCGCAAGCAGCCAGACCAACCCAACGGGGGCGATAAGCGGCAGTTACCGCGTGCTGCGTGGGGGCTCGTGGAGCAACGGCTACGGCCTCGTCGACCTGTGCTCCGCGTACCGGCTCTACTTCGGCCCGAACGGCATAAGCAGCCTCGTCGGTTTCCGGGTGGTTTGCGGCGCCCGATCAACAGCCGTACTTCCTCAAAAAGATGCCGCCCCTTCAAAAAGGATATCGATTTCAAACTCTGCCATTACTTATGAACTGCCCGCCGCTTCGAATGTATCTATCGCCCTTTATGATATGCAGGGAAGGCAGGTCAGGCAGCTTGTGAACGCCATGCAGAACACGGGCTTGTACAGGGTCGATATCAGCCGTGCAAGGGTAACGAAAGGGTACTACATCGTAAAATTCAAGGCGGGGGAGTTTGTCGTACAGAAAAAGCTGGCGCTGGTAGACTGAAATAAAGTCGCTATTTTTTTGTGCGGGCGTTCGGTTCCCTGAAGATTATCCCGGCCCAAGGGTCGCTTCAGGGATTATTCGACGATCCCTGAAGCTTTAACAGTAGGTTAACCCCGTCCACCCCGCCTGGGGCTCCCTATCATTTTCAAATTATCAAGGTTGCTGTGCGGTCAAAATAGCGCACCCGCTCATAAAATGGACGCAGGCGATTATTATTTTATGAATTGCATAACAATGGATTGATAATGAAAAGCGAGATTGCTATATGAGAAATAGATTCGTTTCCTGCATGCTTATGGTTGCGGTAGCGGTTGTAATGTGGGGATGCGGCAGTAAAAGCAAACCGACCGGTACAACTACTCCGGGGAATTATGTCATGGGCATGGTTTTAATTCCCGGCGGGACGTTCCAGATGGGTTCAACGAATGCGGCACTGGAGACACTCGATAGTTCTGCTGAGGAGCCTGTGCATAGCGTAACAGTTTCGACATTTTACATGGACAGCACACTGGTCACACAGGCAAGCTATCAAGCGCTTATGGGGGTGAATCCTTCGTATTTTACCGGCAATAGTATGCGCCCGGTGGAAAAGGTGACGTGGTTTGACGCGGTTTTATACTGCAATGCACGGAGTAAGCATGACGGGTACGACACTGTTTATTCTTATACTTCAATTGGTTTCTGGTCAAGAGGCACTGCGGGCAATAGCTGCGATAGTCTCGGCAATTTGGCGATTGATTATACAAAGGATGGCTACCGGTTGCCGACCGAGGCGGAGTGGGAGTATGCGTGCCGGGCCGGGACAACGACCGACTATTACTGGGGCCAGAGTTATCCTCCGCTTACGACCGCCGATACGACGGAGATCAGTGCTCATGCATGGTGGCACTATCATTCTACAAACAGCACTCAACCAGTAGCGACAAAACCGGCGAATAGTTTTAGATTATATGACATGTCTGGAAACGTTTGGGAGTGGTGCAACGACTGGTGGGGGAGATATAGCGCCACACGCCAGACCAACCCGACGGGGGCGGCAAGGGGCAGTTTCCGGGTGCTGCGCGGGGGTTCGTGGGGCGGCAACTACTACTACCTCAACTACTTGTGCGCCGCGTTCCGGTTCTACAACTTCCCGGTCAGCTGGTTCAGTAACCTCGGGTTTCGTTGCGTCCGGCGGTAAGTTTTTTTACACTTTACCCCTTTGCCGGCCGCGTTTCCACTTACGCGAAAGGGGGAAAGAAGGGGAGGAGCGGAGGTTATTCGCCCAGGGTGTTGGTTCGCTTCGTTCGGGGCCACTCAATAAATTGCTTAATGAATTTTTTATCAGTAGCTTGCTAACCGCGAAAATAATTTGCCAAAATTTGCCATTCTATGCTCCGCAATACCCTTCTTTTGAATTTTAATTTGCCATTATTGGCGTTATTTAAGCGGGTATGTTGGTTTTTTCCAGACTTAAAATCCCTATTTATGGGGTTCCGCTGCAAGGTAGTATATCCCTTATCAATCAGGTATTGAATCCATCGTTTCCCATTACGAAGTCTTATCGAAGTTAGAACAATTTGAAACCACAGCCTTAAAACTACTGGATTCTTCTTCGTCAGTTATCGATAATAGAAACAAGAGCGCATCAATTTCCTGCCACGTCCACGTCCGGAGATGCGGATTGGATGACATCCGCTATCATTTTTGCTCTCCACGGAAGCTGTTTTGCGAAAAGCGTGTTACAAAGCAAGTCTTCAGCCGCCTCTTGATACTCATAGCAGTGTAAAAGATTTACAAAAGTTTCAAATTGCGACAATCCATCTTCACCAAGATTAAAGCACATGCCGACTAGACAAGAAATAATCCGGTGTGGCTGCTCCGGGAAAGATTTTGAAACAAAAGAGCGGGCTCTGGATAAATCACTCAAAAACAGTTTGTGAACTCTCCAATCAGATATTGTATCACCTAATTGTAAGCTGTCTCCCGGTGTGACCCGGTGTCCGACTCCAACCGCCAAACCATTTTTATCTTTGTAAACTACGTTTCGCCATCCCTCTTGCTTAAGTATCCATACTGAGTCACTTTCAGCACGATCCTTCTCAGCATGGATCTTGATGTGCGGAGTTATTTGTTGGACTTGTCCTCCTTTGCTACTTTGGAGGAAAAGACCAATAGAGAAGAAAATAATGGCGGCTTTTGAACTCATCTGGATCACTCGGTGTATTCGGGTTGGGCGATGTTCTCGCTTTCAAATTATCCGTTATGGGATTGTCTCCCTCAAACACGATGCGGAAATCATTATATGTTCCGGAATCGTGTGGCTCACGTATCCAATTGAATTGTAGTGCTTTCATTGATATCTCCTCTCATTAGA
>Ga0187875_10000888_pt1 | contig 23877 bp, 20 predicted proteins | sample June2016WEW_17_1_2_FD_132978 | JGI IMG/M metagenome (GOLD analysis project Ga0187875, IMG submission 132978) | Peatland microbial communities from SPRUCE experiment site at the Marcell Experimental Forest, Minnesota, USA - June2016WEW_17_10 | ecosystem: Environmental > Terrestrial > Soil >...
ACCCACCCGCGCGCCTATGGAAACTTCGCGAGGCTGCTTGGAAAATATGTGCGTGAAGAAAAGGTAATTTCTCTTCAGGAAGCGGTTCGCCGTTTGACAGGTCTTCCTGCCGCCAACCTGGGCCTGGACCACCGGGGATTGATCAAACAGGGGTATTTTGCAGACCTGGTGGTGTTTGACCCCGACACGATCGCAGACCGCTCAACCTATGACAACCCGCACCAGTACGCAACCGGCGTGAAACATGCGCTGGTAAATGGTGTTCGTGTAATCGAAAATGGAGAGCACACCGGGGCAAAACCGGGAAGGGCGCTCTGGGGGCGGGGTAAGGTGAGGTAGTATATCCATGGCCTTTACCGCCTCTCATTACCTGTGCCGAGGTGCTTGGCTTGGGCTTACCCAACTTCTCTTATCAAATCAGATAACTGGACAGTAGAGCGTCTATTGTCCATATTCCAAAAACACCCTTGAGGATTGGTGCGGCTTTGCGGCCTCTTAAAAACCCTGCAAACTGGACAATATGACGAACGTGTGTAAGATAGAACCATGAAAACCGAACAAGCACCCCAACAAGATGATTTTGAGAGCCTCTACCGGAGCGCCTTTAAGGAGTTCGGCGCCCGCGTCTTATGGAGTATGCGCCCCGTTGACGATCCGACGCCGGCCGTCGCGCCGGCGAAAAAGAAGGCCAGGGTTTCTCTCTTGAATCCGCAAGCACTTTGATATACAAATATATCAATTGGTATCCTTTAAAGGAGAAAAACATGCTCGCAATACGGTTGCCCGAGGAAATCGAATCCCGGCTCGAAGCCTTGGCTAAGGCCACGGGACGCACTAAGACTTTTTACGCGAGAGAAGCAATTCTTGAGTATATCGATGACCTCGAAGATATCTACTTGGCCGAGAAGCGCTTAGAAGATCTGCGTGCAGGCCGCAGCCGAACTTATACACTTGAAGAAGTGGAGCGCGAGCTTGGCCTGCTGGAGGATTGAGTTCGAGGACGCGGCAAAAAAAGAGCTAGCCCAGTTAGATCGGCGGGCACAAAAAAATATCCGGCGATTTCTCAGGGAACGAATTGCCACGGAAGAAGACCCAAGGCGGTTTGGAGATCCATTGCGCCGTGATCTTTCCGGCTTTTGGAAGTACCGTGTTGGTGATTATCGAATCGTGGCCGACATTCAGGACGAAGTCGTTCTTGTTCTAGTTGTGCGTGTCGGCCATCGGAGCAAGGTGTACGGTGATCATTAGAGAAAGGGGTTTTGGGGCACGGTGACCCCAACAGTCAAACAACCAGGGGCCATTTGGGAATCATACTGCAGGGTGCCCAAAAAATGATGGTGACAGGTCAGCCGGGATCGCGCCGAATACAAAAGTGACCAAGACAAAGGTGAATGTGTGGGAGGCGGTTGGAACAGAACCCAAAAGACCGCTCTGATAGTAAGTTGCGTTCAAGATGGCGCTAATATTAGCAACTTGGTTTGACAGGTTGTTCGGAAAAATTCCTGCATACACTTGAGCGTGCCTACGGATATCGGGTGTGCGTTCACCTCAGAAGCACAGGATAATACCAGTTGCGTTCAAAAAAGTATCAAGTGATGTTTTTCAAAAGCGTGGGGACATGCGCCCTCCACACCCCCTCGCCGCTACGCGGCTCATAATCTCGACGCTCCGCGAGGCGGGCCTCTGGCCAACCGCCGCGAGCGCCGAGCGCTCGGCACTCACGAGCCTCGGCGTGAGACCGAATCCTGGGGGGGTGCGGGGCATCTTTAAAGTGAAAAAACATTCCCCCCCGTCCTTTTGAGCTTTCGCAATTTGCAGAACTTTGCGCACACAATCCCCTACGCCGAGTTTTTATTGCGCCTCAGAATTTCGCCGCGAACGCTTACGACTACCTCCTCAATCGGAATAGCCTTCCCCGCTTCCTGCATCCCTTTTCGAACGATAACCGGCAGGGCGGAACAACAGGGGACTTCCATATCTATTACCGTAACGCTGCGGATGTCATCGGTGCGAAAAATCTCGGCAAACTTCTTTACGTATTCCTGGGCATTGTCGAATTTGGGACAGCCGAGGAGGACCGCTTTCCCCCTGACGAACTTGCGGTGGAAATCGGGGTATGCCACCGGCGCGCAGTCAGACACGACCAGGAGGTGCGCTCCTTTGAGAAACGGCGCTCCGGGCGGAACGAGCCTTATCTGGATCGGCCAGTGAGAAAGCTCCGACCGGCTTGCGTCACTCTGTTCCAGCGCAGGCTCTTTTTGTGAAAGCGGCCCTTCGGCAAAGCTCTCGATTCGAGCCGAAGGACAGGCGCAGGCGGCTGTGAATTCCTTGCGCTCCGCCTGTTTCTGCTCTGCGAGCTTCTGTCGTTCGAGGTGCTCCTCAACCGCTTCCGGATCGAATTCGTCGGCTTTCCGCTCGATTACACGAACCGCGCCCTGCGGGCATCCTGAAAGGCACGCGCCCAGTCCGTCACAATAAGATTCTTTTATCAGGCGCGCTTTCCCGTCTTTTATCTCCAGAGCACCCTCCGCACAGGCAATTGCGCACATCCCGCAACCATCGCAGAGTTGCTCGTCTATCTCAACTATTTTCCGAGTTTTATCCATTGCTTATGCTCCGGATCGAAACCATCTCGATCTCTAAGTTCACACTTTAATCATTTTCAGGGCCGGACAGCGCTTTCGTGCAGGACCTGTTCCATCATTTTTTTGCCTGTTTGGGTGAGAAGAGGTTCATCAAAGGCTTCATTCCTGTCGTTCTCAGGCTGCCCGGCCTTGAGCGCCTCGCCCAGGTCCGCGATTCGAATCGCGTCAAAAACACACTTGAAATTGACTGAATTATCCGGCGGGCCCGTACCGCCAAGATTGTTCAAGACAGACAGAGTTGCACGGGTCAGCTCTTCTGGAGCCCCGGTTCGTGAGAGAATGGATTGGGCCTCAGTCACGTCTTCCTGAGAAAACCGTCCCGGGCTGCGGTCAGGTCCGGTCGAAGCCCCGCCTGTAATGGTTGAAAGGTAAGCGGCCAGGATTACAACTGCCGGATCGCCTCCTTCGGATTGCTGAATCTTGCCGGCGTACTCGACCACTTTCAGGGCCCGTCCGATCCGCTTGAAATTTCGGCCAAGGAATTTCTTCACTTCCGCCGCTACGCGGTCCTTGAGCAGATCGGTCCTCTTGGCGAGAAGCTCCGGGGGCATATCGGTCCCCAGGCACTGAACGGCGAACCTGCAATAGGAGGCGCAGCCGAAATCCATTTTGGGGTTGAGAATCTTTGCGCCGCATTTACGGCACTTTCTCGAACTCTCATCCTTAAAGAATTCAAGCGGCCCGCCGCACTTTGGGCAACTGGATTCGCTAATGGCTTCCGGACCCCAAAATCGGCTGTCCTGACCAGGGCACTTCATGGTTTTCTCCACTGAAAAAGTGAAGAGTGAGGGATGAAGAGTCCAGGATGAAATTTGAACTCTTCTGACTTCACTCTTCACACTTCTTTAAATCTAGCCCAAAATAGCCTTCAGATCTTCATCCGGAGTGGTGATCGGCTTGATCCGGAAATTCTTAACGAGCACGTCGAGAACCCCGGGACTGACGAAGGCCGGAAGCGACGGACCGAGCCGGATGTTTTTTATCCCCAGGTGGAAAAGGGTCAGAAGAATGGCTACCGCCTTTTGTTCATACCATGACAGGATCATCGAGAGCGGCAGATCGTTCACTCCAACGTTAAATGCTTTTGCAAGCGCAACCGCGATCTGTATGGCCGAGTATGCGTCATTGCACTGACCGATGTCCATAAGGCGCGGGATTCCTTCGATTGTCCCCAGGTCCTTGTCGAAAAAGCGGAACTTGCCGCAGGCAAGCGTCAGCACTATACAGTCCTCTGGCACTTTTTCCACGAATTCCGTGTAGTAATTGCGGCCCGGTTTTGCGCCGTCGCAGCCGGCGACCAGAAAAAAGTGGCGGATTTTCTTCCCCTTTACTGCCTCGATCACCTTGCCGGCAACGCTCATTACGGTATTTCTTGCAAATCCCACCGTCACGGTCTTTCCATTGGAATCCTCCGCAAATCCGGGAAGCGCCAGCGCCTTTTCGATAAGGGGCGCAAAATCCCGGTTTTCTAGGTGGGTTACCCCCGGCCAACCCACGCAGCCGCTCGTGAAAATGTTGTCCGCATATACAGCGGCAGGTCTTTGGATGCAGTTGGTGGTCATGAGAATTGCGCCGGGAAAGTTGGGGAATTCTTTTTGCTGATTTTGCCAGGCGGTTCCGAAATGTCCGTAGAAATGTGGATATTTTTTCAGCTCCGGGTAGCCGTGGGTTGGAAGCATCTCGCCGTGGGTATAGACGTAAATGCCCTTGCCTTCGCTCTGCTTGAGAAGACTTTCCAGGTCCACAAGGTCGTGGCCGGAGACAAGTATCGCCTTGCCTTTTTTGTGCCCGAGCGAGACGGATGTGGGGACCGGATGGCCATACGCTCCCGTGTTGCCCGCGTCGAGAAGCTCCATCGCACGCAGGTTGACTTCGCCGCATTTGAGTACAAGTCCAATCCGGTCATTTACCGGGATGTCGTTCCTGGTCAAAGATGCAAGAGCTTCATGGATGAAGGCGTAAACGGCGTCATCCTCCCGGCCGAGAATCCGCGCGTGGTCCGTGTAGGCCGCAACGCCCTTCACTCCGAAAAGAAGGGTGTGTTTGAGCGAGCGCAGGTCCGCATTTTCCTCGGGATCGGCCTTTAACCCGACACCTGCCGCCTGAGAAAGAAGCCCCTCGATTGTGCCGGCGGGTTGGAACACGGCAGCCGGCGACGCAAAGTCGGTCTTGCCTCCGGCGGCCTCAATTTTGCTCTTGAGCTTTTCGCGTATCTTTACCGCGCGGGGTAACGTTTCGAGAAAATATTTCTGATCGAAATTTACATTTGTCAATGTCGAAAAAAGAGATGTGCACGTAAAGGAGTTCGCCTCTTTATCGGTTATTCCAACTCTTCTGGCCTCCACCGCAAAAAGCGAAAGCCCCTGGAGAGCATAAAGCAGAAGATCATGGAGATCGGCAACTTCGGGCTGCTTGCCGCAAACTCCGATTTTATCGCACCCCTGGCCCTTTGCCGTTTGTTCGCACTGGTAACAAAACATCATTTGCCTCCTGATAAAATTTCTTTTAGGGTTAATTTATTGTAACTCGTGCCATCGGTTTAGGAGACATACTAATTCCTGTGCTAAAAAGAATCCTTGACTTAGATCAAAAATTCTGAATTTTCCTCGTATGACAGACTTATATACAACCCTTCACGATGTACTCAACACTTTGCGATGTACTTCGCGGAGCGCGGAAGGCATCCGCTCGATGTGTCTATCATCCGCTTTGGGCGTTCGCGGGATGCCTTCTCGCAGCAGGACGGAGGACGGAGGACGGGGGACGGAGGGTGGAAATCGGAGAAAGGAAGACGGAAATCGGAGGACGGAGCCTGCTAGCCCCGACATCCGACTTCCGACTTGCGCAAGGATAATTGACATGAGAATTGCCGATGAGATTTCAAAAGCCCCGCTTTTCAACGGGCTTCCGGCTGATCAAATTGGAGAGTTGGCCCAAATCTGCCTGGACCAAAGATATGAAAAGGGCCGGGAGCTTTTTTCGGAGGGAGAGATTGCAAAGGGATTTTACCTCGTAGTATCCGGAAAAATCAAAATCTATAAACTCTCGCTGGAAGGGAAAGAGCAAATCCTCCACATATTCGGGAGCGGAGAAATTTTTGGGGAAGTCCCGGTTTTTGCGGGAGGAAGTTACCCGGCCAACGCTGAGGCCATCGAACCCAGCCGGGCGCTGTTCTTCCCGAGAATGTCCTTTTTGGGGCTGATAGGCAGGGCGCCTGCCATAGCCGTTAACATGCTGGGTATACTTTCTCAGCGTCTGCGCCTGTTCACCCACTTGATCGAGGACCTGTCGCTGAAAGAAGTTCCGGGCAGACTTGCCGCATACCTGATCTATCTTGGCGAGCGGAGCGGAAGCCGGCAAGCCCTCGAACTCGAAATAACGAAGGCGCAACTGGCAAGCCTGCTTGGAACCATCCCGGAGACGCTTTCACGGATCCTGACAAAAATGGCCCAGCAGGGGATCATCTCAGTCGAGGGCCGAAAGATCAGGGTGCTCGACCGCAAAGCATTGGAGTCCCTGGCAGCGGGCGGAAAAGTTCTGATTTGATCTCCCCATGGCGTGGCGCGGAGATGGGGAGATGGGGCCACACGTAGACATCTCCCTCTTACCCCTCTTGTCCGACGGTCTATAATCAATGCAGGAGATGTAACTCCACGCTCCGCGAGGTGGGATGAAAGGAGTCTATGCCAAAGTCTTCCTATTTTGCCGGCTGGCTCATCGACGGGACGGGAACTTCTGCGCAGCAGGATATCCTGATTCACGTGGAAAACGGCTTAATCTCATCTCTGGAAAGACTTTCATCTCTGGAAAGACTTTCATCTCTGGAAAGACTTTCATCCCTGGAAAGACTTTCATCCCTGGAAAGAGCAAATCTTGCGGAATTGAAAGGCTTGGGTTTTCCAGTTGAAGCATATCCCGTCTGCACCATACTGCCCGGATTAATTGACTCTCATGTTCATCTGTCCATGTCCGGGAAGATCGACCAAAAGCTGCGGTTTCGGCAGCTTCTGAATGAGTTCGCGCAAAACAGCCCTCTCATTTGTGAAAGAGTAGAGAAAAGCCTTGCGTTCGGGATCATGGCGCTCAGGGATGGAGGAGATATCGGAGGCCACACTCTCACGTATATCAGACAGAACGGCCCCTCGCGCGTCCGTGTCAAATGCGCCGGAAAGGCATGGCGCGCGCCCGGCAGGTATGGAAAGATCATAGGCCGCATTCCGGAGAGCGGCTCAACCCTTGCCGAGAGCATAAGAGCGAACCGCGATGTAATCGATCACGTAAAGATTATCAACTCAGGCCTGAACAGCCTGAATGAATTCGGGCGGGAGACCCCGCCCCAATTCAACCGGGATGAACTCGATGCGGCTTTTCGAGATGCGCGAAATCTCGGGCGCAAGGCAATGGTCCACGCGAACGGCGAGCTGCCGGTGCAATGTGCGGTCGAGGCCGGATGCGATTCAATCGAGCATGGCTTCTTCATGGGTGAGGACAATATGAAAAGGATGGCCGACCGGCAGGTCTTTTGGGTCCCTACGGCGTTCACCATGAAAGCCATGCGTGCGCATATGCCCGCCGGGAGCGGGCAGTCTGAGGCAGCGTCGAAAATGCTGGAAGCTCAACTGGAGCAGATGGGTCGAGCCCGGGAGCTTGGGGTCAGGCTTGCAGCGGGAACTGACGCCGGAGCGTTTGGGGTTCGGCATGGCGTAGCCCTGGCCGAGGAATTGAAACTCATGATAGAGGCGGGATTTTCTATCGAAGAGGCAATCGGCTGCGCAACATCTGGAGGCGCCCGGCTGCTTGGTTTGGATCATGAACTCGGGCGGATTGGCCGGGGAATGCCTGCGAGTTTTATAATTGTCGACGGACCGCCCTCCGGTCTTCCGGATTCGCTGGGGGAAGTGAAGGTAGTCTGTTTAAAGGGTGAAAAGATCGCATTTTAGACATAGTGAGGCTTTTTGCCTCGGCACTTTGGATATGATGAGCAGCTCCAGAAGTCATCTCCCGCTCTGGGACCTCTTCTCGCGGTTTTCAGCACCATCTCTCCGCCGCATAGGGGACAAATATTATCCGATAAACGAGAGCCGGCGAGAATAGGGTTGAGGTTGACTGAAGATGGTTTTTTCTTTACCTCTTCTATCATCCTGGCCAAAGCGGCTCCCTCGATCAACTCCATAGGTTTTCCTCTGGCAAAATCGAGGGCTTCCTGGGTGAACGCGCCCGAACAAATGACGACTCCGCCCGTTGCGTCTTCGGAAGCTACTACCCCGTAGAGTTCCCGAACCACCTTGACTCCGACTTTATCCACTCTCCAGTTTTTACACTGAACGAGAAGATGCTCGCCATTTTTCTTCAATATCAAATCAACTCCGCCATCGGCTCCGCCGCCGCCTGTCTTTGTCACTCTGTAGCCTTTTCTCCTATAAGCCTCTCCAACAAGTTCCTCAAATTCCCGCCAGGAAATCGACTTGATGCTCCCGACACCCTTTTGCTTTTCGAGCAACTGGCCCTTGCGCCAGGAATTGAAGGCCGATACAGCAGCGGGGGCCAGGATAATTCCGGCAAGAAAGGGAGCAAGTACATGTGCTGCCTTTGCCGTTCCAGCATAAAAGGTGTTTTGAAATTTGATTGTGGGTATCCAATACTCCAGAGAGAGGTAAACAATGACCGCAAGGACAGCATTCACCCACCAGGGAAATAGGGCAAGGTCATCCAGGATTGATCCATTCCGCTTCGCCATGCCGGGCTCCTACAAAATCAGGAAACTCCCTCAGTGACATTCACTTCTTTAGAAATCGGCATGTCGGATGACTTTGATAAATAGCTTTCCTTGTTTCGAGATTTCTACTGCACCGCTATTGCCGATGGCCAGGGTAACTTTCGTGACCCATTAGCCATGACAGACTGAAAAAACAATACGGCCAGCCTTCTTTTCCCTGAAAACCTGTCCGCTGTCTTCGAGATATCTCAAATGGGCAATTGCCTCTCCGGTGGCGAACCACTTCTGGGACGCTGGGAAGGCGTCCCATGAATCGCAGTTGATGTCCCAGGTCATCATGGATGCAATCTCGTAAGCCCTCTTCGGGCCCTGCTTCAAAATGGAGAGGGCTTCTGCGAGTCTACTCTGATGATGCCCTTTCAATTCCCTTATCCTGCTCCTGCAATTTCCTAAAACGCGCCTGTGTCCAGGCAACACCAGATCAACCTGCAGACCGTAAACCTTGTCAAGGCTGGCAATATAGCTTTTCAGAGGATTTTCCTTCTGGGTCCAGCATGTGATGTTCGGCGTTATATCAAAGAGAATATGGTCTCCCGACACAAGAACCTTCTTTGCGGGTTCGTACAAACAAGTATGGCCTCTCGTATGTCCCGGCGTCGCAACGGCTTTGAAGCAGTAACCGCCGTACCGGAACGTGTCCCCCTCCTCTACGGCGCTCGCTTCTGGTATGAAATCCGTGCCATATTTATAACCCAGGTGGTTACTGACAGCCGCCTGAAGCTCCTTAGCCGGAAAACCGTTCAGCCTGGCAAAGCCGGTAATCGCCTCCCAGCCGACCCAGTTCTCAATGTACTCCTTATCCGGCCGGTTGATATATATGGTTGATGTGTCTTGAACCAGTCTCGGTGCAAGGCCGATGTGATCCGCGTGCATGTGAGTGATATAGAAGTCGGTCCTTTTCAGATCCACATCGATTTCACCCAGACCGGCCTGCATGGCTTCGAGACACTCTCTTCGATTCAACCCGGTATCAATGACCAGGTTCCTATCGAGGCCTTTTATCACATAATAGTTGACCCATCCTAAGGGACTTCCCGACAATGGGATTCTTATCACGTATAGATTGGGCAAGAGCTCTTCAACCATACAAGCAGGCCTCCATCCTGTCTGAATCTCTTGGAACCTGACTATTCATGCTACATTCCCCGCTCTATAGTCGAGGACCGGAAAAATTGAAAGGTCTTGTTTCGTTTCTGTCAAGCTGTGCCCATTCTGTATGTGACCCATGCATGGAGACAGGTGAGCCTCCACTGAACGGCCGTCGGAAGAAGCCGGTAGATCCCGTTCAAAAGCCTTTCATTCCGGCTTCAAACCCATGCCCGATTTACCGTTTCACATTATTGCCAATCAATTGAAATAGACGTTCGTGGAACTCGATCCTGCATTGAGCAGCGGGGCTATTGAATGCGGCGATGGTGGTGTGTCCTGAAACTGCCAAAATCGGCCTCATTGGCTTATCACTTGCAAGTTCGATTGGGAAAGTGTATGGTTTAGCGAGCGTTAGGGTTGTTCAAGAAGTTTTTTCGAGCACGCTGCGACCCGAAAATGCGGTTTGGATGGATAGCCCACAATTTCATGCATTATTGCGGAATTATAATACCGACTTTAATGGAAACAGAATCCTGATTTGCGGACCCCAATTGTGACCCAGAGAGGAGATCGTTATGGCTGCCAAAAAGATTTTGATGCTAGTCGGCGACTTTGTGGAAGACTATGAGGTTATGGTGCCCTTCCAGGCGCTGCAGATGGTTGGACACACTGTGCACGCGGTATGCCCCGGCAAGAAATCCGGCGATCAGGTTCGCACGGCGGTGCATGATTTCGAAGGGGACCAAACGTATAGCGAAAAGCCAGGCCACAACTTTACACTTAATGCGACTTTCGATGACGTAAAGGCGGAAGCATACGATGCTCTCGTCATCCCCGGCGGGAGGGCCCCTGAGTACATTCGGCTGAACGAAAAGGTTTTGGGCATCGTGCAGGATTTTGCCAAAGCCGACAAACCCATTGCCGCTATCTGCCATGCGGCGCAACTGCTTGCGGCAGCCGGAGTGCTCAAGGGCAAGTATTGCAGTGCTTATCCCGCGGTGGGGCCCGAAGTCAACCTAGCCGGTGGCAAGTATGTCGATATCGCGGTCCATCAGGCACATGTGGACGGGAAGCTTGTAACCGCCCCGGCATGGCCTGCGCATCCCGATTGGCTGGCGAAGTTCCTCGTGGTCCTCGGGACCAAAATTGTGCTTTGATCCATACAGGACTACAGGCAATGCTGACTGTCCGGAATCGCCGCGATCGCGATTCAGTCGAATTTGTTCACGCCCGAACAATAACGCAGCAGCGAGCCTTCGTGAGCTGATTTCCGTCCGGATTGTCTGAGGTCTAATAACTTCCCGCCCATGCGGCGTCATTGCGAACAGCCACCGTGATCGTGTGCGCAAAATTCTGTAATTTTCCGTATAAAGATCCCCCACACCGAGCAGGGGCGAAAAGAGGTGTGAGGGGCGCAGCTTCCCACGGTGAAGTGGCCGTTAGCGGCAATATGGCCATTAGCTATGATCTCGTCATGTGTTAGCGATCCGGGCATATGGCCCTCTCAGCTTTTCAGTAAGCCAGATCGACGCCAATTTAAAGCCATCCTCTCTTGGAGCCTGAACCGGCCAGGTAACAAAATCCACTTGATGCATTATTTCGGTAAATAAGTACGTATTGATCTTATTAAAATGCGCATTATGTTTTTTAAAATAGAAAAGGTGTCTTCGGAAAGAGGCTCGTTTAAGTGTTTAACCCCGAGGGAAGGGGTTCCAAACATCAATTTTGGACAAAGGCGGAAGGGTTGCCGAATAATCTCTGTTAATACCATAAACCCTTACGACGTGCAGAATCATCTTTACACATGCACTATTAAAAAATCGCTGAGAGGTGGGTATGAAAAAAATTGCCTTTATTTTGATGACAGCAATCTTGCTGGCTGGAGGCGCAGTCGCCGTCATGTGTGCACCTTCTTATGCTCAGCTCTATGAGTATCCACCCCCGCCCCCGGATCCCTATGCGTCACCCTGGGTGGGGCCTGATACGGCGTGGGTCTATTTTAACGGTGATTGGTTTTTGAATGGCATCCTGTACTATTTTTACGGCCCTGATTACGGTTGGGCCCCATATTACGCTTATTCTCCCGACTATATTGTCAGACCCGGAACATGGTATGCTCCGAGATGGCTGGCGTGGTATCAGAGTCAGCCTCGATACCTGGAGAGTTTTCAGCGGCAGTATCCTCATTGGCGTGAACACCGACAGGGTAAGCGTTATAGTCAGGAATTTTTTGAGCAGCACCATGGCGGCCAAGGCGGTGGGTGGCAGAAAGGATTCCAACAGGGCCCCGCTGCTGCATCCCGTCCCGAAGGACTCAAACCAGGTCCTGCTCAAAAGGTCCCCCCTGAAAAGAAGCAGCCTGCCGTGCAGCACGAACAAAAGCCTCAACAGCACGAGCAGCAGAAGCCGCAGCCACAGCCACAACTACAACAGCAGCACCCGCAGCAACAACTGCAACATGGAGGTGAGACTAAGGAGAAAGAAAAACAGAAAGGCCACGAACAACAGTAAAGGTTGGGACCCAGTGGATCTGATTATATCGGATATCTTGTCTTAAGAATGGGTGGTTTTCACTATCTAACTTTGAGGTGGAAAGAAAATGACGAAAGCTGAATTGGTTGCAAAAATCGCGAGTGAAGGTGGAATTACCAAATCACAGGCGGAAAAAGTGGTGGACGGATTTGTTTCGGCTGTTTCCGCCGCTTTGTCAGGCGGTGACAAGATCACGCTGGTAGGTTTCGGAACTTTCAGCGTCGCCGCAAGGCCTGAACGTGAAGGCCGCAATCCCCGGACCGGCGAAAAGATCAACATTCCGGCGTCAAAAGTTGTCAAGTTCAAAGCAGGCAAGACTCTCAGCGGAAAAGTCCAATAGCAGGATTTAACCCCCTCTCATTCAATCAAATGATCTGAAGGGACTGCTCGCGGGAATGAATTGGCGGCCGGTCCTTTTCATTATGCATTGGGGCCAAGTCATTAAGTTCGACTGTCGGGGGAACCCCCTTTGGCATTGCCCACTTCCTTGCAGCACCGCGGGTCGGCGGCCGCCTTTTATTCGCGAATTAAACCTTTGGGTATGTGTTATACTGCCCCCAAACCACATTCTTCCCGTAACACAGGACAATGGAGGAGCACCATGGATCAGAACCGGAGGGATTTTCTGAAAGGAGCGGGCCTTGTTGCCGCAATCGCGGCAACTGGGGGGTTGACCGTGCAACATACCGAGGCCGCCCCCGTTAAGACGGGTCATCGTGGCATGGCTCGTGGGCTGATTTTGTTAACGATTCGCCGCAATGGAGAGTACCGGCTGGGCGTCAAAACCGATAAAGGCATACTGGATGTGCCTCAGGCAGCAGAACTGCTCCATATGCACGCCCCGGCCACCATGGACGAGTTGCTTCAGAACGAGGACGGCCCCGGCCTCAACGCGCTGGTCGGCGCCGCCCTCAAATCCCGCGCCGCGAGTAAGGCGTTTGTCAAGGAAGCTGCCATCGAATATGGACCGGCTGTGACCCGTCCGGAAAAGATCATCTGCGTGGGGCTGAATTACCGCAAGCATGCCAGGGAAGTCGGCATGGAGTTCCCCAGTCAGCCTGTGCTCTTCAATAAGTACAACAATGCCCTCAATAACCACAACGGTTCCATCAAACTGCCTGTCGCGGTGGCCAAGAAATTCGATTATGAAGTCGAACTGGTGATGGTCATTGGAAAGAAGGCGAAAAACGTCAGCGAAGCCGATGCCCTTTCCCATGTGGCCGGCTATTGCACCGGCAATGACTTCACGGCGAGGGACCTGCAGCTTGAAACCCCCAGCAAGCAATGGATGATCGGCAAGACCCCGGACGAGTTTGCTCCAGTGGGGCCCTATCTGGTTACCGCCGACCAGGTCGACCCCGACAACCTGAAGATCGAATGCCGCGTGAACGGCGAGACCCGGCAATCCTCCAACACGAACGATTTAATCTTCAACTGCAGGCAGATCATCAGTTTCATCTCCCGCTACATCACGCTCAAACCCGGTGACATCATTTTCACCGGTACTCCTGAAGGAGTGATCGCAGGGCGTCCCCCGGAAAAACAGGTTTGGCTTAAGCCCGGCGATAAAGTCGCCTGCAGTCTGGAAAAGCTCGGCGAATTGAAGTTCGACCTGGTTTGATGTCCACCCCTGGGTCCGGAATTCCGATCTCCATTTGCGATGGTCTAGCCTGCCACTGATTTGCCGGGTTATTGACTGTAATACGATACTCCGAACCGGGCATTTTGATTGACGCCAATTCGACACAGTCATATTCCAGAAAGAGATGAAAAGATGGTATAAATCACCTGGAGGAGGGACCACTGGTTATGGGGGTCAACCGGGATAAGCCGGATTTGTGGAAAGCAGACACTGCCCGTTCTGTTGATATGTACAATGAATGGTTCATTAAGTTCGCGCCAGAGGCTTTCCGCAACACGCGAATTCGGACTACAAAAGCTGTTGAGCAAACGCTTAAGGCCACGGGAAACCTGACAGACATCAGGACCGCAATCCTTAAGGAAAACCCGTCAGTGTTGCCGACCCTGCGCATGTCTACCTGTCCACCCCTTGCAGTTGACCGGCTTATCGGACTGGCCCGTGTATCCCAGAACCTTGTCCATTCAATGGAAGTGGGAAAGCTGCCGCCGCGCATGCCGGAGCAGGAGCTTGAGAACCAGCTTGAACAGATCAGCCTGATCATCGAAAAAATGGCCGATCCCGATATTTTTGTGTGGCTTAATGGAGAACAGAAACCAACCAGGCGAGAGATCTATCGCGCGGCAACGATTGTCGCTGACCAGCTTTGCGGTTCCGTGGCGAATCCGATCATCCGCAACGCCCAGGAGAAACGGCAGCTTGCCGGTATTGCGGCATGGTTGAAAGCCAGGAGCTATCAGCAGCTTTCCCATGGCGACGTAGCAAAGTTCAACGTCATGCGTCCGGGCACGTTCGCCTTCCGTATGAATATTACAATTGAACAGGAAAGCGCGGAAAAAACCGTCAACATTCCTATTGACGCCGTGGTCATGCCGAAAACAGCCGAATCCGGGGATTTCCCGTTATTGATCGAGGCCAAGTCGGCGGGCGATTTCACCAATGTGAACAAGCGGCGCAAGGAAGAGGCGATCAAAATTGCTCAGCTCCGGCAAACCTACGGGCAACGCATCAGATTCATTCTGTTCCTGTGCGGGTATTTCGACGGCTCCTATCTCGGATACGAAGCAGCCGAAGGGATTGATTGGGTTTGGGAGCACCGTATCGACGAGCTTGGTGAATTCGGGTTGTAGATGAAGGCAGACTTGATTACAGACAAAGAACAGCGCAGGATCGAGGTGCAGGCGTACCTTGATGCAATGAAGTCTAAGGCGGAGCGTAACCGTATGGGGCAATTCGCCACCCCTTTCCCGCTCGCCCTGGACATCCTGTCGTATGCAAAAAGGCTCTTGCCGGACGGTCAGAAAATCCGCTTTCTCGATCCAGGCTTTGGCACCGGGGTTTTCTATTCGGCCCTTTTGCAGACATTCCCGGCGGCCAAAATTGCCGCCGCGACCGGCTACGAGATCGACCTTCATTATGGCAGACCCGCTCTCGAGCTTTGGTCCGACACAGGGGTTGACCTGCATCTGTCGGATTTTACCAAGGCCGCGCCGCCTGAAGAAGCTTTCAATCTGGTAATCTGCAATCCGCCCTATGTCAGACACCACCATATTCCGAATGGAGAAAAAGAGAGGCTTCAAGCCGCAAGTCATAATTCCTGCGGAGTACAATACGGGGGGCTTGCCGGCCTTTACTGCTATTTTTTGGGGCTGTCGCACGCCTGGATGATGGAGGGCGGGATTGCCGGATGGTTGATTCCCAGTGAGTTCATGGACGTGAACTACGGTACTGCGGTCAAACGCTGCCTTCTGGACAAGGTCAGGCTGCTTCACATTCACAGGTTCGACCCCCATGACGTGCAATTCGGCGATGCTTTGGTATCATCGGCAGTCGTCTGGTTCATAAAGGAAAAACCGCCCCTGGATTATGACGTGCAATTCAGCTTTGGGGGAAGCATGTCCGAACCGAAGGTATCACGCATGGTTTCCGCAAAAGATTTGCGGGCCGAGCCGAAGTGGACACGTTTTCCGCTTGCCGAAACCCGCACGAACGACAGCATTCCGACCCTGGCGGATTTTTTTTCGATCCACCGCGGCCTGGCGACCGGCGATAATAGTTATTTCATCCTCACGGCTTCGCAGATTGCCGAGCGTAATCTGCCGATGAAGTTCTTCAACCCAATCCTGCCGAGTCCCCGACATCTGCCGGCGACTGAAATTCTATCCGATGAATTCGGCAATCCGCTTATTGAGAACCCATTATTCCTTTTGGACTGCCGCCTTCCGGAAGCAGAGCTACAGAGAAGCAACAAGAGCCTTTGGCTATACCTCCAGGAAGGGAAAGAGCGTGGCGTTGCCGACCGATATATATGTCAACATAGATCGCCATGGTACGCCCATGAGAAAAGGCCGCCGCCCCCTTTCGTTTGCACCTATTTGGGCCGTGGCAATGTCAAGAGCGGCCGGCCATTCCGGTTTATCCTGAATCATTCGTGCGCAACGGTCACTAATGTCTATCTGGCCCTCTATCCAAAGTCCGTCCTGGCGCAACCTGTTAAAGGCAATTCGTCTCTTGCGCGCCGCATTTGGGAAATCCTGAATCGCATACAGCCGGAATCCATGTTGACCGAGGGGCGGGTTTATGGCGGCGGCCTGCACAAACTCGAGCCTAAAGAGCTGGCGCGGGTCCCGGCGCGTGAGCTTGCAGAGCTTTTTCCCTGGACGCCAAAACCCCGTCAGGGATTAATTGACGCAACATGGACTGTAAAGCGGCGCCGATAATCCGTTGTCTTTTCGACCTGTGGAGTCGATAAAACACCGCCGGATTCCGGCGTCCTGGCCAGCCGCCGCCCTGCCACTTTCGTCCTCTGGGCTTGTCTTGAGCCCGCCGAAGGGACGGCTTGCGTGAAAAAAGTATGAGTAGAGTAGAGAGCAGGCGTTGTGCCTGCCCTCTACTCTACCCTTATTTCATATAATTCAATCACTGAAAGCATAACTTTCTATAGAGGGAGGAATGATCATGAAAACCAAAAAACCTCGGGTCTGGTTGTTGACAGTTATTATATTATGTTCTTTTTGGAGCTTTAACGCTCTTGCACAGGACAATAAGTCGGCACAAACAAAGCATGAGCCAATTACACAGCAATTGATAACTATGGTAGAACATAATTCAGAAATAAAACAATTGCTTATTAATTCAATTGAAATAGCAAAAAATATTAATCCAGATAAGGTAACAAATCCTGCCCAGACGTTAGAAGAATATTATATTTTTGTAGATTGGGCAGCAAAGGCAATGCCGTGGTCTATTTTATCAAATCCTTCGTATTCGAAGTTGTACGATCAAATCGATCAGAGTTTAGATTACTTCTATTTCATTAATGATCAACAGCTTCCTGAATTAAAGAATAAAGGATATTACAATAATTCACTACAATACCATGAACCCTATCGTACATGGTTAATCAACTTTGTAAAAGAATGGGGTATGTATTTAAGCACAAAAGGGTCGTGGAAAGATGAGTATTACAAAAATGCTTTAGAAGATGAAAGATTCGGATTGCATAAAGGTTGGTATGAAGATCCATCAAGATGGGAAACATTCAATGATTTTTTTGCAAGGTATCTGAAATCACCTGCTCAACGCCCGATTGCGTCTCCAAATGACCCATCAATCGTATCATCCCCTGCCGATTCAAAGCCTCAAGGCGTATGGAAAATAGACAAAAACTCTAACATTGTGCATAAGACAGGCATTACAATCAAATCTAATGTTTTTAAGTCCATAGCTGTGCTTATTGGTGAGGAGAGTGCGTACAAGAATACGTTTGCCAATGGAACATTAACGCATACATTTCTCGATGTAAACGATTATCACCGCTATCATTTTCCGATTGGCGGAACAATAAAAGAAGTTCGCATTATTCAGAGCGATGATGCCGCTGGTGGTATTACAACATGGGACACCAAGACCAAGAGATATGTTCTTGACGCAAACACTCCAGGCTGGCAAAATATTGAGACACGTGGTTGCGTAATTATCGAAACTAATAAGTATGGCTTGGTAGCGTTGTTGCCGATTGGAATGTCGCAGATATCATCGGTTAATTTTGAAGATACTATCAAGGTGGGTAATACAGTCAAGAAGGGAGATATGCTTGGATATTTCTTGTTTGGCGGTTCAGATATTGTATTACTATTTCAAAGTAAGGTGGATTTTACGTTAACCGTCCCATATGAAAACAATAGTACCTATAAAAACGTTTTGATGGGTGAAGAATACGGCAAACTTACAATAAAAAAATGACCTGATTAGCAGACATATCAAAGAACATCGAATGTTTAGAAAAGAATAAATCACTACCGATTCGAATTAAGATAGAATGAGTGTTTTATTGCTAATATGGAATAATGGAATAGATTTAATCCGAAATGCATAACAAAGAGTTCGAGCGGATAAGCGGGACAAGCCCGTTTACCGCTTATTTCAATCTTCTAGTGTACGAGCAAGTTGGGAAACGGCAGGGCCGAGATGTCCTGCCCTTTTCGTGGAGACGATCCAGCTGTAACACCGCAGCTCAGTTGCGTGAACATAAGTGTCGATGTCTCTCCTCTGAACATTGACTTCACAGGGGCGCGATCAACCTTTCCATGTCCGTCACATTTGTGAACCTTCATGGGGCTGGGTTTTGGCAATATAGGCAAACACAATCATAAAAAGGGCACAATTCCAGGGACTTACACAGGCGGGTCGAATTCGTCGAGTGCATGGGTTTTCGATGGCGCCGATTTGATGTCCAGAATGGTTTCAGGCATTGGAATCTCCGGAGATTTTAGTGTCCTGACAAGCTCTGAAGCGGGCTCGTTGCGCTGAGAGAATTGATTTTGGGGAGTGTGAAACTCGGTTGCCTGGAGCGTGGAAAGGGTCCTTTGAATATGCGGCCTGGACTGTGGGATTGCAACTCTGCGAAAATCTGCGTCATCTGCGGACCATGCACTGCGGGAACAATTTCAAAAGTCGTGCGTCAGTATCTCGATGGCGCGGCGGGAGATTTCGACGCCATAGTCAGTCCAGCGTCCCTGTCCCCAATAGCGGAAGCAACTGCTTTGCGCGATCAGCAAGTGGAACAGGGCATTTCGATAACGATGCTCCCAAGTGGGGACGCAGCCTTTGAGATTCCCAGCCGTCGTGGGGGCGCTCCACTGAATGTTCCTGGACAATCATATAGAGGCAGCCGCACTCTTTGACCGATTTCACAAGGTCGTAAGCCATATCCTGGTGATTCGGCAGAGCCATCTCCGAGGGCGCGAACCCGCGCACCCGGCTCAACGCCTCACGCCCAAAAATGGCGCAAAAATGATGCTGCCAGGCCCTGGTATGCATGCGATAGTCTCGAGGCGGCGAGGATGGAGCGACGGCATGGCCCCACGAAGCGCCCAGCCATTCCACGCACCTTCGATAGCGCGGGTCGCAGGTGATGGTCCTAAGGGAGTCGATCACATCGTGGGCCGCCATTTGGCGAAGCCCATGGAGCGGGGTGCAACTGTAGTCGATCATAATCCGCGGGTTTTTGCCCTCCTCCACCAACCGGGGAATGAACTCACCCATGCGCTTGCAGCACCAGAGGAAAACCTCTGCGTTGTGCCGGTCTTCTTCAAGGATCTCATACCAAGTTGCGTTCAAGTTGATGTAGCATGGGGCCTTGTGCCCGTGCGCACTTCCAAGCGCCCACAAGGGGCTATACTACTTTAGTATGCTCGCTTCTTGCACGTTCTTGAACGCAACTTGGTATCACTCATAGAAACCTTACTCCATGGGTGCTAAAAGTCGCTGGAGAGGATTTCATGCGCCCGCCGGCAGATTTCCCTGGCATAATCGGTCCACAACCCCTGGCCCCAGTAGCGATAGCAGCTTGTTTGCGAGGTCAGCAGATGAAACAGCGCGTTTCGATACCGGTATTGATCGGGAGAGACGCTTTGCCTGATGACTTTTTCGAAGAAAAGGGAACTGACCTTTTCCATGGGGCCCAACACATCTTCGTAGCCGCGCACCCAGGAAAGATTGTTCGTCCAACTGCCGCCCTCCACGTGGAAACGATGGTCTTCCTTTCTGAGTTCTTCGATGGCCCGCTCCATCTTCTCCGGGCCGTCTCCCGGTTTGAAGCGTTCCCAGATGCGAAATTGCAGAATGGGCTGAAGCGCGGGAAAATCCTCCTCCTTTACGCCAAGCGAGAAGAGATACTCCAGGTATTCGGTGACGTTCACCATGGGCACATCCGAACCTGAAGACTCGCGAACGACCTCCATGTACTTGGACGGGAACTCGTTCATCATCACACCGCCGTTTTCGCCGTCGGCGATCTGCGTGACAAGCTGCGGGACCTGTCTTCCGGCTAGTTCCAGGCGGGAAAGCCCTTTGGCTTCGTAGTACGGCTGCATCTGGCCGACGAGTTTGGTGTCGCTCCCCTGCGTCTTGATTATGGCGACGATGCTCGCCGTTTCACCTCGAGAGTTGCGGCAAACGAGCCGATGAGGGATATGCTTGCGCTCCGGCGCCCAGCCGTTCTCGGGCCGCTCCACGGAATGCTCCTGGACAAGGACCCACTGGTAGCCGCAATCTTTCAATGTCTTTACAAACTCGTAGGCCACATCGGGGTGATTTGGAAGGGCCATCTCCGAGGGAGAAAAGCCGCGTACGCGACTGAGGGCTTCGAGGCCGAAGATGGAGGCGAAGTGATTTTGCCAGGCTTTGACATGCAGGCGATAATCCTGGGAAGGGGTGGAAGGAGCAACGGCATGCCCCCAGGGTGCCCCCAGCCATTCCACTGCGCGCCGATAGTCGGGGTTGAGCGTGATTGTCTTCAGGCTATCGAAAACATCATTTGCCCCCATCCTGCGAAGGCCATGCAGCAGAGTGCCGGAGTATTCCAGCATCACGCGCGGCTGTTTGCCTTCATTCATCAACTGCGGAATAAACTCACCCATGCGCCTGTAGCACCAGAGAAAGACCGAAGCGTTGTGGTTGTCACCAATCCCCTGGTTATCCATCATATATTTGAGATTGCTAATAATTTCCGCATTGCTCAGGTTGACCCCGCCAGCCGGGATGAGTGGCTGGTGCATGTGCAGCGCAATGGCGCCCGCGCTCCGGATGCGCCCAAAATCAATTCCGCTCTCATGCAGGTAGATTACCTTCCCTTTGTTGGCGCTCATGGCTTGCGCGCACAACTGCTCTGCTCCCGAAATGTTCGGCAGGCCGTCAACGTATTCAGGCAAATCGGACATAGGCGGATATTCATTCCTTTCATTCTATTGAAGATCGGCTGCTCAAGAGGCCGCTCGATGCTTTCGATTCCCGTTTATTTGTGGCGGATGCGCTCGTAAATTGCCATATACTCCGCACCTGGGCCGCTCCAGGAGAAGTCATGCCGCATTCCGTTGAGAACGAGCCGGCGGAACTCGTCCGGATACTGATGCCACAGGCCTATTGCACGGTCCAGCGCCGATTCGACGGCATTATAATCGGTCTGGTGAAAGACATATCCATTGCACTCCTCCGGCGGTCTATCGTCACAATAGTCCCGGTCGAACACGGTATTCACCAGGCCGCCGACGGCACGTACGATGGGTATGGTGCCGTACTTCAAGCCGATCATCTGGGGCAAACCGCACGGCTCGAACAAACTTGGCATGACGAGCATATCCGCGCCCGCGTAAATCATGTGAGACAGTTCTTCGTTGTAACCAATCTCCAGGTGGCAGTCCGGATTGTCGTTGAGATAACTTTTGAGATGCCAAAAATAGGCGTTGATATCCATTTCCGGGCTGCTGCCCAGAAGTACGAATTGGGCATCGTGCTGCAAGCAGTAAAACAGCGCGTGCCGTATCAGGTGCAAGCCCTTCTGCGGGTCCAGCCGGCCTATGTAGGCAACGATTGGTTTGTAGTCCTTGCGCAGCAATAACCTGTCCCGCAGGGTCTCTTTGTTGCGATATTTCTCCTGGACGGTTTCCATGTTGTAATGAGCGGGCAGGTGGCGGTCAACCTCAGGGTTCCACACGTTATAGTCTATGCCGTTGAGCACACCATCGAATTTTACGCGGTGAATTTGCAGCGTTCGTTCCAGGCCGAAACCCTGGCCGGTGTTGCACGCCTCCCAGGCATGCTGCGGCGAAACGGTCGTAACGAAATTCGAATAGACAATTCCGCCCTTCATCAGGTTCACCGCACCCGGATTGAAGTTGTCGCGCATGCGGTCATGGTGCATGAAGTGGTTTGGACGGCATAAACCGGAAGCCCACAGCACATCTTCAGTGGTGACGCCCTGGTGCTTGAAATTGTGGATCGTGTAGCAGGCCCGCTGATTCCACATCCCCAAGCGATTGTACATCTCGAAGAGCAGGACCGGGACGATCCCGGTTTGCCAGTCGTGGCAGTGGATGATGTCGGGGCGGCGGTCGCTCTTGAGCAGGAATTCCAGTGCGGCCTTGCTGAAAAAGGTAAAACGCCTGGCCTCATCCGCACATCCGTAAAAGCTGCCGCGGTTAAAGAAATTGTCCTGCGAGTGCGGATCGATAAAATAGCAGCGCAGGCCATGCACCTCGCCATACCACACCGAACAATGAACCCAACCGCTATACCAGGGCACCCACAAGTCATGATAAACCTTCTTCAGGCCCCAGATTTGGTCATAGCGCATGCAGTCATACATGGGCAGAACGACTTCCACATAGTTGCCGCGCACCTGCAACTCGCGGCTGAGGCCATACACCACGTCGCCGAGGCCGCCCACTTTGGCGACCGGGGCACACTCCGAAGCGATTTGGACAATGTACATTCTATTCTCCTCAATTCGCAGCCGGGACTCCGGGCAAGTTTAGCCTTCCCGGGAAATCCCGGCCGGGACTAGTTATTGAAAATATCTAGTCGCACTGCGTTTCTTGTTCGCGCTTAAGGAAGATCACGCCCAGGGGCGGCAGGGTGAGCACGATCGAATGGGGTTGCCCCTGACACGCTCCGGGTCCCGATGTGACCGGATCGAGGTTGATCGTATTGCTGCCGCTGTAGCGTCCCGAGTCGCTGTTGAGCAGTTCGCGGTAAACGCCGGGCGCCGACACTCCTACATGGTAGCCGTGGCGAACCACCGGCGTGAAGTTCGATGCCACTATGACAAAATCATTCGGGTCCCGGGCCCTGCGAATGAATGAGACAATGTTTTGGTCAATATCGTGGAAGTCGATCCACTGGAACCCCTCCCAACTGAAATCCATCTCATGGAGCGCGGGTTCGGAAATGTACAACCGGTTAAGATCTTTTACATACTGCTGGAGGTTCCGGTGGAATTCAAAATCGAGCAGCCTCCAATCCAGTCCGTGATCGTGGTTCCATTCGTTCCACTGTCCGAACTCACTGCCCATGAAGAGCAGCTTTTTGCCGGGGTGTCCATACATATAGGCGTATAGCAAGCGCAAGTTGGCAAACTTCTGCCAGTAGTCACCAGGCATCTTGGACAGCATCGAACCCTTGCCATGCACCACCTCGTCATGGGAAAAAGGCAGTGTGAAATTTTCGGTGAAGGCATAGAGCAAGGAAAAGGTCAGATGGTGATGGTGATATTTGCGGTGGACAGGCTCCTTTTGCATGTACTCGAGCATGTCATGCATCCAACCCATGTTCCATTTCAGGTCGAAGCCCAGGCCCCCCACGTAAGTCGGGCGGGAAACCATCGGCCAATCCGTGGATTCTTCGGCAAACGTCAGCACGTCCGGAAACTCCTGGTGCACCAGTTCATTGAAGCGCTTGATGAAAGCCACTGCCTCCAGGTTTTCCCTCCCGCCGTATTGGTTGGGAATCCACTGGCCCTGCTCCCTTGAGTAGTCCAGGTACAACATCGAGGCCACGGCATCGACCCGGATGCCGTCAATATGATATTTGTCCAGCCAAAACAGCGCGTTGGAAAGAAGGAATGCGCATACCTCGTTTCGCCCGTAGTTATAAATGAGCGTGTCCCAGTCCTGGTGTTCGCCCTGGCGTGGGTCGGCGTGTTCGTAAAGGTGCGTGCCGTCGAAAAACGACAGCCCATGGCCGTCTTTGGGAAAGTGCGCCGGCACCCAGTCCATGATCACGCCCAGTCCGGTCTGGTGTGCGGTATCGACGAAGTGCCGGAAATCATCCGGAGTTCCATACCGTGAGGTAGGGGCAAAGCAGCCGACGGGCTGGTATCCCCACGATCCGTCGAAAGGATGCTCCGTAACAGGCAG
>Ga0187875_10000894_pt1 | contig 23813 bp, 20 predicted proteins | sample June2016WEW_17_1_2_FD_132978 | JGI IMG/M metagenome (GOLD analysis project Ga0187875, IMG submission 132978) | Peatland microbial communities from SPRUCE experiment site at the Marcell Experimental Forest, Minnesota, USA - June2016WEW_17_10 | ecosystem: Environmental > Terrestrial > Soil >...
CCGAGCGATCGGGATACCTACGTGCGCCGTATGGAGAGCGACGGCGAGGTGCGCGACGAGGAATACATCATGCGCCGCAAAGACGGCAGCATGCTCATCGTGGTGGACAACGGTCGCGTGGTGCGCGACAAGCAAGGCCGCCTCATCGGTTTTGAAGGCTCGATCGCCGACGTCACCGCGCGCAAGAAAGCGGAGACCGCGGTATTTCAGGCAAAGGAGCGCGCGCAGGTTACCCTTCAGTCGATCGGTGACGCGGTCATCACCACCGACTCCGAAGGCCGCATCGATTACATGAATCCGATCGCGGAGAGCTTGACGGGGTGGGAAAGCCGCGAGGCGCAATCTCAGCTGATCGGCAACATCTTGACCGTGGTGGACGAGACCACCCGGGAGGCGTCGGAGAGCCCCATCATGCGCTGCTTGCGCGAAGGCCAGATGCTCGGGCTCGCCGAACATACCGTGCTCGTGACGCGGCGCGGCCAGGTGATAGCCATCCAGGACTCCGCCTCGCCGATACGCGATCGCGCGGGAAACCTGATCGGCGCCGTCATGGTCTTCCACGACGTGAGCAAAGAGCGCCGTATGCACCGCGCGCTGCACTATCAGGCGAGCCACGATGCGCTCACCGGTCTGATCAACCGGCGCGAGTTCGAGAACCGGCTCACCCGCGCGGTCGAAAGCGTGCGCCAGGACGCCGCCTGCAGGCAGGTGCTCCTGTATCTCGATCTCGATCAGTTCAAGCTGGTGAACGACACCTGCGGACACCCGGCGGGAGATCAGCTGCTGCGCCAGATCACCGGCGTCCTGCAGTCCCGGGTGCGCTCGGGCGATGCGCTCGCCCGTCTCGGTGGAGACGAGTTCGGAGTGTTGCTCGCCGACTGCTCGCTCGACCAGGCACTACGCATCGCGGATACCCTGCGCCAGGCGATCCGCGACTACCGCTTCATCTGGCAGGACGGCGTGCTCGCGGTAGGCGTGAGCATCGGCATCGTGGAAATCACCGCGGACACCCCGACGGTCGCGAGCGTCATGAGCGCCGCCGACGTCGCTTGCTATGCGGCGAAGGACCAGGGCCGAAACCGCGTGCAGCTCTACAAGCCTGATAACGTGCCCGAGCGGCATCGAGAGATGCACTGGGTGTCGAGGCTCACACGGGCATGTGATGAGGGACGCTTCGAGCTCTTCTATCAGCCGATCGTGCCGATCGGTCCCCGTGTCGCCGAGCCGGAGCACTTCGAGCTCATGCTGCGTCTGCGCGACGAGGGCGGAACCCTCGTTGCACCGGCCGAGTTCATTCCTGCCGCGGAACGCTACAATGTGATGCCCTCCATCGACCGCTGGGTGGTGCGGGAAGCGCTCGATCGGGTCGTGCACCGCACGGCCTCGGGCATCAGGCCCTATACCATCGCCGTCAATCTGTCCGGCACCTCGCTCAACGACGAGCGCTTCCTCGAATATGTGATTGCGCAGCTCTCCGCCCATGACCTCGCGCCGGGCGCCATGTGCTTCGAGATCACCGAAACGGCCGCGATCGCCAATCTCGGCAACGTCGCGCATTTCATGCGCGAGCTCAAAGCGCGCGGCTGCCATTTCGCGCTCGACGATTTCGGCAGCGGACTATCGTCGTTCATGTACCTGAAGAACCTGCCGGTCGATTACTTGAAGATCGACGGTCAGTTCATCGAGAACGTGACGCGCGACCCGGTGGATCGCAGCATGGTCGAAGCGATCAACCAGATCGGCAAGTCGATGGGGATCCAAACCATTGCGGAGCGGGTGGAGTCGGCGGCGGTGCTCGCCGAGCTCGGCCGGCTCGGCATCGCCTTCGCGCAAGGCTTTCATGTCGCCATGCCGCAATCGACCGCGAGCTTCCCCTACTTCAGGGCACCGTAGCAGGCGATGTGTGCGGCGCAGAAGAGCGCCGCCCGTTACGGCACTACGTGGGAGCTGCCGAGGTCCTTCCATTCATAGCGCGGTACCTGTATCCACTGCCCATCCTTCAGCTCGGGCACCTTGTGCACCTTCGCCTGATCGACGCTCATGGTGCCGTTCTTGTCGGTCACCCAGAAATCGATGTCATAAATTTCGTTCTTGGTGCCGACCACGCGAAAATCCGTGCACGCGAAATAATGGCCGTCCGAATCGAGCTGTCGCACCGGCTGATGCGTGTCCACGAACTCGAGCTCGAGATCCTTCCCGGTCTTGTCGTCCCTCAGCTTGAACACACCGTGATTCGCGGCGCTCACCCGCATGGCATTTTGCTCGACGGCAGACATGACTTCCCAGCCGCGCTTGGTCGCGAGATGTCCCGGGTGCTCGGAGGCGGGGATCCACCACCAGGGAATGGGCTGTCGCGCCATCGTGGTCCACTGTCCGTCTGCTTGAAGCGGCTCCTTGTAGATGCGTGTTTCCTCGATCGTGAGCTGCCCGGCGGCGGGCACCACCCAGAAATCGATCAGATATTTCTTGTGCGGATCGGCGGGGTCGTGAAATTTGACGTCGGGAAAGAAGCCGTAGCCGTCGATCGTGCGGGTGAAATCGATGTCGTCGAACGCGAGCTTCAGGTGATCGCCGTGCAGCGGATCTTCCAGGGGATAGAGGCCATCGTTCGCCTTGGTCTTCGCCTCGATCGAAGCCCTCACCAGCGCCTCGGCATCGCTGCCCGTGAACGACTGCATGGCGGTCTCGGTGGATTCCACGTTGCTCGCGGCCATGAATTCGCGAGCCCGCTCGAGCTTCTCCGTGGGGTTCGACAGGAACGACTTCTTGGCGGCGTCGGTGCTGAAGCAAAAGAGTCTGCCGTCCTTGTCGGTCCACGTTACGGAGCAATTGGTCATTACATGCTGACCTTCCGCGAGCGCCTCGGCGCATTGTCCGCCGAACTCGGCTTGCGAGGTCGGGACTGGACTTGCCGTGGGGGGCGCTGCCGCGCCGGGCGCCGCGCCGGCGGCGCTCGCGACCAGCCCGGCGGCGAAGAGCGTCAAGGCAGGAAAGCCCCGCGCGCGCGCGCGGCGAGGCGCTTGACCGCGAGAGTGCTGTTGGCTCGATTTCACTTCGATCTCCAGGATCAGCCTCCTCTTACGGTACTCTCCGCGGCGCATTGCCTCAAGGCTCTCCGGCGCCGATCTGCGCGCGCCGCTCCACGATGTAACCGTCGAGTGCCTCGCGTACCGCGGGATCCAGCGGAGGTTGCTCGTACTCGGCGAGCGCCTGCTTCCACAGTGTGGTCGCGCGTTGCGTCGCGTCCTTGCCGCCCGCAATCTGCCAGTTCTCGTGACTCTGCCAGTCCGAGAGCAGCGGGCGATAGAACGCGTGCTCATAGCGCTCGAGCGTGTGGGGCGCTCCGAAGAAATGTCCGCCGGTGGGTACACCCTTGATGGCCTCGAAGCCGAGCTCGTCTTCGTTCACGACGATGGGCTTCAAGAACTCCATCATGAGCTGCAGCATCTCGACATCGAGAATGAGCTTCTCATAGGAGGCGGTGAGGCCTCCCTCCTGCCAGCCGGCCGCGTGATAGACGAGATTGCCGTGCCCGAGTATCGCTCCCCACAAGGACATCTCGGTCTCATAGGCACCCTGCGCGTCGGCGGCGTTGGAGGCACTCGCGCTCGACGTGCGGTAGGGAAGGCGGTAGCGCCTCGCGAGCTGCCCGCTCGCCACGTTCGCCTTGGCGTTCTCGGGCGTGCCGAATGCGGGAGCGCCCGAGCGCATGTCGACGTTCGAGGTGAACGCGCCGTACATGACGGGCGTACCGCGACGCACGAGTTGGGTGAGCACGATGCCCGCGAGTGCCTCGGCATTCTGCTGCGCGAGGGCCGCGGCAAGCGATGCCGGGGCCATCGCGCCCATGAGAGTGAACGGGGTGATCACGACCGCCTGGCCGTGCTCCGCCATCGCCATGAGTCCCTCGCACATTGCTTCGTCGAAGCGGCGCGGACTGTTGACCGAGATGATGGTGATGACGCTCGGGCGCCGGGCCATATCCTCCAGCGAAGCGCCGCGCGCGATTGCCGTCAGGCGGATTGCGTCGAGCACACGGCCCGCGCCGATGGCGCTGCAGTGGAATACCTTGTCCGAATACACGAGATTCGCCCGATAGGTATCGAGATGGCGGGAATTCGCGGGTAGCTCGATGGGTGCGCACACCTGATTGCCGAGCAAGTGGATGGCATTGAAGAATTGTGCCAACCGCACGAAATCTCGATAGTCATCGAAATTGCCCGCCCGGCGGCCGCGCTCCAGATCGTGAACGTTGGGCGGCCCGGCGACGAGACCAAAGTTCACGCAATTGTCGCCGAGCATCACTCGGTTTGCGGCGTTTCGCGGCGTCAGCACGAACGAGGAGGGGGCGCTCGACAGGGCGAGGTCGACCAGACCCCGATCGATACGGACCGAACGGCTCGCCGGATCGACCTCGGCCCCCGACGCCTCGAGCAGCGTGAGCGCGCGTGGCGACATCACCTCCATCCCGAGGTTCTCGAGGATGTCGAGCGAAGTGCGATGTATGGCCTCGACCTGATCCGTGCTGAGCACCTCGAGGGGTGCATAGGGGTTCACGACGTCGCGCCGGGGCAGCTGAAAGATTCCCTGCGCGCTGCGCCTCGGGCGGCTGCCGGAACGCCTGCTCCCGGGAGACCGGCCACCGGGAGTCCCGCCGCCGGGAGGCCCGCCGCCGGGAGGCCCGCCCGTCACTGCAGCATCTCCCTCATGCGTCGGCATTGTGACACGAAGCGTGCGCTTGCGGCATCATAGGCGCCATGCCGAAGCGCGCGCGTTTGGCTCGTGCCGCGCTGCTCGCGACAGCGTTGCTCGGCACATGCGGCGCCACGCGCCCGAGCGCAGCCGCGCCCGCAGATGGCGCCGAGGACGCCGCTGCGCGGGTCGAGAGGCCGCGCATCGTCATGTATCTCGCGCGCCGCAGTTGGCACATCGATGTGGGATTCTCGGTGCGAGATTTGGGTCCCTCGCTCGCTTTCATCGCACGCCGCTTTCCGCGCGCGAGTTACGTGTTTTTCGGATTCGGCGATCGACACTACTTACTCTCCAAACGCAAGGGCAGCGCCACGCTGTCGGGAGCATTGATGCCGGGGCCCGGCCTGATACTGGTCACGGCGATCGAGAACTCGCCCGCCCAAGCGTTTGGCACCTCTCACGTGCTGGAGCTGGGCATCTCGGCAGTCGACACGGCCGCCGCGCAGCGCTTCGTGCGGCGCTCGCTCGCGGGGGATGAGTCGCTGACGGACATCCCGTCTTTCGCGGACGGCCCTTACGAGGGCAGCCTCTATTACGGTGCCGTGCAGCACTACTCGGCGCTGCACACCTGCAATACGTGGGCGGCTGAAGCCCTCAGGTCGGCGGGGCTGCCGGTGCGCACGCGCCTCGTGCTCTTTGCCGGACAGCTATGGAGACAAGCCCGCAAGATTGCGGCGCGCGCTGTCGCGTCTTCGACCTTAGCCGCGGCGTCCTTGCCCCTGGCTAGCCGCACACTTCAGTCGCAGGGAGGCGGATTGCCGTTCTGACAAACGACCGTCGTGGTCGAACCTTGCGGCACCACCACCGTGGTCTTTTGCGGAGGCGGCGGGCTCGAGCTGCTGATGCAGCCCGCCAGAAGTCCTGCTGCCACCATGGCGCTCAGTAATACCTTCATTATCTACACCTGTGCTTTACAGCGATGGCATCTCGCAGGGGAATTGTGGGTGCGCGGCTCACTGCGGGGCATGAGCGGATGACGCATGCCGATGTCCTCGTGCGTCCTACGGTCGCGGTCGGTCGTCTTACATGTCGCCGACCGCTTGGAGCCCTTAGGATTTCATCCATGAAGAACGATGCTGCGGCGTGCGAGCCGTGGACCCGCTGAAGCCACCTCCGCCGGCGCCGGGCGAGAGTCCGGCCAACTGCCATCGATGCGACCTGTGGAAGCGGGCCACTCAAGCCGTGGGAGGAGAGGGCGCGCGCGACGCTTCCATCATGCTGGTCGGCGAGCAACCGGGTGACGAGGAGGACCTACGGGGTCAGCCCTTTGTGGGTCCTGCCGGACGCCTGCTCGATGGCATCATCGAGGAGGCGGGACTCGATCGTAAATCCGTGTACATCACCAATGCCGTCAAACACTTCAAGTGGGAGCCGCGCGGCAAGCGACGTCTGCACAAGAAGCCCGGCTTGCGCGAGATAAACGCCTGTAGCGTCTGGCTCGAACAGGAGATCGCCGAGGTCGCTCCCGGGATCATCGTGGCCTTGGGCGGCACGGCGCTGCGCGCCCTCACGGGTGCTTCGTTGACGATTGCGGCGGGGCGGGGGGCGGAGTTGCGGCACTCCGCAGGTGCGCGGATCCTCGCCAGCTATCATCCGTCCGCGATCCTGCGCGCGCAAGGCGAGCAGGCGCGCGAGCTGCGCAGGGCACTCATCGAGGATCTGCGGCACGCCCGCAAGCTCGCCGGCGCGTCCACCTGACCGGGGTGTGGCGGGGCGCCGCCGCATACAGTACTCGGCGCCTGCGACTACTGGATTTACGCTGGCACCACGGCCGCGTAGAGTTTTGTCTATGGTGTCGAAGTTCATCGGTCATCAAACCTTCAAAGGTAGAGGGGCGGGCTCGAATCCGACGGGTCGCTTCGATGCGCTATCGGTCGAGCAAGCCGACGATGGTTGGTATCGCGAGGAGACGCCCGACAGCGTCGCGGAGACGGTACTGCCGGACCGCGCCCGGGGCATCATCACTACCAACGATTCGCCGGACGTCGGATTCGATCAATCGATCAATCCGTACCGCGGGTGCAGCCACGGTTGTGTGTATTGCTTCGCGCGTCCGAGCCATGCCTATCTCGGCTTGTCGCCGGGGCTCGATTTCGAGACCAAGCTCTTCTACAAGGCCGACGCCGTCAAAATTCTCGAGGCTGAGCTTGCCAAGCGCTCGTATGTCTGTAAGCCGATCGCGCTCGGAATCAACACCGACGGCTACCAGCCGCTCGAGAAAAGGCTCGAGGTGACACGCGGCATCCTCCGCGTCCTCGCCCGCTGTCGCCACCCGGTGACCATCGTCACGAAGAGCGCGCTCATATTGCGCGATCTCGATTTGCTCACGGACCTTGCGCGCGACCGGCTGGTCTCCGTCATGCTGAGCATCACCTCGCTGTGCGACGACATCAAGCGCACGCTCGAGCCCCGCACCGCTTCGCCGCTCGCGCGTCTGCGCGTGATCCGCGAGCTCTCGCGGGCCGCGGTTCCCGTGGGAGTGCTGGTGGCGCCCGTGATTCCGGCCATCACGGATCACGAGATGGAGGCGATTCTCGAGCAGGCGAGCGAGGCGGGGGCGAGCTCGGCGGGCTACGTCCTGTTGCGCTTGCCGCACGAGCTCAAGATCCTGTTCCGCGAGTGGCTCGAGGATCACTACCCCGACCGCGCCGCGCACGTCATGTCGCTCATCAATCAGGCGCGCGGCGGGAAGGACTACGATTCGCAGTTCGGCGTGCGGATGAAAGGCACCGGCGCTTATGCGGAGCTGCTGCGTGCGCGCTTCGAGCTCGCCAAGCGCAAACTCGGCTTTGCGGACTCGGATGACCGCTACGAGCTCGATACTTCGAAGTTTCGCCCGCCCGTGCCGGACTCACCGCAGCTTTCGCTCGGTCTCTAGCGCGGAACGAAGAACTCGTTGTAAGTCCGGATGCGCTCCTCGTGCAGCTCCATGAGATCGACGAGCTCGGTCGGCACGGTCACACCGGTGACCTTGGAGAAGATGTTCACGCGCCAGTGAGCGGCGGCCCGCTGCCCTTCGATCACCAGCGAGATCAGATGATAATCGGTCAACTTGAAGACCTTGGTCATCATCGCGAGCCAAGGTTTGAACTCGGAGAGGCCCGTCGCCCGGATCGAGATCGGCTTGTCCGCGCTCGCCCCGGCGATCTCGAAGCGGCCATCGTCCGCGAACACACGGCACATGCCGGCGAGGTCGCCGCTCACGCGAGCCCTGTGTAGCTCGCGCACGATCCGCTCTGCCGCGGCCCGTTCCGTCACTCCGCACTCCTCGAGTTCAAGCCAATGCCGCCCTGATCTCACGGCCGATGCATTCGAACGCGGTGCGCGCATACGGTATGACAGCACCCAGACCGTAGAACAAGTGAATCATACCCGCATGGCAAGTATAGGATAGGCCCGTTCCGCTGTGGGCGAGGCGCTCGAAATATTCCCGGCCTTCATCACGCAGCGGATCGAACTCAGCGGTGTGGATGATGGTGCGCGGGATGCCGGACAGGTCTGTCGCGTGGAGCGGTGACAGGCGGGTGTCCATCGCATCGGCCCCGCCGGGCATGCAGTGACGCAGATCGTGATCGAGGGTCGCCTGATCGAGGAGATATCCGCTCGCGAACTCCGCACGGGAGCCCGAGCTTCGGCTGTAATCGAGGATCGGACAGATGAGCAGCTGCAGGGCGAGAGGCGGGTCCTGAGCGTGTGCGGCGGCTTGGCAGGCTGCCGCGGCGAGCATACCGCCGGCGGAGTCGCCGCAGATGGCGAGCCGAGCCGGGTCGATGCCGTATGCCGCCGCGCGCGCGCGCATCACCCTGACGGCAGCGCAGGCGTCCTCCAGCGCTGCCGGAAATGCATGCTCGGGCGCGAGCCGATAGTCGAGCGCGAGCACGCGGCATGCTCCGAAGTGCGCGAGCGACTGTGCGATGCAAGCATGCGTGTCGAGGTTTCCCGCGACGAGGCCTCCGCCATGTAAGTACAGCATGCCCGGCAACAAGCCGGCTCCGGCCTCGACGGGCGAATACAGGCGGGCGCTCAAGGGTCCCGCGGGGCCGGGCAGCGAGAGAGTCTCGATGCGCCCGATCGGCGGCGCGGGGCCGCCGAGCTTCATGAGCTCGGCAACTTGCTCGCGCCGCTCGAGGACGGTGGGATCGAGCGTGCGGGCGGCGTTTCCGGCCGCCAGCACTTCGAGGAATCGCTTGACCCGCGCATCGAGCGGCAAGATCGCTCCGGGCACCTAGCTCAGATGCCGAGCGCTCGCCGGGTGACCGCGGGCCAGAGCGCTGGATCGACGCCGTGATTGGCAAACAGCGCCACGACCAACCGATCGATGCCGAATGCCACGCAGCTCGTGTGCGCCGGCTCGCCGCGCTCGTCCCTCATACCCCACACCGTGCCGAAATGCTCGCGGTGATAATTGAAGCTCATGCAGGCGGTCGGCACCGCGCCCGCGTAATACGGAATCAACAGCTCGAACTTGAGCGTTTGCTGGCGCTGGCTCACCGCCATCATCTGCCCCACGCGCCCGAAGAACGGATCGTTCGCCACGTCGAGCGTGTGCGGCAACGACAGATCCGCCGCGATCTGGGGGGCGCGGGACAGCCAGCGCTCGCGGTACGCGACGATCTCCTCCGGCGCACCGATCCTCACGAACTCGCGCATCCGAAAGGACTGCAGGCGGTCGAGACTGCGAGAGGGCTCGTGCCGGAAGACGTCGGCCTCGATGTCGAATTGCCAGCCGCCGGCCGGTAGCGCCCCGCGCGCCGCGGCGATCGGATAGACCGGATAGCAGGCCGCGGGAGAGAGCACGAGATCGGACGCCGACAACGCCTCGGTCCAATCGCCGCCCTGTTCGAGGCGATCGGCCGCCGCGCGGATGACGGGTTCGCTGCCGTGCAAGGCGCACACGCAGCCGAGCAGGTTGGGGAAGCTCTTCAGGTATCCCGACTTCTCGAGCTGCTTGCGGCTCATCACGGGCGGAAAGCGCATGAGCTCGGTGCCGGGTTCGCGCAGGCTCGTGATGTAGCCCTCGAGGCCCTCGCAGACGCGTACATAGAGGGCGCTGCGCGCATAGACGCCGTCGACGCCCATCGGGACGAACAAGGCAGACGCGATGTGCGCGAGCACGGCTTCGCCCGGCGGATCGCCGCTCGGCGAAGCCGCGACGGCGGCACGGGGTGCATTCATGTGGAAGCGGCCCTCTTCAACCACTGATCGACGTCGGCAGCGAGGTCATTACCGAAGTCATCGCGAGGTTGGCGAGAATACGGTCATTGTTGATCATCAGCGGGGCCGAGAGAATGTCCCGCAGGTGCCGGCCGACGCTGAACTCGCTGTCGTTCCTGTAGCCCGATAACCCGCATGCGCGCAGCGCAGCGAGCACGGTGGCGGCGGCGAGCTCGGAGGCCTGCACCTTGGTGAGCGTGATCATCGTTTGAAATTCGAGGGCCCCGAGCGCCTTCTCGTCCATCATCACCGCCTGATAGCTGCGCAGCGCCGAGCTGAGGACACCGCGTAGGGTTCGCAGGGACGATGCGGCCTGCGTGAAATGGGCAGCGCCCGGCGGCATTTGTCCGCCGGAAGAGCGCAAGGCATTGCGCACGAACGCCTGCGCCTTCGCGGTGGCGGCCGCGGCGATTCCCGCCCACACCGATCCCCACAAGATGTGCGCGTGCGGCACCATCGTTTGCGAGTGGATCTTCTCGTAGGGCTCGGCCAGAATTTGTAGCGCCGACGCGCGAGCACGCAACGTGAACCCCTCGCTGTGCGTGCCGCGCATCCCGAGGGTATCCCACGACTGCAACCGTTCCAGGGTGTAATCCCTCTTGAGGAGCACCAGGAGCACCTGGTCCGAGGCCGCCGCATCGGGCGCACGGCGCGCGGTGGTGACGATACCGTCCGCCTCCATCGCATAGGAGATCACGGTTGCCTTGCGCTCGAGAGTCACTTGATCGCCGACGTGCTCGACGGGGGCCTCGCTCGAGCGCACGTTGCCGCCGGCTTGTCCTTCGGTCGTGGAGGAGGCGAGCAGCAGCTGCTTGGTCGCGACTTCGCGCAGGATGCGCTCGAGCGCAGGGTTGCCTTTCGCGTGGCGGACGATGCACGCCATCTTGATTTGATGCATTGCGAAAATGAGTGCGGTCGACGCGCATCCCTGTCCCAGAATGAAGCACACGTCTGCGAGCTCGGCGACCGTCGCGCCCTCCCCGCCGAGAGCCTCCGGCACCATGACGCCGAGCAGCCGTTGCTCTTTGATCGCGGCGAAAGCTTCGCTCGGAAAGCGTGCGGCGGCATCGACCGAGGGTGCATGCAGCAAGGCGGCCTGCGCCGCAACGCGCGCGCGCGTGCTGTAGCCTGTGCCGCACGCCTGCAAGATCTGCGCGCCGCCATCTGCGATTCGTTGGGCTTCCATGGGATCTCTGTTCGTTGAGGAAAGAGCGCGCGCACATTATGTGGCAGGTGCGCCGCCAGCGACTAGATAAGTTAACGTGAAATTTGCCCGCTTGGTGACGCAGTACGCGCTTTTGCGGCCATATGTAAAGCTTCGACGGCGTTGTTGCTACACGGTATGATCAAAAATCTTAGCTTGGTGGGGGCTTATCGGGTGAAACTGGGTGCGGAAGAAGTGTGCGACCGCTTGATCACCCTGGTCAAGCAAGTGAGCGGTTCCGCAGCGGTATTTCCGAGCCCGTTCCCCGTCGATACGCAGCTGAGCGACCTTGGCGTCACCTCGCTGAAGATGGTCAACCTGATGCTCGCCGTCGAGGTGGAGTTCGACATCGCCATTCCGCAATCCGACATCACGCCGGAGAATTTCCAATCGCTCGGCTCCATACGGTCGTTGGTGCAGAAAATGCTCAGCATGCGGCGTCACTGAGCGCGGCCACCAGCTCCTCGACGTCCCTCTGCGAGGTCTCGCCGTGGGTCGCGCAAATCCTCACCACGTCGCGGCCTTCGAACGTGGTCGGCGCGACCCACGCGCGCCCCGACTCGACCACCCGTCTCACCAGCGCGCGCACGTCGCACACTTGGGGCGGCAGCACATCGAGTACCGCAAGCTTTGAATCGTTCGCCACCGTCCAACCGAGCGCGGACAATCGCTCGCGTACGTGCGCGATCACCGCGACGCTGCGCTCGACGTGAGCACCGAGCCCGGCCCAGCCGGCTGCGCCCAACGACAGAAACAGCCGCAGCCCCAGGAATCGGCGCGACCATTGCACGCTGTTGAGATAGGGGTCGATGCTCGCGAAGCTCGAGGGCATGAAGCTCGTGGAGGCGTGGAAGGCCTCCGACAGGACCGGACCGCGCGCTGTGATGTACATCGCGCAACCCATGGTCGTCGCGAGCCACTTGTGCGCGTCGATCGTGACCGAGTCGGCCCGTTCGATGCCCGCGAGCAGCCCGCGCATGCGCTCGGAGGCGATGGCCGCTCCACCCCAGGCTGCGTCGACGTGGTACCACACACCCTCGCGCCGGGCGATGTCCGCGCAGGCCTCGAGCGGATCGATCATACCGGCCCCGGTCGTGCCTGCGGTCGCGACCAGCAGGATCGGCACGGCCCCGGCCGCACGGTCGGCACGGATCGCTTGCTCGAGCGCCTCGGGGTCCATGCGTCCCGTGCCGTCGGTCGCGATGAGACGCAGTGCATCGCGCCCCACGCCCGCCTGATGCGCGATCTTGAGCCAGGCAATGTGACATTCGCGCGAGGTATAGAGCGTCGGCGGTCCCGTGAAGGCGCGGGCTCCCTCGTGCGCGAAGCGCGGATGAGCCGCGGTGAGCGCACACAGGAGCGCGGTGTAATTCGCCTCCGATCCGCCCGTGGCGAAGTGACCGGTCCCCGCGGCGCCGAATCCTGCTCGGCGCGCGACGGCGCGGATGACGTGGCTTTCGAGCGCCACCGGAACGGGCGATGAGGCAGAGCTCGCCAGCTGCGGATTGAAAACACTCACGATGCGGTCGGCACATTGCGAAGGAAAATTGGCGCCGGGGTTGAACAAGCCGAAATAGCGCGGATTCGTCATCTGCACGATTCCGTGCTCCATGCGCTCGAGGGTCCATTCGAGCAGCTGCTCGATGGGTCGAGGCGCGTCGAAGTCCATGGCGGCGAGCTCCTCGGCGAAGCGCGCCATGTCGATGGTCGGAATGACCGAGCCGGCGCGCACGCGGCCCTGCGAGTCGAGCAGCGCCCCCGTCAGCCAGCCGTCGAGGCGTGCGCGCTCCGCGGAGCTCGGAAACAGCGCGGCGACGGCGGCAGGCAGGGCATGCTCGGGCACTGGAGAATGGCCGCCGCTAGTCCGCGCCGGAGCCGGCTGCTGCGGCCGCGAGCGACTGATCCAGGTCCGCCAAAATGTCGTCGATATGCTCGATGCCGACGCTCAGGCGGATGCTGCCCGGACCGACTCCTGCCGCCAGTTGCTCCGCGGCGCTCATCTGGCGATGCGTCGTGGAGGCCGGATGGCAGGCGAGCGATTTCGCATCGCCCAGATTGACCAGCCTCTTGAAGAGCTTCAATGCGTCATAGAAACGTACGCCCGCGGGCAAGCCGCCGCGGACGTCAAAGGTGAGCAGTGAGCATGCTCGACCGCCCAGATATTTCTTCACCAGCCCATAGTAGGGGCTGTCGGCGAAGCCGGCGTAGTTCACGGACTCGACGCGCGCATCGCTGCGCAGGAACTGCGCGACCTTGCGTGCGTTCTCCACATGGCGTTCGATCCGCAACGCCACCGTCTCGATCCCCTGCAGGAGCAGGAAGGCGTTCATCGGTGCGAGCACCGCGCCCATGGTTCGCTGATGCACGCTGCGGCAGCGGCCGATGAAGGCGGCGCGGCCGTAGTGCTCGGTGTACACCAGCCCGTGATACGACTCATCCGGCTGGGTAAACATGGGATAGCGTGCCGCATGCTGGGCCCAGGGGAAGCTGCCGCAGTCGACCACGATGCCGCCGAGCGTCGTGCCGTGCCCGCCCATGAACTTCGTGAGCGAATGGATGACGACGTCCGCCCCGTGCTCGACCGGGCGCACCAGGATCGGCGTCGCCACCGTGTTGTCGACGATGAGCGGCATGGCGTGCCGATGCGCCACGTCCGCAAGCGCCTCGAGATCGCAGACATTGCCGGCCGGATTCCCCACCGTCTCGCAGAACACCGCGCGCGTGTTCTCGTCGATGAGCGCCTCGATGTCTGCGGCGCGGTCGGACTTCGCGAATCGCACCGTCACCCCGAGGCTCGGCAGGAGGTGCGCGAACAGCGTGTAGGTCGTGCCGTAGAGCTGCGGCACGGAGACGATGTTGCGGCCCATCTGCGTGACGTTGAGCGCCGCATAGTAAAGCGCCGTCTGGCCCGACGCGACGCTGAGCGCGCCCACTCCGCCCTCCAGCTCGGCAACTCGCTGCTCGAGGATGGAAGTGGTGGGGTTCGCGATGCGGGTGTATCTGAAGCCCTCGACTTCGAGATTGAAGAGGGCGGCGCCGTGCGCCGCGCTGTCGAACGAGTACGCCGCAGTTTGGTAGATGGGCACGGCCACGGCTTTGGTGGCGGGGTCGCAGTCGAATCCCCCGTGTATCGCGACGGTCTCTCGCTTCATGTCCGATGCCCTGCGCAAAGGGCGACAGTGTAGCGCGCTAGCGGAGCGGAGTGGGCGCGGGCGGACCCACCCCGGCTCGGGCGGGTTGTGAACTATAGCTGACACGATGTCAACTGTAGACTACACTTCGAATCAAGCCCGGCCTGGCTGTGCGGTGACTGTTGAGGGTGATCAATGGCAAGCAAGCGACGCAAAGACGGTCCCGGACGGGATGCCACCGCGAACCTGAAATCCGAGGCCGAGATGGCCGCCTACATCGCGGCATGTTTGGAAGAGGCGCCTGATGATCCGGCGCTTCTTGCCGCGGCGCTCGGTGACATCGCGCGCGCGCGCGGCATGGTGCAGCTCGCCAAGGAAACGGGATTGACCCGCGAAGGACTCTACAAAGCCCTATCCAAGGATGGCAATCCAAGTCTCGGCACCGTGCTCAAGGTGATGCACGCGCTTGGCGTGAAGCTTACCGCGACGGCCGCCTGGGGTTCGCGACATTAGGAGCTCGAACGTGCCAAGCCGGTTTGCCGCCCTCGACCGTCGGCTCTGCGTCGCACCGATGATGGATTGCACCGACCGCCATTGTCGGTTCGTGCATCGCCTTTATGCCCCCCACGCGCTTCTCTATACCGAGATGATCGTGTCCGCCGCCATCGTGCGCGGCAATGCGGAGCGCTTGCTCGCGCATGATGCGGCCGAGCATCCGCTTGCGCTCCAGCTGGGCGGCGCCGATCCGCTCGAGCTGGCGGCGGCGGCGCGCATCGGCGCGCAGGCGGGGTTCGACGAGATCAACTTGAACGTGGGATGTCCCAGCGACCGCGTGAGGAGCGGCTCGTTCGGGGCCTGTCTCATGCTCCGTCCTGCCCTGGTAGCCGAGTGCGTCGAGCGCATGCGCGAGAGCACGCAGCTACCCGTCACCGTGAAGTGCCGCATCGGCGTCGATGCACGCGATGACTACGGGTTTTTCTCGGAGTTTGCGGCCGCGGTGGCGCGCGCAGGCGTGTCGGCGCTCATCGTACACGCGCGCGCTGCGATCCTCGCGGGGCTGTCACCGAAAGAGAACCGGGAAATACCGCCGCTGAAATACGACTACGTGCATCGCCTGAAGCGCGACCATCCCGACCTGCCCATCGTCCTCAACGGCGGCATGACCGAGGTGAGCGCCGTGAGCGCGCACGTCGCAGCGGGTCTGGACGGCGTTATGCTCGGACGAGCCGCTTATCACCGCCCGGCGCTCTTGGCCGAGCTCGAGCGGGCGCTGATCGATCCTGCCTGGCGAATTCCGGAGCCGTGGCAGATCGTGGAGCGCCTCGTCCCGTATGCGCGTGCCGAAGTCCAGCGGGGCGTGCGTCTGCACTCCATCACGCGTCACTTGCACGGCCTGATGGCCGGATGTGCAGGCGCGCGCGCTTGGCGTCGATTTTTGTCCGACGTCGCCGCGCGGCCCGACGCGGCGCCGGAAAGCTTGTTTTCCGCGCTATCATCGCTCGAGAAAGGGGTGGCTGCCTAAACCGCCCGAGCGCAGGCAGCCCGGTCAAGTATAATTCGCCGGGGAACATGGGAAAGGAAGTCGAACTCGCCATCGTCTTTGCCGACGTCGTCGGCAGTACCAAGCTCTACGAGTTGCTTGGCGACTTGCGCGCGCGCGATATGGTCGGGATCTGCATCGAGGTGATGCGCGGGGCGACCGACCAAAACAGCGGCACGGTCATCAAAACCATGGGCGATGAGGTCATGGCCACCTTTGCGACCGCGGACGATGCGTTGAACGCCGCGGCCCAGATGCAGAAGCAGATCACGCTGCACCCCGGGCTGAAGGTCGAGGAGCAGGCTGTTGCCATCCGGATCGGCTGCAATTTCGGCCCGGTGGTGCGCGAGAACCGCGACATCTTCGGCTCCGCCGTGCACACCGCAAACCGCATGACCAGTCAGGCCAAGGCGGGGCAGATCATCACGACGCAGACCATGGTGGATCATCTGTCGAGCGAGTGGCGCGCCTCCGTGCGTCAGATCGACATCGCGACGCTCAAGGGACGCTCGAGCGAGGTCGCCCTGTACGAGGTCCTGTGGCAGCCCGAGGACATCACCAGCATGGTGCCGGCGATCGCCATGACCTCACGCGACCGATCCAGCAAGGGACATCGCATGCGGTTGCGCTATCAGGGGCAGGAGATCCTGGTGGAGGATGGGCGGGCCAACATCTCCATGGGCCGCGCCGAGGAGAACGATCTCGTCGTCAAGGGCAATTTGATCTCCCGCCTACACGCACGGGTGGAGCTCAACCGCAACAAGTTCATGTTGATCGACCAGAGCACCAACGGCACGTTCGTGATCGGCAAGGACGGCGAGGAAGCCTTCGTGCGCCGCGACTCGATGCAGATTCGAGGCGAGGGCCTGATCGGACTCGGCAAGGCGCCCGACAGCAATTCCTCGCAGGTGATCCGCTACATCTGCGAGGAGTGAGCGCGGCGGCAGCGGCTCAGGCCTCAGTGCGCGCGAGCGCATCGCCGAGTTCCGCGTGCAACGCCTGCGGAACTCGCTCGCCGACCTCCGACAAATAAGCGCCGATTTGCTCGAACTCCGTGCGCCAGTCCGAGTGCGACACGGCGAGCAATTCTTCGAGCGCGGCGGGAGCAAGATCGAGCTCGCGCGTATCCAAGTCCCCGAGACGCGGCAAGAAGCCGATGGCCGTCTCGCGCGCCGGAATGCTTGCCTTGCTGCGATCGATGATCCAGCGTAGGACGCGCAGATTGTCGCCATATCCCGGCCACAGGAACTTGCCGGCGCCGTCCTGGCGGAACCAGTTGACTTGAAAGATTGCGGGCGCTGCGGCGAGCTTCGCGCCCACCTCGAGCCAGTGCGCCCAGTAGTCGCCGAAGTCATAGCCTGCGAACGGCTTCATCGCCATCGGATCGCGGCGCACGACGCCTACCGCGCCGGTCGCGGCCGCCGTCGTCTCGGAAGCCAAGCCGGCCCCCATCAGCACGCCGTGCGCCCAGCTGCGCGCCTGATAGACGAGCGGCGCGAGGGAACGGCGGCGCCCGCCGAACACGATCGCCGAGATCGGTACGCCGCCCGGGGCGTCTGCGAGCTTCGAATACGCCGGATTCTGGCGCGCATCGACGGTGAAACGCGAGTTCGGATGGGCCGCGGGGCCGTCGGCCGGATCATACGGTCGGCCCTGCCAGTCGCACACCGGCCTGCCCTCTGGCAGCCCTTCCCACCAGGGCTCGTTGTCCGCGGTCACCGCGACATTGGTGAAGATCGTGTTGCGGCGGATGGTCTCATAGGCGTTACGGTTGGTTTTCGCATTGGTTCCCGGGACCACACCGAAATAGCCGGACTCGGGATTGATGGCATAGAGCCTGCCGTCCTTGCCGGGGTGCAGCCACGCGATGTCATCGCCCAGGGTCCACACCTTCCAGCCCTTGTAGCTCGAGGGCGGAATCAGCATGGCGAGGTTGGTCTTGCCGCACGCCGAGGGGAACGCGCAGGCGAGATAATGCGTTTCGCCCTGCGGGTTTTGGATGCCGACGATGAGCATGTGCTCGGCGAGCCAGCCCTCGTCGCGTGCCTGCCAGCTGGCGATGCGCAAGGCGTGACATTTCTTCCCGAGCAAGGCGTTACCGCCGTATCCCGAGCCGAAGCTCTTGATCGACAGCTCCTCGGGAAAATGCATGATGAAGCGCCGGTTCGGATCGAGCTCGCCGGTCGAGTGCAAGCCCTTCACGAACTTCCCCTCGCGAGCGATGCGCTCGAGCGCGGCGCGGCCCGCGCGAGTCATGAGGACCATGTTGAGCACGACGTAGGCGCTGTCCGTGATCTCGACACCGCAGCGCGAGTAGGGCGAATCGATCGGTCCCATGCAGTAAGGCACCACGTACATGGTGCGGCCTTTCATGCATCCGGCGAACAGCGCGTCCATCTTGGCATGTGCCTCGGCGGGCGCGATCCAGTGGTTGTTGTTGCCCGCATCGGCGCGGTCTTGTGTGCATACGAACGTGAGGTGCTCGACGCGCGCGACATCCGACGGATGCGAGCGGTGCAGATGGCAGCCGGGGAAGCTCACCGGATTGAGCGGTAACAACTCCTTCTTGCCCACGAGCTCGCGCTCGATGGATTGGTACTCGGCGGCGCTGCCGTCGCACCAATGGATGCGATCCGGTTGCGTCAGGCGCGCGATCTCCTCGACCCATGCCGCGACCCCGCGATCCAAGGATCCAAGTGATGGGACGTGCTGGGCAGCGGTGGCCATAGGGATACCCTCGAAAGCGTTCTCAAAAAAGGAAGGATGACAGATGGCTCGAGAGGCGCCAACCCCTGTGCGGTGTCCCCTGGCGGTTCCGGCGTGGCGCGGCGTAGATCCTCTGTGGGATTATAGAAATATGACATAACTACATGATTTAGCGCTAGGAGGTATACTCGCGGCATGCGCTACATGAAGCTCGAAGGACGCTCTGTCTGCGTACTCTGCGCACTTGTTTTTGCAAGTGCGATGAGCTCTTTGAGCATGGCCGATGGCGCACGCCCCGCGACCCTCGAGGTCAAGGCGACGGCTGCCGTACGTCAGGACCGCGAGCTGGTTCCGGCCGATCGCGTGGTACCCGGCGACGAGGTGTTCTACACGCTCGAAATTCGCAACAGCGGCTCGCAGCCGCTGCCGCCGCCGAGCGTCGATTTTGCGATTCCGGAACACATGCGCTACATCGCCAACTCCGCGGTGGGCGCCGGTGCCGAGGTGAGCTATTCCATCGACGGTGGACACACCTTCGACCGCCCGGAGAACCTCATGGTTGCTGCCGCTGGCGGCGGCGAGCTGCGCACGGCCACCGCGGCCGAGTACACGCATATCCGCTGGCGCCTCAAGCACGTCCTCAAGGCGAAGGCCATGGCGCTGGCGCGCTTTCGTGCCATCGTCAAATAGGGCGCGACGCGCGCACCGTGGCGTCGTAGGCTAGTACTCGGGGCTCAAGCCCCGTGACCCCTCGAGCGAGAATCTTCATCGACAGCGATTACAAAGAGGTGTTCGGTCCGCAAGGCCCGCTGGCGCGGGTCATTCCTGGATACGCCTACCGCCCGGAACAATCCGCAATGGCGGCGGCGGTCGGGCGCGCACTCGCCCTGGATGAGGCGCTGATCGTCGAGGCGGGAACGGGCACCGGCAAGACCTTCGCTTATCTCGTGCCGGCACTCCTGTCGGGACGCAGCGTCATCATCTCGACCGGGACGCGCACTCTGCAGGACCAGCTGTTTCGCCGCGACGTGCCGACGCTCGCGCGCGCGTTGGGCGCCCCCGTCAAAATGGCCTTGCTCAAGGGCCGCGCGAATTATCTGTGCCGGCATCGGCTCGAGCTCACCTTGCAACAGGGCTCGCTGTTCAAGCCGGGAGGCGGCACGCAACGCCTCCTCACGCGCGTCTCGCGCTGGGCGGCGGTGACGAAGACCGGCGATCTTGCAGAGCTCACCGATTTGCCGGAGCAGTCGCCCGTCTGGCCGACGATCACCTCGACGCGCGAGAATTGCCTGGGGCAGGAGTGCGCACACTACGCCCGCTGCCACGTGGTGGAGGCGCGGCGCGCCGCGCAGGCCGCCGACATCGTCGTGGTGAATCATCATCTGCTGCTCGCCGATCTTGCGCTCAAGGACGAGGGATTCGCGGACCTACTGCCGGGCGCCGATGCCGTGATCCTGGACGAAGCACATCAGATTCCGGACATCGCGGCACAGTTCTTCGGACAAAGCTGGGCGGCGCGAGCGGTGCAATATCTGGTCAAAGACACTACCGCCGAGATTCAGGCGGCCGCCGTGCGCTCGCCGGCGGTCGCGGATCTGCTCGCGACCGTGTCGGAGCTCCTCGATACACTGCGCGACTCGCTCGGAGGCGGCGCCGGGCGCTACGAGTGGGAGCGCCTATCGGACGCCTTCTTGGATACTCTGCCGCCGATCGAGGCTGCTCTGCACGCGCTCGGTGAGGAGCTCGAGGGCCTCGGCACGGGCGCGGGCACGGCCAGCTGCGCACGGCGCGCGGCGGCCCTGGCCGCGCAGCTCGCGCAGCTCGCGAATACTCCGCCGGAGGCGGGCATCCGCTGGGTCGATGCCAATGCCTCCGGGCTCACACTGCAGTTCACGCCGTTCGAGATCGCCGAGCGCCTGCGCCAATTCGTCGAGGCGCGTCCGAGCGCCTGGGTATTCACCTCCGCGACACTGGCGATCGGCGATGACTTCGCACATTTTGCCGCGCGCATCGGATTGCCCGAGGCGCGTACGCTCAAGATCGAAAGCCCCTTCGACTACAAGAGCCAAGCGCGCCTTTACCTGCCGCGCGACATGCCCGAGCCGCAACACCCGTCTCATGCAAGCAAGTTCATCGAGGCGTGCGCGCCGCTGCTCGAGGCGAGCGGCGGTCGGGCGTTTTTGCTGTTCACCAGCTATCGCGCGCTGGCCGAAGGGGTGAGCGCGCTCGAGGCACGCTTCCCCGACCCACCATTTCCCGTGCTGGTACAGGGTCAAGCCCCGCGCGAGGCGCTGCTCGAGCGGTTCCGCGAGCTCGGCAACGCCGTCCTCCTCGCCACCGGCAGTTTCTGGGAGGGCGTGGACGTAAAAGGCGAGGCGCTCGCCATCGTGGCCATCGACAAGCTGCCGTTTGCCTCACCCGACGATCCGCTGCTGCGCGCACGCCTCGAGGGCATCCGCCGGCTGGGCGGTAACCCGTTTTTGCAGTATCAGTTGCCCCAGGCCGTGCTTGCCTTGAAGCAGGGCGTTGGACGATTGATCCGCGATTTCGACGATTTCGGCGTGATCGTGCTCGGCGATCCTCGTTTGACCACGAAGGCGTATGGGAGCGTGTTCTTGAGCGCGCTGCCGCCGAGCCCGCTCGTCGAGGACGGCGCTGCGGGCGCGGCATTTTTAATGGATCGCTTGGGCCGCAAGCGCGCGCCGAGCGCTGCCTCCGGCTAACGTATGCGCGTGCTCGCCGTCGAATCCTCGGCCGAGGCCTTGGGGGTTGCACTGCGCACCGAGCAGGGCACGATCGAGCGAGGCCTGGAAACGACGCGGGGACACGCAGAACAGATCTTGCCTTTGATCGACGCGGTGCTCGGCGAGGCGAACGTGCGCTTGTCGCAACTCGACGGCATTGCTGCAGGCGTCGGCCCCGGCACATTCACGGGCGTGCGCATCGCTGTCGCCGTCGCACAAGGACTCGCCTACGGGGCAGGCTTGCCGGTCGTTGCCATCACGAGCCTCGAGGCGCTGGCATTTCCCGCCATCGAGGCCGGCGCGGATCGGGTCATCGCCTGTATCGATGCCCGCATGGGCGAGGTGTACTGGGGCTGCTTCGCTCGCGATCCGGCGCTGGGACTCCGTACCCTCGAGCCTCTGCAAGTTACGCCGGCGGGTCGCGTACGCTTGCCGAGCGCGGGGCCCTATAGAGGCATCGGCCGAGGCTTCGCAGCGTACCCGGAGCTCGCCGCGCTTGCGGGAATCACTCTGGATGCGCGCTCCGTGGAGGCGCTGCCGAATGCCGCGGATATGGCGCGGCTCGGCGCGCTACGGTTTGCGGCGGGTCAGGGACTGGATCCCGCCGACTTAAAACCGGAATATGTGCGCGACAAAGTTGCCCTGACCGAGGCTGAGCGTCGCGCTGCGAAGCATCGCGCGGCGAAATAGCACCAGTCATGGAACTGTCATGTGCGGGCGCTGTAATAGTGGGCTGAAGAATCAAGGGATTAAGGGATCTGATGACTGCGAAGCGCATTCTCATCATCGAGGACGAAAAGGCGATACGCGATTTGATCGCCTTCGGACTACGGCGCGCCGGCTACGAGGTGAAGGAAGCCGAGGACTGCCGCGAGGCGCGCGCGCGCATCGCGGATGCGCGTCCCGATCTGATGCTGGTCGATTGGATGCTGCCCGACATGAGCGGCCTCGAGCTGACTCGCTCGCTGAAGCGCTCGAAGGACACGGAGGAGATTCCAGTCATCATGCTCACCGCGCGAGCCGAGGAGCAGGACAAGGTCGGAGGCCTCGAGGGCGGCGCCGACGATTACATCACCAAGCCGTTCTCGCCGCGCGAGCTGCTTGCCCGCATCCAGGCGGTGCTGCGCCGAGCCGCACCCGCAGGCGCCGCCGACGTGATGGAGGTCCAGGGCCTGAAACTCGATGACTCCAGCCATCGCGTGAGCGCCGGCGAGCGCGAGATCGCACTCGGCCCCACTGAATACCGCTTGCTGCATTTCTTCATGACGCACCCCGAGCGGGTATTCAGCCGCGGGCAGTTGCTGGACCGGGTCTGGGGAGGTAATACTTACGTCGAAGAGCGCACGGTGGACGTGCACATCCGCCGGTTGCGCAAGGCGCTCGAGCCGTACACCTTGGAAGGGCTGGTCCAGACGGTGCGCGGCGCCGGTTATCGCTTCTCCACCCGAGACTCATAAGCGGAGGCAGCTCTCCGGACCATGGCAGCGATGTGGACGTTCGCGCTCGCGCGGCTCGCGGGCATCTTGCTGGTGGGTCTGTGTCTCGGCCTTCTCATCCCGCCGCTGTGGTTGTGGGTGCTGCTCGCCGCCTGTCTGTACCTCGGTTGGCAGCTGCACAATCTCTATCGGTTGGACCGCTGGCTGCGACTGCGCTCGCAGCTCGATCCGCCCGCCATCGGGGGGATCTGGGGCGACATTATCGGACAGGTCGTGCGGCTGCATCGGCGCAAGCAGTTCCACAAGCAGCGGCTGGTGCAGATTTTCCGTGAGCTGCGGCGCTCCACCGCGGCGCTGCCCGACGGCGTCATCATCCTCAGCAGCCAGAACGAGATCGTCTGGTTCAACCGTCAGGCCGCGCGCCTGCTCGGGCTGCGGCGCCCGATCGACATCGGTCTGCGCGTCGATAATCTGATCCGCTCGCCCGAGTTCGTGCGTTATCTGCACGGTGAAGATTTCGCAATGCCCCTCGTCATCCGTCCGCCGCTCGAGACCGACCTGTATCTTGCGCTGCAAGTGGTGCCCTACGGCGCCGGCCAGTTTCTGCTGCTCGCGCGCGACGTGACGCGCCAGATGCGCCTGGAGGCCATGCGCAAGGATTTCGTAGCGAATGCCTCGCACGAGCTGCGCACGCCGCTCACCGTGATCTCCGGCTACTTGGACACGCTGGCCGACGATCCGGGCATCGATCATGCCTGGGCGGGGCCCATTCGCGACATGCGTGCACAAGCTCAGCGGATGAATGCCATCATCACCGACCTGCTTGAGCTATCGAGGCTCGAATCGACGGATGGGGAGGCGCCGCGCGAGCCGATCGACGTGCCGCTTATGCTCGAGCGCTTGCACCGTGACGCTCTCGCCAAGGGGGATCGTCCGCATCACGTGTTGCTCGACCTCGAGTGCGAAGACGGACTCTTCGGCGCCGCGCACGAGATCGAATCTGCGTTCACCAATTTGCTCGTGAACGGGCTCAAGTACACGCTTTCCGAGGGGACCGTGCGCATGCGCTGGTGGAGCGACGAGGAG
>Ga0187875_10000899_pt1 | contig 23761 bp, 19 predicted proteins | sample June2016WEW_17_1_2_FD_132978 | JGI IMG/M metagenome (GOLD analysis project Ga0187875, IMG submission 132978) | Peatland microbial communities from SPRUCE experiment site at the Marcell Experimental Forest, Minnesota, USA - June2016WEW_17_10 | ecosystem: Environmental > Terrestrial > Soil >...
TACCGCGCCATTTCCCGAGCCGGGATCCTGCCTGAAGCCCGCCCTTCCCATCGATTTCATCTACCACCAAGACACCAGCAACATTTCCACCCGGTCCTAACAGCCTCCTCAGGCCTCGAAGCCGGAAGTTATGGATAGCGCTATCCATAAATTTCTATCTCCTAACGCCCGTCTATGTCTGGCCGCCCGCCGAGCCTCTTCTCCGGCCAATCCGCTTTCGACATGGTGATCCAGTCCCTGCGTTCGTCCACAATACACAGCGCGGGATTATAGATAGCGCTATCCATAAACAGGGCGGATGACCCCTTGCCGGTGCGAGCGGGACCACTCTTCTTGAATTGGGGCCACGTCGTCGAATGCGCAATCGCCTCGCGCGCCTTACCAAGCCCGACTTCCCCCAGCAAGCCACGTCCATCGTCCGACTGCCGCCGGCCCAGCACCTCCAACTCCTGTAACAGCCACCAAATAAGCTGGCGTAACTGTCTGAATACCGTTTGCTCGGCTTCCCATTGCTCGCCAGCCTTCAATCATGCCCGGCCCGCAGTTTATAGATAGCGCTATCCATAAAATTCCGCCTCGCCTCTCCTCTGAAACACACTTCCTGGACCGGGTTCGATACGCCTTCTCAGATGCCGATTTCCACCCGCCGATCCATTGTCAACATTTCCGCTCTGTCCTCACGCCGCCCACAAACGGGGCCCGATTTTATGGATAGTGCTATCCATAACTTTTCCAGTCGCCCAGCAGTAAGTTTGTTCATCGACAGGGTCAGCGCATCTTCGGCTGGTGCGAAGCAATCTCGGCTACAACATCGTGACCGCTCTCGCCAACAATGGGCGCGTGAATCGACCCGGCCGATGCCGCCCGCGCAACCACTGTTTCACAGTGATCTCACTCACCGCGCATCCCCGCACCGCGAGTGCTCGGCGCAATTGCGGCAATGTGCGCCCCGCCCGCTTTCGATACAACTCCCGGCAAAGCGGATCACGTGGCAGCAACAGTTTCTTTCGGCTCATCGTATCCTTCCCCGGCTCAACCGCTGTCCCCACCGGACCTCGGCTTCATACGACAAGACAATTATAGATAGCGCTATCTATAAAAAGCAAGACCGCATCGCCACAAGGGGCGGTTCGCGCGAAATGCGTCGATCTGCCCGACCGCTGGCCGCTTGGGCGGAAGGAACCGACCAGATTTCCCTGGGCCAAACCACCGTTGACATTTCGGGTCAGACTTGCTAATGTATGCACCAGTATGAAGTCAGTGCATCAACACGTCACCGCAGTCCGGGCGTCGTATTATTGGTTTTATTTTAGCCAGCCCTGTCTGCGGGCTGTGTGTTGATGCCAGAAACGTTGACACCCAACCGTCCCGCAGGCGCGGGACGGTTTTTTTATTGCCAAAAACCGCGCCGCGCATCGGGTAAAGGAGCAAAGGAAATGATCATCGTGTTAAAGCCGGGAACCAGTGAACAGGACATCCAGCAGGTCGCCGACGCGGTCAAGAAGTTCAACTATGAACCCCGCCTGATTCGCGGTGTCGAGCGCACCGTCGTGGCCTGCATCGGCGATGAACGCAACCACCACACCCTCGAATCGCTCATCGTGCTGCCCCAGGTCGAGAGCGTCACCCCCATCCAGAAAAAATACAAGCTCGTCAGCCGCGAATACCAGGCCAGCGACACCGTCCTCGACGTGCGCGGACTCAAGATCGGCGGCGGAACCTTCCACGTCGTCGCCGGCCCCTGCTCCGTGGAAACGGCGGCGCAGACGTTGGAAACCGCCAGAGCCGTGAAGTCGTACGGCGCGACACTCCTCCGCGGCGGCGCATTCAAGCCCCGCACCTCGCCCTACGACTTCCAAGGCTTGGGCCGCGACGGTCTCGAGATGTTGAAGCAGGCCAGCGCGGCCACGGGGTTGCCCGTCGTCACCGAAGTCATGTCCCCGCAGGACGTGGACATGGTCGCGTCCTACGCCGACATCCTGCAGATCGGCGCCCGCAATGCGCAAAATGTTCCGTTGCTGGCCGCCGCTGCCGCCTCGGGCAAGGTCATCCTCCTCAAGCGCGGCGTGTCCGGCTTGATCGATGAATGGCTGCTGGCCGCCGAGTACATCTGCGTGCACGGCAACAACAAGGTCATCCTCTGCGAGCGCGGCATCCGCACCTTCGAACACGCCTGCCGCAACACGCTCGATCTCAGCGCCGTCGCGATCGCCAAACAAGAAACGCACTTGCCGGTATTCGTCGACCCCAGCCATGCGGCGGGCCGATTCGACATGGTGATCCCGCTGGCCCGCGCCGCGGTCGCCGTCGGCGCGGACGGCCTGCTGGTCGAAGTGCATCCCGACCCGGCCACGGCCCTCAGCGACGGGGGCCAGCAACTCAAACCCAAGCAGTTCGGCCAGTTAATGGCGGAAATCCGTCCGCTCGTCGAAGTGATGGGCAAACAGTTGGGCGGAGCGTAACGCTCCCCACCCGGACTCGCGATGGGTCGCGTGGTCCTGAAGCGTTGCTTAACCGGCGTGTGAGCCTCGGAACCATTTACCGAGGCCCAACCAAACCGTTATCACCAGGCTGATGGCGCTGATCGTCGCGCCCAGCTTCAACGAGCGCGGTGAGAAGTGCACGACTACCTGCCCTTGGCCGGCTTGGGGAATCACCAGTCCTTGGAAAGCGCCGAACACCTCGATTACCTTCGTGCGCTCATCGGTTGACACCCATCCCGGATAGTATGCCTGCGACACGAAAACGATCCCCGGTCGGCTCACCTTGTAGTCGATTGTATAGCTCTCGGGCGTGAGGCTGTTGAATTGTACGAAGTCGTTGGTGCCGGCTTCCTGGCTCGGCCCGTCCCCAGGCAACCCGCCGATCGGCAACGGCCTGCTGACGGCCACTTCGTTATGCCAGTCGATATCGCCACGTTCCAGGGCCGCCAACAGTTCGGCTCGGGAATCGTACGGGCGAATCCGTGTGAAGAAGTGCGCGCGCGGCAGTGAATTCGTGTGTGTGCCCAGCCAGTCTTTGCCGTTCGCGTCGCGTTCCATGGTGACACATATATTTTGAATGTCGATCTTGGCCGCCTGATTGGTCATGGCTTGAAACCCCGCAACGTTTTCGGGGTCAAAACCCGTGTAGCCCTCCGGGACCTCCAGGAAATCGTGGAAATAAGACAGGTTACGAAACGTGGCGATTTCCTCGCTGACCCGGCCCTGAACGACTTGGCCAAATCGAAATGGACCGCGTTGTTCGCGATAGTCTTTCAACAGCGAAAGCAAACGGTTGGTCTCCGGATAATACTCGTCGGGACTGACGGGACTGCAGTGGAAATCTCCATACGCGTGATAGAAGTCGGCGAACGAAATGATCAGCAAGCCGCCCAGACACAGGGTCTGTATCGATCGTCTTTGGCTGCGGATCACGCCGACAACAGCCACACCGCAGAGTATGGCCACCGCCAGGGCAATGGACGTCTCCTGCCGGGACCAGGACAGCCGGTCTGGATTCCGCAGTCCGTCGCCCAGATGTTTCCCGCCCACGTGCAACACCAGCGTGAGACAGGCGCAGCCCGCCGCCGGTAGGAACAGGGGCCACTGACGCAGCATCCGCGCTCGATGCCGAAAGAGCTCTACCGCGTACGCGCACAGAGTCGCCGCGGCAAACGTTGCCACACACGCCATTCTCGCGGGGGCTCGAAAAAGGGACACGCCCGGAAGAATCCAGTACAAAAACTGGTATAGCCCGCCGTACCGACCCAACATGAACCACGTGGCGGCAACCCAGGCTGTCAGGAAAAACCCGAGTCCGCGTTTGTCCTCGATTCGTCGCCAGTTGAACAAAATCAAGGAGAGCGCGAGCCAGAAGATTTGCCCGCAGTAGGCGCCGAATTCCCAGTATTGCCAATAGCCCGGCGTGGCGTGTACGGGGCCATTGGTTCGGACGGTCTGGCTGTGCGGATCAAAACCCCAAAACGGAACGGGTGAGTCTGTGGCCTGTGTCTTTCCGAAGAAATTGGGCACCAGGAGTGTCAGGACTTGGCGATACTGAAACGAGGAGTCGACGAGGTGTTCGTATGACTGACTCGGCCGTGATGTGCGCCGCCAGTTCTCAACCCCCGGCAACACCATCAGGGCACTCATACCCAGGATCAGCACAAACGTGCCGGCGATTTTTGGCAGATCTCTTCCCGCAATTTGTCGAATTGTCGCTTGACGACTGGAGCCTTCCTGGCGGCGAACGGAATAGCATCGATAGAGCCAGTACGCGAAAACCAGATACCAACAATACAGCGTCATTTGTGGAAAACCCGCCAGGAACGACACGACCATGGCGCCCACCAGTCCCAGCCAGGACAGACGTCTCCGGTCGCAAGTGAAGCGATGGACACAGAGGAATTGGAGCGGAAGCCAAATGTACACTTGGATCATCACAACGTGCACAATTCTCAGAGAGGCAAAGCCGGAAAAACAGAACACGAGCGCGCCGGTGACCGCCGCGACCGGGCTGAGCTTCACCCGCTTCAGAAACGCATACATGAAGACGCCGCCCAACAGGTAATGCAAGACGATGTATCTCTGGTAGACGAGAAAGGGCAATCGCCCGTTGTGCACGAAGGGAATCAACAACCACTGCGGTGGATAGTATACCGCCATTTGCGGGTCGGAATAGAACGGCATTCCGTCATGGACTCCCGGAAACCAAAGAGGAAACCGTCCCGCGTGAAGCGATGTGGCGAAGTAGTTCACGCACGGATAGAACTCCGTCAGCGTGTCATCCCAGATGAAACATCGGCCGTTCAGGAAGCCCCAGTAGAAAAATCCCAGAAACATGGCCAGGATGGCCATCGCGCCCGCATCATCTGCCAGCCGTCTCAGGCGTGCGGCGTCGAGAGGTCTCTCATTCATAGAAACGCGAGTGCGCGTTGGCCAGGTTGCCTCAAGCCCGCGTGACGCGCCAGAGCAGCCACAAGCCCAGGAATTCGAAAAACAGATTCGGCGACCAAAGGATCGCTTCGGGGAACAACGCCGGCCGGCCCTTCAGCGTGTTGGCCAGTATCATCATGAAGTAAAAGATCAGCGCCAGCCCCAGACTAAGGGCAATCCCGATCGACGTTTCGCGCCGGCTCGTCCTGATTCCCAACGGAATGCCGATGAGCGTAAACGCCAGGCAGGCGACCGCCCCGGCCACCCGTTGATGCGCCTCGATCAGGGCCGCCGCGGGATAAATACCGTGCGCGCGCAAATCCCGAATCTCATCCATCAACTCGGGAAACACCAGGTCCCCCAATTGCCGCGCCGCCCGCGCCTGGCGTAGCGCGCGGCTCAGGTCCATCTCGATCGGGTAGTGCTGCATCGTGGCGTCGCGTTGGATCTTGTGGATGTTGGTGGGGTCCTTCGAATCGCGGAAGTCGCCGTGGACGTCGTACAGATCGAGCAGGAGTTTGCGTTCCTCGGGTTTCGAGGAGACGATTCCTTTTTGCGCGCGCATGCTGGACGCGACGTTGTTGCTCTCGTCCAGGGAGTAAATCATCACGTCTTCAATGATGTTCCCCTTCTTCCTGCCGGCGTAAATCACATAGCCGGGGAAATCCTTGATGTAAGTGCCTTCCTCAATCAACGCCATCGGCCGTTGCGAGCCCAGCCGCACAAACATCGTCTTGAACTCGAATCGACACCACGGCGCGAGGTCGGCGTTGATGTACAGGCAGCAGACGCTGGCGACGGCCGCGACCAGAATCACCGGTGCCACCACCTGCCCGAGGCTCATCCCGCTGGCCCGCATGGTGGTGATCTCGTTGTCGGCGCTCATCCGGCCGAAAATCAGGATCGCCGTCGCCAGCATCGCCATTGGCAGGGACAAACTCAGCACGTTCGGCGTCATCAACAGCACGAAGTATCCGACCACTTCCAGACCCACTTTCTGGTTCACCAACATGTCGCTGAGTTGCTTGAGGATCCGCGCCAGCAGCAGCACGAACGTGCACACGCCGATGGTCAAAAGCAGCGTGATGATCGCTTGCCGTGTGATATACTTGGCCAGGATTTTCATGCGCAGTGAGTACGACTAGCAATTTTTCCGCGTCAACGCCACGCAAAATCCATCAGGGCCCGTTCCAACCAGTGTTGGAGGCAGCCCTTGCCGACGAGGTTTCCGCCCGGAAGAAGTCGCGCGGCGCGCTGACTCCCCTGACCATCATCGTCCCGACACACCTGCTGGGCCTGTATCTTCAACGGACGCTGGCCCGCAGGCTGCCCAACGGCCACGTCAATTTGCGGTTCCGCGTGCTGGAAGATCTGTTGCCAACCGCGCGTCAGGCCCCCCGACTCGGCTTGGAGCTGCTTTGTGACAGGATCGCCCGTGAGGAAATCTCCGCCAGCGGTTATTTCGCTCCCGTGCGCGAAACCAAGGGCTTTCGCCGCGTGCTGCTCGAGACATTCAAGGACCTCGAGCAGGCGGGTGTGTCGCCGCAGCCGTTTGGCAAGGCCACCGCGAAGACCGGAAGACTGTCAGAACTCTCCGCCGCCTACACCGCTTACCGCAATTGGCTCGCGGCCCACGGTTTCACAACGGAATCCGATTTGTATCAAAACGCCCGCATGTCGGAGGCGAACTCGGAGACGTTTCTGTACGGTTTCTACGATCTGACGGCTGTTCAAAAGAAGTTCGTGTTGAAGCTCTCTCCGACCACAGTCTTTTTCCCGCGGACCAGCCACAACGCCTACGCGGAACCGCTTCTGGACTGGTTCCAGTCCCAACATTACGAAGTGGTTGGCCGTGTACCGGCCGACGCGCCCAATACCAAACCCGACGCCAAAATCGTCTCGGCTCCCGGCGAGACCAGTGAAGTCCAGGAGGCCGTGCGCGAAGCGCTCGCGTTTGTGGCGACGAAAGACCGCTCCTTCAACGACGTCGCGATCTTGTGCCGAAGCCGGGAGCAATACGACGCGATCCTTCGTGACACCCTCGGCAACCTCGGTATCAAAGCATACTTCCGCGGTGGTCGCCCGCTGAGTGAACAACCGGACGCGCGCCTGCTGTCACTGCTGCTGGAAATCGTGCGTTCCGACTTCAGCCGTGCTTCCGTGATGGAGTTGGCGTGCCACGCCGGCCCGCACTCGCACTGGGACGCTCTCTCGGTGCAACTCGGAATCGTCGGCGGACAGCAGCAGTGGGTCGAACGCCTGGAAGCTGCTTCGTCCACATCGGCGGGCGAGGGACACCATCGCGAACGATGGCATCGCGATACCGGGCCGATACTCGCGTTTGTGAAGAAACTCGTTTCCCTTCTCGGTGGGCTGCCGGGGGAGGCGAAGTGGAGTGAATATGGCGCCACACTCATCTCGGCCTTCCGTGCCTTGGGAGGCAGGAGCGACGCCATCGTTGGCTGTATCCGCGCCCTGGCCGAGTTGGAGGAGTTTCAGACGCGTATCTCATTCGAGACATTTGCGGATTACTGTTGGCGAGCGGTCGAAGCCTCCTCCGACCAACCGCAGCAGTTTCAGGACGGAGGGATCTTTGTCGGCGACGTCATGAGTGCCCGCGGGTTGTCGTGGCCACTGGTCATTTTGCTCGGTCTCGTGGAGAAAGCCTTCCCGCGCGTCATTCGCGAAGATCCGCTTCTGCCCGATGACGAACGCGCGCGCGTCAGCCCGGATCTGCCTCACAAGCTCGACGGGTACGAGGAAGAACGGCTGTTGTTCTCGCTCACCACGGGCGCGGCCCGCGACAAGCTGGTGCTCAGTTACCCGCGGTTGGAACCTTCGACGTCGCGTCCGCGCATCGCTTCCTTTCTGTTGCTGGAATATGCCGGCGCGAACAACTTCAAGACGCTCGACCAACGCGCCATCAAGGTCCCGCTGTCGCCGGTGCGCCAGGTCGCGGAACCGTTGAACGACCGTGAGTTTGATTTGGGTGGGCTCGTATCCGTCGCGGATGGGCACGGCTACCTCCGCCACGTGTCGCCCCTTCTGGCCGAAGGCGTGGGGAACACCAGGATGCGCTGGCGCGAGCGCGCGCTCACCGTGTATGACGGACTGTTTGGCGGAGACGACGCGCGGGAGTTGCTTCGCGAGCGGTTTGGCCTGGAGAAACTCGTGATCGGCGCCACTTCGTTGGAAGATTTCTTCGGTTGTCCATTCTACTATTTCCAAAAGCATGTGCTCGGCGTGGAACGATGGGAGGAACCCGAGGCAGCCATTTCCATTGATGCCCTGGATTTGGGGTCGCTCTATCACGCGATCCTGGAAGACTATTACCAATCCCGCGCCCGCGACGTGGTGACGGTCGCCGAAAAATACTTTGACGAATTTCATCGCCGCGGTGTGACGGGCTACCCGACGGTCTGGGAGGTCAAGAAGCAGATTGTCTTGGAGGAGCTGCGTGCGTTCGTCGAACGCGACCGCGCGGCATCTGTCGGTTGGTCGCCAACGGAGTTCGAGAAGGACTTTCGCGGCATCCCCGTGGCCCCGCCCGTGCGGTTGCGTGGCAAAATCGATCGCATCGACCGAAGTGACGATGGCGCTCGCGCCCGGGTTCTGGATTACAAGACCGGCCGGTTGCCGCGCAACGTTCGAGACGACTCGCTGGCGGGAGGCGAAGCTCTGCAATTGCCGTTGTATATCCTCGCGGCCGAAGAACTGTTGCCGAAGGTCACGGTCGAGTCGGCCAGCTACCTGTATTTCACGCTACGCGGCGGGTATCGCACCATCACCTTTACTCATAAGGCGCTGGACAGTCAGCGTCCTGTATTGACCCGCCTGCTCGACACCGCGGCCAGCATGATTCGCGATGGTGTGTTCGCGCAGTATGCCACGCCCGAGGGGTGCCGCCAATGTGATTACCGCCCGATCTGCGGGAACGCCATCCTGAAATTGTACGAACGCAAGTGCAACGATACGCACATGGAAGCCTTCCGCTCGATCAAGGAGAACGTGGAATGACGCGGCCAGTCGACCACGTGGCGCGCGACACGGCGGCGAACGATCTCGACACCACGTTGTTCGTCGAAGCGGCGGCGGGCACGGGCAAGACCACCGCGTTGGTGGCGCGCATTTTGTCTGCCGTAAACAAGGGACGCGCGCGGCTCCGTGAGATCGTCGCGATCACGTTTACCGAGAAAGCGGCGGGAGAGTTGAAGGTCCGGCTGCGCGAGACACTGGAGGAGACACTCACCGGAAGCAGGCTCGCGGAAGCTTTGAGCGACCTAGAGCGGGCGCATATTACCACGATCCATTCCTTTTGCGCGTGGATCTTGCGGGAACGCCCGGTGGAAGCCGTGGTCGACCCGCAGTTTGCGGTCGCCGATGAATTGCAGCGCCAGTTCCTTCTCGAAGAGGCCTGGGAAGAATGGTTGGAAACCGAGTTGGCGAAGAACCCGCCGGCGTTGCGCCAGGCGCTGATGCGCGGCGTCGAGTTGGACAAGCTTCCCGAATTGGTCGCCCGGCTCGTCGATCATCGCGACCGGCTCGCTTCCGCGGCCGTGCCCGATCCCGTGCCATTGGACGTTGCGAAAATCGTGGCGGAATTGAGGTCGTCCGCGCCGGCGTTGGAACGGTGTCTGAAACATTTCCGGGAGCGCAAGGAGAATGCCTGGCTCCGTGCGCGGACCCTGCTCGACACGTTGCCCTTGTTGGAACGGGCGTCGACCGAGCGCCAAATCGCGGTGCTTCGTTCTCTGGAGTTAATCACGCCTCGGGCGATGTCGCATTTTGATGGCCAGGAAGCGTTTCGTGAGATGAAAGATCTGGTCAGGCAGCTCCAGTCGTTGCTGGAGGATTTCAGGGCCGCGGCCGATCACAACTTTCTCGTCGAACTCGTCACCTGGTTGCGCGGGTTTGTTGATCACTTTCAGAAGGTCAAACACGAGCGCGCCATGCTGGATTTTGACGATCTTCTGGTGAAAACCCGCAATCTGGTTCGCGACAACGCAATCGTGAGAAAGGATCTGCAGCGGCGATTCAAGTTCGTGCTCGTCGATGAGTTTCAGGACACCGATCCCGTGCAAACCGAGTTGGTGCTGTTGCTTGGCGAAGGTGCCGCGGGCAAGCTGTTTGTTGTCGGTGATCCGAAACAAAGCATCTACGGATTTCGTCGCGCCGATATCGAGATGTACGCCGCCACCCGTCAACAAATCGAACAGACGGGCAAAACACTGACTTTTCAGCAAAACTTCCGCAGCAAATCCACGATCCTGGATTGGGTAAACGACGTTTTTGCAAAAATTCTCGTCCGATCCGAGGATGGCCACTATCAACCCGAATACATTCCCCTGAAGCCGCGGCCGGATCTGAAGACCACGGAGGCTGCGGTGACGTTGCTCCGCCCGAAACAACCTCTCCCGGGCACGGCGGATGAATTGCGTCGCGCCGAAGCAACAGCCGTGGCGCGCTATCTTCGCCAACAGGTGGCCACGGGCGCTCATCAGTGGGGCGACGTGGCGCTGCTATTCCGAGCTTTCACCGGCGTCGAGACGTACAGCGACGTATTGCACGAGCACGGCGTGCCCTTTCGCGTCGTTGGCGGGAAGGGATATTATCAGCGGCAGGAAATCCAAACGCTGTCCTCTCTGCTCTCGTGTCTGGATAATCCAACTGACAAGCTCGACCTGGTGGCCTCGCTGCGTTCTCCATTGTTTGGTTGGGCGGATGAACTGGTGTTCCTGGTTTCCCAGAAGATGAAGTTGGACTACCTCGGCGATGTCGCCGCAGACTTGCCCCAACAAGTGAAGTCGACGTTCGCCCTCCTGCGTGAATTGCACGAATCGCGGCACGATTTTTCCGTTCCGGGCTACGTCGAGCACGTGTTGGCCCGTGCCCGTATCTGCGAAGCGTTCTTCGCCAGCCAGCCGGACGGCGCGCAGTGTGTCGCGAACCTGTTGAAGGCCCTCGAATTGGCCCGGCAACTTGAAGCCCTGGGGTTGCGGTCGGTCCGCGCATTCGTGCGACGATTGCGCGAGACCGTATTGGGTGGTGTCGACGAAGAACCTTCACCGGCCAGCGAGGAGACAGACAACGTCGTGCGCATCCTGACGATCCACAAGGCGAAGGGCTTGGAGTTTCCCGTGGTCGTGCTCGCTGATTTGGCCGGCCGATCGTCGGATTCCGGCGCAAAGTTGCTGTTTCGTCCCGATGGCGGCGCGGAGCTGCGGTTCGCCGGCATGCGAACGGCCGGTTTCGCCGAAACGGACAAGGGCCATGCCAAACGCGAGGAGGCGGAGGAAATCCGCTTGCTCTATGTGGCGGTGACGCGCGCGAAAGAACGCCTGGTGATTCCGTGGTTTGCGGAGAAGGGTGGGCGCATCGATTTGCTGGCGCGAGGATTCAAGCCCGGTGCCAGCCCGCTGGTGGAGTCGCCGGATTTGGAATCGCTGGGCGCTACGGCTATCGGGGCCGGGGAGACGGCCGCCATGACCAACTCGGTGGAACAATGGGTCGATCGACGACGACAATGGCAGGAATCTCGCCGGGAGTTGCTCCAGCGCGCCGCCAGACCGTTGGCGCGAGTTAGTCCGTCGAAGCTGGCGGGGGAAGCGGAACCACGCGAGGACGAACCTGTTGGCCTCGGGCGCGAGAAGGCGATGGAGTTTGGAAGTGTGGTTCACGACGCGCTGGAAATGGTCGATTTGGCCGCGACAGGCGTTCGGCAGCGCGCGCAAATCGAGCAGTTCGTTTCCCAAACGGGTCTCAGTGACGGAGAGAAACGCCATGCGGCCAACTTGGTAGTCAGCGCGCTCGATTCGGAGTTGATGGCCCGCGTGCGCCGGGCGGAGCAGGTCTATCGGGAATTACCATTCACCCAGGTCGTGGGGGATGGATTGATCGAGGGAAAAATCGACCTGCTGTTTTGCGAGAACGGCCGGTGGGTGATCGTCGATTACAAGACCGACGCGCGGGTGGAAGCGGAACAATACACCCGGCAATTGCGCGCGTACGAGGCCGCGCTCCAGCAGGTCGCGGGCATTCCGATTGCTGAGAAATGGCTGTTCTTTCTGGCCAGTGGAACGGTTAGGGAAGTCAGCGGATGATCAAAGTGGACATGCACATGCACTCGGGCGAAGACCCCGAGGACGGGCTGCGCTATCCGGCGACGGCGTTGATCGACCGCGCCGTCGAACTCGGTTACAGCGCCATTGCCATCACCCTTCACTGTCAGGTGCTCGAGGATGAGCGGGTTTTCGAGTACGCACGGCAAAAGGGGCTGCTCCTCATTCGCGCGGTCGAGTGGAACATCCAGAATCGCGATGTGTTGCTCTACAATATCACCCAGCGCGATGCGGAAAAAATACTCACGTTTGACGATCTTCGCGCCTACAAGCGCGAGCGTGGTGACGACCTGTTGATCGTGGCGCCGCATCCTTGCTACCCAAAGGGCCACAGCCTCGGTCGTGATTTCGAGCCGAACATCGACCTGTTCGAGGCGGTCGAGTACGCCTCGATGCATTTTTCCTGGTGCGATATTTTCAACCAGCGCGCCCTGCGAATCGCGCGGAAATACCAGAAACCGGTCGTGGCCAGCTCCGACGCCCACAACCTTTGGATGTTTGGCAACCATTACACGATGGTGGATGCGGAACCGACCATGCACTCGATCTTTCGCGCCATCCGCGACGGCCGCGTCGAACCCCACAGTCCACCCGTAAAGACGTGGACGTCCCTGCGCATGTTCTTCTGGGATCCCTTGGTGGTACGCAAGCCGGGCGAAATCATGGAAAGTTTTCCGCCCGCGACCTCCAAGGCTGGCTGAATTTCCGACTTCAGATGCCCAGCTTGTCCTCGCGTGTGAAGAACGACGCGATGAAGTGGAACATGGCAAAGCATTCCAGCGCAAACGGCAGGAAACCGAGGAAGCCGACCAGCGGCATCTCGAAGTACCTCGCATTTTGGCCGAGCGGAAAAATGTAGACCCACTTGGTGTACGCCCACATGTTCCAAAATTCCCAGAGCAAGCCGCATACGGCGCCGGCGGCGAACAATTGCAGCGTGCGCGACGGCTCGCCGTGCTCCCAGTCCCGGTAGATGCTGGGCATGCCGCGCCAGTAGTTGAATGGTTCCAGCAGGAAGAACCAGCCCATCCACACGAAAGTCCACAAATACCCCCGTATCTGCGTCGGCAGGAACGGCGGCACGATCACAAACACCGCGCCCACCACCGCCGACGCGACGAGCGCGCCGTGACTCCAGCGAGTTCGCGGCATCCAGGTCCGCTCGAAGAATTTGTGACCTTGGAGAAACTCACAGGTGAGGAATAATGCCGGCAGAATGGTCGCAAACGCGACGGCGTATCCCAGCAGACGCCACGACAGGTCCTGCTCCAAATGGATGTACCGCCAGCCCGGCATCACCCGATTGTACGCCTCGAACACGCACCAGAATACGATCGAGAGAATGCTCTGAATAACCAGCGACTCGCGCCGGTCCGTCAGCAGTGACGTGCCTTTGCGGCGGTAAATCCAGGCGTCGATGATCAGGAGGTAGGACCACCAGCAGACCGGCGTCGCCCAGGTGGTGATTTGCCACCAGGCGACTTCGGGGAATGCCCCCGTTTGCGAGCAGAGGATCGCTGTCTCCATCAACAGGAGAACGATCAGGCCGACGGTCCCGTATCGGGGAAAGCGGTGGCGATAGCCATTCATGGGCTGTCGACGTCGTAACCGTCCGGGTGATCCAGATTCGAAAGCTGTCGAAGCACGGCGTCCTTGCAACTCCACGCCAGGGATAGCGTCAGCGAAAACGGTAACAACAGCACGACAATCACGAGCAGGTTGGCGCGGCTGAGGACGAACCGCATTTCGGAAAGCAGATTGCCCTTCTGCAGAATGCCGCTGACCACGATGTACGCAACCACCCCCGCGAAGGGCAGCAGCAGCAATCCGATATTACCCGTGCCGAACACGCGCGATTCCAGCACCATGTCCTTGCGTCCCAGGGTTGCCGCCAGCGCCGCGACCACGCGGTTGAAGGCGATGATGTACAGGATGCCGGCCGCGGCGAACGCGAAGACATTGGCCAGCAGGTAGACGCTGTCCGGAGCGCGCCGCCACAGATAGACGAACAGGCAAAAATACACCATCAACCCGGCCAGAGCCAGCGTCATACGCATCCGATTGTGCCACAGCTTGCCCAGGCTGCGCACCTGATACAATCGCCACGTGCCGACCGTCGTCGCCAGCACGCCCAGACCCAGGAACAATTCAGCAAACAGCGGGATATCGCTGAGGATCAACAACTGCGCCCCCATCAGCACGGTCACCAACAGCCCCCAGAATACGAAATAGAACCCCTGTGCCAGCCGGACGTAATCGCCAGCGGGAATGAGGAGATTCCGGCCAGCCGCCTCGCGGGCGGCCACCGCTTCGAGCTTTGCCGTAGCCTGCGCCGCCGCGTCAATTGTGTCCGACATGTTTGTTCGGCAGTTTGCCCTGAAGCGTTTTCCAGAGTTCGAACTGCTGGAGTTTCTTTTGCAGCAGGGCCACCAGTTTCTCCAGCCGCTCGTTCGTGTCCAGTATTTCCAACATCGATTGCTTCTCGTAGTAATCGTCCAGCAGCGTGTAACTCACCAGATCGGAAAGGTAATCCGCGTTCTTGACCGAGCGCAACGCGGACAGGACCGATTTCGGCAGTCTCGCGCCCATGCGCGCGCGCGCCCGGGCCAACTGCGTCACGACTTTCAACAGCGGCTGGCGCTCGGCGTCCAGCGTCTTCTCGGAACTGGCCAGCGCTTCGACCCGCGCCACACGGTACGGGCGCAGTTTCACGTAGTCGGTCACGCGGACCCGGGCCACGCCTTCCAAAATCAGGTTGGCCGAGCCGTCGGATCGCACCACACAGGTGCGAATCACGCCCACGCCGGCGATGGGGTGGGGAGTGGGATTGTTGCCTTCTTTTTCCCAGCCCTTGCGCAGCAGTGCCACCGCAAACATCCGCTCCCCGTTGATGCAGTCCGCCAGCATCCGCTTGTACCGCGGCTCGAAGATGTACAGCGGGAGCAGTACGCGGGGAAACAGGATCGCGTTTGGCAACGACATCACACCGATTTCTTTCGGCAACCTCACGCCCGCACTATAACCGTTGCGCGCGCGTGCGTCAAAGCCAGAACGGTCAAGGCAGGGAACGGAAAGCCTTCCGCTTACCGCTCGCCGCTCGCGAGGCTCTTCATCAGCGCCGCGTACAACTCATCCAGCGCCTGGGGGACCACGTGCGTGTCGGCCAGTACGGGCATGAAGTTGGTGTCACCGTTCCAGCGGGGAACGATGTGCACGTGAAGGTGATCGAGCACGCCCGCACCGGCGCAGCGGCCGAGGTTGAAGCCGATGTTGAAACCCTCGGGCTTCATCGCGTTGGCCAGTAGTTGCTTGCAGCGGCGGGTCAGCCCCATCAGTTCGGACAGTTCCTGTTCGGAAAGATCGTCCAACTCGCCCGTGTGCTGGTACGGCGCGACCATCAGATGGCCGACGTTGTAGGGAAACGTGTTCAGCAGCGCAAAACAATTCCGCTCGCGAATGACGATGTGGTTCTTGGCGTCGTCGGTCTCCTGCGATTTCCGACAGAAAAAACAGCCCTCCTCCTTTTCCCCAAGAATATACCGAATCCGCCATGGCGCCCACAGATGTTCCATAGATGCGGTTATAGAACCGCCCGCCACACAAGTCAACGCACCTCCTTTCGGCCCGCTTCGCATCGCCCACGCCCGAAACGAAGCCAATCCGGCAAAACGAAGCCAAGCGACAAAATGGCGCAGTACGCCGCTCAATCCCCTGTCGGTCAACGAGATCAACAAGTGCCAGCACCTCCAAAAATTGGCTTCGTTTGGCAGAAATAGCATATGCGGCCCCCCTCATAACCTCTGCAACCCGTCCATCGTGATCGAATCTTGCGTTTCATGCCTCGGACTGTTACAGCTTGCTTTGACATCAAGGAAGATGATATACGATATTGTATAGTCTGTCAACATACAACTTGCGATGTTTTATGTGACCCATGAGCGACTTCGCCGATAATCTCCGCGCCCTGATGGCCAAACGCGGCTGGAATCAACAGGAAGCCGCCGACGCCCTCTCGGTCAGCCAGGCCAATATCAGCCGCTGGCTCAGCCAGGGCCACGAGCCCTCCGCCGACGTGCTCATCCGTATCGCCAGGGCGTTCGGGGTCACATTGGATGAACTGCTCCGCGTGCCCGGCCCGGCCCTGCGGACCGCCCGCGCCGACCTCGACACCGTCGTCTGGCCCGCCCGCTGGTTTCGTCAGCTCCGCCTCGCCTGGCAGCGCTCCCCAAAAGAACGCTACCGCATCGAGACCGCCCTCGACCTCGCCTGGCCCAATCAAAAACCCGACATCATCAAGTGGCTGAACCGGAAGTGACGTCCGCGCCCGCAACCGCTCCGCTATGCTTGCACCAAGCCTAACGCCGTCGTCGTCGCGACGATACCGGCTCGCTTCCGTTCTGGCGCTGCTCGCCGTCGTGACGCTCGTGACCCTCTCGACCGCTCGCGCGCAGGACGCCGCGCCATCGACCAACTCCGCTCCGTCGGAGGAAGGGCAGGGGACCGGTGTCCTTCATCCCGCGTTGTTCCTCGTCGGCGATTCCATCATGCAAACCGGCTCGGGCAATGGTGACCGCGGCCCGTGGGGTTGGGGCTCGGAAATCGGCGCGTTCTTCGACCCGGCGAAGATTCACGTCTGCAACGAAGCCCGCGGCGGGCGCAGCAGCCGCTCCTACATCGAGGAAGGTTGGTGGACGAACATCCTCGACCGAATGCAGTCCGGGGATTTTGTGATCGTCCAGTTCGGTCACAACGACTCGGCCAACTCGAAGAACTACCCCAACCGCGCCACCATCACCGGTGCCGGCGATGAAACGATCCAGCTCGGCATCGCCACCAACAAGGCAATCGTCCATTCCTACGGCTGGTACCTGCGCCAGTACGTTGCCGACGCCAAAGCCAAAGGCGCGACGCCGATCATCTGCTCGCCCGTGCCGCGAAATTCCTGGACCAACGGAAAAATCAAACGCGGATTCGACGGCTACGCCCGGTGGGCCGCCGACGCCGCAAAAGCCGGCGGCGCGTTCTTTATCGATCTCAACACGCTCGCCGCCGACCGCTTCGACGCGTTCGGTCAGGAAAAAACCGCCACGTACTTCAACGACTTCCAGCACACGAAAAAGATCGGCGCGAAGCTCAACGCCCAATGCGTCGTCGAAGGAATCAAACAACTCAAAGATTGCCCGCTGGCGAGCTACTTATTGCCGCCTTCAGTTGCGGCCGCAAATTCTCAGCCCTGAGGTTGGGCCGAATCTGCCGGCCTGCGCTCCGACCGCCAGTGCCGACACTCTGCGCCTACCCCCCACTTGACAGCCTGCCCCGCTCCTCGCACACTACCGCCATGCCCGCGACTGCCACGAAAACCAAATCCATTTACCTCATCGGGGGAGCGGACGAGTTTTCGATCAAGGAAACCGCGGCCAAACTGGCGGACAAACTCACGCCGAAAAAGGCGGGCGAGTTCGGACTGGAGATCATCGACGGCTCGGCGTCGAACCAGGACGAGGCGCTCAAAGTCCTTTCGCGGCTGCGGGAGGCGTTGGAAACGGTCGGCTTGTTCGGCGGCGGCGACAAACTCGTTTGGCTGAAGAACACCGACCTGCTCGCCGACAGTTCGACCACCCGCGCCGAAGCGGTCAAGGAAGCGCTCTCAGAGTTGGCTGACCTGCTTAAAGGCGGCCTGGGCGACGGCGTGGTTCTGCTCATCAGCGCCATCGGCTGCGACCGGCGCAAGACGCTCTACAAGACGCTCGAAAAAGTCGGCGAGATCCAGTTCTTCGAGGCCCTCGAAGAAGGCAAGGGCGACGCCGACGAGGAAATCGAAGCGTTCATCCAATCGAAGTCGCGCGCCGACGGCAAAACGATGAATCCCGAAGCGGTACACGCATTTCGTGAACTCGTCGCTCCAACCCTGCGCGAAATCGCCAACGAACTGGAAAAACTTTTCACCTATGTCGGCAAACGCGCCGCCGTCACGAAGGAAGACATCCGGGCGATTTGCTCGGCCTCGCGTCAGGCGGTGATCTGGGAATTGACTGATGCCCTTGGCGCGCGCCGCACGTCGCAGGCCATCCGTGCCCTGGAAAACCTGCTCGACGCGGGCGAGCAACCCATCGGCGTCTTGATGATGTTGGTCGCGCAATTCCGATTGATGTTGCTCGCGCGCGACCTGATGCAGCGCAAACTGATCACCGCCCGCGACGGCCCGGGCGGCAACTTCGAGTTCGTGAAGGCCTTCGAGAGGCTGCCCGAGCAGGCCACCGCTCATTTCCCGCGAACCAAGGACGGCGCGCTGCCCAATGCCTGGCGGTTGTATCGCTGCGCGCTCGCGGCAAAGAATTTCTCCACGGCCGAATTGATCCGCGCCATGGATTTGCTGCTGGAGGCGAACCGCCAATTGGTATCCACGCAACTGGACGACCGTCTTGTATTGGAAGAAGCGATTGCCAAAATCGCCCTGAAGTGAATTGCCGGGCAGGCATCGCCCGCCCCAGTGGTTCGTCAATGCCCTGCTGTTTGATTGAAACAGCTAGAACGGATTCAGCAATTGCGGCGGGACATCCGGCGCGCGGGCGGTCGTGGAGTTCGTCGGTGCCGCGCTCTCGTCCTTCGTCAACAAATCCAGAAGCTCGGTGGGGGTGACGTATTCGACCCGGCGCAATTCGCTGTGCTCCCGACCGTCGGGACCGATAAACACGAGGGTCGGCACACCCCAGATGCCGAAATCTTTGCGCAATTTCTCGACGTCCGGCGAGCCTTCATGTGTCAGATCAGCTTTGAACACCGAGAAGTGTCTGGCTTCCTCCAGGACGCGCTTGTCGTGGAATGTGGTGCGCTCCATCTTGCGGCACGGACCGCACCATTCCGCCGAGAAATCGATGAACACCGGACGATGGTTCGTGGTTGCTTGTTGGACTCTCGCAGCGGAATAAGCTTCAAACGCGAGTCCGCCTTCGCTGGAGGCGCCGAGGTTGAGCCAGAGCGGGCTGGTGATCCAGGCGGCGACGGCTATCAAGGCGACGCCAAAAACACGCTTTACCCAAACCATCCATGTGCCCGACTTCGGCAGGCGGTTCAGTAATCCTGAGAATGTCCCCAACACGACGTAGGGCAGCCCCAATCCCAATGCCAGCGCGAAGAACAACCACCACCCCAACCACGGGCTGCCGCTCTCGCCGACAAACGCCAACAGCGCGACGACGAACGGCGCCAGACAGGGCGCGGCAATCACGCCAATCACCGCGCCAAACAAAAACATGCCAATGTACCCGGCCTTCGACGACAGGCCGGTGGCTTTCTGCATGAGAAATTGCGGCGGTTGCAATTCGTAGAGCCCGAACATGCTCAGCGCCAGCGCGACCAGAAGCAGGGCAATGCCGATGAGCACGACAGGACTTTGCAGTGCCGAGCCGAAGAGCGAGCCGGTGAGTGCCGCGATCAGCCCGAGCGTCGAGTACGTCAGCACAATTCCCAAGCAGTAGATCAGCGACGAGACGAATGCGTGCCGCGTGTTTCGCTCGCCTCCCTGACCCCCAAAGTAGCTGACGGTGATGGCGATCATCGGGTACACGCACGGAGTCAGGTTGAGCGCCAGCCCGCCCAGGAACACCACCAGGATCGTGACAAACCATCCACGTTCATGCACGAGTGCGGCGATGGAACTGTCCGCGCCTCCGTTGCCCGCGGTGACCAGCGGTGCCAACGGTGCGCTTGGCGTTGCCGCCCCGAAAATGTCGGCGTGAACCGGCTGCGGCTTCTGCGATTCGGAGACGATCTCAGTGTCCAGGATGATGGGGACGTTTCTCGGGGCGATGCATACACTATCATTGCACGCCTGGTAGCGTAGCGAACCTTCGAGTTTCAGCGGTCCCGTCTTGGCATCGGCACTCACGTGACCCTCGGCGAAAATGATTGTCCGGCCCGTGTAGAGTGCCACCGGTTCATCGTTCCACGCGACCTTGGTTGTCACGCCTTTGGGGTACACGATCCGATCGATGACGATGGACGCGGGCGGCTGGAGCGTGAGCGTGGTCGGGATCAGGCCTTCGGCGCTGACGGGATTGGCGTTGATGTGCCAGTGCTCGGCGACCTCGATGACCGCCGCCAATCGAAAATGCGAGTTCGGCGTAAGTTTGTCGACCGACAAGAAGGTATCGACCTTGAACTCGACCTGTTGCGCGTCGCTCGCCAATGGGACCAGCAAGACCGCCAGTGCGGCCACCGCCAGAGTCGACAGTCGGAGCCGTTTCATTGCTTCAAGATGGCCTTCACATCGGCGTCGAGAACATTCGTCTCGGTGACGCCCACGTATTTGTCGATGACGTTTTGGTTCTTGTCGATGATGAACATCGTCGGAATTGCCGTCAAGCCGCCGAACGCCTGGATCACATCGTAACTGGCCCCGTGTAGCGCATAGCGCAGATGTTGCTGCTCCGCATACGTCTTGAGCGAGTCGGGGTCTGTTTGGTCAAGCGCCAGGGCGAGCACGGCAACGTTCGTCTCGCCGTATTGACCGACCAGGTCATTCAATATGCCCATCTGCTTGCGGCTGGGTTGGTCCCCCGTGGCGAAAAAGCAAACAATCAGCGCCCGATTCTTGAAATCGGCCAGCTTGATGGTCTGGCCAGGGGATTCCTTGAGGACGAACAGCGGCGCGGGTTGTGCTTCTCGGATGACATTCTCTCCAGACGCACGCCCCAACACGAGAATGATCGCGAGCAACGCGATCGCGCCCGGGAACAACGGGATCGGGAATCGGCTGCGCCATGCATGGGCTTGGACGGTCATGATTTGTTTGAAAGTATTATTCCACTCTCAGGCACGACGCAAGCATCGCCTTCCCCGGACTGTTTGCCGGCGGTTCCTTGACGCGCCACGGATGCCGGCGTAGACTTTGAGTACCAATGGGCGAGGTTTTCACAGTATCGACAACGCTCGTGGCCATTTTGCTCGCGGGCATCCTGCCCATGCGTGCCGACTGGTGCGAACCGGCCACGGCACCCTGCGCCCGGGCGCAATCGCAGCCGATGGATTGTTGTCGGGGCGCGCATTGTCGTTGCAAGTTGTCAGCGCCAACCCAGCCGGTGTCGAACCCGGTGCCGGCCCGCGCCGCGCCGGCTCCCGGCCACCGGATGCTGACGATCACGGTCATGTCCGCGGACACATTGTTGCTCGCGAGCGAGGTTGCGTGCAACCCCGCGTGGACCGCCAGAGTTAACGCTTCGGCGTCAGCCGCCCCTTCGTACCTCTCGACGCATGCTTTCCTGATCTGAGACCAGGCGCCACGCCCGTGGTGTCTCTTGTGTCGATCTCAGGTCAGTCATGCAACTTCACGATCAACCAGATTCCGAGCTCGTCCGTCAGATTCAGTCGGGCGAGGCCGCCGCATTTGACGAGCTGATGCGGCGCTACAAACGTCCGGTGGTGAATTTCATTTTCCGCATGTTGGGAAACGCCCAGGACGCGGACGATGTCGCGCAGGATGTGTTCGTGCGCGTCTATCAGAATCTCGACACGTACCGGCCCGAGACGAAGTTTTCCACGTGGTTGTTCGCGCTGGCGCGCCATGCCGCGATTGACCGGATTCGCTGGCGGTCACGCCATCGCGCGGAGTCGATCGAGTCGGCGCCGGAGATCGTGGCGCCATCCGGCACGGCGGAGGACGTGAGCGCGCGCGAGATTGGCGATCAGATCGCCGCGGCCGTCGCGAAACTTCCCGAAGACCAGAAGACCGCCATCATTCTGTCCGAATATCATGGAATGTCTTATGCCGAGATCGCGGGCGTGATGCGCTGTTCCGAGAAATCGGTGGAGTCGCGCCTGTACCGCGCCAGGCAAACACTGAGAGCGGCGCTCCAACACTTGTTGGAATGACTTGTGACTGTTGCAGTTTAACCACACTGCATGATTCACCGCAGCGCGTTTCCGCATCCCCGCCCGCGCTGATAATCCTTGTCGCTTCTGAATTTCTTGCAGCCACGGGAGTTGCGGAATATTCACCGAACCGCCGCCGGCTTGGCACGCCGGATGTTAATAGTCCCGGCAACCGCGCGCGATGGTGCGCGGACGCCAAAACGGTTCGGCGTTCGCATCCTCACCAACACCGTCGCCAAAGGCCCTCCTGATCCCGTCGGAAGCTGAAAACCCTCGCTGCAAACAGCGAGGGTTTTTTTCGCGTTCGATGTTTTGCCGACGCCGTCAATCGTCACGGGTTGCCATTACCGCGCCGGTCGGGCCGGTCAAGGGCAGTGATCAGATTGAATTCACGTAGCAAGACGTAGTGATCAGTGGCCAAGACCGTCGTGATATCGGACCAGGTGGTATCGGACCATGGTGGAACAACAACGGCACTGATAAACCCGATTCTCCTCGGCCTGATAGGATTCGATACATCATAGGCGATGATTCCTTTTTCGCCGCGTTCGATCACGAGAGAATCATCAATGGCCTGGGGCTGCGGAATCGAGCGAAACAGCATCGCCAATGGAGACGTGCGGCATTCGCCGACGATTTCCCAACGCCCCGGTCGCGTCTGCCGCGCGACGCGCAACCCGAGCCAGTCGCTGAGATAGGCGACGTCGTCGTGCTGATCCACTTGAATGGATCCCGCGCCAAGTCGCTCAAGTCCTCGAATCCATGGATACTCATTCATGTCTCGGCGTTCATGAAACGACCAGTTCTGTTTGTCGAGAAGGGTCTCGGGGTGATCGGCATCGAAATCAGCCACTAACGTGTGTTCGTCGGGGTAGGGTCCATGTGCGGCCCATACGTGTACTTTTCCATTTCCGACGGAGACATAAGAGTTGTCATGCGGCAATGGGATTACATAGCGCGGGCCCGGGTTCGGACCGTCAGACCAATCGAACACATAGAGCTTGTCCTCGCGATCTCTCACGGCATTACCATCAGTGGAAAAAACGACAGAAATGAGGTAGCTGAAACGGGGTACGTGGTCCCGACCCTCATTCCAGGACTCATACCTGAACTCATACCGGGATTCCGTGGTGCGGAAATGTTCACCGGCTGGCAGCGCCAGCTCGGCGTGGGAGAGAACTTCCGGTTTGCCACCATCCGGCCAGGTCAGTGTCGTCCGCCAGAGGGTCTCCGGTTCGATGTGTCGGGTAGCGCTGACAATGTGCAGGCGCGTTCCCGAGACGACCAGATGTCCGTCCTTGTCCGCCGCTAACCCGGTAAATTCGTCCACCCTGCTTTGCGGGCCAGGATTGATCGGCGGGAGCGTGCCGGGAATCGGCGTCTTTCGCAGATCCTGGATATGCCCACTGTCTGACACGCGGAAGGTCGCCATGAACCATCTCTCCATCGGACGTGATTGTGGTCGATAATCGCAATAGGCAAATGCAAAGCGGTTGCCACGCTGGGCCGTCCGCGGGGCCCACCAGGCCGACGACTCAAAATCGGGAAGCACCGCCTGGTCGCGGACGTGCAGGGAGCCTCCCACTTCAGTCGTCGCGAGGCCAAAGAGCGCCAACATTACCAAGCCGGCGGTCCAGGCCAGTTGTTTGTGCCCCAACTGGAACACGCGCTCGTGCGTCGAGTACTGGATGCTGGCGACGATGCTCACGGCTACTATGAGGAAACTAACGAGGACAAACGGCACGACTGTGGTCGGGTGCTGGACATCGAGTAGCAGAGCCGGCACCCAAAAGTGTGCCAAACGGGAAGAAAGCAGCGGCGCGATCGCCCAGACCAGCAACACGAGTGTCGCCACGA
>Ga0187875_10000901_pt1 | contig 23754 bp, 22 predicted proteins | sample June2016WEW_17_1_2_FD_132978 | JGI IMG/M metagenome (GOLD analysis project Ga0187875, IMG submission 132978) | Peatland microbial communities from SPRUCE experiment site at the Marcell Experimental Forest, Minnesota, USA - June2016WEW_17_10 | ecosystem: Environmental > Terrestrial > Soil >...
ACCCACATCTCTCGTTACATCGATGACAAGCTGACGGTCGTGGTGTTGAGCAATCTGGCGGACGCCGATACTGGTATCGTAGCTGACCAGATCGCCGATTTTTATTGGAATGATGCGGCTCACAGTGGCTCTAACCACGGAGCCAGATCGTAATGGATTCGGGAACGAGATTGTCCCCAATCCGTCGCGCTCGTTCACCGAACACCACAGTTCTCCCGTCTGCGGACCGTTCGGCCATCCGTGAGCAAAACTGCACAGCTTCGGCATCTCCGCGGAGAGACAATCTGCGAGGACCGCGATTCAACGTGATCATAATGCCTAGCTGACTGCGACAGATGATGCAGATCCCGCACGAAGAGGTTTAGAGGACGCGGCCTACCAAAGCATTGAGCCTATGAGGGCAAGATCATGAAGAGGTGTGACGACCTTGAACAGATCGTTCTTACCTCCGAAGGCAAGGTCAAGGCCGATATCGATTTGCAGCGGTTGTCTGCGATCGACTAAATTTTCGACCGGTCGAGGATGGCAATGCAGCGTCAGGCGTCATCCTCGACTTCGCGCGGGCTAAAGCGAAATACCAGCGCTCGGGGTAGGTCGGGGATAGTTGTAAGTCATCTCTATTTACGGAGGCAACCATGCCCGCGACAAAGCAGACCGCCGCCACCAAGCTGACGGACGAACGGGGCACCTCCTCCCACATCAACGTTCATCCTCTCTACAGCCCAGCGGACCTCGAGGGCTGGGACTACGACCGCGACCTCAACTATCCCGGACAATTTCCTTACACCCGCGGCGTGCAGGTCACTATGTATCGCGGTCGACTTTGGACCATGCGGCAATACGCCGGCATGGGCGACGCCGAGGAGTCCAACCGCCGCTACAAGTACCTGCTGAGCCAGGGCACCACCGGGCTGAGCGTGGCCTTTGATCTGCCCACGCAAATCGGTCTCGACTCCGATAGCCCGCTGGCCATGGGTGAGGTCGGCAAGGTCGGAGTGGCGATTGACTCCATTGAGGACATGATGCGCCTGTTTCAGGGAATCAACCTGGAGGAGATCTCTACCTCGATGACCATCAACGCCACTGCTTCGATTCTACTGGCGCTCTACATCGTGACCGCGCGGCGAACCGGACGCGATGTGCGGAAACTATCCGGCACAGTCCAGAATGATGTGCTGAAGGAATATATCGCGCGCGGCACCTACATTTATCCGCCGGCGCAGGCGATGCGTATCGTCACCGACATCTTCGCCTACGCCAACCAAATCGTACCCGAGTGGAACACCATCTCCATCTCTGGTTACCACATGCGCGAGGCGGGGTGCACCGCCTTGCAGGAAGTGGCATTCACGCTGGCCAACGGCATGACCTACGTGCAGGCCGCGATCGATACCGGTCTCGATGTGGACAACTTCGCGCCGCGGCTGTCGTTCTTCTTCAACGCGCACAGCAATTTCCTAGAGGAAGTGGCGAAATTCCGGGCCGCGCGCCGCATGTGGGCCCGCATCATGCGCGATCACTTCGGAGCCAAGAAAGCCAAGTCATGGATGTTGCGCTTCCACACGCAGACTGCCGGCTCAAGCCTCACCGCACAGCAACCGGAAATCAATATCGCTCGCACGGCGTTGCAGGCCATGGCGGCGGTGCTGGGCGGGACGCAGTCGCTGCACACCAACTCCTTTGACGAAGCGCTGGCACTACCGAGCGAGCAATCGGCGCGCATCGCCCTGCGCACCCAGCAGATCATCGCCTACGAATCGGGAGCGCCGCAGACCGTCGATCCCCTGGCTGGCTCGTATTATGTAGAGTCGCTGACCAACCAGATTGAGTCGGGGGCACGTGGCTATCTTGACAAAATCGAGGCCATGGGAGGCGTTCTGAAGGCGATTGAGCGCGGCTACGTGCAGCAGGAGATCCAAAACGCTGCCTACCAGTATCAGCAGGCGGTTGATCGCCACGAAGCCATGGTTGTGGGCGTGAACGCCTTCGAGCTTGACGAGGAGAAGTCGATACCGCTGCAACACATTGACGAGTCGCTGGAGGGCAATCAGGTCGAGCGCCTGCGTGCGCTGCGCACCAGACGTGATCCCGCGAAATGGCGGGCCGCGCTGAAGGCCGTCGAAGATACCGCGCGCGGTACTGGCAACCTGATGCCGGTGATCGTTGAAGCCGTCGAAGCCGATGCCACGGTGGGCGAAATTTCCGACGCCATGCGCCGGGTATACGGCGAGTACCACGAGACAGTGGTGATCTAGCAAGATGGCGGCACAGAGGTTGCTTGCAACCTTTCCCGCTTGCCAGGAGAAATCATGATCGACCTCGGCACCAATTACCTGGATTTGCGCCGCGGCCGGTATACGTGAAGGCATCGTGCGGTTTCCTGTGAATCTCTCCAGGGAAGGTTCCGCCACTCCGAGGGAGGTAGGCCAGGCTTAGATCCTGTTGTGTGCGGCAAGGCTTCGTGGGACTGACTTCAATCCTTCCTGGACAGGTGCCGAAGGCACCGATCCGACGTCGCTTCTTCATCTCAAAGGGTGAGGCATCCTCGGTGCTGAGCAGCCGCGATAATAATCTGCTGGGTGAGCACTTCTGACCAGATTTGTATCCGCTGAACCCGGTATGCTCCCCGGATAAAGCCTGAGCCGGCGGCAGTCAGAGTGGGTATCCCGCGGGCGCAACTCTGTTCATGGTGTAATCAATTTGGTTAAACAACTCCTGACGCGATCGCTCAGGGAAGAAAGCTTAGGGGTGCGATTGCGCGATGTGCCAGGGAAGAACGGTGGCGGCAAAGGTGAAATCGCGAATCGTGAGAGGCTCACGCTTAGCCCTTTAGCGATACCGCGACTCTGCGCAGCGAGACATCAGAGAATAGTTTTACATCATCCAGGTCTAGCCCGCATTGCGGCCTGATTTATAGGCAGGAGTTCTTATGACGGAACAACCACTGTCGAAACAAACAAAGATGGCGATGGCCTCCCAGTTTCTGGGATTTATGCTGGATGCGTATGACATGGCGATGGTCCTGGTCATGGCGCCGATCCTGGTGAATGTTTTCTTGTCCCCCAAGGGCAGCGCAGCCTGGCAGTACATCGTCATTCTATTCACCTATTCGATTACGATGGCCGCAAGGCCTATCGGTTCAGCGATTTTTGGGGCCTATGCCGATAGAATCGGGAGGCGGTTCCTGCTGATCCTAACGATCGGTGGCGTGGGGGTGATGTCCCTGCTGGGAGGATTTCTTCCAACCTACGCCCAGATCGGCGTCTGGTCCTATGTGATTTTTTGCGTGCTGCGATTGCTGATGGGCATTTTTTTCGGAGGCGAATACGCGGTCGGCCACACGTTCGCCATTGAATACGCTCCCCAAAAGAAGCGCGGCGTCATTGGCGGTTTCATTCAATCAGGCTTCCCCCTGGGCTACGTATTTGCCTCACTCGTGTTCGCACTTATTTCGTTTCTGACCACCAAAGAAGCCATGGCGGCGTTTGGCTGGCGCATCGCCTTGATGACCGGCGTTATCCCAGTTTTCCTGGCGCTGTATATCCGAAGTAACCTCCAGGAATCGCCTGAATTCGAAAAGGCCAAGGCAGCGGGGAAGATCGAGAAGTCCCCATTCCTGAGCCTGTTCAAAGCTCCCCAAGTCTGGGACTTCCTGCAGGTCTTCTTCTTCATGACCGGCTTGTTCCTCACCGACTATTCGGTTTACGGATTTCTTCCTAACCTCCTGACGCTGAAAGGCCGCGGATTCAGCACCACGACCTACAGCCTGATCTACGGCTTTGCTCTTTTCATGGCCTTCCTCGGTTACAACTTCTACGGCTGGCTGTCGGACAGAACGGGAAGAAAGATTCTTACCCAGTGGTATTGCGTCTTTCTCGTCGTATTCGGAATTCCCGTGTTTTATGTCCTCTATCACGCGGCAATCAAGCGAAACCTGTGGATGGCAGTGGTGGGAACCGTGATGGCGGCAATGCTCAAGCTGGCATGGGGGGTGGTTCCAGCCTACTTGTGCGAACGCTTCCCGACCAGCCGACGCGCGGTGGGTGTCGGCTTCGGCTACTCCTCCGGAGCGTTATTGGGAGCCTGGTTTAGCGTCTACGTATGGTGGGCTCACAAGATCCCCTTTATTGCTGCGATTGAAAAACAGGACATGTGGTTATCGCCAGCGGTCATCCTGACGATTGGCGCGGCCATGACCTTCCTCAGCCTGTGGTACTCGCCGGAGACAAAACATCTGCGGTTGCAGGATGTCGGCGAAAGGGAACGGGTGAGTGAGCCGGGGCAGGGCCTAGCTGGCTTGCCGGGCACTATGGCCGCAGACTAAACCTGGGGGCGGACGTTCATTCATAACGGTCTTTGTAGTTAACCTCGGGTGGCAGTGGTCGTTTTTTGCGGTCACGAATGGTCACATGCGCCCGCCGGACGAATTTGGTCGGGCCCGAATGAACTCTGGAGCAATTGGCCGACTGGGGTCGACCGCTCCATAGAAAGAATGTAGCGAATGCTGCTGAAACCTTTCGTTATCAACTCGCATGACCGAATCGTCTTCCCCGGCAACTTTTTCCCTGAGTTGGACTTTTCCGTATTTAAGACGCTTAAGCAATTTGCCGCAGTTATCCGGCGGGACTTCGGGGAAAAAGCTCCAACGGACATAGAGATCGCGGCGCGTGTGCGGGCAGGTGAATACAAGAGCCGGTATGAGCTGTGCCGTGACCTGGCGTTGAACCGCTTCTGGGTGAATCGTTACACGTTTACGATGTACGAGAAACGCCCCACTCGCTGGAGAGATTTCCCGCGGCAGCGGGACGATGTCTTTCTGCCGGTATACAAGCCGAGGGATGCGTCCGCCATCGCCACGGCGATCGAGGCGGGGTACCGGGCTTTGCCTCCGTCGTGGGACGAGGAGATGGAGGACCGCAGTTTCAGCATTCTGCTGAATGTTTTCCGCAACCGACTTAGCTCCGGTGGGGAACTCCGCCCTCTCCGTCCGACGGTGTCAGAGGCGCTCGCAGATCCTGCGAACCGCACCCGCCAGCTGCTGATGTATGACCCCGATCATCTTCGCTATACGTTCGACGATGTAATCGACTGCCTGCATCCCGTGCCCGAACTGGAGGCATTGATGCGGCAGTGCATGATCCTGCACAACCAGTATCCTTGGGACCCATCGACCAGCACGCAAATCGAAGTTGGCAAGCTGAAGGACGACGATTATGTAGTTGCATTCTACCCTCGGAGCCAGGATGTGCTCCGTTTCATCAAGCGAGTAAGACAGGACGAAAATTGGGGACCCCGCGTTCGACAGCACCCGACCCTCCGGCCCGACACGTTGGCCTTGAGTGAGCCCATCAAGTCGTATCCTCCGGTCGAGGTGAGCAAGCGCTTCGCAGTTCTTCCCCGGTTGGAGGCCATTGCCGTCTATGAAGGTGAGTTGACCTGCAGCAATGCGGACCTCATCCGCAACCACGCCTACTGTTGGTCGCGCATGAGTGCGGTGGAGATCAGCGAGAAAACCGGCATCGAGCAACGGCGTTACACCCAGTTGCCCCTTGAGGACATGGCCCTGCTTGCGGCCAAGAAGGCCCTGGCGAAGTCCGGCCGGCGGCCGGCGGAGATTGGCGCCGTACTTTTATGCACCTGCACCAGCACCAAGCTCATTCCATCGATTGCCACCTGGCTTTCGGGGGAGCTCGGCCTCTTGCAGACCCATGCTTCGTGCGACATCGTCGCCGCCTGCGCGGGCATGCCCTATGGCCTCGCCGAAGCGGTGCGCCTGCTGCAAGAGATTAATCGGCCGGTGTTGCTCGTCTGTGCGGAGAAATTCTCCGACAAGATCGGGACGGTGAGGACCTCCCGCATGATCTTCGGTGATGGGGCAGCGGCCGTGGTGGTGGCTCCCGCGCCGGAAGGAACTCCTTCTGATATCGAGATCTTCCAAACCTACGCCAGCGGTCCATGGTCAGAAGTGAACTCCATCATCTGGCCCAACCCCGAGTTCGACAACAACATCACGGTGTACGGACCGGAGGTGAAGGCCCTGGTGACGCGCTATCTGAAACAGATGATGGGTGAGTTGGCGCAGCTCCCGAACCCCAACGGTGGCGGTGGGTCGCTCATCGACGCGATCGACATCGTAGTCCCGCACCAGGCCAACAAGAACATGGTGCTAACTTTGGCCGAGGCCGCCGGGATTCCAAGTGACCGGATCTTTTTCAACATCGAACGGGTGGGCAACACCTCGTCCGCGAGTATTCTCATGGCCGTGCATGACGCCGTGCGCGAAGGCAGGATTGACCGTCCCATGCGGGTTTTCGCGCCCGGCTTCGGCGCCGGCGCGGTGGGAGGCTACGTGGTCATGCGGGTCGATCCCGCGATTGTGAGCTGCAATTCTGAAGACAGGAGTCGTGCCATGGCAAACGTTGCCGATGGAAATGGAAGTAGAAATTACCGGCCGACGTCGCTCGCGGGTAAGGTCGCGCTGGTGACCGGGGCCACCCGCGGCATTGGACGCGCGATCGCGCTTGAACTCGTACGCCGTGGGGCGAACGTGGCGCTGAACTTCCGGGCGGATGTCAAGCACGCCGAAAGCGCGGCCGATGAAGTCCGCGATCTAGGTGGCGAGTGCCTGCTCGTCCAGGGCGACGTGGCCGAGAAAGGCGAGGCCGCGCGCATCGTCAAGGAAGTGCTTGAAAAATGGCAGCGCCTTGACATCCTGGTGAATAACGCTGGGATTACGCGCGATCGAAGCATGCGCAAGATGACCGACGACGACTGGGCAGCGGTGATCAACGTCAACCTGAACGGCACATTTTATTGCACCAGCGCGGCCCTGCCGGCCATGATCAATCAGAGGTTTGGGCGGATCATCAATATCAGCTCGGTGGTCGGGCAAATGGGCGCATTTGGCCAGGCCAACTACTCGGCCAGCAAGGGCGGCATCATCGCCTTCACCAAGACCCTCGCTCTGGAAATGGCTAGATTCAACATCACCGCCAATGCCATCGCTCCTGGCTTCACCTCTACGGAAATGGTGGACGCCATTCCGGAAGAGATTGCCGCGCAGATCAAGGCCAAGATTCCTTTGGGACGTTTCGCGTCGCCGGAGGAAATCGCTAAGGCCGCCGCCTTCCTGGCCGCGGATGGGGACTACATCACCGGGCAGGAATTAAACGTCAACGGCGGATACCACATGTGAGCAGTGTTGAACTTACTGAGAGCGGGGAGCCAGCCAGTCATCGATGTGCGGCCAGGTGAATTTGCTGGCTCCGCTGCCTGCCATGATCCCGATGTGACCACCCTTGACCCGGAACAGTTCCTTGTCAGCGCTGCTGACTTTCGACATGACGGGCTCAGACTGACACGACGGCGTAATGTGGTCGCCCTCGGCGATCACGGTGAGCAGATTGGCGTGAATGCGGCTGATGTCGACGCGCTCGCCTCGAATCACAAGCTCACCGCGCATAAGCTTGTCGTGGCGATAAAGGTCCACGATGAGCTGGCGGAAGACGCCTCCGGCCAGAGGCACATTGTCGGTCACCCACGTGTTCATCGCATGCCAGCCATCCACCATGCGAGGATCATCGATGTTGTCCCATAACTTCACATAGTTCCCGATATAGTTTTCCACCGGCTTGAGCGCCTTGGCCCCGTAGTCGATCATCTCTCCGGGCATATTGCCAAACGCCGCGAGCACCTTGTCCACATCAAAATAACGCTCGTCGGTCCAGCGCGCGAAGGTCAGGTCCTGCTTGTTGGAAAAGTCCAGGGGCGCGGTCAGCAGGATCAGGTTGCGCAAGCCTTCGTTGCCACGCAGAGCGGCATAGATGGTTGTGAGGATTGCTCCGATGCACCAGCCCAGCAGACTGAACTCTTTCACTCCTGAAATTGCTTTGAGCTTGCGGATCGCGCGCGGCATGTAATCGAGCGTGTAGTCGTCAAACCTCAAGTTCTTGTCTTCTGGCCCGGGCGCTCCCCAGTCGAGAAGGTAGAGATCATAGCCCTGATTAAGCATGTACTCGACAAAGCTGTGACCGCGACGCAGGTCGAGAATGTAAGGCCGGTTCATCAGGGCGAAAACCAGCAATAGAGGAATCGGATGGCGCTTCTCTTTTGGAAGAACGGGGATGTAGCGGTACAGCTTCGACTTGTTCAGCGTCCAGACCAACTCCTTCGGGGTCTGGGCAATGGCGGCTTTAGTGGTCATCACCTTGGTGAGCGTTTTCAACCGGTCTGCAGCGGCAGTGACTGGGTCGGTGATAACCGTATCTTCTGCCATCCTACTTTTTCCCCCTCTGGGCTTGCTTCGCTTTGGTCGTCTGCTTCTTCCCGCTTGGCTGCGGAGCTCGCCCCGCATGCGGACGCGACGCGGTGCCAGCCTGCACAATCAACCGCTGAATATTGTCCAGTTTGGCATCTAGGTCATCCAGGCGCATCTCGATGTTGGTCATGCGCTCAGCAATCGCGACAACGTCAGCCCGGGAAGGCATGGCCAGCTGCTCGAGCGTTTTGAGCATCGCTTTTTCGAGAACTTCGCGAAATGGAGCAGAAACCGTCAGATAGGTGTCGAGCATCGCGCCCGTGGCCTGCGCATAGGCTTCGGTGTTCACCATATCAACCATGGTTTTGCCCCAGGCATTCATATAGACGTCGCGCACCTCCCGCCAGGGTTCCATCGGATCAAACGGCTTACCATCGTGGATTGGCTCTTCCGCCACTCAGGACCTCCTTTCAGCACAACGATACACCAGAGACAGTCACAAGGATACTCCGCCACAAGGATACTCCGCCTGCGTTTTTAACACCCGGTCGGCATCCTTGGACTGCTCGCGCTGACTCGACCACCGTTAGTTCTTGGCGGTCGCAAACGGCTGGGAAGCGATGTTCAGGAACGATTTCTGCGCTTCGATGACAGCGTTCGTTCCACGGTGGAACGTATCGACGACCACAGAGGCCGGTCCGGCTGCCGAGCCGAGCTGCTTCTTCGTGGATTCAAAAACGGCTTTGTTTTGCTCGCTGGCAAACTCAAGGAGCTGCCTCTGCGCTTCCACCGAGCGTGCAACCGACTTCTGGATGGTGGCGGTAACGCCATCGGCGATCTTGGAGTACGCCTGGGCGCGCTGTTTGGCAATACCGGTGACGGCCTGGGTCTGCTCGACCGCCAAATCGATCGCACCCTTCTGGGTTTCGATGGCGGTTTGGACAGCGTGGCCGGCAACATCGAACATGAACGTGGGCAGTGTTACCGGGAAGTAGCTGAATGCCTGCTTCCAGGCCCCGATCCATTCGGCGGTCTGCTCCGCGGCGAGGTCCAGGGTCTTCTTTTGCAGGTCGGCGACCCGCGCAACGCTGTTGAGAACCAGTGGAGAGAAGGTGTCCACGAATTCAGGATTAACGGCTGCTGCAGCTTTCTTGGTTGACTTGGATGTATTTCGCATGATCTGCTCCTTTTTGAAAAGACGGTGTTATAATTAATGTTGCAAGTTATGCTGCACTGCAACATAAGCTAATGTTACTCTTCTTTGGCAGCGTGTCAAGAGCAAATAAATGAAACGAAATCTTCCTCAGCCCCTCATTATCAAGAAATACGAGAACCGGCGTCTTTACAACACTGTAACCAGTCAATACATCAATCAGGACCAGGTTGCCCAACTGTTGGGCGACGGCTACGACGTGCGGATCGTCGACGCGGCATCAGGGAAAGACCTGACCCGGCTGATCCTGGCGCAGATTGTGCTGGAGGAAGCCAAGACACCCGATTCCGTTTTTCCTCTCGACGCATTGCGCCAGATGGTCCTCGCTTCCGGCAGGGCAACGCAGGAGAATGCCTTGCGTTACACAAAAGCGATGATGGATATGTACCAGAGCGTCTACCGCGCATTGCCGCCACCGATGAACCCTTTCGAATTCCAACCGGGGCGCCGGGCCCAGCCTCTGGGCGCTAATAACGGAACAATTGGAGGCCCGCAGTCGCACATCGACCCGCCGCCAGCGGCCTCCGAAACCCAGGCGAAAGCCAGCGAGGTGGGCGAACTCAAGCGGCGACTCGAAAAGCTGGAATCGTTGCTGATCAAACGTGCACCAAAGAAGGGCAGGCCGAAGTCAAAATCTCGCCGCAAAGCTTGACGCAGTGCGGCAAAACCGCTACTCTGTGTTTGGGCCCCTCACCCAGTCAGGACAACGAACTTGACTCTGCCCCAAGCAAGGCTCTTCCCCCAACAGAATGTGATGACCAGGAGCATCAATGCGTCGCTCTGAGCAAGACCCTGCTACGGAAAGCGTTCCTCACCCGGCTGAAAACTCAACAGTTCCCGATGCTTCTCCGCCAATTGAATTCACCCCCTTGGACACGACCGTCGTCCGCGAAAAGCGGCAGCCAGCGAGAAAGAGTGGGCTGCGTGGAAAAGTTGTCGTAATCACCGGAGCCGCGGCTGGAATCGGACGTGCGACCGCGTTGCGCTTCGCAGAGGAGGGCGCACGAATCGCCGCTTGGGATGTTTCGGGCAAGACCGCGCCTCAACTCGAATCCGCGATCAAGTGCGAGGGGGGCGAGTTTCATTTTCAAGCGGTTGACGTCACCAACGCGAGCGCGGTCGAATCCGCCGCCGCTGCGGTTGTCGAGCGGTGGGGTCGCATTGACGTTCTCATCAACAATGCCGGCATCGTTCGCGACGCGCAACTGGTGAAGTGGAACGGCGGCAGCCCCGCGTCAATCATGAGCGAGGAGATCTGGGATTCGGTGATCGGGGTTAACTTGAAGGGCGTCTTCCTGGTGACCCGCGCGGCGGTGCCCCATATGATCAAGGGCGGGGGCGGAGTCATTCTGTGCGCGGCCTCCGTCGTGGGACTCCTGGGGAACTTCGGACAGACTAATTACGTGGCTTCCAAGGCCGGTGTGATCGGTATGACGCGGACCTGGGCGCGGGAGCTGGGCAAGTACAAGATTCGCGTTAATGCCGTGGCTCCAGGATTTATTGCGACAGATATGGTGAGGGCGATGCCGGAGAAAGTCCTCGAAGCCATGGTGGCGCGAACACCGCTGGGACGGCCAGGTAAGCCTGAAGAGGTGGCCAACACATACTTTTGGCTTGCTTCAGACGAGGCGAGCTTCGTTCACGGCGCCGTGATTTCCGTCGATGGCGGCGTCGTAATAGGAACCTGACCGAGCTAGTCTGGTCGAGAGCGCGCGTAAGGATGGCGGCAACTCGGCGCAAAGGGTTGCGGCGGACTTTACGAGGATTCAGCGGCTTTCGCGGCGCAGCAGGAATTGCATATGCTGTCACAGATAACGGGGGCGTGGAACCTCACAGACTCAACCTATATTGAATAAAAGCCATCGACCGGGTGCTGGGTTCAGGATCGCCTCGGCTGAGCGAAGTCAGTCAAATTCGACCAGCACCTGGTTTACCATCACCGATTCTCCCGGCGCGACATTCACCGATTTCAGCTTTCCCTCCACCGGCGCAGTGATGGCGGTCTCCATTTTCATCGCTTCCAGTAAAACCATGAGGTCGTGTTCCTGCAGGTACTGTCCCGCGGCTACCGGCACATGCACGACGATTCCGGCCAAAGGACTGCGGCACAGTTTGGCTTCGCGATCGTCGGGATCGAGGGAAGACCCCGGTTTGTGCGGTGTGCGCAATACGACTGATTGAATGGTGGTCGCCGCCGGCGTGGGGCGATTGTCAAGCATCCGCGGGTGATCATCGTCTTCGGCAACCTCAACCTCGACTTCGTACATTTGCCCGTCGATTGCGATGTTGAGTTTCATAGCCCGCTCCTCTCCCGGACTTCCCTTGGTTCCGTGATTTCAGCGTTCGCCGTCGGCTCAGCGCTGCCTCTGCGTGATGTTATGCGAAGTTTGCACCGTCACACGCCCTTTCTCTGCCCAGCGGGCGACGGCGTATGGCACCTGCAGCATTCTTGCGGAGCGAATCCGGACCTTCCTGCCGAGAAACTCCGTGACGGCTGCGGCGATCACGGACAATGTCCTGGGCGTGACCTGCTGCGATGGGCGGCTTGACTGGAAATCCACTTCGTTTGCTCCTCAGGGCCTCACAGGGGTATCAGCCCGTGCTTCTTGGCTGGACGAATCTCGCGCTTGGTGTGCAACGCCTCTAGAGCCAGGGCCAGATATCGCCTGGTCTCCGAGGGCTCGATTACGTCGTCCACGAACCGGCGGCCAGCGGAAACATAGGGATTGGCGAACGTGCTGCGATAGAGTTCGATCAGCTCATCCCGCTTTTGCGTCTTGTTTTCGGCGGAGTCGATCTCATGGCGAAAAACGATTTCTGCAGCGCCTTCGGCCCCCATGACGGCGATTTCCGCCGTCGGCCAAGCGAGCACACGGTCCGCCCCCAGATCTTTACAGCACATACCGATGTAGGCTCCGCCGTACGCTTTGCGTATCACGACCGTGATCTTCGGGACGGTGGCCGCCGAGTAGGCGAACAGGATTTTCGCTCCATGACGGATAATGCCGCCGTACTCCTGCTCAACCCCGGGAAGAAATCCGGGCACATCGACAAAAGTGAGCAACGAAATATTGAAAGCGTTGCAGAATCGAATGAAGCGAGCCATCTTGTCGGAGGCATCGATGTCGAGTGCACCCGCGAGTACGCAGGGTTGATTGGCGATGATTCCCACCGTGCGCCCCTGGATGCGCCCGAAGCCGATCACTACATTCTGGGCGAATCCCGGCTGGATTTCGAAGAAGTCCCGATGGTCGAGCAAGGGCCTGAGCAGGGTACGGATGTCATAGGCAACTTTAGGCTCCGCCGGTAGCAAGTCATTGAGCCCGGGATCGTCTTCCAAGCCCAGGAGGTAGGCCAGCCGCGGCGGATCCTCGAGGTTGTTCGAGGGCAGGAAGCCCAACAGACGGCGGGCGAGAGCGAGCGCTCCATCGTCGTCCTCGGCGATGAGGTGAACGACGCCAGAGCGATTCATCTGGGCTGCGGGTCCGCCCAACTGGTCCGCCGTCACGGTCTCTCCCGTTACCTGCTTGATGACCTGAGGACCGGTGATGAACATTTGGGCTCGCTTGGTTTGAATGATGAAGTCAGTCAGCGCCGGACTGTAAGCTGCGCCGCCGGCGCAGGGTCCGCAGATAATGGAAATCTGCGGTACAGTCCCGGAAAGCATTACGTTGTTGTAGAACACGCTGGCATAACCCGCCAGGCTGTCGATGCCTTCCTGCACGCGCGCGCCACCGGAGTCGTTCACGAAAAGGAACGGGCTTCCCGTCTTCATGGAAAGCTTCATCATCTCGGTGATTTTGGCGCAGTGCACTTCTCCGGCTGCGCCGCCAGCTACCGTGAAATCCTGGCAGGCCAGGTGGATCAGGCGGCCATCAATCGTAGCGCATCCGGTGATCACGCCATCGGCGGGGAGATCTTTGTCTGCCATGCCAAAGTAGGTGGCACGGTGCCTGGCGAACAGACCAATTTCCTGGAAGCTTTCGCGATCGACCAGTTTGTCAATGCGTTCCCGCGCAGCGAGCTTACCCGCTTGGTGCTGCTTCTCAATGCGTTGTTTGCCGCCACCCTCCTTGATCTTCGCCCGTCTCTCGCGAAGTTCGGTGGTTCGCGCTTTCATGGTCGCGCTCGCCGGTTTTAGGGTTCTTATCGCCATGTTGGACCTTCCTAGCACGGTTAAATTTCTAAGACCCGGGCGCGGACCCTGCTTTTACTGCGCCGGTGTCACCGTGACTTGGTGTTCCTCACCGCTGACTCTAACGATGTAGGTCCGCGATTCTCCCAGCCTGGCATTGCCGCTCGCGGCCGCTGCGGGCGCCGGCTCGGGTCTGGGCTTGGTTGCACTCGGTTCCTTACCAATAGAACTGCTTTTCGGGCCTGCCGTCCGGGTTTGGAAAAACTGCGCTGCCGTCTTGGGAAACATGGCGTAGGTCAAAACATCTTCATCGCTGCCATCGCAGCCGAGCGCCAGGGCCTCGGTTCTCCTCTGCTCCCATGATGGCTCCAGCAAGTCGGCCGGACGGCAAGTGATGACGGGTTTGTTGGCGTGGATGGCCGCCTTGGCAACCACCCCCGGGTCCTTTTCTCCCAACGTTGTGCCGTAATAGCCGAGCATCAGGTCGGCGAATTCACTGGTGATCACTTCATACTTGCCGTGCAGAACATTAAACATTGCCTGGGTGCCGAGGATTTCACTGGCCGGGCGGGCTAGCGCAGGATATCCCGCATCCCGGCGGACGTTCTGGATTTCCGCCAACACTCCATCCAGCAATTGGGGCATGCCCTGGCCCTTGAGCAGATATTCCATATTCAAGATGAGCGCCGCCGGTATCTGGTGCTGGAAAATATCCGTATCAACAGCCTTGGGCTGACTGAAGAATTCCCCGTAATGCGATCGGATATTGGCAATATGCTGGTTGACGCGATGCAACCTCTCAATGTCGAGACGGGAGTCATAACCGGTTCCCTCCAGCATTGCTACCAGGCTCTCGGTTGGATTGTGCCCGCGGCCCAGCGCCAAAGAGCTGATGGCTGTGTCCACCATGTCGCATCCCGCCTCAATCGCCTTCATCAGCGAAACCATGGTCACGCCCGTCGTCGAATGAGTGTGGACGCTGACCGGCGTGTCGTTTCCGCACTTCTGCTTGATCCCCATGACCAGATCGTAGGCCGCCTGTGGCTTAAGCAGGCCGTCAACGTCCTGCACACAGATGGAATCGCAACCCATTTCTTTGATCTGCCGCGCTAGGTCCACGAACACCGGAATGGTGTGCACCGGACTCGGCCCATAGCAGATGGCGCCCTGTGGGTGCTTGCCGGCCTTCTTCACGGCCTCAACGCTGGCCTTCAGGTTGCGAACGTCGTTCAATGCGTCGAAGATGCGGAAGACATCGATGCCATTCAGCGCCGCCTTCTCGACAAACCGATGGACGATTGAGTCATCAAAGTTCCGATGGTCAACCAGGTTCTGTCCGCGCAGAAGCATTTGCAGTCTGCTTTTGGGGAGCAGCCTGCGGTAAGTCCGCAACCTCTCCCAGGGGTCTTCATTGAGAAAGCGTATGCAGGAATGGAATGCCATCCCGCCCCAACACTCCACCGACCAGTAGCCCGCATTGTCGAGGTCCTCACACACCGGGACCAAGTCACCGAGGGCCATGCTGGTTTCCAGCAAGCTCTGTTGCGCTTCTCTCAGCAGCAAGTCGGTGATCTCCACGGTGCGTGCCATGTGACGTTTCTCCGCAACAATTCGATTGCGTCATCCAGTGGTGCTAGGTTTCGACAGTCAATGGCGCGACTACCCGCCTACGAATATTCCACCCCGAACGAAATCGGATAGAAAAAAACCCACAGCTTGAGAATGCAGTCAATGTTTATACCGCGATGGCGGAATTAACACTGTTCCATTTCGCTCACTTTTTGGCGAATAGCGTGAAAGCTGGACCTCGACATGGCAACTGTGACGCCGGCGCGCTCGTTCAAAGAGAATAGATTTCGTGAGCAGAACTGCCCGGCTTTTCCATTTAGGCGGACAGCAAAGCCGCGATTCAACGTGATCATCGAGACGTGAACAACTGCGACAACATGATCCGGATCCCTCACAATGAAATTAGAAATAGGATGAAGCCATGACCTACCAAAGCGTTAACCCCTATGACGGGAGGACCCTGAAGACCTTCGAGGAACTCACCGACAAGCAGCTCGAGATGGCACTTGACAGCGCCGCAACCTGCTTCAAGACCTGGCGGCACAGGACTCTTGCGGAGTGAGCGGCCGTGGTCGCGAAAGCGTCCGCTATCATGCGCGCTCGCATCAACAAGTTCGCTTGCCAGCCACCTTGAAGAAGGAGACTGGTCGGGAACTCATGGGGTTCTGATTACGGCGCCCTCTCCGGCCGCATCTTAAGCAGGGAGTTGGCATGACCCGGAAGCGCGGGACTTGTGTGTTGGTCGGGTTGCCGCCAGGCGAGTTCCCGATTCCACGCTTCGATGCGGTGGCGGACTGCATAACCACCCGGGGTTCATTCGTTGGAACCCGCCAGGATCTGGCTGAAGCGCTCGCCTTTGCCGCCGAAGGCAAGGTTAAGGTCGATATTGAGCTCCAGCCTTTGTCTTCGATCAACCAAATCTTCGACCGCCTCGAGCTTGGCCAGGTGGAGTCACGCGTCGTCCTCGACTTCGCGCGTGGTGGAAGCGAAATACCAGCGCTCGGGGATGGGTCAGGCTCGACCGACTTCTGTATGGCAGTGGTAACGCCTTCGGCGGATCTTGGAATGCGCCTCGGCGCACACTCGGCAACTGCGTGGCATCGGCCATGCTCCCAAACAGTCGGCTCGTGCGATGGCTCAGCGCGAAGAGTACCTCCTTACTCTTGCGTCCTGTCGGACGGATCTGTCTCACACCCAAGCTCCGGATAACCACGGCCGCACCACAATCCGCCGCGCCGTGCTTCGGCGGGGATCTTCCGCAGAGTGAGCAATTCTGAGCAGACACGCCGCCGCCTGGATGATGCAATCAACCCGGTTCAAGATAGAAACCAGAGCTGCAATGTCGACCATCGGGGCCCAAGTGGAGACCCGAGTTCTCTTAACATTGTCTTGCAGATTCCTCTCAGGAGTCAGGCCATGGCCTTCATGGAAGAGGTTGTCATCGTATCGGCGGTACGCACGCCGATTGGGAAATTTCAGGGCTCGCTTTCCGATTTCAGCGCGCCGCAACTGGGTGCCATCGTCGTGCGTGAGGCCGTCCGGCGCGCCGGCATCGATCTCAACAGCGTCGATGAATGCATCATGGGTAACGTCATCTCCGCCGGACTGGGTCAGAACCCGGCGCGCCAGGCTGCTCTCCGCGGCGGACTCTCCGACAGCATCAGCGCCCTGACCATTAACAAAGTCTGCGGCTCGGGATTGAAGGCGGTCGCGCTCGGCCAACAAGCTATCCAGACGGGGAACTCGCACTTCGTTGTGGCCGGCGGCATGGAGAGCATGACCAATGCTCCCTATCTTCTGCAAACTGCGCGCAAGGGATTTCGCCTGGGCGATCAGAAGGTGGTCGACTCGATGGTGCACGACGGCCTGTGGGACATTTTCAACGACTACCACATGGGCAACACTGCCGAGAATGTCGCCGAGAAGTACAAGATCACCCGCGAGGAGCAGGATGAATATGCCCTCAACTCGCATCGCAGGGCGGTGAGCGCCATGAACGAGTGCCGCTTCAAGGATCAGATCATTCCCGTCGAACTGCCGTCGAAGAAAGGGGCATCCCCGGGGTTGTTCAGCAGGGATGAGTCGCCGCGCGCGGACTCGACCATTGAGCTTTTGCGCAGTCTGAAGCCCGCCTTCAAGAAGGATGGGACTGTGACCGCCGGCAATGCACCGGGCGTGACTGACGGCGCGTCAGCTCTTGTCCTCATGTCAGCATCGAAGGCCAAGGAGCTCGGGCTGAAGCCGATGGCGCGGATCGTAGCCCAAGCCAGCAGTGGCATTGCTCCCGCGTGGATCATGATGGCACCGGTTGAAACCGTGCGTCGGCTCTGGAAGAAGACAGGATGGAAGAACGAAGATGTTGACCTCTACGAAATCAACGAGGCCTTCTCCGTGGCGGCGATCGGAGTCACGCGTGAACTCGGACTCGATCTCAACAAAGTTAACGTGAACGGTGGTGCGGTCGCTCTCGGACATCCGATCGGCGCTAGCGGCGCGCGAATTCTCACGACCCTGCTTTACTCGATGATTCAGTGCGATGTGCACAGAGGCATCGCGGCGCTTTGCCTTGGAGGCGGCAATGCGATGGGTTTGGCGGTGGAGCGGTACGCATCATAACTCTGGTACATGAGCTCGCCCGCCCAGTTTGGGGAGGGGAGTCAAAGGGAGGGGTTCACTTTATGTCCACGATTTCTGTCATCGAAGCCCCGCTTTCCTCGATCAGGCCAGGCCTGTCCTCGGAAGTTCACCGTTGCGAAGGCCATCCTCTAGATCCGCGGTTCGGGGACGGCGTACTCTATGCTCACACCGCGAGCGTGGATGTTAGAGATCAGGTTCCGGCTGACATCAGTATCTGAGGCGCGGGCTTCGAAGCGGATGCAGCGCAATTGAATGTAGAATGGCATGGAAATGGACGAGCAATTTCAGCAGACAGCAAGCCACAATGCCCACCAGATTTCTGTTTCGGGATATGATCTGATCAATTCTCCACGTCTCAATAAGGGAACAGCTTTCTCGGACCACGAACGCGACGTATTTGACCTGCACGGTTTGTTGCCCCCGCATGTGGGGAGTCTTGATGAACAGGTTGAGCGCCGGATTCAAGCACTGCGGCATCAACCGAACTCCTTCAATAAATACACCTTTCTCCGCGACCTGCAGGATACGAACGAGACGCTGTTCTATGCGCTCTTGCTGCGCAATATCGAAAAGACGCTCCCTCTGGTGTACACGCCAACTGTGGGTGAGGGTTGCCAGCGCTTCAGTGAGATATGGAGAAAGCCGCGGGGTTTGTTCCTCAGCTATCCGAACAAAGATCGTATCGATCAGATACTGAGTCATTCCCGTTACGACGGTGTGAAATGCATCGTGGTCAGTGACGGTGAACGAATCCTGGGGCTCGGCGATCAAGGTGCGGGAGGCATGGGCATCCCGATCGGAAAGATGGCCCTTTACACTGCGCTCGGCGGCATTCATCCGGAGCATTGCCTTCCGGTTCTGCTCGATGTCGGCACGGATAATGAGGACAGGTTAAGGAGTCCGATTTACATCGGATGGAGACATCATCGGGTTCGCGGCGAAAAGTACGACGCTTTCGTAGATGTTTTTGTAAACAGCGTGAAGAAGCGCTGGCCGCACGTTCTTTTGCAATGGGAGGACTTTGCCGGTTCGAATGCCGCTCGACTTCTGGCTCGCTACAAAAACCAACTGTGCACTTTTAACGACGACATTCAAGGCACTGCGGCTATAGCGACCGCGACGCTACTCTCTGCGATCAACGTTACGGGCGTGCCACTCGAGCAACAGAAAATCGTTGTACTTGGCTTCGGAACCGCGGGCATAGGCGTCAGCAACCTGTTAGCGCAGCTCATGCATGACAAGGGCATCCCGGAAGAAGAAGCTCGCAATCACTTCTACGCTGTCGATCGCTGCGGTCTGGTCACCGAAAAGGGCAAAGATGTGCGGCCCGAACAACTCCCCTACGCCCGCAAGGAACAGGAAGTGCAGGATTGGAAACATCCGAGTCGCGAAATAACACTGCTGGATGTGGTCCGCCATGCCAAGCCTTCGGTCCTCATCGGAGTATCTGGTCAAGCTGGAGCCTTCACTGAGGATGCAGTGCGCGAAATGGCCAAGAACACGATTCGACCCGTTATCTTCCCACTTTCGAACCCCACTTCACGCAGCGAAGCGACTCCTCAGGACTTGTTGGATTGGACGCAAGGACGGGCGCTGATCGGTACCGGAAGTCCGTTCGAACCGGTGAATCTTGGTGGGAAGAAGGTTCACATCGACCAGACCAATAACTCGTACATATTTCCTGGGCTTGCTCTCGGTATCATTGCCTGCAAAGCGAAACGCGTCAGCGATACGATGGTCATGGCCGCGGCTAAGGAATTGGCACGTCTCGTCCCTACACAAAAGGATAAAACGGCAAGCCTTCTGCCGTCACTTTCGGATTCGCGCCAGCTCAGTCGCTCGATCGCGCAGGCCGTGGGTAGGCAGGCGATTCAAGATGGCCTGTCGCAGATCGCCGGCGAAGATAGCCTGGATCGCGAACTGCAGGCAAATATCTGGGAACCAGCGTACGTACCGTATGAACGCAGCCCAAATTCCAGAGAGATACCCTCTAAAAATTGACGCCGGTCCGTGGATGATGCTCTCGCGTTGTCGGGCTGCTCGTGGACGGTACTATTCATTCGCGCGAAACGGCTCTGCGGAGGTCGGAGTTGCGGCACTGTGAAATGCGGAGCCACTGTTTGCGAGCCTCGAGGACAACGCCTGCACTAGGCGGCCAGACCGCACTAATGCGTTTCTTCCATAATCCGCGGCACGGAGGCACCTATGTTGAAACGTGTCGATTCTTCACTCGCGATCGTCTGCTGGCTCAAGGGAACGCTCGGCGCCGCGAACGATCCTTTTGCGGCAAATGGAAACGCAACCAGGAGAAAAGCAAAATCACCGGCGAGCAATTGAAAATCGAGGACCTCGGCGGCGGCAAATAGAACTCAAGTTCGGCAACGTATCTGACACGATTACTGCCGACGGCACCGATCAGCCCGTTCACTTCGGAAGAACAGTATCTATTACCCCAGAGGGATCTAACACCTGGAAGATGGTGGAGAAAAGGGACGGCCGAGTCACCACCGCCATGACCCACACGCTTTGAGCTTGGCGCGAAAACTCAGACGATAAAGGGAACGGACAGCAAGCCCGACGGTTCAACTTCGGATTACATCGTTGAACGCAAGAGAGTCGGCGGCGGTTCCGGCTGGGCAGGCACTTGGGAAAGCATTGACGTGAAAATCGGTTCCCCCGATGAGTGGGAGATCGAAGCCTACGATGGCTCTGACTGGGCGCGCATTTCCTCGTGGGCAGCATAAGTGACACTGGCAGTTGCAGCTGATAGCGAATACTGTTTCGGTGGGGAGATTCCATCATCGTCATGGCTGTTGGAAAGAATATGCTGGGGGTATGCCGCGAGAAGGTAACGGTAGCGCATCGGGAAGCGAACAAAAGGCAGGTTATGAGAGAGGAATCTGGCGCTGAACTGAGCGGATTGCATTCGCGCACCCCGTGCATTCTGTGGGCATCCCTTCAATCACTTCGGACCGCAGCTCCGCCCTCACACCCCTCCGAATTCCACCTTGCTCAATCGTAACGGCGGCGAAGTGGATGGAATCCACGGATTCGCGAGGAGGACGTCCTGTTGTCGGGCCCCGATCGGCATAGGGGGAGTGTCACCTCTCCTCCCTGTGCCGATCTTACGAAAGAGACAGTTCTGTGGTGCCCCGATTGTTTTACCAGTAGTTGTGACACAATGTTCCTTTACGGGGAACCGGTTGGTCCAGCAAGTATGAGGAAGCTGCTCCCTTCAGCCTTACTCATTTTCCTTGTAGTACTGCCTACGGCTGCGTCTGATCAGGACGATGCTGCAGCTGACACCGTGGCAGCAACATTCATGCAAGCCCGTCAGGCAGCGAACCTATCGAAATTGGAGAGAATGGGTAGGAACACCTTTCGTGAAAAGGTGTGCAAGCAGGACATGCGCTTTGCTTCCGGCTTGATCATTGACGTCGTTTACCAAACGTCCGATCCGGCGCGCTTACCTGAGGCGGCTCAGCGACTGGCGAGGTGGCCAGATACAAGCAAGACTGCGGCTCGCTTTGGAGTTGGCGTCTGCTCCTTGAACAATGGTTCCCTTGGGCAACCGAGATATTCAGTTCTAATAGCAACCTACGAATCTCGCTTGGCTAGCTTCTGGCGAATCTTCTGGGACTAGCAACGCCCGTGTCCGACAATCGAGACTAGAGAGCCACTGAGGACGGAAAAAGGTCCATGCTGCCTTAGCCGAATTTTCCCCAAATCCAACTCGCTTAGAGTTTGGCGAAGTTCAGCGAGCAGCGCGTGGTGTCGAAGAACTCAACGATAACCGGATGTTCAGCGCTGCATCGAGACAGACCCCATGACTTATGAATTAGCGCCAAGGCTTACCAAACTGCGAGAACATGGCGTATTACTCCAGACCGATTTGCACTTGCCGAACGTCTGCGCCTTGGTGGCAGGCGAACCGGTGCGCGGATCGTGGTGGGCGCTCCCGCGCAGTCACGAGATTTTTTCAAATGAATTGCCAGTTGGCTGTACATCCGGATGTGCTGATGACAAAATTGATTTCCGGCAAGATCACCTACCTCCACCGGGCACTCTGTCCGGCTTTTGCTGCGATCGGTCGCTCCCGGGAGAGCTGGCAGATCGACGGTTTGTCGTGCGAAGCTCGCAAACTACTGGCCGAAGTGGACCGTAAGACAATCCAGACGGATCGTCGTGTGAGTACCCCGGCAGCGGAACTCGAATTGAAACTCTTGGTTTACAGCGAGCAATTGCACACCGAAGTCGGGGCACATGCGAAGCGCCTGGAATCGTGGGATCACTGGCTAGTGCGGACCGGCTATATGGGAGAACAAATTACGCTTACGGGAGCTAGGCTCACGCTGGAAGAGGTCGTGTCATCCCGCAACCGAAAGTTCCAAGGCCATGGCCGTTTGCCTTGGTTGACATAACCACACGACGTATGATTTTTCGTCCTGGAGCAGGCTCTCGTAGTTCCAGTTCAATCTCTGCTCGCGTCCTGTCGGACAGGTAGTCAAGCGGTGCCGCTGAAGATTGCATCTACGGTGAGGCCTCACTTTTCACGGAGCCATTCGGGAATGTAGACGCGATTCTTGTTTCGCTCGCATCAGAGGCGGAGTTCACGCGAGGCGGCATACATCTCTGGCGTGAGCTGCAGGTGTCCGACCCGCAACTCGAATTCAGTGGCGAGCGCGGGGACGGGCGGAAGGGGGCGAGGCACGTCAGGAGGCTCGATATCCGAATAACCTTCGGCATTCCAGTCTCAAAAAATTGTCGAAGACCGGAATGTGAAGGCCGCCCTTTTCAAAGACGAATTTGCACGAAATGAGACAGGCCCGCCACTTGAATTCCTCGGTCCCGTGTTTCTTGCCATAGGCGGTGATGTCTTCCTGGGAAACGCCAAACACCACGGCACCTATCTTGGACCAGACGCACGCACCCGCACACATAGCACAAGGTTCATGTGTGGAATACAACACGAAATCCGGTAGGTACCGGCCATAGCCGGAGCAGACATATTTCAATGTTTCCAGCTCCACGTGCTTGATGGATGAACCTGAAGTTTTTACCCGGTTGCCAGCAGATGCGATGATCACTTCCCGATTTCCAATGAGCTGCGTGATGACGGCTCCGATGGCATAGTCGCCCCGGTCGCGGGCGCGCTTTGCCTCCGCGATCGCAAGCTGCATAAACTTTTTCTTCGGTTTGTAGCTGCGAGGAATCATTTTTTCTTACCGACTCCGAAGGTCCTAGGACGATTTCCTCGCACGGACCTTTCCCCATCGTGCCCGCTGTGCCGCCGCGATCTTCCTGCGGGTTGATGCCGACATGGTGCGCCTCACAGGTGCTGAAGCAGTCGTTTTCGGTGCCCGTGCTGCGGGCTGGGATCCATTCCGAGCATTCGCCCATCGCGCCTTCTGCGCCAGCGCCATGCTTCGCCGCGAAGCCGCCGATATCATTCGTTTCGGTTGGTTTGTTTTCCGAGATCTCCCAAAACCGTTCAACGACTCAATTACTGAGATTGCTTGATCCAACTTCTCCATGTGCAGCTGTGCGTGCTTGCGCTCTTCTCTAAGCTCCTGAAGCGCATTGGTTAGACTCGCCGTTTTCGCTCTTCCCCCTCAAGATTTACAGCGACCTCATTGTATAACTAGGTATAACCAACCCGCACTAGCAAGAGCGGCCAGCGCAGCCGCGACAGCCGAGAGGGAGAAGTTGGAAAGGCTTCGGGTGGCCGCTGCAAATGCAAGGATGCCACCGCATGCCCATTCAGACACACTTGCGCCACGGCGTATGCATAAAATTGCTCTATAAAGGGTCGTATTTCAGTCTCTGGCCCGCGTCCTGTCGGACAGGTAGTCAAGCGGTGCCGCTGAAGATTGCATCTACGGTTAAGCCCCACTTTTCCAGGAGCCATTCGGGAATGTAGACGCGATTCTTGTTTCGCTCGCA
>Ga0187875_10000902_pt1 | contig 23742 bp, 35 predicted proteins | sample June2016WEW_17_1_2_FD_132978 | JGI IMG/M metagenome (GOLD analysis project Ga0187875, IMG submission 132978) | Peatland microbial communities from SPRUCE experiment site at the Marcell Experimental Forest, Minnesota, USA - June2016WEW_17_10 | ecosystem: Environmental > Terrestrial > Soil >...
CATTCTGCGGCCAGGCAAGGGGCAACACGAGAGGCAAGGCGACCGCACAAAAGATCATGAACTACAGGCGCGCCGCTACTCCGGAAGCGCCGCGGCGTGCCGCCGAATAAGCCAGCAGGGTCTGGCAGACCGCCAAAACCGCCCCGGACGGGGTCTGGGAACGTTACTCCACCGTCAGCAGCGGCACCGGGCAGAAGCTGTCGAACCAGCGGGCCCTGCGCGCCGACCCCTACATCGAAGATGCTGACGCGACCGGCGTCATCGGCATCGATGAGAGCGATATCCGCGCCGAGGTGCTGTGGAAGGCCCTGGCCTGGGCCGGTGTCCACGTCGGTATCGGCGCCGCCCGCAAGATGGGCAAAGGCCGCTTCACCCTGACCCCCCTGTAATCACCTCAGCCTTCCGACGCCGGCGCCCTCGCTTACGTCATCGCCGACGCCGGCGCCTTCGCCACCGTGACTCCAAGCCCCAGCCCCGCGCCACCACGCCCACAGGCATCGCGACGCCATCGCTGTCGCCGGCGTCTTCGCCACCGCCAACGCCCCCGCCGCATAGCATCCAGACTGCCAATCCCGCCGACGCTCATATTTCCGACGCCGACGTCCTCGTCATCGCCAGCGCTTTCGCCTGCGCCGCCGCCGACGCCGGCGCCCACGCGCCCAGGGGGCTGGCCCCGGCTGGTGGGCCAGCCCCGGCTGCTCGTGCGGGCAGATGGTGGGTCAGGCGGCGCGTGAGGCTCCGGGCGGGTCCCCGCGCTCGCCGGCACGTAGCTGGCGCAGCAGGCCGGAGGCGGCCTGGTGGGAGACGCCGAGCTGGGCGCGGAGCGCGTCCCGGGTGATCGGCTGCCCGTGCCGTTGCTGGTGGTCGGCTGCGGCGCGGCGGGCCGCCGCGAGCAGGGCCTCGTCCTCGGCGTCCTGCGCCGGGGACGGCCGTCCCGGCGCGGAAAGGGCACTGGCGTCGCCGTCCTGGCCGGGGATGCCGGCGGCGGGCTGGGCGCGGCGGGCGGCGCGGCGCTCGATCATGGAGACCGCGACCAGGAAGGCACCTTACGGGACGGCGGCCACGATGCGGCCCCACGCGGTTGGCTGCGCCTGGGCCAGGTTCGCCGCCAGGCTGAGCCCTACCCGCCCGCCAGCACCACGGTGGGCCACGACAGCTGCCGGGTGGTGATACCAAGCTGCTTGTCGCGCTGGCGCTCGCGGGCGGCCATCACGCAGGTCAGGTCGATGCAGGCCGCCACGGCCCAGGACATCGGGCCGTGCTGGCCGTGCTGGGCGGCGGTGTCGCGGATGTGGGTGAACGACCCTGCCCCGGCCAGGTGCCGCCGGGTGCTGTTGCTGCCGTACCGGGGCGCGGCCGCCCCGGTACCTGTGGCGTGCTTCACGCTGGTCAACCTCCTGCCCGCACGGCCGGTCCCCGGCACCCCGGCTGACGGCTCCTTCCGCCGCCAGGGGACGGAGGCTGCGCGCCCGGGTCCAGGCCGGGCGCGTAACTCCCGTCATCTACATAAATCGGGTTTCGGGGGCCTTTTTTCATGCGCGCCCGCGAGATAGGTGCTGGCGGGGCAGGGCCGCACGCCTGTTGCGGGAGTTGCGATGTACCCCGGGCGGTCCTTGTACCTGGTGTGTACCTGCTATGTACCTGGGCTCTTTCGCCGGTTCTGTCGCGTGCTCCCAGGGGGTCCGGCGAAGATGGCGGAGCTGCCGCTTGGCTGAGGCCGTTCACAGAGAAACCCGCAGCTATCGCGGTCCGCGCCCAGCGGAGAGGGGGCCGTCAGGCCCGGCAAGCATGCCGGGCCTGGGCGCCATGTCCGGTGAATCCCTGTAGCCGTTGCGCGGGGCGTCGGCGAGGATGCCCGCCGGGCCGGCGGGCACGGCTCGACAGGGACCGGGAAGATGTGGCAATGTGCCCGGGACGGGTTCGCTGGCCGTGCGCCGGACGGTGCCTGGCTGCCGGGGACGGCCTCGGCTGCGTTCCCGGAGCGGGCACCGGGGGACGGTCCGCGGAGCGGGCAGACCGTTTGGCCGGGTTCGCGAACCTGCGGCCATTCCGCTCTGCTTGCTAATACGGGTACCAATACGTATTCCGCCTGAGGGCGGAATCCCGTCGCGGCGGCGAATGCGCAGGACATGGCGATAATAAACCTTCGAGTGGACTCCCCGACCTATATACGCGCATAGCTCGTAAAACAATCATCCATGGCGCGCCGGACATGCATGCCGTCCGTTAATTCGTCATCTCCTGTCCGTGGCCCGGTATCCGTACAGTGACAGGTACTCACCCCGCCCCGTGCCCGCAGCCCCGTGCCCGCCCGGTGCCCGTGAGGGTGTGCGGCCAGGTGAGGGCAGGCGCGCGAGGCGGCTGGCGGGCGGCGCGGGAAGGCGCGGGAAAGGCGGCCGCCGGCGGCGGGAAAGGCGCGAGGGCGGACAGTAATCAATTCGGCGGCGGTGAGTGACGAATTGCGCAGAAATTGGCACGGGAATGCGTGAATTTCGAGGCGGAAATGCGTTGACTGCCCCGGAAAAGGCGAGATAGCGTCGTTGTGTACCCGGAAATTCCGAGGGAAATTCCCCGGCAATTAAATTCCCGGGTTATGACGAAGCGCGCGCACGTCTGGTCAATTCCCGCCTTTGCGTTTCACGGAGGTATTCCCGATGACCGCCCCCGCTATCCCGGCCGCCCCGAAGGGCCGGCTCGGCAACGGCCAGCTTCGCCCGCGAGTTATCCCCTGACCGCCAGGACGACGGTCAGGGCCACCAGTGCGGCCGTCATGGCGGCCATTAGGTAGTTGACCCAGAGCAGCCGGAGGGCCAGCCGGTCAGCGGACCTGCGGGATGCAACGACCTCGCCGGTCAACTCGATGACGGCAGCCTTGAGCCGCCGGTTCATCTCCATCGGGTGAGCCGCGCCCGGGATGCCCGGCTCCCGGGCTATCAGTTCCTCGTCGCTGATCTCCTCGCGCTGGCGGACGGTCGCCAGGTGGTACGCATCCACATCGCGATGCCACTGTTCCTGCTTTCGCCGCCGCTGGGTGTACCAGGACCGCAACGGATTATCAGCCACCGCACCAGTGTGGCGGGCCAGCATCAGGCCGCGTGGTTCTCTGGTTTAACCAGCGCATTTAGCGCAACCCTTCACCTGGAGGGAACGAGGGCGGCTCGCGGTCAACCGGCTGGCCGACGCCGCCGAGGCCAGCGCGGTCACGCAAGGGTAATTTCCCGCGCCCGGTGAGTTTGTTCCCCGGCGGCTTTCCTGAAGCTGTTCGTGCCGTTGCCGGCGGCGGTGTTCCTGGTGCGTCGCTCATGCGCGTGATCCTCCTGCTCGGTGGCGATCCCGGCGAAGGCACCTTCTTACAGCCGGACGCCATCGGTCCCGCGCTGCGACATCCTTACGATCGTGGAGATCCTGGAGATCCTTGTCGTTCACGTTGAGGAAGCCGTTCGCCTCGGCACCATGGATGACGGCCCGCACCTGCGGCTCGGCCTGATAATGCTCGACAGTGCGGCCGAGCTGCTGCTGCACCGTGAGTGCGACTCGCGCCTCAAGTGGGCCGGGGAATACCGTCGCCTGGTCCGCGATGCCGAGCGATGGCGCGAGAGGATGGGCAGGGAGACAGGCACGCTCGCGGAGCTGCGCGAGAAGGCCGTCCCGGCCGCTCAGTACAGGCGGATCGACCGGGACTTCGGTGCCAAGTGCGATTATCTGCTCGGGCTCGGGGTGCTCGCGGAGCCGCACGCCCGCGTGCTGAAGAAGCTCCACAAGTACAGGAACGAGGCATACCACCGCGACCACCTCCGCCGGGGCACGCTGGCGAGTGCGACGAGGATCTACGCCTACCTCGTCTGCTCGCTGATGCGGGACTTTCCCATGCACTCGATCTCCTACCAGTCAACGGACCCGCCCGCCGGGCTGTTGAAGTACCTCGCGGCCGGCGAGCGCGGGATGGAGCTGTGGGACGCGCTGCCAGGACTCCAGGCCCGGATAGCCTCACGGCTGCTGGGCGAGGTCGGCCTCGCCCGGCCACCCGGCGTGGGCGAGGTGCTCTCACGGCACTTCTGCGGCCGGCTGGACGCAGTCAGGGAGGCAGCCGAGGAGTCAGCTGCCTTCTTCCGCCGGCCGGGCCGAGATGAAGGCTGGGACTGGCAGGCGGCCCTCGGCCTTGCGCAACTCGACATCCGAAACCTCCCGCGCATCGCCTCCCCGGATGAGGCCCGGTCTGCAGGCGTCCCAGTACGCCCGGAGCACATCCGGCAATGGCTGGCGGCAGGCGAGGCGCTCGCTTCACAAGCTGACGACCTGGCCGCGTTCGCGGCCTTCGCGGACCTGGAAGACGCCTTCGAGCCGCTGGAGGCGCTCGTCATGCAACTCCTCACCGAGGTCGAGATCCAGCGCGACCTTGCGAGCGGGAGGTGAAGGCCCATGCCGAAGCAGCACGTTGCCGTCCCCCTGCTCGAAGACGTGCACAGCTCCGTTGAGGCCCTCACGCTCAGGCACCCGACCACGATCGGCGGCATCGAGTGCGACGTGCTCCTGCCAGTCGCGGATCCTGCCTGGCTGACAGCAGGTGACATGCACTTGAAGCCCCCAGACGACGAGCACCAGGAGCGCGATCCTTACTGGACACCCGCAACAGGCTGGCCTGCGGAGGCTAAGTGGGGGTACGTCCACGACGCTGACTCTGTGACCATCAGTGCGGTCGGTCTCATCCCCGTCAGCGAGCCTGTCCCGTGGGATGGCAGGCTGTTCGACTTCGACCACGCGGTCGGGCAGTGGAGGCACCTCCTGCGCGACTGGCTGTCAGTGATCGCCGAGGGGCCAACCGACTTCCTTGACCTCCCGGTCAGAGGCGAGACCCAGTGGGCAGACGCGGGATACACCGATGAGGTCTGGACGTACTACTACGACAACCTCCAGCGGCCCCAGCGCGTATCACGATGGCAGTGGGAGCATGTCCTTGCGCACACCCACGCAGGCGACCAGCCACCCCTGGCACGAGTACTGCTCACAACCGCCAACCGGGCCGTAGCTACCGGCAACCCCCGCCTCGCGGTCATCGACGCGGCAACAGCTGCGGAAGTCGCGCTGACGACCGGCCTCACCAACCGCCTCTCGGCTGAAGCCGCCTCCCACGTGGTCCAAGTCCTGATAGACCGCACCAGAATGCTTGGCCCCCGCCTGGACCTTGCCAGAGACCTCGGCATGACGCTGCCCGACCGCATCCGCCCCGACCTAGTGGAACGCCGGAACGCGGTCGTCCACCGGGGCACCAGGGTTACCGGCACCGATGCGCAAGCTGCAATCATGGCGGCCGCGGAGCTAGTCGATGAGTACGAGCCCCTGGCTGCCCACTGCCACGAACCCTCCGGCCCATCCGAGTAAGACCCGCGCACCACGCCTGCTGCGCAACAAGCCGCCACCGCCCCTCACCAGGCCCCCTGCAAGGCCGTTGCAGGGAGTCATCGAGGTTGTCGGTCCAGGCCCGGTATATCTGTCGGCTGGCCGACTATCCCCCTATGGGCATGGACCGCGGCAGGTGTCGGTTTTTCCTAATGGATGGTTATCAGAGTCTGCCCAGCGCCAGGTCATGAGGCTGGCACCGTGACCCTCCGACGCAGTGATCGTTATTGGTGGCCGCTGTGTCATGCGTCCGCGCGAACGTCGGCTTTTGCGTTAGTGTACGTACACGTATAACTTGTAAGTAGTACGCAAACAGCCAACGTGAAAGTATGGGAGGCGATAGTGCCGAGCAATTACTCAGACGCGATGCTGCGTCACCTGCTGGACGAAGTGCAGCGGGCGCTCAGGATGCAGGACCCGGCAGGCCGGGCAGACGTGCTAGCAAGCGTCATCCAGCCGTACGCGGGCTGGGCGCTTCGGTGGGCCATCGAGGACTGCCGCGCGAGGGGCATGTCCTGGGCCAGCATCTCGGCGATCGTAGGCAGGCCGCACCCGACGATCGTCCGCCAGCTTCAAGCCGGCGGCCCAATCTACGTGCATCAGGCCGCGCACTCCGCGGGAACGCGGAACTTCGACGCGCAGACCCCGCTGCGCCGTGCGGCGACCGACCTGGCGCAGCGGATGGCGGGCCTCGCGATGCGCGACCCGGACTCGGTGACCAACATCTACCTTCGCGAGCCCGTGCTCAAACTGAGCGACGCGCAGGCCAAGGTGAAGGACCCCGCGCTGCTTCTGGACGCCACAGAGGTGGTCGTTGACGCGAAGAACGCGATCGCGGGCCAGGTTCCCGTGCGTGACGCGATGTCCGAGTGGGAGCGAAGTGTGTGGGAAGTGCTCGATGAGCTGGAAGCCTGCTGCCGCCGCGATAGGCGCGAGATTGAGATCGCGCACGATGTCATGAGCAGTGCCGGCATGATCCCCGACGTGGGCGACTAGCCGACCCGGCCCAGGATCGCTCCTGAGATTGCGGCGCTAGCTCGAGTTCAAGCCGCCTGGCAGGACGCGCCTGCCGGGCGTGCATCGATATGCGGTCGATATCCCGAGTGGGAACGCTGTTCAGCCGGTTGATCCTGCCGCCGAGCGTCCAGTGGGACGAGCGCGACCAGGCGCACGTAACGCTTGCCTGCGGGGGCGAGAATGCCTCCTTGGCGGCGGAGCGCGCCAAGGAGATCATCGAACGCAACGCAGCGAACGTGGCGCACATGCTCCAGACCGAGCCTCTCGACGAGTAGACCGCCGACTACTAGCCGGCTGAACATGTCCGGCGGGTCGGCTTCTTGTACGCTGCTTCCTGCCGTAATGGATGGTTACGGCCGTCCTCAGCGTGCTCCGCCTAGTGCTCCAGACGCAGTCGCGTGCGGCTGCGTGGCGATCCGCGCCGGTTTCTCGCTACTAGTTCAACATGGTGCTACTTTGCGGCTACCATCCGGCTTGTGGGCAAGTGGGTACGGATCGACCGCCGCTCCAACTACCCCTACCGGCTGACGCGGTACGCCAAGCGCGTGATCACCACCTGGGTCATCGTCGCGATCGTGGCGTTCGCACTGGTGAACGCGACGCACGGCTGGTTCGCCATCCCGGCTGGCGTCTCCCTTGTCGGCTTTACCGGGTACCGGGTGCGTTCCAGTAGGCGAGGCCTGCTGGCAGGCCATCCTGCGGTGCAGCCCGCGGCCCGGTTAAGCGCGCACGCGGTTCGCTTCAACCCGGCCCCCAAGTGGCCCGTGTCCGTGCCCGGCTGGACACCGCCGCCTGGTTGGCAGCCCGACCCATCGTGGCCCGAGGCCACTCCGGGCTGGCAGTTCTGGGTCCCGGACTGCCAGGCGCCAGTTGGCGAGCGGAACACCAGGTCCATCCCCCAGGACGTCAAGATCGCCGTCGCGGCCAGGGACGGCGGCCGGTGCCGCCAGTGCGGCTCGACTACGGACCTGCACTTCGACCACGTCATCCCGTGGAGCAAGGGCGGTGCCAATACGGTGGCGAACATCCAGTTGCTGTGCGGTCCGTGCAACCGGCGCAAGGGCGCCGATGACATCCCGGCCTGCATCTAGCGTCCCGGCAGCGGCACTCCAGAAACCCCGGCCAGCGGACTCGCCGCATGCTCATCGCGGTCTGCTGGCCACCACGAGACGAGCAGCAGGCCGCCGCTGGTCACGATGGCGGCACCGCCACCCGGAGCGCGCCCGCCACCACCACTGCCAGCGGCAACGCCAGGAAGGTCACCAAGTGCGGCCGGAGGGGACTCCCTGTAATCGCCGCATCGATTCCGCGAGCTTGCCCCTGGGGCGCCTTCTTGCCCGCCGTTTCCTGCGGCGATGACAGCGCTGCCGACCGCGTCAAGGTGGGGCCGGGCAAGGTAGTTGTCCCCTTTCTTCGATCGCGGCGACAACCCCGTTGGACGTTCACGCTGGAAGCGGCCACAAGCGGACAACATAGTGGCCGCCGCGGACACGCGGCTAACAAGTAGGCGGACCTGTAGGGATTCGCCGAAGATGTCGGTTCAGGGGCAAGGTACTTGTCGGTCGAATGGCCGTCTTCCCTCGATAAGGGTCACGAAAGTTGTCGGTTTCTCATCGAGGGCGGCTGCGCCTGGGAGGGGAACCAGCGGTAACAGACGGCGGCACCTCACCGATTGACAGCGCATGTGAGCCGCCCGAAGATGGCCGTCCTGGTTACGAGGCGTCGCTGATGGAGTTGCTCTGATGGCTTCGATCTCGGCGCGTATTCGACAAGGACCCCGCGTGGTAGACATGATTCGCTCCGGTCGTGGCCGACTCCCCCAAGGCGCAGCGCTCAGCGAGCCGGTCGGCGATCTGCGCTGTGGAGCTGGCAGAGGGCGCACTCGATGACGGTTAACGCGCGTGCTCGATCCGGTCTCGCCCACTACCGTTGAACTGTGCTGCCACCTACATCTTGCCCGGTTCCAAGCGCCCACCGTCGCCTCATGGACTCTCATATACGCTGGCATGCCGCCGCGGACGCGTATATGGACCCCGAGTCATTTCGCATTAATTTGAATTCGTTGCTTGAGAGCCTTCGGAGTGTGACGTTCCTGCTTCAGAGCCAGAAGAACGAACTTCCCGATTTCGACAGTTGGTATCTCCCTGCACGAGACTCAATGAAAACAGATCCCATCATGCAGTGGAGTCTCGAAGCCAGAAATCGGATAGTGCATCAAGCGGACCTAGAAATATACAGTAAGGCTGTGGTCCGGTTGTCACGTGATTGGTTGAACGAAACAGAGAGTGTTCTAGACGTTCCACCGCACTACACGACGCATCAAACTATTTCCGCGCTTCTGGCCTCTGCCCCGCAACCACTTGAAGGCATCATATCGATCGAACGGCGCTGGGTGGACGTTGAATTGCCCGATCGGGAACTACTTGAAGCGACGCGGCATTCTTATAATCGCATCGCCGAAGTGATTCAGGTCGCGCACAAGGTGGCGGGCGTAGAGACTTGCAACCTAACCACCCGAAAGCCCGACTGCGTTGACTCCCAGTTGAGGATACCCTTTCAGTGCATGCACCAGATTGACGACAATCGGCGCCTGGTTGTGGACCTCAGCACCATGACCAAGTACACGGAAGAGATGGAAATTCTACGTGATGGAGACATTCCCAAGGAAGTTACAGACGCAAAGTACGGCCGGACGCCGATCTCAGGAAATGCGATTGAGCGGGTACCGCAAGTAACTGAGCTGGCAAAGCGGATGCTGTCTGTCGACAAAGAGTTGGCTCCCGTAGCGTGGCTACTGCACGGAGAACAGACTGTCCGGATCTTTGCGGTGCCGATGCCGGATCAGCGGTCCAAGTTGGTCCAAATGAACCGGGTTGCCGACCTGGTAGAGCAGTCGAACGCCGATGGCGTGGTCTTTATTTCCGAGAGCTGGTTTTCTCCCGCACCGGCTGAGCCAACCGGAAGACGCAAGGCGGAGCCGCCCGCAGCACCGCAAAATCGCGGTGAATGCATCTCGGTCTGCGCCGTCACGCGAGATGGAAAGTCCGCCGAGATGGTAACCATTTTCACCCGGGGAAAGAAAGATGAAATAGTTTTTGAACCATCTATCTCCGTAGAGGAGGGTCAGATTAACAACCTTCAGCCGATTGTGCGTAGGTGGCAACAGATCTCGGCGCGCCCCTTCATGGCAAAGAAACCGCCGAAAGGGAAAAGCACTTCATGAGCGAGATTGAGCCGTTTGACTGGATACCTCCCACCTACCTCACATCTACTGACCACATCAAAAGATTGGACGAAAGGCGCGATGATGATGCCGTTTACCCGACTGCACCATCATGGCTTTGCCAAGCGAAATGAATGTCTCCGATGATATAGCGGATGCCCTGCCCGGCATGTTGGAGCGTCAAGCGCTCATCATTATCAATACTCCGGCATCTTGCGCCTGGACAATCACCGAGTACGGTCATCGCATCCTCAGTCACCTACGGACCGTTGACCTGATACTTACTCACCAGTCGCAATAGTTGCCACTTCGATCCGCAAAGGAATTCTTGCAGCTAACGCTTACAACTGAAGTTCGCGGCGGGTAATTGCCGGAACCCCCGGAAGTCCCTGATGGAATGCGACGGCCCAAGATGAACTGTCATCCCCTCCCAAAAGATGACCGAATACCCATCGGTCAATCAGCTCTGGATAGGTAGATCTGATGTGAGGCACAGGTTCTCTCGGTTCCTCTATGTAATAAATCCATGTCGAGACAATGTTGTCTCCGGCAGCCAAGTCTGCTAGCGCCAGACGTAGCCTCTGCAAAACTTCAAGGATATATCTCGGCTTAACGCTATACAGTGGACCAATATCGACGCCTTCATGTGCGATCAAGTTGCGCGCATCTTTAGCTTTTACTAGCGCCTCAAGTTGGTCCTCTGTGACGCCGAACGCTTCCGCCTTAGCTTTGATTTTGTCAAGGGTTCCGCCAAGCATTTTCCGGGCTCAATGGCAGATTGTTGAATGTTTCTGCGAGTGACGCGACTGGATCGGATGCAATCCGGTCAATAACCTGCATGCTCCTCAGAACGATACGGCATTTTTCTTCGAACTGATTGCATACATAAAGAGCCCTACCCGCAGCCAACATTGCGGCATCAGTCATCTCTGACTCAGGCAACCTAGCACCGAGAGACCAGCCCATTTTCACGCCTCCATCTTCACCCTACGCGTTAGGGGATTGAAGGCCGCCGAACTGTAATGACCACCGAGTCATCCTCGGCCTGCGGTTAACAGATTCCATAGCCTTTTGGCAACCCCAAAGACTGCAGGGAGTACAAGAAACACACCGGCGAACACGGCGTATCCCTCTAGGTGGTGGTTCATGAGCAGGACCGCACCCAACAGTCCGAGGCCGCCACTAAAACAGAACAGCTTGAATCTAACGCCCCACGTGTCACGGCCCCGATAGGAGCGGGCGGCAGTGAACTCGGTAGCTTCCTCATGCTCGTAATGGCTGCTGCCGACTCCCTCTCGCAGGTGTCTTAGCTCGCCGACGGTTTCACGCAATGAGCTGATTGACTGATTGAGTTCACCTTTCGTGCTGCTCAGTTCTTGCTGTACTTCAGAGAACTGGCGTGCAACCTCTCCATTGATGCCTTGCGACGCGGACAGGAGTATCTCGGCGAGGTCCCAATTAATGCGGTCGCCCACATTACTAAGGATCGTGGCGACATCCCAATTGATGTGGTCGGCTACCCTGTCAAGCGCGGCGACGGCTTCCGGGGGCATTATGCCGTCACGGGCGGTCTTCTCGATGGCTTTGGCCAGCCTCGGAGCGGTCGCAGCAAACTTTTCTACTAGCGCCTTGATCCTTTCGTCAAGCAGTACATTATGCGTGATAGGGGCAGCGGATCAATCAGTGGGCCAGCACCCAGATACGGGAGCTGCTGCCCGCAGTCACCGGCGAAGACCGGCGGACGCTCGCTGACTGCGGCGCCGCGCTCCGTTCCGCCGGGCACCAGCGCTGGCGCAAGCTCCTGCGCCAGAAACTCGCATACAGCACGCTCTCGGACACAGAGCGAGAAGCGCTGATCTGGAGCCAGCTCGTCACGATCTGGCAAGTCATCGGCCGCCTGGTCCGCGGCGGGAAGCCAGCTGCCGTCTACTTCTGCGACGCGGCGTTCGCCCCCGTCACCGCCAGCGCGGACGAGGACGGCCAGGACACCGCTGAGACCAGCCTCGTGCTAGGTCTGCGGTCAGTGCTCGAACCGTACTTCCGCGCGGGATACCACGGAACCGACCGGCACCTGGCAGAAGCCCTGTACGGGCCGCTCCACCAGGCGCTGAGCAGGGTTGGAGGAATGTTATGCCATCAGCGAAGGTGAAATACCCGGGACTGCAGACGGCGGTGTTCGAGCCGGGAGACCTGGCCCTCCTGAACGGCACCTACTGGCTCATGCGTTTCCCGGCCCGGTGGAAGCCCCGCCTTCTCACGCTGGCAGGAGGACCGGGAACGGGCCGGGTCAGCATCCCGATCCGGTCCCTGAACAGGGTCCTGACCGCCCTGGTCCCCGACCTCGTGCACGTCGCGCGGTACGCGACGCGGGGCGAGGACCCGGTCTGGCTGCTCAGCAGCGCTCCGATTGTCAGGGAGGCCATCTTCGCGATCACCGCCGCCTGGGTCCGTGCCTTCGGCTGGCGCACCCCCGCCTCACTGGAGCAGGCACTGGCCGTAATGTCGCCGTCCGACCTGCAATGGGAGGAGTTCCCCGTCGACTACGCCCGCCAGCTGCGGCTGACAGGCTCCGGTGAGCAGGAGGAACGCGGGCCGGCCAACCTGGCGATATTCCGGCTGCTACCGCACCAGATCGCCGCCCGCCTGACCATGCCGGGCCTAGCGTGCGACCACGCCGGCTACGAGACCTCTGCCTTCCGCCGCTGCCCGGCGGAAGAAGGCGCCGCGATCATGTCCTGGCCACCGCACCGCTCAGCTGACAAGCCCTTCTCGTTCACCATCGCCCTGTCCGCGCAGACGCTCCCGCTCGGCCAGGGCATGCGGATGTACGCGCATTTCGGCGTGCGGCGCTGGGTGCACCGGACGCCCGTGCTCGACACCAGGTCCCACCACAGCGTCTACATCAACCCGTCAGTCCCGTGGGTCACCGGCCTCACCTACTCGCCCAGCCTCCAGCAGGCCAGCATCCGCCTTCGCATCGAGGGCGACAGCGAGCAGGCATCCCGCCGCGCGGTCTGGTCCGACCTGCTGGCGAAGGTCCTGCGCGAGCTCGGCGTGGCAGGCTACCTCGACCTCCCGGAATCCGTCAGGACCAGCCCCAAAGCGCTCCTGGACCGGGAATCGGGCGGCGCGGCCCTCGTCTACCGGGAGGGCATGTACACCTTCCCGGGAAAGACCCCGGGACGGCATCCGGCCAGCCCGGGCCTAGCCCTCATCGACCGGCCCCGCCTCCTCGAATGGGCAGCCAGTGAGATCACCCCGGCGCTCCGGCTCGCCAGCCCGCTTCCCCGGTCGGACGTCCAGGTGTTTCCCTCACTCCACAAAACCCCGGACAAGGACGATGCCCAGGACGCGAGTAGGCTCCGCGCCGCGATCAGGGACGCCACCAGATCGCAGAAGCTGGAAGTGGAGATCTACTACGACACCCGGCAGATACTCGACCAGGGCGTCAGCGAACTTGAGGACCAGCTCGGAGTCAAGTTCCGTCTCCCTGACAGCATCTCGGCGACACGGGAATCCGCAGACGCCCGCACCCCCGAGCTCGACATCACCCTGGCCGTCCAGCCGGTGGGCGCACTCGGCACGGACCTCGAGCCGAACCAGCGCCTGCGCAGTACCATCGAGCGGCTCCACCAGGCAGTCCAGTACCGCAGCGACCAGATACAGCGTGCGCTTTCGGCTCTCGACCCGGCAGTCCCGGCCATCGCTCTTGTAGAGATCGCCGGGAAGGGTAAGTACAAGGGCGCCCGCCGCGAGAAGGACCCCAAATTCGCCATCAGGCACGGATTCAACCTGGCAGGGCGCCTGACACAGTTCATCGAGCCGCCTGCGGCGAGCGCCCCCGACCCCGATACCGACGATGACACGACTGCGGCTCCGGACGCCGAGCGCCTCCGCAGCTCATGGGGCGACCTGTGGCGGCAGCTGGGTGCCCGCCCAGATCCGCTCCCTCCTGCGGAAGCCGGGCTGCCGCCCGCGCGGCTGCTGGCCTTCTACATCATCAGGCAGAACAAGACCTGGACCTGGGGCGCCACCCGGCAGGTCCCCATCGCCGTCCTGATGGACCCTGACGGCACGAACATCCGGGTCAAGGCCCCCGGAACCGGGGACTGGCAGCTTCTGTGGAAGGCGCAGCTGACTGTCGGCCGTGCTCACGTCATGGGCGGGCAGGTCAGGAAGCCCGAAGAGATCACCGCGTTCTTCCACGAGATCCTCACCCAGGACCTTGACACCAGCCAGCCGATGCTCCTGCTGACCGCCGCCCAGAACTGCCGGCCCGGCTGGAAATTCCTCAACAACGGGGAGCTCATCGCCGACAGCCTCCGATTCGGCAGCAGGGCCGCTCAGCCCGCCGCCGAATTCCCCGGACTTCGCCACGTCCGCACCGAGGACGGCAACGAGACTCCGGAAGGGTACGCCGTCAACGAAACCGAGAAAGGGCACGCCGGCGCACTGTGGAAGATAGCGCCCCGGATCTGGTTCAGCACCGCCGACAAGCCCCCCACCGCCAGCAATGCTGTTCGCTACACGTCCATGGTGGAGACCACCCAGAAGCGAGACGGCAGCCCCGTGCCCGCCCGGCCCGGAGCCCGCGTCTGGAACCACCAGCTCATGGAGGTAGCAGCCGTCAGCCTGCAAGGCGATGAAGACGATGAACCCTGGGCGGCGCTAGCCCACGATCTCCGGTGGGCCGCGCCTCACTATAAGAACGTCACCACCCTGCCCTGGCCCCTCCACCTGGCAGAGTTGATAGGCGAGTACATCGTCCCCGTGCAGATGATCGAAGAGATCGAAGCAGCAGGAGGCGGGGAAGCGGCTGAGTGAGTGCAGGATGCCCGTTCCGCCGTAAATTCTACGACCTGCGGAGCCAGCGAGCCGGCAGCCTGAATCGGCAGGTCAGCGGGCAGTCGGTGACGCAGGACGGTCGGCATACCGCTCCTGCATGCGGTCCGGGCACCGCTCCTGCCCTCGCCGTCCGTGCCCGTCCGTGCGTTCCACCGCCCCCGGCCCCGGCACGCACGGACGCATAGCGGACGGCGGCGGCCCGAAATCCCACCTCGAACGGAGTACGCGCTGGTCAGGGGCGTACGCCTCGGCTAGGAGCGACGGGCTGTAAAACCGTCGGCTACGCCTTCGGTGGTTCGAATCCACCACCTGCCACCACCTGCGAAAACGGCCCGTTAGCTGGGAATTGTCGGCTACGCGGGCCGTTTTTCTTTGTCCCGACATGTGTCACCTTGGGTCGCTGTAGATCCCTATGTTGCGGGCTCCACGGACATATAGCGGACAGCGTCCGGGCGGTGAGAACGGTCGGCGACACCGTCGATTTTCCACGGACAGCCACGGACAGGCCGCGCTGGCAGCGTGTTCCGGGCTGCTGTTACCGCGTTGGTACGGATGGCTTGCAGCCAGGAAAGGGGTGACCGGAGGCTTGGGCCGCGTCCCGGGGCTCTACCTCTCACGCCAGGGTGCGATGATCACCTGGAGAGTGGCCGAGTTCCTTCGGCTGCTCGGTGCCGACGAGCCACTCACTAGGCTGCGTGAGCGGCTGCAAGGGCATCTAACGGCCCGCCGCGCGACTGCGTGACAGTGGGCAATCGCCACGATGGCGATAACCGGAGCCCTAGCGATGTTCGTCAGCATCACCGGAATGATCCGCCGCAACCGCCGCGTCTCCCCGCCGGTGCGCCCGCGAAGCCAGACCGACCCCTGCCTGCCCAGGCGGCGACTGGCAAAGTCTAGGGGAAAGTAGCTATACTTATGGCCATGTCAGTCAGTGAGCAGATGCCGCTAGCGGACGTGAAGAACCGACTCTCGGAGGTCGTGGACCGCCTGGAACGCGAGCACGGCCGCGTCGTGATCACCAAGCACGGCCACCCCGCTGCCGTGGTCATCAGCGTGGAGGACCTGGAGTCGTTGGAAGAGACCCTCGACGTCATGGGCAGCGCGGCGCTCCTGGACGACATCCGCGAGGCGCTGGCCGAACTCGGCACCGCCGACGCACCGGTACTGACCAAGGACGATGCACTGCGCCTGATCGCTGACCGGTGAGCGAGGGCGGCTACGCGATCGCATGGACGGCACCGGCCCGTCGTGCGCTGGCCCGGCTGCCGGAAAAGGTCGCCACCGCGGCGGTCGAGTTCCTGTACGGGTCGCTGGCTGCCAGCCCGCACCGGGTCGGCAAACCGCTCAAGCTCCGGCTCGACGGGCTGCACAGCGCCCGGCGCGGCGACTACCGGGTGATCTACCGCATAGACGACCAGCACCGCCGTGTCGACGTCGTGGCCATCGAACATCGCTCCGACATCTACAGACCACGGCATTTCTGAAAGCCACCCGGTCGGTTGGTATACAAGCGGCGCGCCGCAGCCGGCAGCGCCAACGGGCGAGACCTGGGTTCCGGGCAATGGCGCGCTGGTTATCAAGCGAGTGAGTCAGTGATTTCCTGGGCCGCCAAGGGCACCCGCCTCCTGGGTGTGCGAGCAGTTCTGGCCGAGAGCTTTGAGCGGATCCACCGCAGCAACCTGGTGTGCATGGGGGTGCTTCCGCTGACATTCCTGCCCGGGGAGAGCAGCGCTTCGCACCGCATCGACGGCTCCGAGATTATCGATTTGCTCGATCTCGACGAGCTGTACCCAGGCAAGCCGGTCACTGTGCGCCTGCGCAGAGACGACGGTCCACCCGCACGTTGGTCATGACGGCAGCCATTAAGACAGCCCGTGAGGTGGATTACCTGCGCTGTGGGGGGATTCTGCTCAATGTTTTGGCCAACTTGAGACGCGGAAGTCTGCCTGAGTGAGGCCATGAGAGGGCGGAGGATCCCCGCAGGGTCATACCGTGAATCGTAAGGCCCCCATGGACCAAGGATTGTGGTGACACGGTGCCGACACCTTCTCAGGAGATGTTGGACCAGGCTTGGGCATGCCTTGGGGGGACACCCGGAATGACCGCCGGCGTGCGGTGGACGCAGGCGGACGACCTGTTGCCCTCACGTTTGCAGGTCGCCGCGCTGGCGGAAGCGAGTGTGGGGGCCGCCGCCTTGGCCGCAGCCGAGCTCGCAGCCGTGCGCAACGGTGGTGTGACGCCGGGAGTTCAGGTTGACAGCACTGCGGTCGCCGCAGCATTCGCGAGTGACCGGGCGCTTCGGTTGAACGGTCAGGAACAGGTCAGCTGGTCTCCTCTGTCCAGATTCTGCCGTTGCGCCGACGGCTGGGTACGCATGCACTGCAACTATCCCCACCACCAGGCGCGATTGCTCGACGCACTGGAGGTGCGGGTCGCCCCGCAGAACGCGAGGACAGCAGTGGGCGCGGCAATCGCGACCAGTAGCGCCGAAGAAGTGGCCGAAAGGGTTACCGCATTCGGCGGTCTGGCCGTGGTGGTGCGAACCCTGCAGTCATGGGCACAGCATGAGCAGGGCTCAGCCGTTGCCGGGCTCCCGCTTCTTGAGCTGCGCAAAGCCGCCAATGCTGCCAGCAGGCCCCTGGAGCCTGCGCCTCGCGGGTCGCTCCTCCCGGCGGCCGGTCTGCGTATCCTCGACCTCAGTCGCGTGATCGCCGGCCCGGTTGCCACTCGCACGCTGGCCCTCCTGGGGGCGGACGTCCTGCGTATCGACCATCCCGACCTGCCAGAGCTCATCGCCCAGCACCTGGACACCGGGATGGGGAAACGCTCCGCGTTGCTGGACCTGCGGAAGCCGGCGGATCTTGAAGTGCTGGAGAACCTGCTGTCCACCGCCGACGTGGTGGTGACCGGCTACCGCCCAGGTGCCCTGGACCGCTTCGGCTTGGACGCCGAAGCGCTGCTGCGGCGCAGGCCCTCGCTGGTGGTCGCGTCGCTTTCCGGCTGGGGTCGGATCGGGCCCTGGGGCGGGCGGCGGGCCTTCGACAGCCTGGTGCAAGCCGCTTGCGGGATCGCGTACATCGAGGCGGCGCCGGACGGGACGCCAGGAGCCATGCCGGTCCAGGCGCTGGATCACGCCACCGGCTACCTCCTGGCCGCCGCAGTGCTTCGTGCACTGGCCTGCCGCGCGATTGACGGCGGCGGATGGATCGCCGAACTCTCCCTGGCTCAGACGGCGGCCTGGCTGCTGCGTCGGCCGATCGCCGCCGCAGCGGCTCGCGACGCCAGCACTGACCCAGGCCAGACGGCAGAACGGCAGATCACGCTTGGCGCGTTGCGGTACGCGCTGCCCCCGGTAGTTATCGATGGAGGTCCCCGTGACTGGGCTCGTCCGGTATGTCCATGGGGCGCAGACGCCCCTGAATGGTGATGGGTGCAGCTCTTCTGAAGGGACTTCTGAACTGGAGCTTTGCCTGATTTCTGGTTGATCGGTGGTGTGGTCTTCTACCGTCGTGTGCAGGGGGAAGGAGGCCGTGGATGGGCTCGCTGGTCGAGGAACTCAGGCGCAGGGAGGCGGCTGCCTGTGGTGCCCGGGCTGAGGCGGACCGGCTGCGCAGCCGGATCGAGGAGCTTGCCGAGGAGCTGGCCAGGGCAGACGAGCAGGTCTATCGGCTGGTGGTCGCCGGGAGGAAGTCACGCGGGTGCTGGAAGAGCCTGCCGCGCTCACCGCCGGATGATGTATGGACAGCACCACGACGCTCTGGCCGGTGACACGCCGGCCCTGCTCTGCGGCCAAGGACCATGACTCCGGCTGGCCGGCTCCGTTGCTGTCGATCTGGGCCTGGACCGCGTCCCAGGTGGCGACCCGCTGCGCAGGAGTGCAGGGCGAGGAGCCGCACCTGCCGGTGCCGCCCTGGGACCAGGGGTACTGGCCCGCGACGTTGAACTCGCGGGCGAAGGTAAAGGTCACCGACTTGCCGAGCTGCCGGACGGCCTGGCCGATACCCGCGGGCCGGGACCTGTCCTCGATGAGCGGCATCCTGGCCGACACCGCCTGCCGTCTGGTGCTGGCCTGACGGCGGGGCCGGCCGGCGGCTAGCTCAAATGCCGGGCGAAGAACCGGGCCGCGGCGTCCACCTCGAACCACGGGACGCCGGCGTGCCCGCCCAGATTGGCGTGCAGCGTCTTCTCCTTGGTGCCGAAGGCGTCGAACAGGTCCAGGACCGGCTGCCGTTCCATCCCTTCGTCGTCCCACTGCAGCAGGAACTGCAGCGGAATGGTGACCTGCCGGGCCTCCTCGACCAGGGTGCCGGGCACGAAACCCCCGGCGAAGAAAACGGCGGCCGAGATGCGCGGCTCGACCACCGCCAGCCGAATGCCGATGGCGGTCATCCCCTCGTACCCGACCGGGCCGCCGATCTCGGGCAGCGAAAGGAGGGCGTCCAGGGTGGTCCGCCATTCCGGGACCGCCTTTTCGACCAGCGGGAGGATGAAGGCGTCGACGATCTCGTCGACCGGCTCGCCGGCCTCCATCGCCCGGCGGAGGTCGGCGCGGGCCTGCTCGTCGACGGCGGAACGGGGCCGGTCACCGTGCCCGGGGGCGTCGATGGCGGCCACCGCGAAGCCGTACTCCGCCGCGTAGTGCCGGGCCCTGGCCACCAGCCGGGGGAGTCGCTTGTGCAAGCCGCCGTTGTGGCCGCTCAGGATCAGCGGGGCCGGTGCGGATCCAGGCGTCCACAGGACGCCGGGGATCTCGCCGAGGGTGAATTCGCGTTCGAGGACGCCGTCGTCGAGGCGCTGTTCAGAAGTGAGTCGCATGGTCGTGCCTTTCGGGAGTGCTCTTGAACGGCGCTCCCGGACGACCTATCGCCCGACCGTGACCCCGGAGGGGAGCACCCACGTCGATACGTTCACGGGTACCACCTCCTCGTTCTCTGGCACGGCCTCCGGAAAACTAGCAGTGGTCGCCGTGGTCCGCCAACAGGTTTTTGCGGAGGCTCCGTGGCCGGACGCCACGGAGCCACTCGCCTAAAGGCCAAGGCCGTGTAGGGCTTCGGGCCTGTGTGGCAGACCTGGCTGGCGAGGATGGCGTGCCTGGTGCCGAGCTGACGGGCTGTGTGCTGGAGGCTGAGCTGGCCAGGGAGGGTGAGGAGCCTCCGGATGCGCTGCTCGGCACCTGAGTGGGTGACGCAGCACGCAGAAACCTGCCACCCCTACCGCCGCGGCTGGCCTCGACACGCAACGGCAGTCGCCGTACTGCGAATTCTCGGCCTTGCGGGCCGTTGTGGACCGGCGTGTTGCGGCATCCACGGACATATAGCGGACGGGCGTCCGTGCCGCCAGGACGGTCGACGGGACCGTCGGCTTCCACGGACAGCCACGGACGGGCAGCGTCGGCGGCGTGTTTCCGGGTTGACGTGCGCCGCTGAGCCGAGCGTGCATCCCCGTGTGTCCGCCCGGCCCGCGTAATTTCCCGGGACGAGAGCGGCCGGGAAGGCGGGTGCGCTGATGGCTGGGCTGGCGGTTCGGGAGAGCGTGACGCTTGCCGGGCGGGCGGAGCGGGCGCCGGGTGGCCCGCACGTTCGTGGGCGCGGTGCTCGGCGCGGGGCACTTGCGGGTGAACGCCTCGGTGGAGCGGCGCGCTGTCCCAGGTCGCCGTTAACGGCTTCTGAAGCGTTTCCGTCAGCCAAGATCGAGTAGGTGCCTGATCTCGGCCACGCCAGACTGGGCATCAGTGAAATGGACGCTCTTCATGCCTAGCTTGCTCGCTGCGGGCAGGTTCGCCTTCGTGTCATCGACGAACACGCAGTCTTCTGGAGGGATACCGATCTTGGCTGCGGTGAGCTTGTATATCGACGGATCGGGTTTACGGAGCCCAACCTGATCCGATATGACGAAGGCATCGACGAGGCGGTCAAGGCCGTAACCGTCGTAAGGGTCGTAGGTGCCGGTTCCCCAGGAGTTCGACAAGATGCCGACGTGGATGCTGGCATCCCGGGCGTCATGGATCAGATCGAGGACTTTCGGGCGTGGCCGCAGGTCCGCGAGAGCGCGCCCGAGGAGCCCCTCAGGGCTAAGGCCGAGAAGATTCGCGAGGATGATCTCGTAATCGGCCTGGGCGAGATGACCGATCTCTACGGCCGCCAGAGCCTCGCGGCCTTCTCTGGTGTCACGTAGCACGTGTAGCGCGGCGGCCGGGGGAAGTCCCTGGCGCTCACAGAAAGCGGATAGCGCCCCGTAGAAGTCGGTGGTGACGACACCGCCGAAATCGAGGATCAGCCCGTGATATGCCACCGGCCCAGCTTAGGACGCCGCCTTGATCTCCATGAGTTCCTGCGCAGATCCCCGGGCAGCAGGAATTCCTGATGTCTTGATCATCGGGTACAGGTTTTCGACGCGGCGAAGACTATCGGCGTGACGGGTGACAGCGGCGATATCCAGAGCGTCTGGCCGTAACCAGGCACAGTCACGCAACGAGGAGACCTGAGCGATGGCAGGCACGCCGACGCGACGGGCACGCTTACGGGTGCGATGCCGACGGCGGCTACGCGGGCAAGCTGGTCACCTGGGCCACGACCCGCCTCCGGCTCACCTTTCAGATCGTCAAACGCCGATTTGGTCTTTTACGTTTCGCTGAATTCGCGTAAGGCTGAAAGGCGGGACCGGGAGTCAAGATCGGCCGCGCGCACCTGCAGGTCACTCAAGGCCGCTGCAGCATGGAGCGGGAACGGTTCGTCATTGTCCGCCTCTATCCAGCGCTCAACGGCGATTGTGAAGGCGAGCATCCCCACTTCCGCCCCCAGCCGGGCGGTCAGCTCGTCCGCGCCCCGTTCGCGCCGGGCGGCGCACCAGCCAGCGCGGGGAGCCACGGGGCACGCTTCAACGATCGGCGCGTTGCTTGCGGAAATCCCAGCTGATTATCTTGGCCGGCGTCACACGCAGCCAGCCGTGGCGCCCATCGTGCGGCATCGTCTCGCTATTGATGTACTTACTCGCGAACAGCCGCTCGACCCCGGCGAGCTGGGGGTCGCTGGTCCCGCGCCGGGGAATCTCGCCGACCGGTTCAGCCACGCCCTTGATCTCGACACCGCGCAACTCCCCGAACTCCTCGCCGGCATCCACGGCCACCGCGACCCGGGGATCACGCCGCACATCGGCCCAGCGCTGGCTGCGGACGAGCGAGCTCAGCCACAGCGTGGCGCCATCCCACAGGAACCACAGCGCCGCGACGTGCGGGCCGTCCGGGCTGAGGGTCGCGATGCGGCAGGTCCGCTCCGCCGTGAGGAATTCGTTCAGCTCGGTCGGCGTCATGGCTAAAGTCCGGCCCCGGCGCTGTTCTCGCATCTCCATCGCACTCCTCCCTCTTCTCCCCCGGCAGTCCTCGCTGACGGTGGATTCTTGCTATCCCAGCTTATTTCCGGACGAGGCGGTAGACGGTCGTGTCCGTTAGGGGATCCCTCATCGGACACCACCCGACCGACCTCGCCTGCACCAGTCAGCAGCGCGAACGCCGTCTCAATAGACCCGTCCGGTGTGACTCGCGCAGGTCCGGGGGGCAGGAGCGGGAGCGCTGCCGGGGGAACCGGGACTGGCGGCTCTAGCCCTCCGAGACCAGCGCGCCGAACAGTTCCGCGTAGCGGAGCAGGTGCAGGTCGCCTACGTAATGCTTCGCAATATGGGAGTGAGCAGCGCGCCCGATCCGGCCGGCTTCGCCGGGGTCATCGAGTAGCCGCCGCACCGCCGCCCCGAAGGCTTCCAGGTCCCGGGGGTCGGGCAGCAGGATGCCGGTGCCGTCGGCGATCTGGTCGTTGATCCCGCCGACGGCCGACCCGACGACGGGCCGCGCTTTCCACATGCCTTCGGCCACGGTCAGCCCGAACCCCTCGGCGAGGCTCTTTTGCGTGATGACGGTGGCGTGCCGTTGCAGCGCGTTGACCATGGCGGCGTTTTCGTCGGGGTCATCGAGGGGCAGGGTGACCAGCAGGACCCGGGCGCGGACCGCAGCCGGCAGATCACGCCATTGCAGCAGGCAGTCGCCGAATACGGCAGCGCCCTCGGGGTCATCGGTGACCCCGGCGACCGCGGGGCCGGCCAGCACGAGGTATCCGCTGCCGCCCGGTGCGACGTACTCGGCGAAGCCCCGCATCACTCCGGGCATGTCCTTGAGCTGGTCCCAGCGGGAAACCTGAACCAGCAGCGGATCACCGGGGCCGGGACGGCCGTCGCCGGTGATCCCGGCGGACCGGACAACGACACCTGCGCCGCCGTCGCTGCGCGAGAACGACGCCCGCCCGTCCGGCGCGGCACAGTCCAGGACGCCGATCCTGGCCAGGATGGCCCGCACGGTGTCGTCATCGAGGTGCTGGTTCTTCGGGGAGAAGGGATCGATCGACGGCGGGATGGTCCAGATCCTTTCGGCCGGAACCCACGGCGGCGCGTACTGGCGGCGGGAGAAGACGTATCCCTTCGCGGCGGCCAGGTTCGGGCGCAGAAAGTTCCACCCGGCCCGGGTAGCGTCGTTTTCCCAATCCACGCCGATGTGGCAGCGCCATGCCACCTGAGCGCCGGCCCGCGCCAATGCCGCGGTCAGCCCGGCGGTCTGCGGATCGTGCAGCAGCACGAGATCTCCCGGCCGTATCAGCTCGAGCAACTCGGCGGCGTTCGCGGCGAGCATCCGTGCGTAGTGACCGGCCTCGGCCTTGCTGAGGGGACCGCCGGCCTCCTCACCGTGGATCTGATTGTGCACGCGCTTGGTGAGCACGAAGAACTCCGCATCACCGGTGATCACCTGCCAGCGGACCGGGATATCAAGATCCTGCACGTACCCGATGAGCACGTGCAGCATCTCCGCCACCCCACCGCCAACCGCGGTCGAGCTGACGTTCCAGACGGTGCGCCCGCCCAGCCGCTGCCGGAACTGCTCAGCCGCCCGGACCAGGCGTGTGTGCCGCTCGCCGCCGATAACCTGCTCCAACTGAGCGACAGGGCGCCGCGCCACCTGCACTGACTCCACCAGACTCACCATCGGCCCCCCTCCGCTGGCAACCCACATAGCTAGCCTAAGTCCCGCACGCCTTCGGTGGTTCGAATCCAGCACCTGCCACCACCTGCGAAAACGGCCCGGCCGTGTGGAGGGCGGTCAAACCCCACGCTGCGTCAATCCGCGAGTGACAAGTTCGGCCGCTGCGGGGCAGCCCTTCGTGAAGCCGAAGAACGGGCCGAAGTCCCGCGTGGCCGTAAAACCCGGCAAGTACAGGCCGGGG
>Ga0187875_10000906_pt1 | contig 23711 bp, 22 predicted proteins | sample June2016WEW_17_1_2_FD_132978 | JGI IMG/M metagenome (GOLD analysis project Ga0187875, IMG submission 132978) | Peatland microbial communities from SPRUCE experiment site at the Marcell Experimental Forest, Minnesota, USA - June2016WEW_17_10 | ecosystem: Environmental > Terrestrial > Soil >...
CGGGCATTCGAACAGGGCGTCGCGGAGCTCTTCGGGAAACGGCGCGGCATCATGTGCAACTCTGGGTCATCCGCCCTCTACCTCGCGGTCGAGCTCCTCGAACTGTCGTCCGGGGACGAGGTGGTGACGTCGTCAGTGACCTTCTCGACCGACGTTGCCCCTCTCGTTCGAGCTGGTATCACGCCGGCCTTCGTCGACGTGGAGGCAGATACATACAACATCGATGTCGCCGCTATCGAGGAGATGATCGGGCCGCGCACCAAGGCGATCCTCGCCCCCAATCTCATCGGGAACGCGCCCGACTGGGACGCCATTCGCACGCTCGCCGACCGGTACGGGCTTCGGGTGATCGAGGATTCGTGCGACGCTCTGGGCGCCACGCTGCGCGGGATCCCCACAGGAGCGCGGGCTGACATCTCGGTGACATCATTTGCCTTGAGCCACATCATCACGGCCGCCGGCACCGGAGGCATGGTGTGTCTCGACGACGACGATCTTGCCGACCGGTGCCTGTTGCTGCGACGGTGGGGCCGGCGATCGGAGGTGCAGCTCTTCGGTACGAGGAAGAGCACCGACTCACGGTTCTTCTCCTCCATCGATGGTGACCTCGAGTACGACAACCTGTTCATCTTCGACGCCGTGGGATGGAATTTCGAGCCCTCTGAGCTTTCTGCCGCTTTCGGTCTGGTCCAGCTCAAGAAACTGCCGGAGAATCTTGCCGCTCGCAAGCGAAACTTCGCTCGTCTCAGCGAGCACTTCTCACAACGGCCCGACGTCTTCGTGCTACCCCGCACTTTGGCGGAGCTGGACACGGCGTGGCACATGTTCCCGGTGCTCATTCGGCCGGAGTCCGGTGTGCGTCGCTCGGAATTCCAGCAGCACATGGAGAGCCACGGCGTGGACACTCGCATGGTCTGGACGGGAAACGTCACCCGGCAGCCGGCATTTCGGGCCGTCAAGTTCCGGGTCCCGGCGGGTGGACTCCCGAATGCGGACCGGGTGATGGAGCAGGGGCTCGTCCTTCCGTCGAATCACGCCCTCACTGACGACGACATCGACTACATCTGGACGACCGCAGAGGGATTTCTCCTATGACCACAGAACAGCAGGGCGACCGCTTCGTGCTCATTTCGGCGGACGGGCACGCCGGCGGCAACCACGACCAGTATCGGATCTACCTCGAAGCGAAGTATCTCGACCAGTTCGACGCTTGGCGTCAGCGGTACTCGAATCCGTTCAAGGACCTGACCGGAGGGACGCGCAACCGCAACTGGGACGACGAGCGCCGTCTCAGCGAACTCGAGCACGACGGTGTGGTTGCCGAGGTGCTCTTTCCGAACACGATTCCGCCGTTCTTCCCGACCGGTGCAGTAGTGGCGAGGCCACCGACTCCGGACGACTACGAGCTGAGACTGGCGGGGATCCGAGCCCACAATCGGTGGTTGGCCGATTGGTGCGCCGGGTACCCGGATCGCCGGGCCGGAATTGGCCAGATATTCCTCAACGACATCGACGATGCCATCACCGACGTTCGCTGGTGCCATGAGCACGGTCTGCGCGGCGGCGTGCTCGTCCAGCCGGTGCCTGACGACATGAAGCACATCAAACCCCTCTACGCCGCTGATTACGACCCGCTCTGGGCCGTCTGCGAAGACCTCGGCGTCATCGTGAACACCCACTCCGGTGGTGCCGGCATGCCGGATTATGGGCCGTATCCCGCTGCCGGGCTCCTGTGGATCGCCGAGACCTCCTTCTTCTCACGGCGTCCCCTCACCCAGATGATCGTCGGGGGTGTTTTCGAGCGCTTTCCAGCACTGCGGTTCGTGCTGACTGAACAGGGCGCCTCTTGGATCGCGCCAACCCTCAAGCAGCTCGACTCGTACCACGGCCAGATGAAGGGGGCCGGGCGGATCGGTGAACTCAAGTACGACTCGGACCAGGCTCTTCCCATGAAGCCGAGCGAGTACTTTGCCCGCAACTGCTGGGTGGGGGTCAGCTTCCCCTCTCCGGTCGAGGCAGCGGCGCGCTACGACATCGGTGTGGATCGGTTCCTGTGGGGGAGCGATTACCCGCACGATGAGTCGAGCTACCCGCATTCCCGAGAAGCACTCCGGCGTGCCTTCGCAGGCGCCCCCGAAAGCGAGCTCCGATTGGTGCTCGGTGGCAATGCTGCCTCCGTGTACGACTTCGACCTCTCTCGACTCCAGGTGATCGCCGATCGCGTCGGCCCCACCCTCGCGGAACTCTCGGTTCCCTACGAAGGTGGGATTCCCGAGGGGAATCGATCCCCCGCGTTCGTTCGGCCGTGAACGGTTCGAATCAGCAGCCGGCGCGACCAGGTCGACCGGCAGTGGTCGGCCGACCCCGATGAGCGAAGGTCGTTTCATCGGGCGGCGGGTCGTCGTGACCGGAGCCAGCCGCGGCATCGGAGCCGCCGTTGCGCAACGCCTTGCGGCCGAAGGGGCGGACGTGGCGATCACGGCGCGCACCTTGGATCGCCACGCCTCCCTCGAAGGCTCGTTGCACGAAACGGCGAACAGGCTCCAACACTTCGGCGGTGCCGTCGTCGTCATCACGGCCGATCTTGCTGATCCTGATGATCGAGCCCGCATCGTCCCCGAAGCGACACGAGCTCTCGCCGGTCCGATCGACATCCTCGTCAACAATGCGGCGGCCGCTATCTACCAGCCTCTCCTGGATTTCCCGCTTCGCCGGCGCCGCCTGACGTTCGAGGTGAACGTGCATGCACCGTTCGATCTGGCCCAGGCCGTCCTCCCGTCGATGGTCGAGCAGGGCGAGGGCTGGGTCGTCAATGTGTCGAGTGCGACGGCACACTTGTGGCAACCGCCCTTTCGTTTGGGTTCGCTGGGATCGACTACCGGTGTCTATGGCGCATCCAAGGCAGCTCTGAACCGGCTCACCAACGCATTGGCGGCGGAGCTGGCCACTTCGGGCGTGCGCATCAACACGGTGGAACCGCGGGCGGCCGTCATGAGCGAGGGTGCGGAGGTCCTCACCGGGGGCTCGTTACAGGTTGATCAGATCGAGACCATGGAGGAGATGGTCGAGGCCGTGGTGGCGCTCTGCGACTGCCCCCCCGAAAGGACGGGCCGAACGGACGTCAGTCTGGATCTGATTGCGGAGCTGGGCCTCGTCGTGCGCGACCTGGAGGGGGAGCCTTTGGCTCGTCCGTAATGGACGATCGCGTGTGATCCATTGCCCCTGGCGAGGGTCAGTGCGATGACGATCTCGTCTCGCCATGTAGACGGTGCCGAACTAGGAACTCGTTCGACTGTTGCCGCCCACCTTGCGAACGGTCGCTGCCCTTGGGCCTGGAACACCGAATGTCGAAAAGATCGTCGCGAACAGTGCCGCCATTGCGGCGGGGGCCGGCACGGGGAGATCGAACGCCTCTAGGAGCCCGAGGCCGAGTTCAGCGCACCACATCGCGGACACAGCGGTCTGCGCATCCACGGTGGGCGAGGTGTCATAGGCCTCGAGCCAGTGCTCGAAGCCGGCGACCCAGGACGCTTGATGCCTAAGCTCCACCTCTCGAAGTCGATCGTGGACCTCGGGATCCGAGCGAGCCGCAGCGGCGCCCTCGACGAGGAGCGCCCGCAGCCGTGTCCGCTGGCCGAACTTTTCGAGATGGAACTCGATTAGCTCGGCCGGAGAGCCCGATTCGATGAGCGCATCAGGGAGTCGTTCGAGATCTTGAGCCAGACGGGCCTCGATTGCCTCCACGAGCAGGATTGCCTTGTTGGCAAAGTTCCCGTAGATGGAACCCGTCGTCAACCCTGTCGCGCGCGCTAGGTCGCGGACCGTAACGGCCGCGTAACCCCTTTCCGCGAAGAGTCCGATAGCGGCATCAATGAGTCTTTCCCGCGTGGTCGGTTCCTCATGGAGTTCTCGTCGCGATGAGATCTTGGACGCAGTGCTTGGCGGGGCGCTCGACGTTCGCCGCGAGCTCATGCGCCGCTGCCGCCCACGAGGGTCCGATTCAGTGCGCAGCCTTCCCGTATGAGGGGTCGCACGTCCGCCCTGTCCCTCTAGGGCCTGGAGGAACGTTCCGACGAAATCTGCCAGGGGAGCCGGCTTCACCCGAACCGCCCCCTGGGCCTCGAGGACACCGATACCGAGCTCGATCGACCAGAGCACTGGCACCATGGTCGCCATATCGATGTCGGGATCGACCTTGCCAAACTGCTGCCATGCTCGGTAGTCCTCGATCCATTGGCCGATGAGCGCCGTCAGTGTCGAGCGGAGGCTCGTACGAAGTTCAACGTCAGTTCGCGCCGCCGCGCCCGCTTCGAGGAGAAGAGCGCGCATCTCAAGCCTCTCGGCCAATCTGAGAAAACTTTCATGGACGAACTCCGGCAACTGCAGGTCTGGCTGGGACCGCTGAGACCGCTCCATGTCCTCCCGGATGCGAACGTCGAGCACCTCCGCCAAGAGATCGCCCTTGCTCCTGAAGTTGGAATACAGAGCACCGGTGGTGACCCCCAGGCGTGCCGCGAGGTCCCGGACTGAGACCTGGGCGTACCCTTGAGTGGCAAAGAGCGTGGCGCTCAGTTGAAGCAGCTTTGCTCGATTCTCCCCGGATCGTGGCCCGTTGACTGAGCTTTTCGTCATGGATCAGGCCAATCGTAGAGGTGAGGTCCGAGGCCCTTGGCCATGGGCAGCTTGTGCCGCCGCCGACCCCCGATCAGTTGCCCACCTGGGCTCGACGGCGTCTGGGCCCTCCGACCTTGCATCGGCAGGCGAGTCTCCGGTGAGATCACAATTTCAATCCTAACGGGGGAATATCGTTGTTATGTCTTCTGGAAGCGACCGAACGAATACGCGTCTGGCCACCCCTGGCTCGCAAGACTCTCTTCTTGGCGGGCGATCACGGCCGGAAGATCATTTGGCTGCCACCCTTCCACCAGGTGGATGCCGAGCAGATCGTGGACCGGGCGTCCCAGCTCGAGGAGAAGCTGAAGGCTGTAGGCGATTCGCCCGGTCAGCGCCGCTGGATCTCCAGAGCAAAGGGCGAGTGCTGCCTCTGCCATGGTGTCGAGCGGTTCGAACATCGTCTCGTTGATCCACCCAGCGGCCACGAGGCTCGGAGTGGCAATGGCCGCCTGGGGAGTCAGCGCGTTGACAGCGATCCCTTGGCCCTCGCACTCGCTTGCCGCAGCGATCGTCAGACGATTCAGCGCAGCCTTCGACGCTCCATACCGAAAGCCCGCCTTCGCCGGCTTGTTGGTGGGGAAAGGCGGTCCGGGCGGGAGCTCGGCGGCGAATGAGGTCAGGTTGAGGATCCAGCCGCGACCACGTGCGCGCATGCCAGTTACGACTCCGCGCATCAACTCCCAAGGAGCCCAGAGATTCACCTGGAGGCAGCGTTCCAGTGCGTCGGGGGTCGTGGCGTCGAATGGCTCGTAACCGTTGACGGCAGCGTTGTTCACCAGAATATCGATCGGACCCAGCTCAGATTCGACCCGTTCAACGAGACCCGCTCGTCCGCCTCCCGGGTTGGAGAGGTCACAGGGGATCACGTACGCCTGGCCGCCGATCGTTTCGATCCGGCGCTGGGTCTCCTTCAGACCCTGCAGCGTTCGGGCGGTGACCGCCACCGTCGCCCCCTCGGCAGCGAGCCGCAGGGCAATTGCCGTTCCCGTTCCACCTTTGCTCGCGCCGGTCACCAACGCGACTTGGCCTTTGCAGACGTGCCCCGACATAGAGACCTACCTCTTCTCGTAGGTTGTGGCGGGCCCGGTCATGCTGCTTGAACCCTGGCGCCACAGTCGATCCATTCCTGCGAAAATAGCGTTATATTCCGCCCGCGCACTCTCTGTGCCAGGGCATCCCGTGTCACTGCTCCTGCAATGACGCCGTGTCTGAGCGACGCCTGTGCGCCGAGCCCAACCGGTACGTCAGCTCCAGGACATCATCTCGGTGAGGAGAGGATATGGACAGCAACAGCCTGAACCGCCTGCACGACCTGACAGGACGCGTGGCCATCGTCACGGGCGGAACGCGGGGTATCGGTTTGTCGATAGCTGAGGGTCTGGCGGCTGCCGGTGCCACGATTGCGGTGGCGAGCCGCAAAGCTGACGCCTGTGCGCGCGTGGAGGCCCGTTTACGCTCCATGGGCGGGGAGGCAATTGGTGTACCAACACACATGGGCGAAATCGACTCCATCAATGCCCTCGTCGACCGCTGTGTCGAGCAGTTCGGTGGCATCGACATCGTCGTGAACAACGCTGCCAATGCGCTGACCCTACCGTTTGGCCAACTCACACCGGAAGCATGGGACAAATCTCTGGGAACCAACCTCCGCGGCCCGGTCTTCCTCGTGGAGCGGGCGCTACCCCACCTTGAAGAATCCGGCAAGGGGGCAATCCTGAACGTCATCTCGGCGGGCGCCTTCTTGTTCTCGGCCAATACTGCAATGTACGCAGCCGCCAAGGCAGGACTGATGTCCATGACCCGATCGATGGCGGCCGTCTTCGCTACGAAAGGCATCCGAGTCAATGCCCTCGCCCCAGGAACGGTCGACACTGACATGGTCCGGAATAACCCGCCGGAAATGATCGAGTCCATGAAGAATGCATGCTTCATGAAGCGGGCGGCCCACCCAGACGAAATGGTTGGCCCGGCGCTGCTCCTCTGTTCAGACGCAGGGAGCTACATGACCGGCCAGGTCATCATCGTGGATGGGGGCCTGACGCCGCATTGACCCCTGGTTGGGCAGGGTTCGAGCGCGGGGCACCTCTGCCCGACAGGCGCTTGGTTGTGGTCGAAATTGGGGCTCCCACCAGCGGCAGCACCGGAGAACTCGCAATCGAGTGGTCGTGTGCGATATAACAACGTCATTAGATACTCTGGTCGTTGGGATCCCTCGCCGCATTCTGTGGGGTTCACCGCGATCGAGATAGGGGAGGCGAGTCGCCGGACCGCCACGGATGGCTTCGGCGACGGAGGTGAATGCCATGAAGAGCAAAGCAGCCATTTTGTGGGACACCCAGACCAAGTGGAGCGTGGAGGAGATCGAGCTCGATCCTCCCAAGGCTGGTGAAGTGCTCGTGGAGCTGGCGGCGTCCGGTCTGTGCCACTCCGACGAGCACCTGGTGACCGGCGACATGGTCCTTGACCCAGCAATGGCCGAGGCCTTCAATGCGCGTCAGTTTCCCTGCATCGGCGGCCACGAAGGCGCGGGAGTCATTGTCGACGTCGGACCGGGGGTCACGAGTCTCACTCCGGGCGACCACATCGTGCTGAGCTTCATACCGGCGTGCGGACGTTGCCCGTCCTGCGCCATCGGCCACCAACACCTGTGCGACCTTGGCGCGTTCTCGCTCGCCGGAAGGCAACCGACGGACTTCACTTCGCGACACCACGCTCTCGGGGGCACCGATCTGGGAGTGATGTGCATGATCGGGACATTCGAACCGCTGACGGTGGTGAGCGAGGCCAGCTGCGTCAAGATCGAACCTCACATTCCACTCGACAAGGCCGCGCTGGTGGGATGCGGCGTGACCACGGGATGGGGCTCGGCCGTCAATGCGGCTGAGGTCCGGGCGGGAGAGACGGTGGTGGTCGTCGGCCTTGGTGGAATCGGGATGAATGCAGTGCAGGGCGCCCGCCTTGCCGGCGCCGACAAGATCGTCGCCGTTGATCCCTTCGAGAACAAGCGGTCCGCAGCCGTGACGTTCGGAGCAACCCACGCTGCCGCCTCCATGGAGGAAGCCCAGTTCCTCGTCGCAGAGCTCACCAAGGGTGCGATGGCCGACAAGAGCATCCTCACGGTGAGCGTCGCATACGGCGAGCTGATTGCCCCGCTCCTCAACCTCACAAAGAAGGCTGGCCGTGCTGTCGTCACCGCGGTGGCCCCGATCTCCCAGACGGACGTCAAGCTCGACCTGTTCATGTTCGCCATGATGCGAAAGGAGCTTGTTGGGTGCATCTTCGGCAACGCCAACCCTCGTCGCGACATCCCACGCATCCTCGATCTGTACATGAACGGCCGAGTACTTCTCGATGAGCTGGTCACCAACAGGTACCCGCTCGAAGACATCAACCAGGGATACGAGGACATGCGAAATGGGACAAATATCCGCGGCATGGTGGTCTTCTAAGCCGCATATGAGTCCATTCGCAACCGTCTCCGCCGTGTCACGGCATCCCGTCCAGTGAAACGAGGTCAAGCATCATGACTGCAACCCAAGACCTGGCGACCGTCCTCAAACCGGCAGCACCACCGCGCGTGATCGACGGCGTGTATCGCGAGGACGAGTATGCGCGCATGGTTGATGTCGTAAAGCACAACGGACCGTGGAAGAGCATCATCGCCAATCACTTCAAGTCAGTGGATGAGGTGATCGCGACGGTCACCGGCAACATCGCTCCGGATCACGGACTCACGCTCGATGACATTGCATCGGCACATTTTCGTGGGTTCTTCGCGAAGAATTCCGTCTGCTTCTATCCCGAGCTTGAGGGCGTGTTCTACAACGGCCGGTTCCTGGCCGAGGTCAAGTCTTATTGGAATGCCCAATACGCCAAGCCGACGCTCATGCTCTTCAACATCTGCGGACCGCACAACACCGGGTTGGCACCGCACCTCGACGCCGTCACCTTCCGGGGGGTCCGGATAGAGAACACCCCCGTGTGGCTACAGAACATGATGGGCAAGTCGGGCCTCTTCACTGACTACCTCGTCAAAATGGCTCAGATCATCACGTGGTGGTACCTCGGCGACCCAGGGGGTTTTACCTACTGGCCGGACGGACCTTACGGACCGCCGCAGAACCTGGAAATGCCGATGTGGAATCGCGGCGTCGTTGTACAGAACGAATTGATGTTCCACCGCGGTGACCCCGTGGGCCCACCAGAAGATCGTGCCATCGAAGGTCTGAAGAACCGGTCACTGTTCGGCTACGACGAGCCGGACGACAGCTGGACGATCAGGACGGACGGAGAGGTGATCAAGCGCTATAAGCCCGAGCAGATCAGACTCCTCGTCCACTGGAACGCCGAGGTGTACTCGGACATGGCCGAGGTCGAGAAGGTCATGGACCATTCCGATGATCTGACGCACGATCGTGTGATCGATACCTTCCTGGCCGACCTACGGGCCCGCGGCGTCAAGGTCGCTGAGCCAACCGAGCCGTTGCAGGACGTGGAGTTCATGCAGACGCTGATGAACACCTACGACGTCGCACCCACGCAGGACTGGATCACCGAGTCGGGGTTCTAGTCGTGCCGACGGCGCGGATGGAAGGGCCGGTTCCTCAAACTGGAGGTCTAATGACGAAGAGGGTGTCTGGAATTCGGACCCTGGCGACAGCTCTGTTGCTCACGACGCTGGCCGCGGCCGGGCTGCTGATCGCCCCAGGGACGAGCGGCGCGTCGTCCTCGACGAGCTCGACGATGTTCGGCACGCTCCCCTCGCCCTGCGGCAAGGGAAGCGCCACCGGAAGCACGGACCAGGGCGTCACCAACTCCACGATCAGAATCGCCTATGGCGACGACCGGGGTTTCAGCACTGAGCCCGGTCTCGACCAGGAGATGGGTGACGCCGTCAAAGCGATGATCGCCTGGTGCAACGCGCAGGGGGGCATCAACGGACGCAAGATCGTCGGTGACTTCTACGATGCCGCCGTCACCAGCGTCGGCAACGTGATGACCCAGGCCTGCAAGAACGACTTCATGCTGGTCGGCGAGGGCTTCGCTCTCGACGGAGTGGTAGAGCAGACCCGTCTCGGTTGCAACCTGGCTGCGGTTCCGGGCTTCACCGTCTCATCCGTCGCGGCCAACGCGTACGAGATGTACCAGGCGACGCCCAATCCGGCGAACTACAGCCCTGTGTCGAGCGCCTACCAGGCCGAGAAGCTCTTCGGGTCGAAGACCCAGCATGCCGGCGTGTACGACTCCAACCTGTCGACGGAGGAGCAATCCACGGCGAAGGCAGTGCAGGCCTACACCGAGGCCGGTTGGAAGTTCGTCAACTGCCCGTTCCAGGTCAATTACACCGGCGAGGCCAGCTACACGCCGTTCATGCAGAAGCTCCAGAGCTGCGGGGCACAGATCATCTACAGCGACACGGGCCCAGGCGCGATTCTCTATGGCGCCCTCGAGGCGGAGAGCCAGCTCGGGTACGACCCCATCTGGGTGGAGGACGCGAACGGCTACACCGAGGGCTTTGCCCAGTGGAACACCGCGGGCCTGGGTAACAACGTGTACGTCCGTTTGGCCGACGAGCCACTCGAGGCGGCCAAGGCCGTCCCAGCGGTCGCTCAGTACCTGGCGATCCTGAAGAAGTACGGCGGCCTCACCTCATCGCTGGGGGAGCAGTCCACCTCCTCGTTCCTGCTGTGGGCCACGGAGGCCAAGGCATGCGGCTCGACGCTAACCCGGCAGTGCATGATCAACCATCTCTCCAGGGTGACGAGCTGGACGGGGGGTGGCCTCAACGCGCCGGGCAACCCGGGCAAGAACCTACCGCCGTCCTGCGGGCTTCTCATGAAGCTCGACAACACCAAGTGGGTGCAGGTATACCCGAAGAAGCTCGGGACTTTCGACTGCTCGTCGAAGTACGTCGTTCCGAACTCGGGTTCGGTCATTGGCACCACCCTCAACGCCCAGGGCTACGCCACGGAGTACGCGACATCAACGGTGATCAAACCCCAGGGATGAGCACCCCACACGTCGGCTCGCCCGTGGCGTGTAGTGACCCTTGAGGCTCGCAGGATGTGGCCCTACAAAATCCCTACAAACCGTGCATTCCGTGTCGAGGCGGAGTAGCTGCTCAGAGAGCTGCAAGCTCGAGAGTCCCAGTTCAGCACCAACTCCGAAGGACTCAACGGGACTGGCTCGGAGGCTCTAGACAGGTCGGAAGGGGCTCATAACCCGAAGGTCGGAGGTTCAAATCCTCCCCCCGCCACCAATTGAAAGCGCAGTTCAGGGCCACTCCTAGGGAGTGGCCCTTCTGCTGCCCCGAGATTCATCCCACGCCAAATCCACGGATATGCATACGATCGGGGTGTGCGTGGGTCCAAGCGCAAGCTGAAGGACGGGGTCTGGGGGTTCTTCGGATCTGACGGGGGTTCGCACCCCTGATCAGTGACGGACGCGACGGCCGGGGGCAGACTCTCGGCATGGAGATCGACGACCTCGATGACGATGACGAGTGGATCGCCTACGAGGGCGATGGACCCAGTGGTCAGAGCCAGCTCGAGATGATGAACGTGATGATGGGCACCGAGGACGTCCACGTGATCGGGGTCGAGCCCAAGCACTCGTCGCACCGGGTGCTTGTCGAGACGGTCGACGAGGAGGCGACGTGCCCGACTTGTGGCTCCCCGGCAGATCCCGCCGGGCGACCGGTGCGCGAGCTGGTCGATCCCGAGCGGTTCTTCGGGAAAGTGATGATCTTCGTCTGGCACGGTCGGCGCTGGCGCTGTCCGAATCCGGTGTGTGCAACGACGACCTTCGAGGACGAGCTGCCTCCTCTCGGTTCAGCCCGGAATGCTCAGCGTCGGAAGCAGTGACCAGTCGGGCTTGCCGGCATAGAGCAGGGTGCGGATCCGGTAGTTGGCGAAGGAGCGGAACCCGAAGCCGACCCGCTTGATCCGCTTGGCCAGATTGTTCATGGCTTCGGTGGGCCCGTTCGAGATCCGCAGGTCGTGCCAAGCGATGATCGGCTCGCGCCACCGGGCGAGCGTGCGACCCATCGAGCGCACCTCGACGGGCCAGTCACGGTCGGCCATGTCGGTGATCAACTCGTCGATGAACTGACCGGCGAGTACGGGGTCATGGACCTCATAGAGCTCGCGCACGGCCTCCTTGGCCCACCAGGCGGCCTGGACGTCGCCTCGGGGATCTCCGGCGCGCAGGATCCCGAGCATCTTGTCCCGACCCTCTGCGTCGAGCCGCTCGGCCGCCATCGACAGCCGGCGTCGGACCCGGAACAGCGGGTCGTACTTCCTGCCCCGGTGTCCGAGCGTCTCGTTCTGGACCCGCCGCCGGCACTCGTCGAGCTTGGCGGTCATGTGGCGGACCACGTGGAACTTGTCGGCCACCAGCCGGGCTTCGGGCAGCGCCTCGTCGAACACGCTGCGATAGGTGGCGGACAGGTCGAGGGTGCCAGAGCGGACACCTCTGCGCCACTCGGCTCCCCGCTCCTCGATCCAGCGCTTCGGTGCTTCGCTCTTTCGATCAGGCACCAGGTCGAGCAGTTGGCCCCCTTCCACGTCGACCAGGGCGGTCACAAAGTGCTGGATGCGCCGCTCGCCGGCCTTCACGAAGAGGTGCTCGTCGAGCCCGAGGGCGCTGACCGCGCCGAAGCGGTCAGGGTGGTCGACCAGGACCTTGCCGAAGGCGAGCACGGCGTCGTTGACGGTGTGCCAGTCACAGCCGAGCACCGTCGCCACCTCGTTGACGGTCCGGCCGTTCCGACCCACCTCGACGGTCGCCCATCGTCCAGCTCTGTCGGTCAGTCTCAGTCTCGACCCGGCGATCCGCTCGTCGACCTCGGTCCACGAACCCACTGGGCACGTCTCCTCTGGACAGCGCCACCGGCGCTTGTGCCAATGGAGGCTGACCGGCGAGCCGAAGGTCGGCAGGTCGACGAAGGTGACGACTCGCCATCCCTTGAGCGTGGCCAGCGAGCCGCAGAAAACGGCAGCCGTCCACCGAGGCATTCGTCTGGACGTGGAGCTCGACCAGGTCGTCGGCGTGTCGGATCGCGCCGAGCACCGTCACATCGGGCAGGCCGACGAGCAGCTCATTGACCTTGGCCGGATCAGCCTCGAGTGATGAAGGGAGCTTGCGGGGATGGGGCATCGTCTGAAGGTGCCATCAGGGGCTCACGCACTGGTGGACCCAAGCCCCCTGAGATCCGAAGAGCCGGTCTGGGAGCTCCGGGTCGACCTCGGTACCGATCCGATCACCGGGAAGCGCAAGCAGCTGTCCCGGACGTTCCACGGTCCGGCCCGGGCGGCCGATCAGGCGCTCCGGGACCTGGTCGATCAGCAGGCGCCGTCCCGCTCCGACGGGGTCGGGGCGACCTTCGGTCAGCTCCTCGACCAGTGGCTCGAGGAGAGCGAGCGTCTCGAGCTTTCGCCCACGACGTTGCGGACGTATCGGGCCCAGGTGGAGCACACCATCCGTCCCGCACTGGGGAAGGTCCGACTCAACCGGCTCACCCCACAGAACCTCGACGCGCTCTATGGCGCCATGAAGGAGGCCGGTAAGTCTCCGAAGACCATCCGCAACCACCACGCCATCATCTCGACCGCACTCCACCAGGCCGTGCGCTGGGGTTGGGTCCGGACCAACGTTGCGGAGAGAGCGAAGCCGCCACGCCTTTCGCACACGCGGGTGTCGGTGCCGCCTCTTGAGGTGGTCCGCACGGTGATCGACGCGGCGGAGCGGCGGGACCCCCGGCTGGCTCCGTTGCTGATGCTCGCCGCGCTCACGGGCATGCGTCGTGGTGAGCTCTGCGCGCTCCGGTGGTCCGACGTGGACCTGGACTCGGGCAACGTCCTTGTGGCGCGCTCGGTCGTGGTCGTGCCCAACGGGCTGGTCGAGAAGAGCACCAAGACGGGCCGGGATCGCAGCGTTGCGCTCGATCCGGTCGGCGTCGCCCTGCTGGCGCAACACAGCGTCCGGATGTCGCAATGGGCCCGAGAAGCCGGCGCGGAGATGGCGCCGAACGCCTTCGTCTTCCCGCCTTTCGTGGAAGCGACCACACCCTTCCGTCCCGACAACGTCACGTCCTTCTTCATCCGGGTGCGCAACGAGGTGGGCGCGTCGAACGTGCGACTGCACGACCTGCGCCACTTCACCGCCACCCAGCTCATCGGTGCCGGCGTGGACGTGCGCACAGTGGCCGGCCGCCTGGGGCACTCCGATCCGTCCGTGACCTTGCGCGTCTACAGCCACGCACTCGAAGCCCGCGACCGGGCGGCTGCCGCCGTCATGGGCGGGATTCTCGACCCGAGCGCGCGCCGGGCGATCGAGGTGGCCGGGGACCGGCACGACGCAGGCACGCCTCCCGATGACGACCACTGACCGGAACCGACGAAGAGCGTGAGCGGCGGAGCTTGGGAGCTCGAGGTCTACGAGACCGAGGACGGACGCCAGCCGTTCACGGTGTGGGTCGAGAAGCTCTCCGAGACCAAATTCGTCTCGCTCGATGCCGCCCTTCGACTTGTCCTGGCCGAGCGCGGCCTCGACCTGGCCCGGACCGAGTGGCTCAAACCGCTCGGCGAGGGATTGCACGAATTCCGAGTACGCCATGACGGCGACGAGATCAGGCGGATGTTCGGGGGCCAGGAGGGGCACGCTCGTCGCCGTGAGCGGATCCTCCTCCGCGTGTTCGTGCACTTCCACGGCTCACGAGTCGTCCTGCTGCTCGCCGGTTACGACAAGGGTAAGGACCCCAGTGACAGGCGGCAGCAGCGGGAGATCGCTCAGGCTCGCAAGTACCTGGCCTACTGGCGCCGACGGCATCGGTCGTGACCGCGAGCAGGTGCAAGGATCCCGGTTGACCATATATGGGAAATAACCCATAATGGTGGGGGAGGAAATCGATGGCAGTCAGCTATGAAAAGGCAGTCACCGGGCGCCGGAAGAAGGTGTCGGCGGCAGGGAAGGCCGAAGCCCGCATCTTCGAGGGTGCCTACGCGCTCGCCGTGCAGGTGGTGGAGTTGCGGGAGAAGCAGGGTTTGACCCAGGTGCAGCTGGCCGAGCGCTCGGGCGTGGACCAGGCGGACATCAGCCGGATCGAGCGTGGCTCGGCCTTCCCGAACGAGAAGACGCTCATCCGGATCGCCGATGCCCTCGACGCCGACCTGGCGCTCGTGGCCCGCACCAGTCCGTAGCTCGCCACCCAGAGCGCGCCGGCCGGTGGGCGACCAAAGCTGATCGTGGACGAGATCGAACTGGCGGTACGCCGCGTACAAGTGCAGCATCCCGAACTGAGCCAGGAGCTCGAGACGGTAGCGGACGCCCTCTGGCAGGGCGAGGGCGTCGACCTGGCGCACCAGGCCGCGGTCCAGTCCTTCCTGTGGTGCGACGTGCCGCGGCGACACGAACCTGGCGACTGGGCCGCTCTGGTCGAGGCAACAGCGGCACTCCTGGACGCGGTGGGGTATGAGCGTCTGTCGGACATCGCACGATCCGCGCAGACGGCGGAGATTCTCCGAACATGGAGGATGGATTCGGCGGCGGGTGCGGCCGCCTTCCGGTCCGCACGGCAGGCATCGGGAGTGGAGCCGCCCGACACGGAGGTGCTGGCGTGGGGCTCGATCCTGGGCCCGGAAGAGGCCGACGCCCTCAGTGCCGTGGAACTGGCACTGAGCCAAGCCGTCGCCAGCGGTGAGTTGGTCCCGGGCGGATCGCGGGCCCCAGCGACGGCGAGAGGCATCACCGAGCGGGTGCTGACGACTCCCCTGGAACTGCCGCCGGGTCAGACGCTCGCCGGTCTGGTCACCACAGAGCGGATCTCGCGCTGGATCGAGTTGGCCCAACACCCCGCTCTCTCGGAATGGCGAGCATCGGTGGCCAACCGGCTCCTGAGCCCGATCACCGTCGAGGACCCCGTCTCCGCCATGGCACCCGTCCGCTGGCTCCTTGAGCTCACGGCGCCGCCCGACGGCGCACTGCTCACCCAGAGCGGGTACCTGCCACGGGCCAGCGTCGCAGAGGCGGCCGAGCACTTCGGGTGGTGGGACTGGCCGAAGCCTCCCCGGTCCGAGGCCGACTTGCACCAGCTCACCACCGTCAGAGAGGCGGCCCGGCGGCTCCGCCTCGTCAGGCGCCGGGGCCGGCGGCTGGTGGCCACGGCTCGTGGCATACAACTCCACGACCGCCCGACCGAGCTCTGGTCAACCGTGGCCACCGAGACAGAGGAGGGCGGCGAGTTCCCGCTCGCCGTGACCGAAGCCGTAGGCCTCCGGCTCATGGTGGGACGAGCCGAGGCACGCCAGCTGGCGGCTGACGTCCACCCCGTCCTTTCGGCTCAAGGATGGTCCACGGAGGGTGCGCCGATCACGCTCGACCAGGTCCGTTCCGCCATTTACATTCCTATCCGATGGTGGGGGCTCTTCGGTGTCCTCGACGAGGAGCGCTCCCGCTGGGATCCCGACGCCAGGCTCCCGCTCAACCGGCTATGGGCTGAACCCGGACGGCGAGTCGATGGTGCTCGCCTTCCTTCGTGCCCGCGCGAGCCGGCCTCGGCACTCGATCCACACGTGAGGCTTGCTGACGGGTTTCCCCCTCCTACCCCGCTCGCGCGAGAGCGTTTCGACAATCCAAGAGTGCCCAATCCAAGAACCGAATTTCTTACACTCACTTGCACCAAGGTGCCGAAGCCACCCCGACGTACAACCGGGGACTCCTTCCCGGGTGGTTGACGACCCCTGCGGGAGCGGGACGAGGCGCATCCAGGCCGGCCCGGACGGGCCGTCCACGTCCATTCTGTCGACCGGACTCTGCCCGAGCCGTCAAGGCCCGGCGCCCGACACGTCGGACGCCTCGGCTTCGCCGGCGTTGCCTGCTCTCCCGATCGATCGAAGGGATCGAAGTCCGCACAGTGGTCGCCACGCCCTGACCAGGGGTGTGGATGTTGATGTGGACGTCCACACTGCAGCAGCATCGAGGGGCCAGATGAGCGATTCACTGGGTGGCGCTGGTCCGGTCCGCCTCGACGAGGGTGAGCAAGGCGACCTTGGGCACGAGGCGTCGCCGGCCGAGCCGGATGACGGGGAGCTCGCCCCGGGCGACGAGCTCGTAGGCGAAGGCGCGTGAGATGCCAAGCAGTGCGCCTGCTTCGGCAACGGTGTAGACGAGGCGGTCCCCGATGCGATCTGTCGACGTCTCGAAATGAGTGTCCATGGCTGTCCTCCCGCTCCAGAGGGAAATTGCTCCCTTACCTATGTATGGGCAGCGAGGAACCCGATATTCGACAACACCCTGATCAGAGGCCATGCCATTCGTCAATCGAAGACGAAGTGGGAGAGTCAACAAGCGGTGAAGAACGTCGGATTGAGTGAGTTCACAGGTACCTGCAAACTCCCAGGCAGATCCCCAGATGTCCCAAGTCTTCTTTACTTCTTCAAGCCGCCCTTGCCTCGGGCGCCGGCTGCGCCGCCGCCTCGGCTGGGCGGTCCGGGCCTTCGGCCCCGCATCAGGGCCACTGATGCCTGCCACCTTTATGGCGGTACCTACTCACCTCTTGCGTACGCCGCCCTTCAGTCGTTTGCGGCGACTATGACGCGTGTCAATGCGGCGTGCAGGGCCTCGAGCTCTGGGATCTCCATTCCGAGCTTCTCGACTACCGCGGGCGGGATTGCCAGCGCCTTCTCTCGGAGCGCTCGCCCGTCGTCAGTCAGATCGATGAGCACCTGACGCTCGTCGTCCCCGCTCCGGGTCCGTGTGATCAGCCCGGCGGCTTGGAGCCGCTTCAGCAGAGGGGACAGGGTCGGGGAATCGAGTTGGAGGAGCGAACCAATCCTGCCTACCGAGAGAGGGGTCTCGCCCCAGAGCGCCAGCATCACCAGGTATTGCGGATGCGTGAGCCCGAGAGGCTCGAGGAGCGGCCGGTAGATGGCGAGGACGCTGCGCGAGGCGACGACAAGTGCGAAGCACACCTGGCGCTCCAACAGCAGCGCATCTTCGCCGAGATCCACCCGACCTTTGCCGGTCGGAGTGGAGGCCTGACGTCTTGTACCCATGGATTCCCTCTCTCACCTGGCTCTACCTATTGGACATGTATTCGGCGACGCTGCACTGGACACAACTAAGTATAGGCTGTACGATTGTTTCGTGTACGATCTAATCGTGTCTTAATCTTATAGGAGGCCCATGCCTGGACATCACGTGCTTCTCGCGGCTCCCGCACCATCGTCCCTGCGCCATCTGTCCGTGTCACTCACCGGGCAGATTCAGACCCAGGCCATGTCCCATGCCAAGTTCATCTTCCTGATTGCCCTCGTGATCTTCTTCGTCGTGCTCTTCGTGGTGGCCTACGTGTGGATGAGGAGGCCAGAGTTCGGTCAGAAGGGTGGCCATCCGATTCGAACTTCATCCGGGGGCACTGTCACACGGGCCGCTCGTCGCGTGTCGAGCGAACCACGGCCTGCCGGCGAGGTCGTGCCCATGGACGCCCCACGGATGCCCGAAGATCCGTAAGATCCCACGAAAATCCCACGGATCCTGTTCAATCTGTTGAAGCGCATTGCCTGGCGGGAGTAGCAATGGCTCATTTATCCCATGTGGAGGGATACATCAGGAGTACGCGGGCAAACTCCTCCAAACGTCAAAGACGATGAAATAGGTCTCATAACCCGAAGGTCGGAGGTTCAAATCCTCCCCCCGCCACCAATTAGACGGAGTGGCAGGTCCGGCACTTCGGGACCGACCCTGTCCTTTCCGGATCCTGATGCCCACGGCTTTGGCCACGTTCTGGTAGGACAAGATCAGGGGCCACCCGCGAGCGATCCCGTCGGACCTCGCCTCCGAACGCTGCCGGGCTGGGGTCGATCCTTCGCTCGTTCCAGACTGAGATCCAATCGGCAGGTCCGACGACCGCTCGATGCTCGGACGTGCTTGCTCGAGTTGACCCTGCCTCGGACCGGCCCGATACGGGCACCCTCCGGTCCCTGGTTCGCCCGTGTCATGGCACTCTTTGGCAGCCCTACGGCGTTGGTTCGGGCAGATCCACACTCCTCTCGATTTTGTTCCGGCGCAGGACTCCGGTAAGTGACCTTCGCCTCTTACCGGCCTGAGCAACCGGGGCCACGCTGGAAAAGCGTGGCCCCGGCCAGTAACGGGTCTGGCATGGAGTTCGAGGCGCCTTGACCCAACAAACCGCGGGACAGGTTGGTGCACAGAAGATGGAAAGCCTCTTCTTCAAAGACCCTTTCACGGACATGGGATTTGTCCACGCGAACAAGACCGCAGATCTACACACATTCACACCAGAGGATGGATGCTTGTACCGTCAGCTCGACAACTTCGGTTTGAAGCATCATGTGATGTTCGACTGGCTCGATGAGGTATTGGGTAACCGACGCTGATGACGAACGGGTGGCCTAGCACGCTTGTGCCAACCGAACCAACGATTCAACAGATTGATCCGTGGGTCGCCTCGTCGGGACAGGGCGACCACCCAGGGTCTGTCGCCCCGCAAGGGTTCGCCGCCTCCTCAGCGAGAGGAGCGACGCAATGACGACGGCTCTCGACAACCAGCTGGGACCCATTGCAGGGTCCGCAGCTCGAAGATGGTTCGCGCTTGGTGCCCTGGCGCTCGCCGTGTTGGCGGTAGGTGTGGACGGCACCGTCCTCAGTGTGGCGCTGCCGACGCTGTCCAAGGCGCTGCATGCGTCGGAGTCCGACCTCCAGTGGTTCTCGTCGGGTTACTTCCTCGTGCTGGCGGCGGCGATGCTCCCGGCTGGCTTTCTGGGCGACCGTTACGGCCGCAAGAAGGTCCTCCTTGTCTCTCTGGCCCTCTTCGGAGTGGGATCCGCGGGATGTGCCTATTCGAAGTCAGTCGGCGAGTTCATGGCCGCCCGGGTGCTCGTCGGCCTCGCCGGCGCCGGGCTGATCGTCATGGCGCTCTCCGTTCTGACGGTGCTGTTCACCAAGGCGGAGCGACCCAAGGCCGTGGGGATCATCTCGGCGGCCACCTTCGTGGCCTTCCCGATCGGCCCGATCCTCGGTGGGTGGCTACTGACGAGCTACTGGTGGGGCTGGGTCTTCCTGATCAATGTGCCCGTCGTCGTGGTGGCCTTGGTCGCCGTCGTCGCCCTGGTGCCGGAATCCCGCGCCTCGCAGCGCCCAGGCTTTGACGTGGTCGGGGTGGCGGCCTCTGCCGCCGGTCTCGTGCTCTTGACCTACGGCCTGATCGAGGCCGGCCAGGACGGCTGGGGTAGTGTCGACGCCCTGGCCTTGATGGGCGGCGGGGTGGCCCTGCTGGTCGGCTTCTTCGCCTGGGAGCGCCGGTTGACCCGCCGGCCCGGCGGCCAGCCGCTGATCGATTTGACGCTCTTCTCCTCGGCCTCGTTTACCTGGGGAGTGATCCTCTCCATGTTCCCGATCGTCGCCATGCTCGGCGTCTTGTTCACCATGCCGCAGTACTTTCAGGGTGTGCTCGGCACGACCGCCATGGGATCAGGGCTGAGGCTGCTGCCTCTGGTCGCCGGACTCATCGTCGGAGCCGTTCCCGCCGCCCGGGTCGCGCGCCGGGTGGGCGCCAAGGTGGCCGTGGCCGCTGGCTTCGTCCTGCTCGTGGTCGGGCTCCTCCTCGGATCCACGATGACGGTCGGTTCGAGTGGCCTCTTCGTGGCGGGATGGATGGCGGTCGCCGGGCTCGGGACCGGCATCGCCATGGCCACCACCATGTCCGCAGCGCTGGTCGAACTGTCGGAGGAGAAGAGCGGCGTCGGCTCGGGGGTGCTGCAGGCCGTCAACAAAACCGGGGCCCCGCTCGGCATCGCCATTCTCGGCAGCGTCCTCAGCGCCGGCTACCTGGCCCGGCTCGATCTGGTTGGTCTGCCGGCGGCCGCGGTGGCGCCTGTTCGCCAAAGCGTCTTCGGCGGCGTGGCGGTCGCCCGCAAGCTCCATTCACCCGCGCTGCTTGTGTCGGTGCATCGAGCCTTCGTGCACGGAATGGACCTGGCACTCCTGGTCTCGGCCGGCATCGCCCTGGCCGGCGTTGTCCTCACCCTTCTCTTCCTGCCTCAGAGGAATGCCGCGCAGAAGCCATTGACGCCGGGAATGGACACCGAGTGCCAAGGAGTCGTCAATCGGCAGGTGACCACCGGTCGGGCTGCGTGATACTCATGGCAGCGACGATCCTGACGCCGTTCGCGCTGGCACCGAGCCCTCCCAGGAGCAGACAGACGTGACCAAGGTGCAACCGACCCTCGACGTTGATTGGATCCAAGGGACCAGGCTCGCTCGAAATCTTCGTGCCAACGTCAGGCACGCGCTGTCCGACGAACTCTACGGAGCCAACCAGAGCCATACTCCGCCAACGGCTACAGCGAATACACCTGCACTACCACTCGAACCATCGTCGCCTCCACCTCGTGAGCGCCGCGACATGATCCGTAACTCGAATGTCGACGATTGAGGAGTGAAGTAGATGGCAAATACCTCACAGGTTGGAGCGGAGACGAAACAGCGGCGGAGTCCACGGGACGCGACGGCTGGAGGCGGGACCCCGGTCAACGGTGATCACTTCGCCGGCGATATGCGCGGCTCGATCGAACGGGCGTTTCTCCGGGCTGGAGGGCTGAGCAGAGAGGCCGTGCGCCGCCGTCCGATCATCGGGATCTGTTCGAGTTGGAGTGAGCTCAATCCCTGCAACATGGGGCTTCGCGAACTGGCCGAGTCGGTGAAGAGGGGGGTCATAGCGGCCGGCGGAACCCCGGTGGTGTTCCCAACCATCTCGCTGGCCGAGAATTTCATCGTTCCGACCACCATGTTGTTGCGGAACCTGATGGCGATGGACGTCGAGGAGATGATCCGGTGCAGCCCCATCGACGGAGTGGTCCTCCTGTCGGGCTGCGACAAGACCGTGCCGGCCCAGTTGATGGGTGCCGCCAGTGCGGGCAAGCCAGCCATCATGTTGACTGCAGGGCCCCGCAGCTGTGGTCAGTTCCAGGGACGCCCCGTCGTCACCTCAGATGTCTGGACCCTCGGTCCCGACCGCATCATGGGCCGCATCGACGACGAGGAATGGGACGAGCTCGAAGGGGTCTTCGCCCCGACCGTCGGCGTCTGCAACGTCATGGGTACCGCCACCACGATGGCGATTGCCACCGAGGTCCTCGGCATGGCGTTGCCGGGCTCAGCGGTTGTGCCGGCGGTCGAATCCCGCCGGAGCGATCTGGCGGAGCGCACGGGCGTCCGTGCGGTGGAACTGGCACGTGCTGGCACTCGCCCCGAGGAGGTGATGACCCAGAGCGCCTTCGACAACGCCCTGTGCGTGTTGGCGGCCAGCGGTGGTTCGACCAACGAGTTCATCCACCTCGAGGCGATCGCCGGTCGGCTCGGGGTGTCCCTCGGACTCGATCGGTTCGCCGGCATCGGTGAGAAGACTCCCCAGGTTCTCGGCGTCCGCCCATCTGGCGACTTCTCCTTGGAGGACTTCGACCATGCCGGGGGCGTCCCCGCGCTGTTGGCTGTACTCGAGCCGCTGCTGGACCGAGACTCGGTCTTGGGCGATGGGAGGACGGTGGCCGAGGTCTCTTCCGCCGTCCGTTCGGCGAAGCCACGACCCAATCCCTGCCTTCGCTCCCTCAAGGATCCCTTCGAGCCCGAAAGTGGGCTCGTCGTGCTGCGCGGTTCGCTCGCTCCGAGAGGTGCCGTTTTCAAGCGGTCGGCTGCGCCACGCGCGTTGTGGACCCACCGCGGTCCGGCCGTCGTCTTCGACTACCACACTGCACAGGCACGGACCCAAGATCCCGATCTCCACGCCTCACCGGACAGTGTGATCGTGTTACGCAATGCCGGACCCGTCGGGGCGCCCGGCATGCCGGAGGTCGATTTCGTCCCCATTCCGGCGGTCCTTCGCAACGCGGGCATCACGGAGCTGGTGTGCGTGACCGATGGACGTATGAGTGGCACCGAAGGCGGGGCCACCGCGTTGCACGTCACCCCGGAGGCGGCCGTCGGTGGTCCCATCGGACTCGTCCGTGACGGCGATGAGGTCGTCCTCGACGCCACGACCGGGAGACTCGACCTGCTGGTCGAAGACCGAGAGCTCGCTCGTCGAGCCGCCGAAGCACGCCCCAGCGCCTCAGCGGCGAGTCGCGGCTACGAACGCCTCTACCTCGACCACGTTCTGCAAGCCGACGAGGGATGCGACTTCGACTTCCTGGTCGATCGTTCATAAGAAGGCGTCGTGACCTCATCGGCTCGAGGAATCTCGGAGTACCGGAGACGGGGATCGTCCGATGAAGCCGGTACATTACCGACGGGTCCCTCCAAGACGCTGTTGTTCGGGTGGCTCCTCGGTCTCACAGGCCGGCCAGATTTCCAGACAGCGTAAGGCGATTCGTGGTCGACGATCGATCCGTGCCTCAAGCTGAGATCGACGGCGACCGCGGTGTCATCGAGGCCAACGCCGAGCGGCTACTTCGCCTGCTCTTGACCTTGCCGGGTCGGCGCGACGACGCCCTGGCCATCGTCAATGGGTTCTTCGGCGATCGGCTCGCTGATCAAGGATCCACCTTGGCCGTCCCCATGACGTTGCGCTCGAGGACTCATGCTCTGGCTCTCGACCGCGACGGCCTCGCCGAAGGCCTTCCCCAGGCGACCGGCCGGATCTGCGTGGTCGTTCATGGGCTGATGGCCAATGAATCAGTGTGGGGATTCCCCGGCGATCACGACACTACCTACGGCAGCTTGCTGGCCCGAGACCACGGTGTCACGCCTGTCTACCTGCGCTACAACACCGGGCGGCATATCTCTATCAACGGGCGGGAGCTGGCTGGTTTGCTCCACCGCCTCGTAACGGCGTGGCCCGTACCTGTCCACGACATCTCGCTCATCGGACACAGCATGGGCGGCCTGGTGATCAGGTCCGCGCGCCACTATGCATCCGCCACGCGACCATGGCTGGATGCCATCAGGCTCCGGCGGTCATGGAGCTCGAAGAACCGGCGAGTGGTGCTCATCGGCGTTCCGAATACCGGCGCTCCCCTCGAACA